>Ga0247727_10017193_pt1 | contig 11549 bp, 11 predicted proteins | sample WisWelCaveWW1625_FD_202498 | JGI IMG/M metagenome (GOLD analysis project Ga0247727, IMG submission 202498) | Biofilm microbial communities from Wishing Well Cave, Virginia, United States - WW16-25 | ecosystem: Environmental > Aquatic > Deep subsurface > Groundwater > Cave microbial mat | place... | reverse complement strand
CCCGCTGCCGCCCGCCGTTGGGCTGCGGAGCCGCGGCACGCTCGCGCACCGGCTCAATATTCGTGCCGAGGACGCGCACGAAGTCGAGAACGTCGCCGGTGTCGAGCGCCACATGGCCGAGCTGATGCGCGTGCCCACCATCGTGGCCGGGTCGGTGATGCCGGACGCCTGTCCGTCCGGATCAGCGCCGGGCACGATCCCCGTCGGCGGCGTCATCGCGGCGAAGAACGCGATCCATCCGGGCATGCATTCAGCCGACATCTGCTGCTCGATGGCGGTGACGATGCTGGGCGACGTCGACCCGACCGCGTTGCTCGACGCCGGCATGAAGCTCAGCCACTTCGGCGGCGGCGGCCGCCCGCGCGGCGCCCAGCTGCGCCCTCCGGCGGAGCTGCTGGAGGCGTTCGAGAGGAACGACTACCTGCGGCCCCACGTCAGCGCGGCGATCGAGCACTTCGGCACACAGGGCGACGGCAACCATTTCTTCTACGTCGGGCGCGTGGCATCCACCGGTGCCATCGCGCTCGTGACGCACCACGGCTCGCGCAAGCCCGGCGCCATGCTCTACCGGACCGGCATGGCGATCGCCGAGCGCTACCGGCTGGCCTTGTCGCCCGAGACGCCCAAGCACAACGGCTGGATTCCGGCCAACACCAGCGAGGGCACGGCCTATTGGGACGCGCTGCAGACGATCCGCGCGTGGACCAAGGCCAACCACTTCGCCATCCACGACCTGATCGCGGAGGCGTTGGGCTTGAAGCGCAACGATCGTTTCTGGAACGAGCACAACTTCGTCTTCCGCAAGAGCGACGGCCTGTTCTATCACGCCAAGGGCGCGACCCCGGCGTGGGCCGATTTCGCCGCCGACAGCAGCGGATTGACGCTGATCCCGCTCAATATGGCCGAGCCGATCCTGATCACGCGCGGGCTCGACGCCGCGAACGGGCTGGGCTTTGCGCCGCACGGGGCCGGGCGCAACTTCAGCCGCTCTGCCTACATGCGCCAGCATGCCGGCAAGACCGAGCAGCAGATGGTTGCCGAGCAGACCGCTGGCATCGATGCGCGCTTCTTCTGCGGCATCCCCGACGTGTCGGAGCTGCCCGGTGCCTACAAGAATGCCGCCGCGGTGCGCCGCCAGATCGCCGAGTACGGGCTCGCGGAGGTCGTCGATACCATCGAGCCGATCGGCTGCATCATGGCCGGCGACTGGCAGCGCGAAGCCCCGTGGCGCAAGAAGAAAGCGGCCCGCCGGCCGACATGATCAGGCCCGCTCATAAGCAAACACTCGCGTCATCCCGGGCCTTGTGCCCGGGATCCAGCCATCCGCACGCATCGCAGCAAGCGGCACGCTGGATCCCGGCGACAAGCGCCGGGATGACACGGTAGGGAATTCCGCCATGGGCCGCGTAGAGGCGACATCACAGGCGATTGCCGACGCTGCCCAGGCGTTGCGGGCAGGTAGGCTCGTAGCGTTCCCGACGGAGACGGTGTACGGGCTCGGCGCCGACGCCACAAACGGGCGGGCGGTGGCGGCGATTTTTGCCGCCAAGGGCCGGCCGCGGTTCAACCCGCTGATCTCGCACGTCACGGATGTGGAGACGGCCGCCGAGCTGGGCGAGCTGTCGCGCAACGGGCGCAAGCTGGCGGCTGCATTCTGGCCGGGACCGCTGACGCTTGTGATGCGCAAAAGGCTGGACTGCTCGATTGCCGGGCTGGCAACCGCCGGCCTCGACACCATCGCCGTGCGGGTGCCGGCGCACCCGATCGCGCAGGCGCTGCTGGCGGCGGCCGGCGTGCCGATCGCGGCGCCGAGCGCCAACCGCTCCGGGCATGTGAGCCCCACCACGGCGGCGCACGTGGACGCCGACATGGGTGAGAGCGTGGCGATGATCCTCGACGGCGGCGCCACCCCGGTCGGCCTGGAGTCGACGGTCGTGGACGTGAGCGGCAGCGCGCCCGTGATCCTGCGCCTCGGCGGCGTGACGCGCGAGGCCATTGCGCGCGCGCTCGGACACCCGATCGAGATCGCGACCGGCGACCCTTCGCGGCCCGCCTCGCCCGGTATGCTCGCGCGCCACTATGCGACGAAGACCAAGCTGCGGCTCGACGCACACAAAGTGCGTGACGGCGAGGCGCTGCTGGCGTTCGGCGCGCGGGTGCCGGAGCATGCCGGGCCCATGCTCAACCTCAGTGCGAGCGGCGATCTCGCGGAAGCCGCCGCCAACCTGTTCTCCGCCCTGCGCACGCTCGACGCGTCGGGCGCGAACGCGATCGCCGTCATGCCGATCCCGGAGGCGGGGCTGGGCGAGGCCATCAACGACCGCCTGCGGCGCGCGGCGGCGGCGCCATGAGCAACCCGGCCCTCACCCCCGAGCTGATCGGCCGCTTCGCCGCCATCGTCGGGCGCGCGCACGCGCTGACCGACCCCGACCAGCAGCTCCCCTACCTGCGCGAATGGCGCGACCTGTACGAGGGGCGCGCGGCGATCGTGCTCAGGCCCGGCACGACCGAGGAGGTCTCCAGGATCCTGGCGCTCGCCCATGCGCACGCCATCCCCATCGTGCCGCAGGCCGGCAATACCGGGCTGGTCGGCGGGCAGACGCCCATGCACGGCGAGATCGTGCTGTCGGTGGCGCGCCTCGCGCGCGTGCGCGCTGTCGACGCGGCGGGCTCAACCATGACCGTGGAAGCGGGCCTCACGCTCGCCGAGGCACAAGCCGCGGCCGACCAGGCCGGCCGTCTGTTCCCGCTCAGCCTGCCGTCGGAGGGCAGCTGCCGGATCGGCGGCAACCTCGCCACCAACGCCGGCGGCGTCGGCGTGCTGGCCTACGGCAACGCGCGCCAGCTGGTGTTGGGGCTCGAGGTGGTGCTGGCCGACGGGCGCATCTGGGACGGCCTCAAGGGACTCAAGAAGGACAACACCGGCTACGATCTCAAAGACCTGTTCATCGGCTCCGAAGGCACCCTCGGCATCATCACGGCCGCGGTGCTGAAGCTGTTCCCCAAGCCCGCCGAGAAGGTCACGGCCTTCGTGGCGCTGCCCGAGTTGGCGAGCGCGCTGGGACTGCTCAACCTGATGCAGGACGCGGCCGGCGCCAGCCTGACCGCCTTCGAGTTCATGCCGCGGCTGGCGCTGGAGCTCGTGCTGCGGCACGTGCCGGGCGCGCGCGACCCGCTGCCGTCCATGTATCCCTGGTACGTGCTGCTGGAGACGTGCGGCTTGAAGGAAGACGGAACGGCGGAGCGGGTGCTGACCGAAGCGCTGGAGACAGCCACCGAGCGCGGCCTCGTGCTCGATGCGGCCATCGCCAGCTCGCTGACGCAGGCACGCGATTTCTGGCGCCTGCGCGAGTCGTTCTCGGAATCGCAGAAGCCGGAGGGCGGCAACATCAAGCACGACATATCCGTGCCGGTGGCGCTGATCCCGGATTTCGTGGCGCGGGCCAACGCCGCGGTGGACCGGCTTTGCCCCGGCGCGCGGCCGCTGCCCGTGGGGCACTTCGGCGACGGCAACGTGCACTACAACATCGCTCAGCCCACGGCCATGGCGAAGGCCGACTTCCTGGCGCTGTGGGACACGATCTCCCGCACCGTGCATGACATCGTCGTCGACCTAGGGGGCTCGATCTCGGCCGAGCACGGCATCGGCCAACTCAAGCGCGACGAGCTGGCGCGGGTGAAGAGCGCCGTCGAGCTGGACCTGATGCGCGCGATCAAGGCCGCCCTCGACCCCAAGGGCATCCTCAACCCTGGCAAGGTGCTGTGATTGTCATCCCGGGGCTTGTCCCCGGGATCCAGCGTACAGCGAACGCCCGACGCCAGAGATCGTGCACCACCGAGCCGCCCGGAGTTTGCTGCGCCGTGGATCCCGGGCATAAAGCCCGGGATGACACCGCGAGGCGAACCTCGATGACCAACCCTGACCTCACCTTCCGCCCGATAGCCGACGGCGAGGAGGGCGGCGTTATCGCGCTGTGGCAAGCGTGCGGGCTGACGCGGCCGTGGAACGATCCGGCGCGGGACCTGGCCTTCGCGCGCGGCAAGGCGACCTCGGAGGTGCTGGTCGGCGTCGTCGAAAAGCGCATCGTCGCCAGCGCCATGGTCGGCCACGACGGCCACCGCGGCACCATGTACTACGTCAGCGTCGACCCCCCTTTGCGCGGGCAGGGGCTCGGCCGGCAGATGGTGGCGGCGGCGGAAGCCTGGCTGAAGGCGCGGAGCGTGTGGAAGGTCAACCTGCTGGTGCGCCAGAGCAACGAGGCGGTGCTCGGCTTCTATGCCGGGATCGGTTACGAGGCCGGCACCAGCGTGCAGATCGAGAAGTGGATCGATCCGGCCAAGCGCGGCGACCGGTGAGCAACTGCTGGGTCCCGGATATTCGCTGGCGCGAATTCCGGGATGACAGTCACCAAACCCGCTGCGTGAAGCCCGTCAGGAAATAACCCCACAGCGTGGGGTGGAACCATTGGCGCGAAGGCAGCTCGACCCGCTGCGGGCGCAGCTGACCGGCGAGCGCGTCCTCGACCGCGCGGATCACCAGCGGCAGCGCCACCGCCATCTGCCGGTGCTGGTAGGTGGCGATGTTGTCGTCGGGAGCGAACTCGGCGCGCGCCTGGTAGAGCACGTCGCCGGTGTCGACGCCTTCGTCCACCAGGTGCACGGTGACGCCGGCGTGGTCGCTATCGCCGTTGCTGCGGGCCCAGTAGGCGCCGTTCTGGCCGCGATACTTGGGGTTGATGCCGGCGTGATAGTTGATGAAGGGCGCACCGATGCACGCCAGCGTCTCGCGCTTGAGGATGCGCGTGCCGTAGACCACGACCACGTCGGGGGCGAGCTGCCGCAGCGCCGCCCGGCAGGCGTCCGAATTTACCGAGCCGATGGGCCGCCGGCGGCTCTCGCCGATGGGGCGCGGGTCGAGGCCGTGCCGGTCCCAGATGCTTACGAGCCTGCCGGCGCTGCGGCGTACGATCAGCTTCGCCAGCAGCCCGAAGGCGGCCTGGCCCAAGGCCTGCGGCCAGCCGATCAGCCGGGCGCGGCGGCGCACGATCAGCATCTTGGGCTCGGGCTCCTCCTGCAGCACGCAGACCTGGCCGAACCGGCGCACGAGCCCGTTGACGAGCATGGAGGCCAGCGGTCCGCCGGCGATCAGCACGGCGATGCGGGGCGGCTGGCGCGGGTCCTCGGCCGGCGGTTGCTGGGGATGCTGTGTCAATTTGGGCGCCTCGGCTGCGACAAGGGGATACCTGCGCCGAAGTCACGCAAGATCGACGCCACAAGCGCGTCCCGGATCAGGATTTGTCCTCGCCGCGCGGGTGGTCCGCCGCCGGGCGCACGGAGCCCGCGCCCAGCACGCCGGTCGTGCCGTAGAGCCAGCGCTTGAACCCGTTGCTGCGCCGCCCCGCGTCCTCTCCGCCCGCGGGGCGCAAGGCAGCCACGTTGTCGCCGAGGCGCGTCAGCAGGTCCAACGTCGTCTGCTCCATCTGCTGCAGGCGGTTGCCGATGATGCCGATGTCGCCGCTGCTCTCGACCCGCCAGGTGCCCAGGTTGTCGCCGAGCGTCTGCTGATTGGTGCCGAGCTTGACCAGGGCCTCGTAAATCTCGGCCAGATCGCGCTCGTGCGCCTTGCCCGCCTCCTCGGCCCCCTGCAGCTGGGCCCGGATCGAGGCTTCCAGCGCGATCTGGCGCTCGCCCGTGGCGGTCGACAGCCGCTCCAGCTCGTCGCGCAGGCGCTTTGCGGCCGCCTCGGACTGGTCGAGCCGCGCGGAGAGCGCATTGGAAACCGTCTGGCTGAGCGTGATGGCGAGCTTCTTGGCGACCTCGCCGTTCTGGTCGCCCAGCTGCCCCTCGATCGACTCGACCCGATCGAGCAGGGGCTGCCAGGTCCCGCCGGCGGCGAGCTTGTCGATACTCGCAAAGCGAGCAGTGAGACTTTGGCCGAACTCTCCGAGCTTGGCGTCCAGCGTCGCGTCGAGGCCTGCAATCTGTTGCGCCGGCGAAGCGGGCTCGCGCGCGGCACGCATCGCTTGCAATTCGCCGCGCATGGCCGTGAGGGACTCGACGATGATCTTGCGGTCGGCCGCAGCTTGCGCGCCGAGCGCCCGCACGGATGCCTCCACCTGGTCCAGCCGCGCATGCAAGGCGTTGGCCGCATCCGCCGGCATAGGCTGCGCCGGCGCGTTCGCATCGCTCGCGGACGGCGGGCGCGCGAGCGTCTCGTCGCGCCAGCGCGCGAGCTGGTGCGCATCGGCCGCGGCTTGCTTAAGCAGGCTGGCCGCCGGCGATTCGGGCCCGCCGCGCAGCATGGAGCGCAGCAGATCGTGCACGGAGGCGGAGACGCGCCGGGCGCTCGCCAACTCCGCCGCACGGCGAAGAACGTCCTCGAAGGCGGCGGACGCAACGGGCGCCTGCGCACCCTCGAGCGGGCCGGCCGGCATGGCGGCGGCGATCGCCACCGCCGTCTCGCGCCGCAGCTGATCGGTGCCGATGCCGAGCGCCGCCAGCATGTCGGCCGCCGCCGCGACACGGGTCAGCGCGTGCAAGAGGTGCTCGAGCCGGACCTCGGGCGAGGCGTGGAAGCGGGCGACGTCGTAGGCCCCGTTGCAACACGCCAGCACCAAGTCGTCGACCGCGATCGGCGCCGCGCCCGGATTCGCCGCCTGACTGTGGTTGCCGGCCGGCGAATAGGCCGGCCGCAAATCCAGATCATTGCCCTTGTACAACATCGAACCCGCTCTCCCCGAGCCGCCCATGGCGGCACCAATGGCAGCAAGAAGCGCGCCACCCGTGCAGTTGAATTCGGCAACCTGTTGACCGGCAGACCTTAAATCGTTCCGGCGCACAGCGCGAGAGGCCGACGCGAAAACGCGCTTACCGGCGTGTTGGGGCATCGACGCTCCGGCCGGCCTTCAGCTAGGCTGCCGAAGCATGGTCACGCCCACGAAAATCCCCGGCCCGGACCCCGTCTGGCCGAAATGCGCCACCAGCCTCGCCGTCATCCGCGCCGATACGGTCCTGTTGATCGAGCGGGGGCAGGGCCGGCTCAAGGGCTTCTGGAGCCTGCCTGGCGGCCACATCGAGCCCGGCGAGACGGCGCGCGCCGCGGCCCTGCGCGAGACGCGCGAGGAGACCGGCATCGAGGCCACGCTCGAGGGTCTGGTCGACGTCCACGAGGTGCTGCTGCACGGCGCCGGTACCGACACGGACCGGACCCTGCTCGCGCACTACCTGATCGTCGTGTTCTGCGGCCATTGGCTGGCGGGTGAGCCGGTGGCCGGGGGCGACGCCGCGGCCGCCCGCTTCGTGCGCCTCGCCGATATCGCCAGCTATCGGCTGACCGACGGAGCCGAGCCGCTGATCCACCGCGCCCGGGCCATGCTGCAAGGCGGCAGCGCGTGAGCGGGCGTCGACTTTCCCCATGCCCATTGCCGCGCAGACTTGCCCCTATCGGGATGCGGCCTAGAATGCCTGGAATGCAAATCACCCGGTTGCGCGCCCGATCGATCTGGCCCCGCTTGTGCGGTGCGGGATTGATGCTGGCGGCGACCGCTCTCGGTGCCGCCGGCCAGGGCGCCATCAGCACGCCCGATTCCAAGCCGTACGACGACCGTCTGATGCGCCTTTCGGAGGTGCTGGGCGCGGTGCACTACCTACGCGAGTTGTGCGGCGCCAACGACGGACAACTGTGGCGCGAACGGATGAAGGAGCTGATGGACGCGGAAGGGTCCACCGCGCTGCGCCGCGCCAAGCTGACCCGGAGCTTCAACAACGGCTACCGCAGCTACAGCCGCACCTACAACACCTGCACGCCGTCCGCCCAGACCGCGATCAACCGGTTCCTCGGCGAGGGCGCGGAGATCGCCGACACGCTGACGAAATCCGCGCCGTGAGCCTGGGCCATTGCGCCACGATGCGGCGACCTCCCCATTAATCGTTAACCGTTGTAGAGCACACCGTTCGCCTCGGTCCATGCTAAGACCAGTGAGGGGCGATATTGCCGCGCGCGGGGCGGCGATCGATCGCAGTGTTGCCTATTTTCGGGGCACGCGGGGACGGGGAGGCGCAGCATGCAGGCGCTGCTACAGGCCGAAGGCGAAGACGCGCGCATCAAGGCGCTCAACTTCATTCTCGAAGCCTGGGAGGAAGGGACGGAGAGCGGCATCGCTCCCGAGCTGATGGCGTATGCGGCCCTGTACACGGCGCTCACGGACCTTGTCGCCTCGTTCGGCGAGGATTCCGTCGTATCGCTGGTGAACGGCCTGGCCCCGCGCGTGCAAAAGGGCGAGTTCACGCTCTACCGCACGCGCCAATAGGGCAGGATCGCTTCGGATTGAATGGCGCCAGTCCCACCACGCAGGTATCGACCGAAGCGTGAATCCTGCTCTAGTCATAGAGTTGAGAGCAAGTTTCACCAGAAGCGCAGCCGCTTCATCACCATCTCGCCGATCAAGACGCCGCCGAAGCCGATCAGCACCAGGCCGGCGATGCGATTGATCTGCCCCAGTCGCACCACGTCCAGCCGGTGGCGGATGGTGGCGACGAACTGCGAGACCGTGAACCAATAGAGGAAGCTGCCGCCCATGATGGCGGCGACCATCGTGAAGGCGTCGACGTAGGATTCGACCTCCACGAACGAGCTGACGCCACCGAAGATCGCGACCAGCCCCAGTACCGCGCCCGGGTTGGTGATGGTGAGAAAGAACATCTGCGGGATGTCCCACACGTAGTCCCACAGGGACGCCTTGGCGGCTTGCGTCTCCGTCGCCACCACCGGCCGCGTGTAGTAGAGCTTGATGCCGAACCCGAACAGGGCAAGCCCGCCCAGGATCTGGATCGCCGTGCGGTATTGCCGGATGGCGCCGGACAGCGCGTTGACGCCGAGCGCGGCTGCCAGCGCGATCAGCCCGTCACCCAGCATGATGCCGAGGCCCGCCGCCATGCCGCCGAAAAAGCCACGCTCCACCGCCCGCTGGATGCCGAGCAGGTTGACCGGGCCGAACGGCATGGCCAACAGCATGCCCATGATCATGCCCACTGGTATGATGAAGGGGTTGGGTATGTAGGCCACGGTGGCTATGCGTCCTCAGCGACGCGCCCAGCCGTGTCTTGCCCAGGCTGCAGCGCGGGCGGCCGCAGCGGACGGCTCGGGAGCAAGAGGGACCTCCAGGTGAGGCAGGACCGACGGACAGTGTGGCGTGTCGTTTGGCTATTCCTACTGGCGCCCTTTTGCCTTGTCCATTGCCTTGGGCCGGCTGTCCCCGCCCGCGCGCAAGCCGCCAAAGCCAAGTCCGGCAGCCCAAAAAAGCAGCAGCCCATGACCGCCGCTCCCGAGGTACGCTACGGCAGCGAGGGACTGCCGGGCCCCGTCCAGGAGATGCGTGAGGCGATCCTCGGCGCCGTCAGGGCGGGGAGGATCGAGGAGCTGCGGCACGCCTACGAGTCAAACGAGCTCAAACCCGATCTCGGCATCCAGCCGATGCCGGACCCGATCGCCCACTGGAAGCAGGTATCGGCGACGGCGAGGGGCTGGAAATCCTCGCCGCCCTGGCCGAGATCCTGGAGGCTGGATACGTGGCGCTGCCGCTCGGGCGCGATCTGGAGAACAACCGCATCTACATCTGGCCCTATTTTGCCGAGGTGCCACTCGCCAAGCTGACCCCGGCCCAGGAGGTGGAGCTGCTGCGGCTGGTCCCGCCGGCCGCCGTCAAGGCGATGAGAGCCGCCGGTAGATATACCCACTGGCGCCTGGCCATCGGCGCCGACGGCACCTGGCATTCCTTCCGCAGGCAACCGTGAATGACACAGCTATCGGCCATCGCGGAACCATGCCGCTACCGTGCCGTTCCCGGTCGCAGTAACGTCCTATATATGCACGCATGCGAGATTGAGCGGGGAATCGCAATGCTTCCAAGGGAAATGAAAGGCTCGATCATGTGGCGCGCAGGACTTGCAGCCTTGCTCATGGGACTGACGGCGGGGGTGGCGGAAGCACAATACTGGGGCTCGCCGTACGGCCGCGGCCCCTACTACTCCCGGCCATATCAGGGCTATAACAATGGTCCGTACTGGGGCGGCTGGGGCTGGAATGACGACGACTACCGGCCGCGCCGCTATGGCCCGCGGCTGCAGTCGGGCGGCGAGCGGCCGGTGGTGGCCGCCCTCGAGCCGCGCAGGATCGCCTTTCCGAGCCAGTTTCCGGTCGGCAGCGTCGTCATCGACAGCAAGGGCCGCCAGCTGTTCGTGATCCAGTCACCCACCGAGGCGCTGCACTATCCGATCTCGGTCGGCCGCGAGGGCTTCAGCTGGGCCGGCACGGAAACCATCAGCCGGAAGGCCGAGTGGCCCGACTGGCATCCGCCGGAGGAGATGCGCTGGCGCGATCCGCGCCTGCCCGAGAAGATGACGGGCGGCATCAAGAACCCGCTGGGCGCCATGGCGCTCTATCTGGGCACCTCGCTCTACCGCATCCACGGCACCAACGACGCCAACTCGATCGGCCGGGCGGCGTCGTCGGGCTGCTTTCGCATGCTCAACGGCCACATCATCGATCTCGCGTCCCGCGTCGACATCGGCACCAGCGTGACCGTGGTGCACCGCCTGCCGCCCGAGCTGGAGAAGGTCGTAGCCCAGCAGGTCGCCCCGCCGAAGCCGACCGCCACCAAGGGCGCGCGGCCGTCGTGACGCGTCGATAGTCACCGCGTGTCTTCAACGGGCCATCTTGGGTGCGCGGTCGCCTGCCGCGCCGATCGGCTGTGTCATAGCCCGCTGGCGCGAGCGCGAGCGGTGGCCAAGGAGCACGCCGAGCCAGCGATGGCTGCCGAGCCTCGCGGGCTTTTTTTTGCTCATTCGGATCGCTTGACAGATTGGGTCGCAGCGCGCCGCTCCATCACCTGGGTGACGATGACGATTCCCCCCAGTACCACTCCTGCGAGATCGGTCCACACGCCCGGGAATACCAGGAAGATGCCGGCGGTGGTGAGCACGCCGCGCTGCCAGTAGGAAGCGGCAGTGACGAAATAGCCGTGCAACCCGCCCGCGAACAGCGCGATCCCCACGCAGGAGGTGCTGAAGGCCCAGATGATCTCCGGCCAGCTGCCGATCATCAGCAGCGCCGGCTGGTAGACGAACATGAACGGGATGATGAAGCCGGCGGCGCCGATCTTCATCGCTGCCCAGCCGCTGCTCCACATGTCGGCCTTGGCGAGACCTGCCGCCGCGAATACCGCGAGCGCGACCGGCGGTGTGATCGCCGAAAGGATGGAATAGTAGAACGCGAACATGTGCGCGGCCGGCTCGATCACGCCGAGCTTCATGATCGCGGGGATGAGCAGCGCCGTGAGCAGGATGTAGGACGGCGTCGTAGGCAGCCCCGTGCCCAGCACGATCGCTGCCAGCATCGTCATGACGAGCGCGACGAACAACGTGTCCTGCGCCAGGCCGACGACCCATTGCGTGAACACGATGCCCAGGCCCGACAGGGTCACCACGCCGATCATGATGCCCGCGCACGCGCAGGCGAGGGCGACGGCGAGCGCATTCTTCGCACCCTCGAC
>Ga0247727_10017192_pt1 | contig 11550 bp, 10 predicted proteins | sample WisWelCaveWW1625_FD_202498 | JGI IMG/M metagenome (GOLD analysis project Ga0247727, IMG submission 202498) | Biofilm microbial communities from Wishing Well Cave, Virginia, United States - WW16-25 | ecosystem: Environmental > Aquatic > Deep subsurface > Groundwater > Cave microbial mat | place... | reverse complement strand
GAGATTTTCTCAAGCAACGCATGCGTGAATTAGAAAGAGAGATCAAACGCAAAGCTTGGGAAGAGGGCAAGAAGCTCGGCGAAGAATATGGCGAAAAACGCGGCGAAAAACGCGGCGAAAAACGCGGGCGAACACAAATGTTGCAAAAAGCCATCATGCAGGCACTCCGGTCCCGCTTTGGGGCCGTTAACGGGCAAATCGAGCGTAGCGTAAATGCTTTAGATGGGCCGCGACAACTCAAGCAAGTGTTCAAGCTCGCCCTCAACGCCGACTCTCTACAAGATTTCAAAAATGACCTCACGCAGCAAAGAGTTGCGACGCGAAAAAAGGCTTCTGCCCATTAAGCCCTCCCTTCGTAAAAAGAGCGCATACTATCTAAAACTTTGTGCGCTCCTTGGCCTGCTCCGTGTCTTTAGTGCATGCGCACCCGCGCCGGAGTTTGAAGTTCCGAACACGGCCGGCATGCGTTGGTTCAAAGGCAATACGCACACGCACACCACGATGAGCGACGGCGACTCGCCGCCGGAGGTCGTTGCGCATTGGTATAAAGAGCGCGGCTATCGCTTCCTCGTGCTCTCCGACCACAATGTTTTCACCGACCCTGCAACTCTTTCCGCGCTGCAAGATTCTGCGTTTCTTTTGATTCCCGGCGAAGAAGTGACGGCAAAGTTTCGCGACAAGCCCGTGCATGTGAACGGCTTGAACGTGCCCGGCGTAATCGCACCGCAAAGCGATAGCACACTCGTCGGCACAATTCAAAAGAACGTTGATGCGATCCGCAGCGTCAATGCCGTGCCGCACATCAATCATCCCAATTTCCGATGGGCCTTCAATCATCGCGAGCTATTGCGCGTCCGCAACGACAAGCTGCTGGAGATTTTCAATGGGCATCCGCGGGTTCATAATTTCGGCGGCGGCGGTTGGCCGAGCATGGAGCAAGTGTGGGATCATTTGTTGAGCGCGGGCAAGCGCGTTTACGGCATTGCGGTCGATGATGCGCATCACTTTCAAGGGGAGTTTGCAGCGGAGCGCTTGAACCCGGGAAAAGGCTGGGTCGTGGTAAAGGCACGTGCGTTGGAGGCGAGCGCGATTTTGGAAAGTTTGGAGGCGGGATTATTTTATGCGAGCACCGGCGTGGTGTTGCAAGAGATTGCAATTGCGTCGCGGAGCTTTACGATTCACATTCAACCACAAGACGATTTCAAATATCGCACGGAGTTCATCGGCGCGCACGGCCGCGTGCTGCACGTTTCCGAAAACAATCCTGCGATATTCGGGTTGCGTGCGCATGAAAGCTATGTGCGCGCAAAGGTCACGGATTCTTCCGGGCGCGCGGCGTGGGTGCAGCCGGTGTTTATGAAATAAAGCAGCGCGAATGCGCCTTTTAACCGCGAATCAACGCGAATTGCCGCTACTACTTTTTCATTCGCGTTATACAAATAGCGGGTTAGTTTGTAACACCCACATAATGTCATTCAGTAGGAATCCCTTTCAGCACTTGGCACAACCTCCAGACAAGCTGTTTCTCCAGCGCGTAAAAGGTTTCCTTCTGAATGACAGCGCCGGGAGGGAATACAAACCAACCCTTTTTCGGTATACTTCGCATGCATTCGCGGTCCCTTGTTCAATTACAACTTACCCGCAACTACAAACTTACTTCCTCCAACGCCGCATCTTTGAACCAAGCCCGCCCCTGAAAATTTTCCGAGCCGTATAGATGTACCGCAATTGTTTTCGCGTTCGGCGGCGATTGCCATTCGCCGCGGATTTCTTGCCATCCTTGCACGCCGCTCACAAAACCAAAGTCATGGTGCGTCTCGGCGCGCCCGCTCCATTCTCCCAAGCCTGCCGCCACAAAACCGTTTTGCAATTCCGTTTTCACAAGGCAGCGCAAACGATAGCGCGTGTTCGGAAGAATTTCGATAGCTGAACGCTGATAGCCGAAGAACCTGCCGGTCATGTTCTCGCGGTGCAGCAGCATACCTTCGCCGTCGTGCAGATAATCTTCACCGTCGCCATAGGGCTGCCACGGATGAATGCCGGTCGTGGGCATCAAATCCAAAACCCGAAACGGGCGCTCATTCAGCTTGATCGCAAAGTCGCGGGTTGCCGGCTCGATCTCGACGCCGAGCATGCCCGTGTCATGATCGAAACGCAGTTGCTTTAATCCTGCCAAAGCAAAAGGCGCCGCCTTTGCAGAAAACGCCAAAGGATTCGAGCTTGTTGCTGAAATTTGCCAGCCGCGAATTACGGCGTTACGCTCATCCCATTCCAACGCGCCGTGAAAAGGATTTTGCGCGCGGAAAAACGGCCGGCCGTTCAAATCAATTGCCGTGGCGCCGTCACAATAAAAAAGCTGCGGCTGCGTGCCGCCTGCGATCAAAAGAAAACTGCCGTTGAAGAGCGCCTCTCCCCACGGTGTTGCAAAACAGCCTTGCGTTGCCGCTTTCGTTTTCGTCGCAACGAACGTTTCGCGCTTCTCTCCTTTTTCATTTTGATCGAGGATTTGAAAAGCGTTGCCATAAGTCAATGCGACCGGTTTTATTTCAGGCGTTGCGCCGCTATTGTGTTGTGGATAAAGAATCGTGAGAAAGCGCAGTGGGTTGCCGCGTTGGCCGGCAACGAGCACATCGTGCTCCGGCAACACGGCGTTTTCCGCGAGGTAATGCACGCCGTGCGCGCTTTTCGCAAAGCCAAATTGCGGCGCGCCTTCGGAGGTGGTTTGATGAACCCGCAGAGTCGCGTTGCCGTGACGCCAGCTGCCGCCCAGTAAAGGCTCTTCAAAACTTGTTTGTTCGCCCTGCACATGCAGGTATGAAACGACCTCGTTGCCGCCGGCATCTTTGACGGCATCATCCAACACAAAAAATCGTTTGTTGACGAACAGCACATTACGCTCGTGCCGCGGCCGGTTGCCGTTTTTCTCTTTGAACCACGTGCTGCTCTGCACGCCTTCGAGGTGCGGCAGTTCAAAAAAATGATCCAGCATCGCTGTAGCTTCCGGCTCATGATCGGCAATAAGTATGCGATTGTGATGCTCGGGCTTGTTCGTGTGCTCGCGGCGCTTCCAGCCTGGGTACCCCGGATCGAGCGCGAGCAATTCGCCGTGCGCTCCAAGAATGAAAGAGGTGCCGTCGTTGTGTTCGTGCGCGCCGCCGGATTCGGCCATCTTTTTTTCTTCCCCTTGCAAGAGCAAATAAACCGCGTCGCGATTCCAGCCGCTGCGAAAAACCGCTTGGCCGCAGATGCGCGAAATTTGCGTCGGCTCGAAATCTTCGCCCGTGGGTTCAATGCGCGGAATGCGATCGTCAAAGTTGATGAGCATATCCGCCGAGAGATCGACGTCGCCGACCGTATGAAAACGCTCCCCTTGCGCGAGGCTCGCATCCGCGTGATACCAATCCCACGCCCAATGCGACGGCGAAACTTCATAATGATCCGTCGCGTGCTCGAGCAGAGTTGGATCGGTGGCGAGCAGTCCGCTATAAAACGGCGTGTAGCGCGCATCATCGACGCCGGGCCGCTCACCGGTGGGCAAACGCGTTTTGAGATACCAAACAAAAACGGTTTTGAAAACCGGATCGGCGAGATAATTTTCCAATTGCTCGCCATGGAAATTGGGGCCGCCAATACTGCTCTGCTGATTGAGCGCGAGGAAGAACGGCAGAAAATTCACCGCGGCATAGGCAAAATAATTGGAGCCTTCACCCCAGCCGCGCTCGAGATTCGGACCTTGCACGTCGCGCACCGCGCTCACGCCCTGTTGCCCGAGCGCAACCCAGTCGGGGCGATCGAGATAAAGCCCGGCCAAGCCTACGGCGCTGCTGCCCTTCAACAAATAATTATGGCGCGTGACGATGCCGAGCGCTTTGCTGAGCACTTGCCCGTAATCGTGAATGGCCTTCACGAGCTTAGCGGTTTCGGAGGCGAGTTTGGTGAGATTGTTGGCCGCAATTTCAAGCTGAGGGTACTCGGCTGCTTTGAGAAAATGATAAGCCTGCGCGCGGGGCGTGAGCGACTCGGCCATGTGCAAGATGTCGTTTGCGCCCGTGGCAATTTGCAGCAAATAGCCTTTGGGAATATTGGTTTTCATTTCAACCAGGAGTTGTGCTGCGCGCGCGCCCTTTTCCGCTTCGCGGTTCAACCAATAAAGAAAGGCGGTATTTTTGGCAATGTTCGCGTTCCTGGCGGCGTTGCGATAGTCGCTCGCATTCATTTCAGAGAAGGGTTGGCTAGCAGCCGAGTTGAGCAAGCGCTTATGTATGGTGTAATACGGCTCGCGCCCGGAGGCGAGGCGCGTGCGCACGCGATTGAGGGGAGATTGATCGGACATGGCTTTTGTTCCAGTATGATTGGGAAGGGCATTTTTTCATTTATATAGACCCGTACCGCCGCACAATACTCTCAAAATTTGACATTCAGCATTAAATTCATTTTCTTCCCCTCCAGAATATAACCACGGAGACAAAAACATGAAGGCGAGCATGAACGGATTTCAAATGCACTTTGACGATACCGGCAAAGGCGCGCCGATTCTTTTTATTCACGGCTTCCCTTTGAGCCGAAAAATTTGGCGGGCCCAAGTCGAAGCGTTGCGCAACGAGTTTCGCGTGATCACGCCGGACGTGCGCGGTTACGGTGAGAGCGAAGCGACGCCCGGGGTTTATAGTATGGATTTGCTCGCCGACGATATGGCGGCGCTTTTGCGGCATTTGCAATGCGGCCCGGCAATCATTGCCGGGCACTCGATGGGCGGGTACATTCTCTTTGCGTTCTTGCGCAAGTATCCCGAGTTGGTGCGAGGATTGATATTTGTGAGCACGAGAGCTGTGGCTGATACCGCGGAGGGCAGAGCCAATCGCGAAGCATTGGCGCAACGTGTTGAGCGAGAGGGGCATCAGCCTGTGGTTGAAAAGATGCTCGCGCCGATGATGGCTGCGGCTTCGATCGCAGCGAACCCCACACTGCAAAGTGAAGTCGAAAGCATGATGCGCAGCGCTTCTTTGCACGGCTTGGACGGCGCCTCGCGCGGCATGGCGACGCGAAGCGATGCGACCGAGTTGCTCACTAAAATCAACGTGCCCACGTTGATTCTGGCGGGCACTGCGGATGCGTTGATTCCTCATTCCGAATCGGAAAAGATGGCGCAAGCCATTCCAAACGCGCGCTTGCACTTGATCGAAGGCGCCGGACATTTGTTGAGCATGGAAAAACCGGAGGAGGTGAATAGCGTGCTCAAAGATTGGCTGCGGAAATCATAACCCGGACGAGATGAAATCAAAAACTTCGGACACAGATCAAATCGGATTTTCACAGATTTTATCAGTGGCGATTTGTGGAAATCTGTGTCCAAAGCGCTTGCTTTAAAAGCAAATATTTCACTTTGGATAGATCAACGGTTTCATTCGTTGCCGTTTTATTCGTTGCCAATCGATAACTAAATTCGTTGTAAACCTTCCTCCGTCTGCCCGTGTCCTAAATTGCGAGCGGCGGCAAGTTTGGCCAAAGGAAGTTTCGCCTGAAATTCCGGCACTGGAAAGGTTCTGCATGAGCGACAATGAAGCGCGCTTGATTCAACGCTTGCAGGCGGGCGAATCCTCGGCTTTTCGTGAACTCGTGGAAACGCACAAACAGCGTGTGTTCGCGTTGGCGTTTGATTTGTCCAACAACGTGCAAGATGCCGAAGACCTTTCGCAGGAGGCTTTCATCAAAGTGTTTCGTGGTATCGGCAATTTTCGCGGCGAGGCGCAATTGAGTTCGTGGTTGTATCGCATCGTCGTCAATCTCGCGCTCAATCGCCGGCGTAAAAAAGCGCTCTCTGAAATGGAGCTCTGGGAAAATTTCGAAGGCGATGAGCAGCATCAAGCGCAAACGAGTCACGCCGCGGAGTTCAACCCCGAGCAGATGACTGAAGCCGAGTTCATGCGCGCGCATCTGCGCAAAGCGCTTGCGAAGTTATCCGAGCAGCAACGCGCCATCTTCGTGCTGCGCCACGATAACGACATGCCGCTGCAGCAAATCAGCGCAGCGCTCAAGCTTTCGGAAGGAACCGTCAAAAGCCAGCTCTTCCGCGCGCTGCGCAAAATGCAAAAGCATCTTTCGTTTTATAAAACCGATCTCGGCATCGGATGAGGCTGTGGAAGTTTTGCATAGAGTGTATAAGCCATAAGGCAGTCAAAGTCAGAATAAAATTCTGAAAGTTTATGGCAGAATAATTTTCCGGCAGAACGATTTGAAATAATTCTGCCGATAAATCATCCTGCCAAAGTTTTTTCGGCGACTCTCGGTGACTTCGGCGAATTTCGGCGGAAAAGCTTTGCCGCCGAGTGGCGCCGAAGGCACCGAGTTTTCGCCGAATGTGTTTTTTTGCTGCTTCGCAAAGCTTCGATTTGCAGCTTACCTGCAAATCGAGGTAGATCTTAAAGCACCCCCTTTTCATTGTCATTCTGGAAGAATCTTCCCTCGTGTTCGAATCACAACCTAGTTCGAGATTGTGCCGAGTGAGAGGGAAGGTTCTTACAGAATGACATTTCGAGGAGACACTCAATCAAACAAAAAACTGCTGAAACCCGGCATCCAACAACCAGCAACAAGCCATGAAACCCTGTCAACACATCGAGGCCCTCCTCACCGAAAAACTTTTTGGTGAATTGGGTGCGCCGCAAGAGCAGCAACTCAATGCCCACCTTTCCGAATGCGCCGCTTGCCGTGCGACGCTTGCCGAATTGCAAAACGTTTTGCAAGCCGTAGGCAAGCCCGCGCGCCCGCAAATGCCCGAGCATTTTTGGGAAGGTTATTGGGATCGCTTGCGCACACGGATGGAGAAAGAAGCGCTGCAGAAAATCTCTTTTAGGGAAAGAGTCCGCGAGTTGCTAGCCGTGCGTTGGGTTCCTGCGCTTCGTATTGCCGCTGCCGCCGCGCTCGTGTTGCTGGGCATCATTATCGGACGTAACTTCCAGCCGCAATTGGAGCAAACTGTTTCGGTGCAAACGCCTGCGCCATTCGATGTTGCCAAAGCGGAAGAGATTAGCCTACGGACTTCGCACCTGCTCGATCGCTCCAAAATTCTGTTGCTCGGCGTAGTAAATGAAGACTTCACCGCCGCAAGCACGCAAGACATTGCGCGCCAACGCAAAGTTTCCCGCGAGCTGCTGACCGAAGTGCGCAACTTGCAAACCGTGTTGCCCAATTCTCATGACCGCCGCCTTTTACAACTTGTGCAGCAGCTCGAGTTGGTGCTCATGCAAATCGCCGCGCTTGAAATCGAGCACGATCTCTCTAATGTCAAGCTTGTGCGCGAAGGCATTGATCGCGAAGGCCTGCTGCTCAAAATCAACATAGAAGAATTGAAGCGGAACGCGAAGACGGAAACACCCGCCGCTTCGCAACCCAAATCTTATTTTTGAAAAGTTGCGCCACCGCTTACACGTTACACCTTACACTTTACACCAATCTTTTGAGGAAAAAATGTTGAAAAAAATACCGACTCTCGCTGCGGCCGCCGTATGGTTGTGCCTGGCTTTCGTTGCCCTCGCAACGGCGAGCGAGCGCGAAAGCATCTCGTGGCTCGAGCAAATGCTGGCGTGGGAAGACGCCTTTGCCGAGGCTCAAGACGCCACGTATCAAGCCTACAAAACCGCGCAGGCTTACGTTTATGATGAACGCTGGAACGAGGCCATCACCAACCTGCAAGCTTTTATCACCAAACATGCGCAGAGCAAATACGTTGACGACGCGCAGTTTTGGATTTGCTACAGCCGCGAGAAGCGCGGCGACGATGCCGAAGCCGTGTTCGCGGCTTATAAAGATTTCATTGCCAAGTATCCCCGTAGCGAGTACGTGGACGACGCCAAAGCCAACATGATCAAACTTGCCACGACGCTTGCCGGCGCCGGCAAAACTAAATATCGCGCAGAAGTCGCGGCCATGCAATCGAGCGACGACGAGGAACTGCGCTTGCAAGCGCTCTATGCTTTGAGCCAACATGATGATCCCGCCACGGTGCAAACGCTCGTGGGTTTGATCGAAACCGAAACCAATGCGAAGATTCGCCAGAAGATCGTACACGTATTCGGCAATTTGAGCGATGACGCTGCAGGCGACGCCTTGAATCGTTTGGCCACGAGCGATCCCGATGCCGGCGTGCGCAAAAGCGCCGTGTATGCCATTGGCAATCGCAGCAGCAGCGCGTCCGTTCCCTCCCTGCTCCGCATTGCAAAGAGCGATCAAGATCCCGAGGTGGCGCAGGCCGCGATTTATGCGATTGCCAATCAAGGCTCGAATGAAGCCGTCGCCGCGCTGACCGATATTCTGCAAAGCTCGAGCGTGCTCAAAACCCGGCAAGCCGCGCTCTATTCGCTGGGCAATACGGGACGCGCCGAAGCCGCAGCCGCACTGGAAAAAGTTGCGTTGCAAGACGCCGACCCTAAGCTGCAAGAGACCGCGGTTTATGCGATTGCAAACCTCGGTTCGGAATCCGCGCTCAAATCTTTGCAGGCTATTTTTGTGAAGAGCACGGATACGAGAGTGCGGCGCGCCACGGCGTATGCGATTGCGAATACCGGCGAGCCGGCGGCCGCGGCGTTCCTCGCAACCTCCGCGATGAAAGAGCCGGACGAAAAAACTGCGGAGGCATTGGTTTATGCGATCGGCAACCTCGGCTCGGACAACGCGGTTGATGAGCTATTGAAACTGGCCGCGAGTGCGCAAGCGGCTTCCGCGCGCAAGGCGGCTTTATACGCCATCGGCAACTCTGGCGGCACAAAAGCCGTACAAGCGCTCGCTCAAATCGCCGCAAGCAGCGCCGATGAAGAAATGCAAAAAGCCGCAGTGTATGCGATTGCCAATACCGGCGCGCACGGCGCCGTGACCGCGCTTTCCAACTTGCTTCCCAAGCTTGCTTCTGCGGAAGCGAGGCAAACCGTAGTTTACGCGTTGGGCAATACTGGAGCAGAAAGCGCCGTGACCGTGCTTTACGATTTAGCTCGCAATGATGCCAGCCCCAAAGTGCGGAGCGCCGCGGTGAATGCGTTGGGGCAAATCGATTCGCCGAAAGCCAAAGAAGTGTTGCTCAAAATCATTCGTGGAGAAAAGTGATGAAACGATTCCTCTTGCTACTGCCTCTCGTGTTGCTGTTGTGCGCCAATCTCTTCGCGCAAAGTGCAACGCAACGAGCCGATGCCAAAGCCAAAGATGATTCCGTCAAAGCGCGGCGTGAGGCGCAACGCCGGCATGAAGCACGCGAAGAATGGCGCGCGCATGCGAGGTTCGGATTGCGCGCCGGTGTGGAAGAAGCAAGACTCGCGGCCGAGTTGGCGCGTGAAAGTTTGGAAGACGTCGACCTCGAAGCGATCATGAAAGATGCCGAGCTTGCTGCTGAGTTAGCGCGAGAGAGTGTGGAAGGTATCAACCTTGAAGCTATTGTGGAAAATGCGCAACTCGCTGCTGAGTTAGCGCGCGAGGCCGCCGGCGATCTCGATTGGGAAGCGATGGCTGAACACGCTGAACTTGTCGGCGAGGCATTTGAGCATATGGAAATCTTTGGCCCCACAGAATTGAGCGGGTTAGCAGAATTACACGGATTATCCGCAGCGTTGGCAGGCATTCCGTTCGTAGATATTCCTCCGATTCCAGCAATACCGCCCATCGCCATGATCCCTCCCATTCCCGCGATTCCGCCAATTGGTCCGCTGCCGCCGCACGCGCCGGTTATTGCCTACGGCCCGAGATGGCACGGCGAATGGCATGGCAGCTCGCGACAATATCACCAATATTTGAGTGAAGATGAAGAAGTACGGCTCAATGCGTTGCGTTCGCTGCTCAATCAAGATGAGAGGCTGGCATTGCCGGAAGCGCAAAAACTTTTGTCGGATGAAAACTGGGCGCTCCGCGCTTCCGTGCTCGAAATGTTGGGAGGAGTAGAAAGCAAAGAAGCGGTGGGAATTTTACGCGCGGCTTTGCGCACCGAAACCGATAACCGCGTGAAACGCGCCGCGATTCGCGCCTTATCGCAGCGCGATGAACCCGAAGCGCGCGAAGCGTTGCGAGAAGTGTTGGAGAAGTAGCTCGCATCAATCTTCGGTTGCGAATAAAATCTCCGGTTCAAATTTACAAGCCGTCTGAGAGCGACGAACAGTTTCGGTCGCTTTCAGGCGGCTTGTAATTTTTGGGATGATATTGCGACGAGATCGGGGACACTCCTCGAAAACTTCGTGCTTGACTTTACAAAAATTATTCTGCACATACGCTTCGAAAGATCAGTATTCCGCCTTCTCCTCCTGAGCATCATCCTCCTCCGCAACCGACGCGCTGATCTTCATCAAACCACTGATGCTTCGAACCCAAGTTTTGGGGGAACGATGCTCCGGACTTTGAACGATACTTCTCCTGCGAAACAGCCTCCCAAACTGCTCGATCAAGTGAGCGCGGCCATTCACACGAAACACTACAGCCGCCGTACCGAAGAAGCGTATAAGAGTTGGATCAGACGTTTCGTTCTTTTTCATCTGAAGCGCCATCCCCGCGAAATGGGCGCGCAAGAAGTGAATGAGTTTCTTTCGCACCTTGCGGTGAAGGAAAAAGTGGCGGCTTCAACGCAGAACCAGGCGCTCAGTGCGATCTTGTTTCTGTATCGCGAAGTTTTGCACCAAGAACTTGACTTCCATGTATGGGCCAAAAAGCCGGAGACGCTTCCCGTGGTTTTATCGCGTGAAGAGGTCAAGGCCGTGTTGAGCCGGCTTTCCGGCGCTTATTGGTTGATCGGGATGCTGCTATACGGCTGCGGCTTGCGGTTGGACGAGTGTTTGAAACTGCGCGTGAAAGATATCGACTTCGAGCGCAATCAAATCATCGTGAGAAGAGGCAAGGGCGCGAAAGATCGACATACTCCTTTGCCGTTGAACGTGAAAACCGCTTTGCAAGAGCATCTGCAAAACGTCAAAAAGACGCACGAGCAAGACCTGAAAGCCGGTTTCGGGGTTACGGATTTGCCGAATGCGTTAGAGCGCAAATATCCGGAGGCCAGCCGCGAGTTTCACTGGCAGTATGCCTTTCCTTCGGCAGCCATTTCCGCGAATTGGGAAACGGGTCGCAAGCAACGCCACCACGTTTCGCCCTCGACCATGCAGCGGACTTTTCTAGATGCGGTTCGAAAAGCGGGCATCAACAAGCACGCGCACCCGCACACTCTCCGGCATTCGTTTGCGACGCATTTGCTGGAAGACGGTTACGATATTCGAACCATTCAAGAGTTGCTCGGCCACGAGGATCTCAACACCACGATGATCTATACTCACGTGACTAATAAAGGGGGCTTGGGTGTTCGTAGCCCTGCCGATCGACTGTGAGTGCGTCAGCATAAGAAATTTCGGGATTTCCGTCTTATGCTGCGCGCGCGCGCTGCATAAGACGGAACGAGAAGAAGGCCGGCGTTCCCACTAATTTATTGGCCGAACAGAATTTGGGGTTGCAAATTTCAAAAAGGCCTCCCATCTTACGCTGCACGGCCATGCAGCTTTTGCCAAATTTTTTCGGCAGCCGAAACCGTGTTAG
>Ga0247727_10017191_pt1 | contig 11551 bp, 2 predicted proteins | sample WisWelCaveWW1625_FD_202498 | JGI IMG/M metagenome (GOLD analysis project Ga0247727, IMG submission 202498) | Biofilm microbial communities from Wishing Well Cave, Virginia, United States - WW16-25 | ecosystem: Environmental > Aquatic > Deep subsurface > Groundwater > Cave microbial mat | place... | reverse complement strand
CCGTGCACCGATCGGCCGAAGCGCTCGCCGCGACGATCACGGGGCGGCCAGGGAGCGGCAACGACGCCGGCGTGGCCGCGAGGCTCGCCGTCAAGCTGCCGCAGATCGGCCCGCACCCCGGGAGCGCCGCGTTGTTTGCGGTGTCGGCCACCACCGTCGGCGATGCCGTGCCGATCGTCTGCGTCACCCGCACGTCGTCCACGTACCAGCCATCATCGTCAGCGATCGGGTTCCCGAATTGCGCACTCATCGTCGCGACGTCGGAAAACTTGATCGAGGTGAAGAGGTAGCGAAGCAAGATGGAGCGGCCTCGATATCGGGTCAGGTCGAACCTCGACTCGACCCAGGTGCCGGGCCCCAGGCTTCCCTGGAGTCCAGGCCCGTCGCTCGCCCGCCCGATGTTCTGCACGGCGAACGGAACGTTGTATCGGGTGTCGCCGAGGTAGGAGAACGCGAATTCGGGATAGCAGGTGGACGAAGGTCCCAGGCGCCGGGCGGGATCCGTCGGATCGAAGTAGTCGTCCTCGGTGTTCCCGTCGTCCACGGGATCGAACATGCAGTTCCGGAAGAAATCCGTCCCCTGGGCGTCGTACACGTTCTGATACGGGTAGAGCTTCTGCCAGATCGTCCCCGAGGAGAGCCTCGCCGCGACCACGCACCGGTCCACGGCATGGCCGTCCGGAGTAATCGTGTGCCGGTTGTCCGCGGTCGAGACCTGGTGCTTGAACGAAAGCTCGGGGCTCGCCGATACGCAAGAGCTCGCCGGGTTCGTGCAGTCTCCGGCCGAGTTGCACGACCGGGTCAGGCCAGCTTGGAGCGCCGAGCACACCCGCGCCGCCAGGTTGATGTTCGTCTTGGTCCGGATCGCGTCCAGCTGGCTCAGCCCCGTCGTGTCGGCCCCCGGGTTGCCGGGCGTGTGCACCCCGTAGTGGAGCGACCGGGAGCCCAGGTACGCTCGCCCACCGTCGGGATTGGCCGTGCTGTGGGAGTGCCAGTGGTTGTTCGGGCTCTGTCCGGCCCGAAACCCGAGGTAACACTCGGTGTCCCCGTACGAGTTGGAGTTGACGAAGTCCGGGTCGTTGTACTGACAGCGGTAGCCGTTCGAAGCGGAGTTGCTCGCGATCCCGACGTCCAGGTTCTGGAGCTGGAAGTTCCCGAACCCCGTCTCGAACCCCTCGACGAACGTCGAGGTCGCCGCGGCGGGGCCCGAGGAGTCCAGATCCATGTCCACGACGATCCGCTGCGCCGCCTGGCTCGCGTCGAACTGGTCCACAGAGATCGTGATCGTGAAGGCCGCGGAGTAGTCGTCGTTGACCGTCTTCTGGCACTGCGGCGGCGTGGTGCACGACCCGGCGCCGTTCGAGCACACACCGTTCGTGCACGACACCGGCGGGACGATCCCCGCGCGGTCGGCGCTCGGGCTCACCCGAAACGTGAACGGCACCGGCACCTCGACCGCCGCCCCCGCGGAGAAAGACGAAAGAGAGACGAGCGACCGGAGGAAGCACTCGACCTTTGCGTCGCTTGTTGCAGCCGCGACGACGATCCGAGTCAGGTCCATCCCGGTCTTGTTGATGAGGGTGAGGTACAGGTCCACAGTCTCCCCCGTGTCGGGGAAGCCGTCCGCGTCTCCCGCGACCTCCTGCAGGCGAAAGGAGCGGACGACGACGCTCCCCCTTTGCGCCGCGAGGAGGTCGACGCCCACGCTCACGATCCCGCGCTGCGTGGGGTCAACCTCGTTCGCGCACGCGCTCCCCGAGGACGATCCGTCCCAGAGGTCCTCGTAGCGCACCGTCAGGTCCGGGGAGATGCCGCCTGCGTCCGGGGCGAACAGGACCCCTTGCCCGTTCGCCAGGGCCGAGTACGGAATCGAGCCCAGATAGGAGTCGGTCGCACCGACCCGGTTCAGAACGGCCCACTCCCCCGACGGCTCGCCCTGCGACGTGACCCTCACGATCAGATCGCGCACGCCGTCGTCGTCGCAATCGCCGTCGTCCACCGCGTCGGCGAAGCTTGCGTTGTGGTCGCAGTCGTTTCTCCCTTCGGGGGTGCACGGGTCGCCTCCGATGCAGCGGTAGGGGAAGGGATCGGTGACCGTGATCCGCAGGACTCCGCTCGTCTCGAAGAGGTTGCCCGAGTCGACTTCGACCGTCGCGCACGGCCCGCCCGTGGCGCACTCCGCCGCGTCGTCCATGAGCTTGAATTCGCGCCACTCGAGGACCATGTCGTCCAGCGAGGCGCCGAAGCTCGTCTGGGCCGCGCCGCTCGTCCAGTCCCCCTCCAGCACACGGAACCCCAGGGCCGCCTGGAAGGTCTCCGCCGAAGGGCCGTAGATGTCCTCGACAGTGTGGACGCCGGCCCCATTCGCCTGGGGACCGGCCACCGAAACGAACAGCATGACGGCGAGGCAAGAAATCACGGGCCACACCCCCCGACCTGGCTGTCCCGCCTGCGCCCCGGGGCCGTGTCGTCCAGTTCCCGCGGGTGGTACGTGCTCCACGATGCGTTGTCGTTGCACACGGGGTCCGCGTCCCGCGCCAGGTAGTAGTAGCCGCCTCCCTGTGCGGGATTCGACACGTCCGTGAACGTCGTGGCGTAGGTCTCGCCTGCGATACACGCCTCCCCGCCGAACGCTCCCGTCGAGCGCAGAGCCCCCAAATCCCCGCGCGCCACGTCGAGCCTCGGATGAAAGCCCGGGTCCGGCACCGCGAGCGTCTCCTTCCCCGTGAACGTGAGGTTCGCCCACCATGCGACCGGGTCGAACGTCTCATCGAACGGTGTCCCGGGGCAGGACACGCTCACACTCGCCGCCCCGAGCACCCCGTCGCACGGAGGTCCCGTCGCCGTCGAGCACTTCACGCGGACGACGTAGCTCGTGCTCGCGCCAGGGGCGTCCTCAAAGATCGGATCGATTCCGTAGTCGCGAAGCAGGATGTCCGATGGATCGCCGACCAGGCCGTCCTCGTTCCCGTCCAGCCAGAACTGATAGAGGAGAAGTCCGTCCGTGCACCGATCGGCAGCGGCGCTTGCCGCGAGGGTCACGGGGCGGCCCGGGAGGGGCAGCGACGCCGGCGTGGCCGCGAGGCCACTCGTTAGACTGCCGCAGATCGGCCCGCACCCCGGGAGCGCCCCGTTGTCCGCCGTGTCCGCGATCGTAGTTGGCGAGGCCGTGCCGAGCGTCTGGCTCACCCGCACGTCGTCCACATACCACCCGTCATCGTCGGGGATCGGGTTCCACATGAATGCGGCTTCGATCGTCGCGGTGTCGGAGACCTTGAGCGATGTGAAGAGGTAGCGGATGAGGATGGAGCGGCCTCGATACCGGGTCAGATCGAACCGCGATTCGACCCAGGTACCAAGACCCAGACTTCCCTGGAGCCCCGGCCCATCGCTCGCCCGCCCCACGTTGGTCGCCGAGAACGGCTCATCGGTATCCCCCAGGTATGAGAACACGAACTCCGGAAAGCAAGTGGACGACGGCCCCAGGTGCCGGGCAGGATCCGTCGGGTCGAAGTAGTCGTCCTCGTTGTTCCCGTCGTCGATCGGGTCGAACATGCAGTTCGAGAAGAAACCGGTACCCTGGGCGTCGTAGACGTTCTGAAAGGGGTAGAGCTTCTGCCAGATCGTGCCCGAGGCGAGCCGGGCCGCGACGACGAACCGATCCACCGTGTGCCCGTTGGGCACGCCCGTGTGCCGGTTGTCCACGGTCGAGACCTGGTGCTTGAACGACAGCTCGGGGCTCGCCGATACGCAAGAGCTCCCCGGGTTCGTGCAGTCCGCGGCCGAGTTGCACGACCGGGTCTGGCCAGCCTGGACCGCCGAGCACACCCGCGCCGCCAGGTTGAGCTGGCCGTTGCCAGCCCCCTTGGTCCGGATCCCGTCCAGCTGGCTCAACCCTGTCGTGTCGGCCCCCGGGTTGCCGGGCGTGTGCTTGCCGTAGTGGAGCGAGCGGGAGCCCAGGTACGCTCGCCCACCGTCCACCGCGGACGTCGTGTGCACGTGCCAGTCGTTGTTCGTGAGCTGGCCGCCGATGAACCCCAGGTAGCACTCAGTGTCACCGTAGGAGTTGGAGTTGACGAAGTCCGGGTCGTTGTACTGGCAGCGGTACCCGTTCGACGCGGAGTTGCTTGCGATCCCGACATCCAGGTTTTGCAGCAAGAAGTTCCCGAATCCGAACTCGAAACCCTCGATGAACGTCAAGGTCGCCACGGTGGGGCCGGAGGAGTCCAGATCCATGTCCACGACGATCTTCTGGGGGGTCTGGCTCGTGTCGAACTGGTCCGCCGAGATCACGATCGCAAACGCCGCGGCGTAGTCGTCGTTGACCGTCTTCTGGCACTGTGCCGGCGTCGTGCACGTCCCGGCGCCGTTGGAGCACACCCCGCTCGCGCAGGACACCGGCGGGACGATCCCCGCGCGGTCCGCGCTCGCGCTCACCCGAAACGTGAGCGGCACGGGGAGCTCCGCTGCGGTCCCCGCGGGGAAGGACGCGAGGGAGACGAGCGACCGGAGGAAGCACTCGACCTTCGCGTCCTCCGTCGCGGCCGCGACGACGAGATGCGTCAGATCCTTCCCCGTCTTGTTGATGAGGGTGACGTAGAGGTCCACCGTTTCCCCGGTGTCGGGGGAGCCATCCGCGTCCCCTGCGGCATCGTCCAGACGAAAAGAACGAACGGCGACGCTTCCCGTCGCCTGTGTGATGACGTTGATTCCTGCCGTCACCACCCCGCGCTGCGCCGGATCGACGTCGTTGGGACACGCGCTCCCCAGGGAAGACCCATCCCATGAGTCTTCGTATTGCAAGGTGACGTCCTCGGGCCCAAGGTTCACGACGAACAACACCCCTCGCGCGTTGGCGACCGTCGAGTAGGGAAGCGAGCCTTCATAGGAGTCGCTTGTCCCGACCCGATTCAGAACCACCCACTCGCTGTCCGGAGTCAGGCTGGTCTGGAGCGCTCTCGCCAGGACGTCCGCGATGCCGTCGTCGTCGCAGTCGTTGTCGTCCACGACGTCGGCGAAGCTTCCGTTGTGGTCGCAGTCGTTCTCTCCTTCCGGAGTGCACGGGCTTCCTCCCGTGCATCGGTACGGGGAGGGGTCTGTGACCGTGATCTCCAGGACTCCGTTCCCCTCGTAGACCTTCCCCGAGCTGGCGGCGACTGTGGCGCACGACCCGCCCGTGGCGCACTCGGCCGCGTCCCCGGCCAGCGTGAACTCGCGCCACTCGAGGACCATGTCGTCCACCGAGGCGCCGAAGCTGGTCTGGGCCGCGCCGTTCGTCGAGTTCCCCTCCAGCACCCGGAAGCCGAGGGCCGCCTGAAAACTCTCGGCCGAAGGGCCGTAGATGTCCTCCAGCGTTTGGGCGCAGGTTTGCGTGCGAGGGGGCGCCACCGCCGACAACAGGAGCAGGATGGTGAGGGCTGGAATCACGCTCGTCCCCCTACGGACCGCACGCCTCGATCTGGCCATCTCGCCGACGCCCCGGCGCCGCGTCCTCCAACTCCCGCGGGTGATACGTGCTCCACGATGCGTTGTCGTTGCACACCGGGTCCGCGTCCCGCACCAGGTAGTAGTAGCCGCTCCCCTGCACGGGGATCGACGCGTCCGTGAAGGTCGTGGCGTACGTCTCCCCCGCGATGCACGTCTCGCCGCCGAACGCTCCCGTCGAGCGCAGAGCGCCCAGGTCCCCTCGCGCGACGTCGAGCCTCGGATGGAAGCCAGGGTCGGGTACCGCGAACGTCTCCTTCCCCGTGAACGTCAGATTCGTCCACCACGCGACAGCGTCGAACGTCCCGTCGAACGGAATCAACGGGCAGGACACGCTGACACTCGCCGCCCCGAGCACGCCGTCGCACGGAGGCCCCGCCGCGGTCGAGCACTTCACGCGGACGATGTAGCTCGTGCTCAGCAACGGGGCGTCCTCAAAGATCGGATCGATTCCGTAGTCGCGGAGCAGGACGTCGGATGGATCGCCGAGCATGCCGTCGCCGTTCCCGTCGAGCCAGAACTGATAGAGGAGTACTCCGCCCGCGCACCGATCGGCCGAAGCGCTCGCCGAGAGGGTCACGGAGCGGCCCGGGAGCGGCAGCGACGAGGGCACGGCCACGAGGCCCGCCGTCAGGCTGCCGCAGATCGGGCCACATCCCGGGAGCGCCGCGTTGCTTGCGGTGTCGGCCACCACCGTCGGCGATGCCGTCCCGAGCGTCTGCGTAACCCGCACGTCGTCCACGTACCAGCCGTCGTCGTCGGCAATCGGGTTCCACATGAACGCCGCTTGCAGCGTTGCGGTGTCGGAAACCTTGATCGAGGTGAAGAGGTAGCGAATCAAGATGGAGCGGCCCCGGTATCGAGTCAGGTCGAAGCGCGACTCGACCCAGGTGCCGTTGCCCAGGCTTCCCTGCAGCCCCGGTCCGTCGCTCGCCCGGCCGACGTTCTGCACGGCGAACGGAACGTTGTATCGGGTGTCGCCGAGGTAGGAGAACGCGAATTCGGGATAGCAGGTGGACGAAGGCCCCAGGCGCCGGGCGGGATCCGTCGGATCGAAGTAGTCGTCCTCGGTGTTTCCGTCGTCCACAGGATCGAACATGCAGTTGGAGAAGTACTCCGTTCCTTGCGCGTCGTAGACGTTCAGATAGGGGTAGAGTTTTTGCCAGATCGTCCCGGAGGCGAGACGCGCCGCGACCACGCACCGGTCCACGGTGTGGCCGTCGGGCGTGCCGGTGTGCCGGTTGTCCGCGGTCGAGACCTGGTGCTTGAACGACAGCTCGGCGCTCGCCGCCACGCAGGGGCCGCCTCCGACGACGGCGCAGTCCGCAGCCGTGTTGCAGGACCTCTTGTCGGCCGAAGAGTCGTCCCGGCAGGTCCGGGCGGCGAGGTGGATCGCCGACTTGCTGCGGATCGCGTCCAGCTGGGACAACCCGGTGGTGTCCAGGCCCGGGTCTCCGGGCGTGTGCACCCCGTAGTGGAGCGCGCGGGTGCCCAGGTACGCTCGCCCGCCGTCGGGATTGGCCGTGCTGTGGGAGTGCCAGTGGTTGTTCGGGTTCTGGCCCGCGATGAACCCGAGGTAGCACTCGGTGTCCCCGTACGAGTTGGAGCTGATGAAATCCGGATCGCTGTACTGGCAGCGGTAGCCGTTCGACGCGGAGTTGCTCGCGATCCTCACATCCAGGTTCTGGAGCTGGAAATTCCCGAACCCCGTCTCGAACCCCTCGACGAACGTCGAGGTAGGAACGGCGGGGCTCGCCGAGTCCAGGTCCAAGTCCAAGACGATCTTCTGCGCCGTCTGGCTGGCGTCGAACTGGTCCGCCGAGATCGCGATCGTGAAGGTCGCCGAATAGTCGTCGTTGACCGTCTTCTGGCACTGCGCGGGCGTCGTGCACGACCCGGCGCCGTTGGAGCACACCCCGCTCGTGCACGAAACCGGCGGGACGATCCCCGCACGGTCGGCGGCCGGGCTCACGCGAAACGTGAGCGGCGCCGGTACCTCCATCGCAGCGTCCGCGGGGAAGGACGCGAGGGAGACGAGCGCGCGGAGGAGACACTCCACCTTCGCGTCGCCCGTCGCGGCCGTCACCACCACGTGCGTCAGATCCTTCCCCGTCTTGTTGAGAAGGGTGAGGTACAGGTCCACCGTTTCCCCGGTGTCGGGGAAGCCATCCCCGTCCCCTGCGGTGTCGTCCAGGCGAAACGAGCGCACGACGACGTTCCCCGGCGTCCTTGGAAAGATGTCGACCGTGGTCTGCACCACCCCCCGCTGCGCGGGATCGACCTCGTTCTGGCAGGGGCTCCCCGCGGAGGACCCATCCCACGCGTCCTCGTACTGCACGGTCACGCTCCCGAAGAAGCTGCTGCTGAAGCTGTACGCTCCGCCCAGGACGTAGCGAACGCTGGATACGAGTCTGTAGACGACGAGCAGCACCCCTTGCGCATCGGCCACCGCCGAGTAGGGAAGCGAGCCCCGGTAGGAATCGGTGGCTCCGACACGGTTCAGAACCGCCCACTCGCTGTCCGGGGTCAGGCTGGTCTGGAACCCCCTCGCCAGGACGTCCGTGGTGCCGTCGTCGTCGCAGTCGTTGTCGTCCAGGACGTCGGCGAAGCTTCCGTTGTGGTCGCAGTCGTTCTTTGCTTCCGGAGTGCACCGGCTTCCTCCCGTACATCGGTAGGGTGAAGGGTCCGTGACCGTGATCTCCAGAACGCCGTTCCCCTCGTAGAGCTTCCCCGAGCTCGCCTCGACCGTGGCGCACGACCCGCTCGTGGAGCACTCCGCCGCGTCTCCGGCCAGAGCGAACTCGCGCCACTCGAGGACCATGTCGTCCAGCGAGGCGCCGAAGCTCGTCCGCGCCGCGCCGTTCGTCGTGTTCCCTTCCAGAACACGGAACCCCACGGCCGCCTGGAAGCTCTCGGCCGAAGGGCCGTAGATGTCCTCCAGCGTACGGACGCCGGCTCGATCCAGCGGAGGCTCGACCACCGCGAGAAGGAGCAGGATGATGAAGGCGGGAATCACGCTCGTCCTCCTACGGACCGCACGCCTCGATCTGGCCATCGCGCCTGCGCCCCGGGGCCGCGTCGTCAAGTTCCCGCGGGTGGTACGTGCTCCACGACGGGTTGTCGTTGCACACGGGATCCGCGTCCCGCACCAGGTAGTAGTAGCCGCTTCCCTTCGCCGGATTGGACGCGTCCGCGAACGTCGTGGCGTAGGTCGCCGCCGCGATGCACGCCTCCCCACCGAACGCTCCGGTCAGGCGCAGAGCGCCCAGGTCCCCGCGGGCTACGTCGAGCCTCGGATGGAAGCCCGGGTCGGGCACCGCGAACGTCTCCTTCCCCGTGAACGTGAGGTTCGCCCACCACGCCACAGGGTCGAACGTCTCATCGAACGGAATCCCCGGGCAGGACACGGTCACGCCGGCCGCCCCGAGGACGCCGTCGCACGGCGGCCCCGTCGCAGTCGAGCACTTCACGCGGACGACGTAGCTCGCGCTCGCGAGAGGGGCGTCCTGAAGGATGGGATCAATGCCGTAGTCGCGGAGCAGGACGTCGGACGGATCGCCGAGCATGCCGTCCCGGTTTCCGTCGAGCCAGAACTGATGGAGGAGAACTCCGTTCGTGCACCGATCGGCCGAAGCGCTCGCCGTGAGGGTCACGGTGCGGCCCGGGAGCGGCAACGACGAGGGCACGGCCACCAGGCTCGCGGTCAGGCTGCCGCAGATCGGGCCGCATCCCGGGAGCGCGCTGCTGTCGGCCGTGTCCACGGCCACCGTGGGAGACGCGGTCCCGAGCGTCTGCGTCACCCGCACGTCGTCCACGTACCAGCCGTCGTCGTCGGGGATCGGGTTCCACATGAATGCGGCTTGGGCCGTCGCGGTGTCGGAGATCTTGAGCGAGGTGAAGAGGTAACGGATCAAGATGGAGCGGCCTCGATACCGGGTGAGGTCGAACTTGGACTCGACCCAGGTCCCGTTCCCCAGGGATCCCTGAAGCCCGGGACCGTCGCCCCGGCCGATGTTTTGCGCGGCGAACGGGACGTTGTAGCGGGTGTCGCCGAGGTAGGAGAACGAGAACTCGGGATAGCAGGTGGAGGAAGGGCCGTAGCGCCGGTTCGGATCGGTCGGGTCGAAGTAGCTGTCCTCGTTGTTTCCGTCGTCGATCGGGTCGAACATGCAGTTCGAGAAGAAATCGGTCCCCTGCGCGTTGTAGACGTTCTGATAGGGGTAGAGCTTCTGCCAGATCGTTCCCGAGGCGAGCCGCGCGGCGACCACGCACCGGTCCACCGCGTGCCCTTCCGGCACGGAGGTGTGCCGGTTGTCCGCCGTCGAAACCTGGTGCTTGAACGACAGCTCGGGGTTCGTGGCCACACAGGGGCCGCCTCCCACGATGGCGCAGTCCGCGGCGATGTTGCAGGAGCGCTTGCTGGCCGAAGGGTCGTCCCGGCAGATCCGGGCGGCGAGATGGATCGCCGACTTGCTGCGGATCGCATCCAGCTGGGACAGCCCGGTGGTGTCGAGGGCGGGGTTTCCTGGCGTGTGAAACCCGTAGTGAAGTGAACGGCTCCCCAGGTACGCTCGCCCGCCGTCGGGACTGGTCGTGAGATGCACGTGCCAGTCGTTGTTCGGAATCTGCCCCCCGATGAACCCGAGATAGCACTCCGTGTCTCCGAAGGAATTGGAGTTGACGAAGTCCGGATCGTTGTACTGGCAGCGGTAGCCGTTCGACCCGGAGTTGGTCGCGATCCCCGCGTCCAGGTTCTGGAGCAGGAAGCTCCCGAACCCGACCTCGAACCCCTCGATGAACGTCGAGGTCGCAACGGTGGGGCCTGAGGAGTCCAGGTCGATCTCCATGGCGATCTTCTGCGCGGTCTCGCTCGCGTCGAACTGGTCCGCCGAGACCCCGATCGTGAAGGTCGCGGAGTAGTCGTCGTTGACCGTCTTCTGGCACTGCGCGGGCGTGCTGCACGACCCCGCGCCGTTGGAGCACACTCCATTCGTGCATGACACCGGCGGGACGATCCCCGTGCGGTCGGCGCTCGCGCTCACCCGGAACGTGAACGGCACGGGGAGCTCCGCCACGGTTTCCGCAGGGAAGGACGGGAGGGAGACGAGCGCATTGAGGAGACACTCCACCTTCGGGTCACCGGTCGCGGCCGTCACCACCACGTGCGTCAGATCCTCCCCCGTCTTGTTGAGAAGCGTCACGTACAGGTCCACCGTCTCGCCGGTGTCCGGGAAGCCGTCCCCGTCTCCTGCGGCGTCGTCGAGGCGAATGGAGCGCACGACGACGTTCCCCGTCGTCGCCGCGAGGATGTCGACGCCTGCCGTGACGACCCCCCGCTGCGCGGGATCGACGTCGTTCTGGCAGGGGCTTCCCGCGGAGGACCCGTCCCACGCGTCCTCGTACTCCACGGTCACGCTCCCCAAGAAGCTGGCGCTGAAGAAGCTCGATGAGACGCTGTAGACGACGAACAGCACCCCTTGCGCATCGGCCACCCTCGAATAGGGAAGCGAGCCCCTGTAGGAGTCGGTGGCCCCGACACGGTTCAGGACGGCCGACTCGCTGTCCGGGGTCACGCTGGTCTGGAACCCCCTCGCCAGGACGTCCGTGGTGCCGTCGTCGTCGCAGTCGTTGTCGTCCACGACGTCGGCGAAGCTCCCGTTGTGATCGCAGTCGTTCTTCCCTTCCGGAGTGCACGGGCTTCCTCCGGTGCACCGGTACGGAGAAGAGTCCGTGACCGTGATGTCGAGAGCGCCGTTCCCCTCGTGGAGCTTCCCCGAGCCCGTCTCGACCGTGGCGCACGCTCCGCCCGTGACGCATTCCGCCGCGTCCCCGGCCAGAGCGAACTCGCGCCACTCGAGGACCATGTCGTCCACCGAGGCGCCGAAGCCCCTCTGGGCCGCGCCGTTCGTCGTGTTCCCTTCCAGCACCCGGAACCCCAGGGCCGCCTGGAAGCTCTCGGCCGAGGAGCCGTAGATGTCCTCCAGCGTGCGGACGCCAGCCGGACTCGCCGTGACGTCGGCCGTGGCGGCGCCGAGCGTGAGTGCGAGGAGAACAGTCCGGAGGCCGA
>Ga0247727_10017190_pt1 | contig 11552 bp, 8 predicted proteins | sample WisWelCaveWW1625_FD_202498 | JGI IMG/M metagenome (GOLD analysis project Ga0247727, IMG submission 202498) | Biofilm microbial communities from Wishing Well Cave, Virginia, United States - WW16-25 | ecosystem: Environmental > Aquatic > Deep subsurface > Groundwater > Cave microbial mat | place... | reverse complement strand
GGCGTGAAAGCGATCCGACGCCACCTCGACGCCGGCGGGTTCCTCATGATCAACAACTGCTGCGGCCGGTCAGAATTCGACCAACACGTGCGTACACTCGTGAAGCGGCTCTACCCGGATCAGCAACTGGCAAAGCTCGACCCCGTTCACGCGATCTTCAAGTCGTTCTTCACGATCGAAGACCTACGCGACCGCCAGACGGGTTCCGCACGGCAAGCCGAACTTGAAGCAATCGCCGTGAAAGACCGCGTCGTGCTCGTCTACTCGAAACACGATATGCTCACCGCTCTGAAACAGGTCGCCGACCCTTACGGCGACGGCTACGACCCGGCGAGTTGCCGGCAGTTGGCATTGAACATCGTCGCGTACGCCCTGCAAAACTGACGGAGATTGCTCATGCCCGTGTCTGCTACGGCCAACCCGCTCATGGCCGCCAAGCCCGCTTCGTCGGATGACCTTGCAGCGATCAAGAAGCTCGGCGACGCCCGCAAGCGGCTGAAGGATGAAATCGCCAAGATCATCATTGGACAAGAGCACATCGTCGATGACCTGCTCACAGCGATTTTCTCGCGCGGTCACTGCCTGATGATCGGAGTACCGGGGCTGGCCAAGACGCTCATGGTCCGCACAATTTCGCGGGCGATTGATCTGTCGTTCAATCGGATTCAATTCACGCCGGACCTCATGCCGTCGGATATTACCGGCACGGAGGTGATCGAGGAGGACAAGACGACGGGCGGACGAGTGTTTCGATTCGTGAAAGGGCCGGTGTTTGCGAACATCCTGCTTGCCGACGAAATCAACCGCACGCCGCCGAAGACACAGACGGCGTCGCACCGGACAAAGTCGTGCAGCAATTGTTGGAACATGTGAAAGAACCGGGACCGGAAGAATATTCCTGATGATCTCGACGAAAACGAAACAGCGAACCCCGCGCAGGGCCGGCACGCCGCAGCACGCACCAGCACGATTCAGCTTCTGGGACCGCCTGAAGGAGATCGACATGTTTTTTTCGGGCAAAGACGAGGTTCACCAGACGGCGCGTCGAGCGGTACGCAGACTGCAGCGGGCAGGAGTGGCGTATGCAATCGCCGGAGGCATGGCGGTTAACGCCCACAAGTACAAACGTACTACCGCAGATGTGGACTTCTTGTTGAACCGGCGCGGCTTTGAGCGATTCTGCGAACTATTCGTGGACAAGTTTTACGATCGAGTGCCAGGCCGAAACCGTCGTTTCGTTGACCGAAAGAATGGAGTCAACATCGATATTCTGATCACGGGACAATATCCAGGAACCGGGAAACCCGGACCGATCGCGTTCCCGGAGCCGAGCGAAGTCAGCCAGACCATCGACAAGGCCGAGGTTCTTGATATCGTGAACTTGGTGCAACTGAAGTTGGCCGCGCGACGCTATCGAGACTTCGGCGATGTCGTTGAACTCATTCGATTCAACAACCTCGACGAGTCGTTTGCCAACAAGCTGCACTCGTCGGTTCGCCGTGACTATTTTGACTGCCTCGATGAAAAGCGCCGCGAGGACGAGTACGAGGAGAGAAACGGCTGACCCTGCACGCCACACCACAGATTGACCCATGCCCGCAACGAGCCAATTCAAGTACCTCGATCCGGCCGCTTTGAGCCGGCTGAAAAACCTGTCGCTCGCCGCCCGCCTGGTTGTCGAGGGATTTTTCGCCGGCATGCACAAGAGTCCGCACAAGGGTTTTTCGGTCGAATTCGCCGAGCACCGCGAGTACACGCCGGGTGTGGACCCGCGGCACATCGACTGGCGCGTGTTCGGCCGCCGCGACAAACTGTATGTCAAACAGTACGAAGAGGAGACGTGCCTGCGATGCTACCTGTTGCTCGACAAGTCGGCGTCGATGGGCTTCAAGTATGGCGGGCCGATCACGAAGTTGGAGTATGGTTCGTTTCTCGCCGCGAGCCTGTCGTACATGATGGCGTTTCAGCATGATGCGGTCGGGCTGATTACGTACGACACTGGAGTGCGCGGGCGAATTCCACCGCGACAAGGCCCCGGCCACCTCCGAGTCGTATTGGAGCAGCTTGAGAACACTGCGCCCGGGGGCGAAACAAGCATCGCCGAAACTTTTCACCAACTCGCCGAAACGATCAAACGGCGGGCACTCGTCGTCGTGATCTCCGACCTGTTTGATGACGCGGATGCACTGGTCGCTGCGCTCAAGCATTTCCGCCACAAGCAGCACGAAGTCGTCGTGTTGCACGTGCTCGACCCGGCGGAGCGGACATTCCCATTCGATGACATCACCTTGATCGAAGACATGGAGACGAAACGCGAAGTGATCAGCGATCCGCGTGCGTTTCGCAAGACGTACCTTGAGGAACTAGAACAATTCCTGGAGACGATTCGTTCCGGCTGCCTTGGCTCGCAGATTGATTACGCCTTGGCCAACACCGGAGAGAGATTTGATACTTTTCTCGGAACCTATCTGGCGAAGCGACAGACAATGAGTTTGTAACTGAATGCTCACTTTTCTCAGCCCACTATTTCTGATCGGTCTGGCCTCGGCGGCGATTCCGCTGATCATTCACCTCACGCGCTCGCGGCGCACGAAGCGGATGACGTTTTCGACGACGCGGTTTTTCACCGACCAGTTTCTCCGATCGTACCGCATGAGCCAGGCGAAAGAGTTGCTGCTCCTGCTGCTGCGCATGGCGCTGTTTTCTCTGTTTGCGATGGCGCTTGCCAAACCGCTGCTGCGGCCGACGGGCGGCAAGGTGCTGTTCGGGCAGTCGCGTGGTGTTGTGCTCGTGATCGACAATTCGGCGAGCATGGGTTACACCGATGGCGGTGCGACGCTGCTGGATCGGGCGCGTGACGCAGCGCGGCAGGTACTCGATTCGCTGGAGCCGGGAAGCACGGCCGCGGTGGTCTTGGCCGCGCGGCGAGCGGCAGGGCCGGATGTTATTTTCCCCGAACTGACTCCCGAGCTGGGCGATGTGCGGCAAGCGATTGATCGAGTGACCCCTGTGAGCCTGGGCACGGACTTGAGTAGTGCGATCGACGCGGCCAAGCTGCTGCTGCGATCGAGCCAGGCCGAAAGCAAAGAGGTGTACGTTTTTTCGGACTTGCAGGCGACTGGATGGGAATCGACGGACGCGGAGCCGCCGCGGCACGATGACCCGCTTGTGTGCCTGGTGCGTGTGCGACCGGACCAAATCCAAAACGTGGGAATTACAGCGGTTCAGTACGGGTCTGCGCGGCCGATGGTGGGCGTGCCGTTCGCCATTCGCGCGGCATTGCGCAACGATGGGGAATCAAGCCGAACGGTGACAGCCCGGTTGTTCGTCGATGGCGAAAAAGACTCTGTTGGCGAGCGCACGATCGATGTGCCGGCCAATCGCTGGCAAATTGTTCGATTCCATCACACTTTTACAATGGGCGGCTGGCACTGGGGCCGGGTCTCGATCGATGCGGACAACTTGCAGGCGGACAACTCGCGATATTTCGCCTTTGAGTCCCAGGACTCGATTCGCGTGTTGGCCGTCAACGGTGCCCCGTCATCGGTTCCACTTGGCGACGAGCTGTTCTTTTTTCGGACGGCCCTGACGGTCGGTGGAGAGGATGAGAGCCCAATTCGCGTTGACGTGATCGTGCCGGCGAACATGGAATCTGCAATGCTAGCCGACTATCCGCTCGTCGTGCTCGCGAACGTCGAGTCGCTACCGGAATCCGCTGTTGAGAAACTCGAACAGTACGCCGATCGCGGCGGAAATGTAATCGTTTCCGTGGGCGACAAGATCAATGCCGATTTCTACAACCGCTACTTTGCCGGCTCGACGCGGCTGAACGGCGGACTCTTGCCCGCTCGCATCGGCGAACTGCTTGGGACGCCGACTCGTGCAGTGTCTGGCAGCCAACCGGGTGAGGGTCGCGTCGCCGATTCGAGCGAATTCGGATTTGTAGCGGCAGTCGATTACGACCACCCCGCGCTTGCCGCGTTTGAGGATCCCAAGTTCGGTAACCTGTCAAGCGTGTCGTTTCGCAACCTGTATCGGCTCGAACCGCGTGAGGCTGCCACGGTACTGATGCGAGCGAGCGTGACCGGTCTGTCGGGCGGGGCACCATTGCTCGTCGAGCAGCGATTCGGCCAGGGCCGCGTCATGCTATTTGCCTCGACGATCGACCGAAACTGGACCAATTTTCCGATCCGGCCAAGCTACCTGCCGTGGGTCTATCGACTCACGAGCTACCTCGCGCAGGAACGGCTGGCTAAGCTGCCGATCGTAACGACCGGCTCGCGCGTAACGATCCCGTTCTCGGCTGGCGAAGGATTGCCGCAAGTACTCGTCAAGAAACCCAACGGAACGACGGGCCACGCCGTGATCGGCAACGACCCGGCCGCACCGCTCGAATTCGTCGACACGATCGAACCGGGCGTCTACACGGTCACCGAACAAGGCCGGCAGTCGAGCCCGAAGCTATTCGTCGCAAACCTTGACGGCGACGAGAGCCGATTCGAGCCTTTCGTGGATAGCGTTGCGGAGCTTGGAGAGAGTTTTCCCAATCAACCGCTTATGACATTCGTCGCTGACCCGACGCGCGTGAACGAAGCGTCGTTCGAAACGCGACGCGGTGTCAGTCTTTGGGACATCATTCTTGGCGTAGTCTTGCTGATTGCTCTGCTCGAACCCTGGTTCGCCAACCGCATCAGCAAGAAACACTACAGTGTTGCCGGAGAGCTGGCGACCCGTGAGGTACAACCAAGACGGTTACCCGGGGTGATCGCGAATCCTCATCTACATTCGTCGTAGTAGCGAATTCGCTTCCTGCTTTCATCCCAGTTTTCTCGCCGCCAAGGTCACACACTCTCTGGGATCACGAACGGCTTGCGATACTCGCGGCGGAGCATTTGGTTCGCTTCGTTGTCGTTTGGAAACTTCTCGGCTTCGCCGTCCCACGCGAGCTTGCGGCCGAGTCGCTGGCTGATGTTGCCGAGGTGGCAGAGCGAGGTCGAGATGTGGCCGAACTCGATATCGGCGTTCGGCCGGCGGCGGTCGTGAACGCAGTCGATGAAGTTCTGGAGGTGGGCCATCTCCATTTGGGAGCTGGGCTCGGTTTCGACGACATTGCCGTCGGGTGCAGTCACTTGCCAGCCTTTGTCGTCCACGACGAGCGTGCCTTTGTCGCCGTAGTAAGCGACGCCGGAACCGCGGCCTTCAAAGCCGAACTTGGACCACGTGCGATGTTCCCACACGAGCGAGAGGTTGGGATACTCGTACGTGACGACTTGGGTGTCGGGCGTTTCCTGGTCGTCGTCGAAGTAAAATTTGCCGCCGCCGGAGGCCACGGCTCGCGGGTAATCGACGCCAACGCCGCGCCGCGCAATGTCCAGCATGTGGATGCCGTTGTTCGCCAGCTCACCGCCGCCGTAGTCCCAGAACCAGTGCCAATCGTAGTGCAGGCGTTTGCGAGTGAGTGACTTCATGGGTGCCGGGCCGAGCCAGAGGTCGTAGTTCACGCCCTCGGGAATTGGCTGCGGCCCGCCGGCCTTGCCAATGTTCTCGCGCATTTGGATTACCCACGCGCGAACGAGCGAGACCTTGCCGAGGTTTCCCGATTGCACGTATTCGTGTGCGGCGGCCCAATGCGGCGAGCTGCGTCGCTGCGTGCCGACCTGCACCACGCGGTCGTACTTGCGAGCCGCCTCGACCATCTTGCGGCCTTCGAGGATATTGTGCGACACCGGCTTCTCGACGTACACGTCTTTGCCCGCCTGACATGCCCACACGGTCGCTAGTGCGTGCCAGTGGTTGGGGGCGGCGATCGCCAGTGCGTCAATGGATTTGTCGTCGATCAGCTTTCGTACGTCCAGCTCGATGCGCGGCGGCGAGTTGCCCTGTTTCTCTTCGACGATCTTCACGACGGGCGCGAGCACGTTTTCATCGGCGTCGCACACGGCCACGACGTGGGCATTCTTAATCGCTGCGAACCCGGAGGCCAGCGCCTTGCCACGGCCGCGAACTCCCATGACGGCAATCCGCACGCGGTCGCCCGGCCCGGCCGCCGCGCGAGCGAAGTTCAAGGCACTCAAGCCGGCCGCTACACTAACAGCGCCACTGGTCCGACGGAGAAACTGCCGACGGTTTTGTTTCGACATGAAAGGTCCTCCTGTAATCGATTGAGTGAATTCGCCCAGCAGTTGGCAGGCAATGGTACATTGGCTTGCCATTCGAGGTTTGTGTGGATAATGATTCTAGCCCAGTTCATTGCATTCTTCAAACCAAAGCAGCAAATCGCCGTAGCGTTCCCGCTGAAACAACGATGCTGATCAAAATGCCAACTTCGACTGCGAACTAGTTTTGGTTTCGACTATACTCGCGCCCCACCGGTGTGCCCCGTCACGGGCGGGTCTCCCGCCTCCGGCATTCCCCAACACTCACAGAAAGGTGTTTGAATGAATCTCTCATGGACAGCGGTCTTGATCGTGGGTATCTGCATGACTCCGGCGTTCGCTTGGCAGGACGAGAAAAAGGAACCCGCCGCGACCGGCGATGGGACGGCACCGAAGACGCTCAAAGAAAAGGTTAGCTATGGAATCGGGCTGAACATCGGCAAGAGTCTCAAACGCGACTCCATCGAAGTAGACTTGGCACTGGTTTTGAAGGGGCTCAAGGATGCCCTGGCGGGCAGCAAGCCGTTGTTGAGCGATGTGGAAATTCGCGATGCAATGACCGCCGTTCAAAAAGAGCTTCAGACCAAGCAGGGGTCGCGAGAAAAGGACGCCGGCGAAAGGAACAAGAAGCAAGGCGAGGCTTTTCTAGCCGAAAACAAGAAGAAGGACGGAGTCAAGACAACGACCAGCGCTCTACAGTACAAGGCAATCAAGGAAGGCACAGGCAAGATTCCAAAGGCGACCGACATGGTGACGACCCATTACCGCGGCACATTGATTGACGGGACCGAGTTCGATAGTTCCTATGCTCGCGGTGAGCCGGCGAAATTCCCAGTGAACGGAGTGATCAAGGGTTGGACCGAGGCCCTGCAACTCATGAAGGTCGGGTCGAAGTGGCAACTGTTCATTCCATCGGAGTTGGCCTATGGAGAGCGGGGAGCGGGTTCGGACATCGGACCAAATGCCACGCTGATCTTCGACATCGAGCTGATCGCGATTGGGAAATGAGAGATCCTAGCTCAACTCGCCAATTACGTTGCCGGATGGAAGCACTGGAATTGGACGGCCGGCAGCGTTGAGGTACTCGGCGGTCGTTTCCACGCCGAGGTGCCGGTACATCGTGGCGAGTACGTCTTGCGGCTTTTTCGGATTCGATTTGGGAAACGCCCCCTTGGCATCCGAGGAGCCCACGACTCGGCCGCCCTTCACGGGGCCGCCGGCAATCGCGGCACTGAAGACGTTCGGGTAATGGTCGCGACCGGCGTCGTTGTTCACGCGCGGCGTCCGGCCGAACTCGCCCCAGGCAATGACCAGCGTCGATTCGAGCAGTTTCCGTTCTTCGAGATCCTCGATTAGCGCGGAATATGCACGGTCAAATCTTGGCAGGAATCCACGCCGGAGCGAGTCGAACCCTTTAACGTGCGTGTCCCACCAACGCAGATCGACGGTCACGAGCGGCACTCCCGCTTCAACGAGCCGCCGCGCGAGCAACACGCGCTGGCTCCAGGCGGGTGCCCCGCAGCGATTGGCGGCACCCGGATCAAACGCAGGCATGAATCCGTAGCGTTTGCGAATCGCGGCGGGCTCCTTGTCCAAATCGAACGCATCGCGTGCGGCCGGCGAGGTCACCATTTCCCAAGCCTGCCTACCGAAATCGTCCATTGCGTCCATCTGGCCGCTCGTGTCCACGTCGCGGCGAAGCTGATCGAAGCTGGCGAGCAAGGCACGTCGGGAACCGATTCGTTCCAGCGTCACGGCCTCGGGCGGGGAAAAGTTTGGAATTCGAAACGGCCCGGCGACGGCGGGATCGGACCCGGTCTCGAACGGCTTGTGGGCAACTCCCAGGTACGACGATCCGGTGCCCGGGACCATTCGAGGAATCATAACGTACGCGGGCAAGTTCGGATTCAAATGACTGAGCTGCTTGGAGACGATCGAACCACAACTCGGCATCACGTTTTCGTCAGGATTCGGACCCGCAGGGTAGCCGGTGAAACAAATCTGGTCGCCCGACGAGTGCCCGGCATCCTCATGGTGCAGACTTCGGATGATCGACCACTTGTCCATGATCTGGCCGCACATGGGCAGCATGTCGGACAGGAGAATTCCCGGCACGTTTGTCGTGCTGACTCCAAATTCGCCTCGATATTCGGCCGGTGCATCGGGCTTGGGGTCCCACATGTCGATGTGACTGGGGCCGCCACGCATCCAGAGAATAATGACGGACAGACGGCGTGAACGGACTGGGCGAGAAACCGATTCAGCGGCACGTGATTCGAGTCGAAGTAGTTCTGCAAGACTGAGACCTGAGCAACCTAGCAACCCCGCCTTGACGAAGCTGCGCCGATCCGGGCGCAAGTTCATCAGGAATTCCGAGCAACCGATCAGGCTCTTGGCCGAGTTAGTCATCGACGGCAATCCTATCAGGCCCGCCGTACTGCTGCTGCGCCGTTTGCGACGCAGGGGCGTTGTTCATGTTCGGCTACTGCTGTTTCGCGGCTACCCATTTGGCGATTGATGCCTGCGTGGCCGAAACCAGCGCGGCAGCCTGATCGGCGGCTACCTTTTCCGTTGCCGATTTTTCTGTCGCCGCCTTCGTCGCGGCAGCTTGTGCCTCCACCTGCTTGGTTGCCGCGGCTAAATCGGCCGTTGCTTTTTGTTCCGCAGCCTGGGCGGGAGCGAGCGGGTCGCTTGCCGTTTTGGCGGCGGCGGTCAAATCAGCGACAACTTTTTGTGCGGCGACAACCTCGGAGGCTGCCTGGTCCGCGTGTTCTCTTGTGCGAGCAGCAGCATCGACAAGACCCTTGTTTTCCGGGGCTTTTTTGGCCAGTTCATCCGCCTGGGCAGCCACATTCGCCACGGCGTTCGCGGCAGCCTGTTTCGCGGTGACGGTCGCCTGCGCAACCGTGACGGCGATATTTGCCTTCTCTGAATTCTCCTTGACCTTCGCGGCGACGTCGGCGGCAGACTTGGCCGCGGTCGCCATGTCGCCCGCGACCTTCTGGGCGGCGGCGAGATCAACAACAGCCTTGTCGGCGGCGGCTTTCGAGGCAGTGGCAACGTTGACGAGTTGGGTATGATTTGCTTGCCGAGCGGGGAGTTCCTTGTTGGCAATCTCGATCCGTTCCGCAAGAGTCGGCGGATTCCCGGTTAGATTGCCCAGCAACTTGCCGTCGGCCGTGACCCAGACGCGAATATCACCGCTCCAATCGCCGGCAACCAGCCGGCTACCGTCGTGGCTGAAGGCGACTCGCAATGCCAGGTCGCCGAATGCATCAAACGCCCTCTGCTGAGCGCCGTTCTGGTCCCAAATCTTAGCGACGCGATCGCGCCCGCACGATGCAATTCGACCGTCGTGAGTGAATTCGACCGATGATGCGCCGCCGCCATGTGCGCCCCAACCTTTTATATTGCCACCGTTTTCCATCTCCCACAGGCGGATGGTCGAGTCTTCGCTGGAAGACGCGAGTACGTTTGAGTCGATCCGAAAGCTCACGTCGGTGATCGTGGCCGAGTGGGCACGTAGTTCGAGATACTGCCGCGCCGTGGTTGCCTCCCAGACGAATAGCCCGCCGTTGCGATCGCCAGTGGCCAAGAGAACGCCGTCGGGACTGTATTCCAAAGCCGTAATCCAATCGGTGTGCTTCTTGATCTCGTTCTGAAGTTGACCATCGGCCGTAGAGTAGATGCGGATCATCTTGCTCGGGCCGCCTAGCGCGATCAGCGTTTGGTCGGCACTGATATCGGCGGCGAGCACGGAATCGTATTCGTCGCCGACTTCGATGACTCGCTCGCCGGTTGCGACACTCCACACTACGACGCGCCCGGCCTTGGCTCCACGGCCCCCACCTGCCAAAAGCAGACTGCCGTTGCGACTGAACTTCAAGACTGTCGGCACACCTTCCGGGAAAGGCAGGACGCCCAAGAACTCGAATGATTCCGATTGGTAGAGCAGCACCTGGCGTTGGCCGGCCACTGCCACGAGCGGAGCCCATGGGCTGGAAGCAATGGCGGTCACGGCGCTAGCGCGGGTCGTGCGAACGATCGGCTCCAATCGCAATGTCTGCGGCGGCATCGGCGGCGGTCCGTCCGGCTTCTTGGTTGGCGCCGATTTGAGCGACAGATCGACCTTCGGCTTATTCGACGGCTTTGCCTTACTTCCAGAGTTTTCCAGTGCCCCGCCTTCGATCCATTTGCGGACTACGTCGAGCTGTGCCTGCGGCAGTTTTTCGGCCATGGGAGGCATGAACGGCTGCTCTTTGTGAGTCATGACCAGATAGAGCGTGCTGTTATCGGGATCGCCGGCCTCAATGATTGCGCCGGAACCGCCACCGGCCATCAAGCTGGTAAAATTGTTCAGTACCAGTCCGCCCGACTTCTTGTCCGGGTTGTGGCACCCAAAACATTTCTCACGCAAGATCGGAACGACATGTTCGTCGTAAGTGATCTTCGCCGCGGCCGCCTCGGGCTTCTTGTCGTCGCCCCGAGACGAATCGACGAGCAACAAACTCGTCGAAATGGCACCCAAAGCTAATGCAATCAGGGTTCGCACGGTTTGCTTCCCGGTTGTCATCGTGAAATGGAAAACCTCAATGGTTGAACATAAACTCGCGTGAGTTCAGCAATGCCCAGAAAACGTCTTCCAGCGCCTTCTGCTTGTCTGGTTCGTTCGCGAGTAGTACCTCGAAGGCGGTCTTCTCGTGCAGCACGGGCTTGCGACTCATGCAGCGAACATACAGTTCCTCAATGATCTCTTGTGGAGCTTTTTTCTCCGCGAGTCGCCGGGCGATCAGGCCGCCGGCAGCGATTTTCTGGCCGGTGGTATCGCCGTTCAGAAGGTGCAGCGATTGTGAAAGTGTCGGCTCCATCTTCACTTCGCAGGAACAGACACTCTCTCGTGTGGCTCGGCCGAAGGTGGTCAGGAAGTAGGTGGAGGCACTGCCGTCGGCGACTTGGACCGCGCGCGAGCCGAGGGGCAGGCCCTGGAATTTGTTTTTGGTCTCGGTCACGTGGGTAATGCAGTCGAGCAGCACCTCAGCCCGCATGCGCCGCACGGCGGCATGCGCGAAGTTGCGAACATCGTCTTTGTTTGAGTCGTTCGTTTTCGTCTCAAGCTGATACGTGCGCGATGTGCAGATGTCTCGCACCAACTTCTTGAAATCGTACTTGTACTCCGTGAACCGCTTGCCAAGCTCCTGGATCAATTCGAGATTCGACGCCGGGTTACTCACGCGCACGTCATCGACTGGCTCAATGATGCCGATCCCAAGAAAGTGTGCCCATACAATGTTGGCCAGGTTGGTTGCGAAGTACGGGTTCTCCGGCGACGCGAGCCATTTGGAGAGCACGGTGCGGCGATCCTTGCCGGCGACGTCGGCCACGGCACCGCCCAGGAAC
>Ga0247727_10017189_pt1 | contig 11552 bp, 13 predicted proteins | sample WisWelCaveWW1625_FD_202498 | JGI IMG/M metagenome (GOLD analysis project Ga0247727, IMG submission 202498) | Biofilm microbial communities from Wishing Well Cave, Virginia, United States - WW16-25 | ecosystem: Environmental > Aquatic > Deep subsurface > Groundwater > Cave microbial mat | place... | reverse complement strand
CCGGTCTTCAGGCGGAGCCTCGAGCAGACCCTCGATCACGGCGTCCGTATCCCCGGTCACGAGCCACGACAGCAGCCCCGGGATCCGAAGGGCGAACACCGTCTCCTCACGGCCCGCCAACGGGATCCCGCCGATCGTGAGCGGCGCGTTCGAAGTGGTCTCCCACAGACCCTCCATCGCAGCGAGCTTCACGGGCTGACGTTCGGCGACCAGACGCGCCGCCAGGTCCCCCACGAACACTTGCACGGGCGCGAGCGTCAGGCCAACGCCGAGGCCCAGCGCCAACGCTCGCCGGTGGTACGTGTCGCGCCGACCCCGGAGCATCCCGGCCGCGTACACCGCCGCCACACCGAGGCCGGTCGCCATGTAGGCGGCGATCATCATGTGCGTGACCATCACGGGCGTCGACGGGTTGAGCATCGCCCGGATCGGCTCGACGCCGACCACTCGTCCGTTCGCCCCGAGCTCGAACCCGACCGGCGTCTGCATCCAGGAGTTCGCCGCGACCACGAACACGGCGCTCGCGGCCCCGCCGAGAGCCACCGGCCAGCCCGACCACCAGTGCACCCACGGCGAGAGCCGATCCCAGCCGTAGAGGTAGATGCCGAGGAAGATGGCCTCGATGAAGAACGCGAACGCCTCCAGCGCGAACGGCAGGCCGATAACCGAGCCCCAACGACCCATCAGCCCCGGCCAGAAGAGCCCGAGCGCGAACGACAGCACGGTGCCCGACACCGCTCCCACGGCGACCAGGACGCCGACGGATTTCGCCCATCGGCGAGCGAGCAACCGCCACTCGGGGTCGCCGGTCCGGTTCGCGCGGTACTCCGCGATGAGCATCATCACGGGCATCCCGATCCCGAGAGCCGCGAACACGATGTGGAAGCCGAGCGACACGGCCATCTGGATCCTGGCCGCCTCGAGGTTGCTCAGCGCGAGCACTCCCCCAGTGTGTCACCGGCGTCAGGTGGGGCCGGAGCGCAGAGGTCAGGAGTCGGGCTCGTCGGGCGTCGCCATCGCGACCGGCTCCCGATCCGACATCGCCCAGGAGAGCAAGAGCGCCGCCGAGATGATCGCGACCGTGAGCGCGGTCCACTGCGACCCGGTGAACGGCCCGAACCGCTTGTCGATGCGAAGGGTGTCCTCCAGCAGTCGTATGCAGCCGTACCCGAGCCCGAAGGTGAGCGTCAGGACGCCGGCGCGACGCTCCTTCTTCCCCAGGAACCACAGGAGCGCGAACAAAGCCCCGGCGAGCAGCATGTCGTACAGGGCCGTCTGGTGGACGCCGACACCTTCGGCGACCCGTGCGCCGGCCTCGAGCAGCTGCGCACCCTGGCGAGTGATCGTTTCGACGAAGTCGCCCTGCAGGTTCGCCGTGCATACCTCGTCCGCGCAGCTGAACGGCGGAGCCAGCGCGCCCCCTTCGTACGTCCACGCGAGCAGCCACGATGTCGGCTTGCCCAAATGGTCGCCGATGATCAGGTCGCCGATCCGGCCGGTCGCGATGCCCAGGGCGAGCGGCGCCGCGAGCGCGTCGGCCACTTGGAAGAACCGGTAGCCCTGACGGCGGACCCGGATCGTGTTGATGATCGTCGCGCCAGCGATCCCGCCGAGCAGGGAGATGCCGCCCTCCCAGATCTTGAGCCACTCGACCGGGCTCTCGAACTCCGAGAGGTGCGCCAGCACGTAGAAGAACCGGGCCCCGAGGATCGAGCCAACGAGGGACCAGAAAACGATCTGGCTCGCGTGCTCGGCTGTGATGCCGTGCCTCTCCACGTGTCGCTGGAAGAGCACCCCGCCGATCAGGAAGCCCAAGGCGATCCCCAGGCCGTGAGGCGAGATCGCGAAGTCCCCGAACCGGAACCGATCCAGAACGGGCCAGCCGACGGAGGCGAGATGCGGGAGATCGAGCACCGCGGTCGAGTCTATCCGGACCCTGCGGAACGACCCCTCGGCCACACGCGGGCGAGCGCGCGGCCCATCAGCAGACCGCTCGCCGCGTCTGCCGGGTAGTGCACGCCGAGATAGACACGCGACGCTGCCACCGTGAGGTCGAGGGCCCCGAGCGCGGTTCTGGCGAACGCGCCCAGACCGAGCTCGCGGGCGGCGACCCGAGTGAAGGCCGTCAGAACCGCCGGGTGGCTCGACGGCCACGACGTTCCCATCGGCTCGGCGATGAGTTTCCGCGTGTCGTCGGGATCGTCCTCGTACGGACGGGGGCGATCGACGACCTCCTTCACGACCTGGCCGGCAACCCACGCCGCGCCGGCCGCCGCGAGCGCGCGTGCAGCCTCGCGCCTGCGTCCGGCCAGGAACAGCGCGCTCGCGGCGGCCCCCGACGCGTACAGCGAGCCCATCTCGGTAACGCCGAAGAAGAACCGGTCGGCCTCGGGTCCATGACCTCGGTTCATGCAGCGGAAGAGGCTGCGGTCGACTTTCGCGCCTCCCTCGGTGCGGAGGGCGACATGGCCGATCGCGGCCGCGGCGCCGCTAACGGCCGCCGCCCACAGGAAGGTGCGTGCTCTCACGGGCCTCATGATGCGAACATCCGGGGGTCGGCGTCACCAGGAGGTATCCATGCGAAGGGAAGACGGTCAACCGGAGGAGCGGCCGAAGGAGGACTGGACCATCCGGAAGGAGGGCCCGGGCGGCAAGGTGCTCGTGCTCCTCGTCGCCCTCGTCCTGCTGGCCCTGTTCGTGCTGCAGAACACCGAGGAGATCCGGATCGACTTCCTGTTCTGGCACGGACGATGGCCGGCCTGGATCGTGATCCTGCTGGTCGCCGCGCTCGGCCTCGTCGTCGGGTGGATCGCGGCTACCGTCCGCGGCCGCCGCCGCGGCCGGCAGCGCGACCAGGGCTAGACCCGGGACTCGATCTCGTCGCGCTGCTTGAGCGTTCCTCGGCGGAGCGCGAGTTGGGCCCCACCGACCGCGTTCAGACTCGCCGCTGCGAACCGCCCGAGCGGGCCACGGAACGTGTACTCCACCTCGTGGCGCAAGACGCTCCGGTCCCGGGGGAGCTGCGCGATCGACGTCGTGACGGTCGCCTCCAGCAGCCCATTCAGCCGGCTCCGTGACCGCCAGGGCGGCTCCCATTCGAGCACCACCGCTTCCACCGTCGTGCGCACCGTGAAGAACCTCATCCTGACCTCGTACAGAGCGCCCGGGCCGAGACCTTCCGCCGGCAGTCTGATCCCCACGATGTGCCGGTCCCAATGGGGGAGGTTGCGTGGGTCGCTCGTCAGCTCCCAGACGCGCTCGGGCGAGGCGTCCACCTCGACCGAGTACTCGACCGTCGTCATCCGACGTCGAGGCTCCCGCTGGTCCAGCTCTTCCACCAGACCAGTCGCTCGGGGGTCAGACGAACCAGGGCGTCGGCCGATCCGTGGATGGACGATGCGAGCTGGCGAGCGGTCTTTGCGCCCGAGCCGAGATGTCCGCCCACGAAGAACGACGCCTGACCCTGCACCATGGCGCCCACCATGTCTTGGGCTCGCCACGCCGACGCCTTGTCCAGCGTGAGCGCGGCGGGGGCGTCCGGCTCCGCGTCGGCCAGCGCGAGCGTGTCGGCGGGCAGGGCCGCGTACAAAGCCGCCGCCTCGGCCAGCCAGCGGACCGGCAGCACCACCAGGCCTCCCGAGCCGGACACCGTGAGCGTCCCGTCGCCCTCGCGTCCGATCTCTTCCCGTACGTCGTACGGCAAGCCGGCGAACGGGTCCGCACCGTCCTTAATTCGCCGGAAGGTCGCGTGGGAGCCGGCCTCGCCACCCCACCGGCCGCGGCCCTCCTGGATCCCTTCCTCATCCATGAGCGCCGTTCGCTCGAGCTCGGCGCCCGCGAACACACGCCCCGGCGGCGTCCACGCGAACGGCACTTGCCGTGCGTCGAACGCGTAGCCGGCGAAGAACCGGGCGTTCTTCCGGCTGAACGTCGCGGTGGCACGTGCGATCGAGGTGGCGCCGGCGACCGCCGCGCTCCAGGTGTTGCGATCCAGCGCGTCGTAGAGCTTGACGCTTCCCACGAACGTGACCGAGAGCGGACCGTGCCGGACGAGCCCGGCCACGCTCGGGTCCGCCTTCCAGGCCCGGGCCTTGACCGAGCCGCGGGAGGTCGTGAGCCACACGCGACCGCCGCTGTACGCGAACACCAGCGGCGTGCAGTGCGGCCCGCGCGGCGTGGTGGTCGCGACGGCGCAGAAGGGTCCCTGCTCCAGCACGGTCTGCACAGCCGTCGAAAGGAAGCTCACCGGCTCGGCCTCACGCGGGGCATCATGCCCCTTCCGGCGGCCGGTGGGAACGCCAACATGAGGCCGGTCCAGATGGCGTGGCAGACGAGACTCGCCAAGATCCCGCCGGTGAACCATGCGAGCGCCGTCCACGCCGCCCCTCCCACGATCGCCCCGGCCGCGATCGGCAGGGACGCCGGGGCAAGGTTCACGGCCACGTAGCCTGCCCAGGCGAGCGCGGCTCCGGAGGCCGGCGAGATCGCGTCGGCCAGCCGATGTTGCACCAGCCCGCGCCAGAACAGCTCCTCCCCGGTCACGGCCACGCCCAGCGAAAGGACCAGCGCGGTCGGGAGTGAGACGTCTCGCGCCGGACCGTACCGGTCCTCGACCGCCCGACGGAAACGCGGCCAGGCGACCGCGACGCCGACGAAAGCGCGGGTCGCCGCGTACAGGGCGAGTCCGGCGCCCACGCCCAGTCCCAGGGCGAAGCCGCCTCCCCGAACACCCGGTCCGGCGAACCCGCCGAGCAGCACAGCGATCACCGCGTGGATGGCGAACACGGCGACCATCAGCCGCCAGATGCTCGCTCGAGCAGTGGCGATGAGCCTCCAGGCAACGATCTCGAGGACGGCCGCCGCCACGATGAGCGCCGGGATCACCGTCTACCCCAGGAACCGGGTCTTCACCGCCACCTCGGCGGTGAAGGCCGTCACGACTGCGAGGTAGAAGAAGCCGGTGGCCGACTGGACGGCGGAGGCTCGCTCCCCGCGCAAGGTCGCTTTCACCAAGATCCCGATCAGCAGCGTCGCAGCCACCATCCCGAGCGCGATCCATGGCGCGAGGGCCCCGGTCGTGAGCAGCGGGTTGATCGAGAGGTTCGTGTCCTCGGTCGGCTCGAAGCCGCCGGCTACGACGGCCACAGCGGCGAGCACGATCGACGCCAGCATGATCGTGGTCGCCCGGTCGATCGGCCGCCGGGGGAGCTTCCGGTCGGTGAGGTACCAGTGGCCGAGCAACAGGCCGATCGTCACCGAGCCGAGCAGCGCCCCGCCCCCCAACAGCTGGAACAGCGACACGGCGACGCCCTTGGTCCCGGCCAGAGCCATCGGCACGAGCACGGCGACGCCGAGCGGGACGCTCGCGATGCCGGCGATCCGGGCGGCCGTCTCCCGACGGAGGAACAACAACAGCGTGAACCCCAGCGTGACGATCGTGGCTGCGAGCGCGAGGCGCCTCGCCCATTCGCCGGATGTATCGCCGGAGATCTCGGCGGCGCGGGCGGCGAACCACGCGGTCGCCGCAACCACCACCAGGATCGAGCCCACGAGCTTGAAGAACCCGTGCTTGACCTCGTTCCACAAGGGTGAGATCCACAGGAACGCCGTCGCGCCGGCCACCGTCTCGGCCAGCACGAGCGCCATCACACCCGCCGAGCCCCTCACCGGCCGCCCCCTCGCATCGGTCGAAAGGGTAGCGGGCGAACACCTCCGGACCGCGGGTAGGCTGCACCCTCCGTGGACGACTGGCGTTCCTACGACGACGTCGCCGAGACGTACGAGCGCGTGCATGCGCCGCGCTTCGCCGAGCCCGCGAGCGACCTCGTGTCGCTCGCGGGCGTGACCGGCGGCATGCGCGTCCTGGATGTGGGGACCGGCACCGGCGTCGCGGCCGAGACGGCCGCGACCGCCGGCGCCTTGCCCGTCGGCGTCGATCGTTCCCAAGGCATGCTGGCCGTGGGCCGTCGCGCGCGACCGCATCTCCGGCTCGTCGCCGCCGATGCGATCGACCTCCCGTTCCCGGCCGCCGCGTTCGATGTGGTCGTGTCCAACTTCGTGCTGGCACAGTTCACCAAGGCCGAGACCGCACTCCACGACATCGTGCGCGTGCTTCGTCCGGGCGGCGCGCTGGCCGTCTCGGTCTGGACCGACCGGCTCGACGAGCTGCAGCGCGCCTGGACCGATCTCGCGCTGCAGGTCGTGCCGAAGGACCTGCTCACCGATGCGATGAAGCGCGCACAGCCGGGCCGAGAGCGGTTCGCCGACAAGACCCACCTGCATGAGGCGCTCTACCGGGCAGGCCTGGAGCGGATCGCGGTCGAGCCGCGCCGCTACCGGTTCACCTATGGTCTGGAGGAGTACGTGGACGGGCTTGGGGCGTTCGCCACCGGCCGGTTCGTGCGAAGCATGCTTGGCGATGCTGGTTGGGCTTCGTTCCTCGATAGGGCGAAGGCCGCGTTCCGCGAGCGGTTCGCCGACCCGTTGGGCGACTCGCGCGACGTGCTCGTCGCGGTGGCGTACAAGCCGGTGCCCTAGCTAAGCGACAGGTCGAGCACGCGGAAGGGCTCGGCCAGCTCGACACCGATCTCGGCGCCCGACTCGAGCGCCTCCTCCATGAGGAACTCCTCGAAGAAGCCGATGCCCTCCGTGAGCTGGCTCTCGTGGCGCCCGAGCGCCTCCATCTTGGTCGCGAACGTCCTGGTCACGTCCTCGTGGTGGTTGGGCTCGTTCGTCCAGCCGAGCCACACGTCGCGCACGTCCTGCACGTCGAGTCCCTCGGCGAGGTGCTCCCCGAAGAAGTGCGGATTCCCGCTGCCGGGGGAGGCTGCGTCCAGGGCGATCCACCCGGCCATCCGATGGTCGGAGTGGTTGTAGTAACGGTTCTCGAAGAACACCCCCGTCGGGTCGCACGACAGGAGCGTCTCGGCTTGAACCTCGCGGAGGCGACGAACGACGGGCTCGCGCGCAGCCGCCGTGTTCTCCAGCTCCCCGTCGTGTGTCCCCAGCACCACTGCGCTCGCGAGACCCAGGACGTCAGCCGCCTCCTGCGTCTCGCGCTGGCGCGTGGCGGCGAGCTCGGAGCGATCCCTCTCCGGCTGCGCCGACCCGCGGTCGCCGTTCGTCAGGATCAACAGGTGGACCTCACGGCCGGCCGCGGCCCACTTGGCGAGCGTGCCTCCGGCCGAGATCTCGGCGTCGTCAGGGTGAGCGAACACCCCCAGGACGGGACCGGTGCGAGGCTCCGGGGTGTCACCGGCCACCTGAGCTTAGCCCGCCGCCTTGTCGAGCACGTAGCGCACGAGCGTTCGAACCGGGACGCCCGTCCCGCCCACGGGCCCCAGGTCGTGACCTCTCTCGGAGAAGGCGGGTCCGGCGATGTCGAGGTGCACCCAGGGCGTGTCCCCCACGAACTCCGCCAGGAACCAGGCAGCCGTGATGGCACCGCCGTAGCGATCGCCGATGTTCTTGATGTCGGCGACGTTCGAGTCGATCAGTCGACGGTAACCCTTGTGGAGCGGCAGCTCCCATCCCGGCTCCCCTTCGGCATCGCCCGTCGCGATCACGTCGCGGATCAGCGCTGCGTCGTTGCCCATCGCCCCGAAGATCTTGTCCCCGAGTGCCACCATGCAGGCCCCCGTGAGCGTCGCCGTGTCGATGATCACGGACGGCTTCTTCTCGACCAGGTACGCCAGGGCATCGGCCAGCACGAGGCGCCCTTCAGCGTCGGTGTTCAGCACCTCCGACGTCGTGCCGCCGCGGTGCGTGATCACATCCCCGGGCTTCTGCGCGGAGCCGCTCGGCATGTTCTCCGCCGACGGGATCGCAGCGATCACGTTGATCTTCGGCTTCAGCTGCGCGAGCGCCCGCATCGTGGCCAGGATCGACGCGGCGCCGCCCATGTCGTCCTTCATGGTCTCCATGCCCTTGGCGTCCTTGATCGACAGGCCGCCCGAGTCGAAGGTGATCCCCTTGCCGGTGAGGGCGATCGGCCGGGAACGGGGTCCGGCGCCTCGATACGACAGCTCGATAAGCCGCGGCTGGTTCACTGAGCCCTGGCCGACGCCCAGGATCCCGCCGAATCCACCGTCCTTCAGCTGCGCTGTCCCCCAGACCTTGCTCGAGAGCCCGACATCCCTGGCCATGGCCCGCGCGACGCCCGCGATCGCGGCGGGCGGCAGGTCACCCGCCGGCGTGTTGACGAGGTCCCTTGCCCAGCAGACCGCCTCGGCGACGATCCGCCCACGCTCGACCGCCGCCCTGATCACCTTCGGGTCCCAGCGAGATGAGCCCAGCACCACGACCTTCTTGAGATCCTGGCCGTCCTTCTCGGACTTGTAGAGAGTGAACCGATACGCCCCCAGCGCCAGACCTTCGGCGGCTGCCTGGACCGCGCGCTCGGCCTCACGGACGCCGAACGCCGACGCGAACGTGGTGGCCACCGTGCCGAACCGACGAGCGGTGGCGGCCGAGCGCCCGAGCGCCTGGCGCGCGGCATGCACGTCGAACTCGGCCTTGTTGCCGACGCCGACCAGCAGCACGGCATCGGCAGTGAAGCGATCGCCGCCTCGTCTCGTGACCAGGAGCGACTCACCCTGCTTGCCCGTGTAGCGCGCAGCCGCATACGCCTCCGTGAGACCGGCCTCCTTGACTCCGGGCCCCGGCTCGAGCCCCTCGAACACCGGGGCGATCAGCAGGCCGGCTACAACGTCGCGGGGCGAGTCCGACGAGAACGAGTACCTGGTCACGGGAGCGGCTCCTTCTAGCGAGGTCAGGTCGGGAGAGTGGGCGCAGTCTAGATGCCTGCCGCCGCATCGGGTCGGGGTCTAGGCTGGGCGGTCGATGAAGACCGCACGTCTCACCGATCTCGTTCGATTCGGCGACGACGAGCCGCGGACCGAGGTCGTCCACGAGACGGAGCGCCTGTTCTCACAGCTCGTGTGCCTGCAGGGCGTGCAGGGTTTCGGGCCGGTGGCGGACGCCGCCTGCGATGCGCTGGTAGCGGTCCTCGCCGGGGAGGTCTCGGCCCAGGTCGGCAAGGGTCGCGCCAGGATGAAGCAATGGGAAACGGTGGTGGCCGAGGCCGGACAAGAGCTCACCTTGCGCAACGCGTCCGACGAGCCCTCCGTGGTATTGCTGGTGCTCGCCCCGCCGCCCGTCGCCGGGACCTGAGACGCGCCTACCGACCGGGGCCCGACGCCACGACGTATCGCCGGAAGGCGTCCAACGTCCGTCCCATGAGCCAACGCATGACCGGCCGGTAACACGTCAGGAGCAGCTCCCCGAGTAAGGGAACCGGAAGGCGGACCTCCTCCAACCAAGTGAACGTCGCTCCATAGGGAGCAGGTTCCAACGACCAGACGCCCGAACCGCGAACGAAGCGACGATGCTCCACCCGGAGGCGGCGAGGGGGCGACCACTCTGCGATCTCGAGCAGGTCGGTGAAGGCCGGGACGCCCAGCACGCGGGTCCTGACTCCCAAGCGCACCCCCACACCCTCCCTCCTCGACGACAGGACCTCGACGCGGTCCGCATCGAGCATCCAGGAAGGTTGCCGCTCCCAGTCCGTCAGCAGGGCCCAGGCACGTTCGGGCGTCTCCGGGAGCACGACGGCGCGTTCGACCCGCACGGAGCTGAGTGTAGGAGCGGTTGCTCGGGCTCGGGCTACCCTTGGCGCCCATGGGACAGCGCGGGGCAGTGGTGGCGGCAGCGATGGCGACGCCGGTCGGCGCCGGGCCGCTGCGGGGAGGGGCGCTGGCGGCCTCCGAGACAACCGGTCCCGTCGGCCTGGCCTGGGACGAGGACGGGACGATCGTGTACGCCGGTTCGGCCGATGACCTCCCCTGGTTGGCGGACGCGGGGTCACCCGATCGCGGGTGCCTCGTCCCGGGGTTCGTCGACTGTCATACGCACCTGCCGTTCGTGGGCTGGAGGGCCGACGAGTTCGAGGCCCGGCTGCAGGGCGCCAGCTACCGGGACCTGCACGGCGCCGAGGGCGGCATCTTCCGCTCCTCGCGCATGCTCCGCGAGGCGGAAGACGACGACGTGCTCGAGTTCTGCCGGCCGCTGGTCGCGGAGATGGCGGCGCTCGGAACCACCGCGCTCGAGCTGAAGACCGGGTACGGTTTGTCGGTCCAACAGGAGCTCCGGCAGGCAAGGCTGGCGCGACGGATGGCCGACGAAGCGCCCCAGACGTGCACGGTCACGCTTCTCGGCTGCCATGCGGTGCCGAAGGAAGTCGAACGCGGGACCTGGGTCGCCACGGTCTGCGACGAGCTGATCCCCGCAGCTTCGGACGAAGGTCTGGTCGACCAGGTCGACATCTACGTCGAGGACATCGCGTTCGGGCTCGACGACCTGCAGCGTGTGGCGGCGGCGGCCGCGGCCGCCGGTCTCCCGCTGCGCGTGCATGCCGACCAGCTGGGGACCACAGGCGCGGCCGCGGCCGCCGCCCGCCTAGGCGCTCGCTCGGCTGACCACCTGAACCATTGCGGCTCCTCAGGTGTGGAGGCCCTCGGGGCGGCGCCGTCGACCTCCGCCGTCCTGCTGCCCGCGTCCACGTTCTTCCTCCGAGCGGGATCCCCGCCGGTGGCAGAGCTGCGGGAAGCGGGCGCCGCGATCTCGATCGCCACCGACTTCAACCCGGGCACGTCACCGGTGAACTCGATGCCGCTCGCCATCGCCATGGCCTGCTCGCTCTATGGGCTGCCGCCCCTCGAGGCGCTCACGGCGGCCACCGCGAACGCGGCCTGGGTGCTGGGCCTGGACGACCGACTCGGCACGCTCGTGCCCGGCCTCAGGGCCGACGTCGTCCTGCTCGATGCGCCCTCGTTCGCCGGGGTGCCGTACCGGCCGGGCCACGACCCGGTGGCCGGGGTGTGGATCGGCGGGGAGTCGATCCTCTCTCGGTAGTCCGTCACAGACTACTTGAACGGCCCGACCACTCCGGCGGCCGCATCCACCAGCGCTCCCTCGCGCACGAGAGCGACGGCGGACTCGATGTCGGGGCCGAACTCGCGATCGTGCTCAACGAACGGCACCCGCTTGCGGATGGTGGCGTGCACCGCCCGCGTGGCCGGTCCCGGCTCCAGCGGTTCCCGAAGATCGAGGGCCTGCGCGGCACCTAGCGCCTCGAGAGCGAGCACGACCTCCGCGTTGGCGACGACCTCGCGAGCATGACGGGCGGACGTCATCCCCATGCTGACATGGTCCTCCTGGCCCGCGCTCGATGGGATCGAGTCCACCGACGCGGGGTGCGCGAGCGACTTCGACTCGCTCACGAGCGACGCCGCGGTGTACTGCACGAGCATGAACCCGCTGTTCAGCCCGCTCCCGTGCACCAGGAACGGTGGTAGGCCGTTCGACTTCTTCTCGTCGAGCAGGCGGTAGAGGCGTCGGTCGCTTATGGACGCGAGGGAGACCGTCGCCAGGGCGAGCGCATCGAGCGCGATGGCCACCGGCATGCCGTGGAAGTTGCCACCGCTTCGCACGTCGCCGGCGTCCGGCAAGACGATCGGGTTGTCGCTGACGGCGTTCGCCTCGACCTGGAGGAC
>Ga0247727_10017188_pt1 | contig 11553 bp, 10 predicted proteins | sample WisWelCaveWW1625_FD_202498 | JGI IMG/M metagenome (GOLD analysis project Ga0247727, IMG submission 202498) | Biofilm microbial communities from Wishing Well Cave, Virginia, United States - WW16-25 | ecosystem: Environmental > Aquatic > Deep subsurface > Groundwater > Cave microbial mat | place... | reverse complement strand
TCTCGACGTAGACGTAGACGTACACCAGCGCTTCGATGACGCCGAACGTTAGGCCAGCGAGGGCGGCAAGGAACGCCGCATGAACGCGGCCGAGCAGGAGCCGGGGCCAGCGCACCTGCAGGAGGTAGACGCCTACGGGCTTGAGGGCCTCTTCGATGATGGGCGCGCCGAGGACGGGGAGGAGGAGGAAGCCGCCGGCCTGGAACTCGCCGACAAAGGCGCCGAAGATGCCGAAGAGGCCGCCGATGAGGGCGATGAGGACGGTGAAGAGCAGGCCGAGGGGACCGGGGCGGCGGCTAGGGCTCTCATCCGAACCGCGTAGGTCAGGGCTTAACCCTGACCGGTGAGGTACAGGTTGAGGTTGGTTGGGCAGTCCGGGTTGGCTGAGCAGAAAGGGTAATCCTTCGGATCGAGAGCGAGGCCAGCTTTGACAGGGTTGTGTTCGATGTAGTGGATGAAGTGCGCCAGGTCCTCTTCCCTGCGCACCGCGCGGTCGTGAAAGCTTGGCTGCCAGACTATGCCGAATCGCGGGACCCTCTGGTTGTGAAGCCGCGCGTAGCGTCCCTTGATGAAACGCATAACCTGCGAGATGGTATCTCCCGGCCGCGGGACAATGAGGGCGTGGAGGTGGTCTGGCATGATGACGAAGCTCAGCAGATGGAACCTGTATCTCGTGCTGGTTTCGTAGAGGACGTCGCGCATGAGAGTAGCGTTGGCGGCATCAGAGAATATGCGGCGCCGTTTCAGGGTGGCCGTCGATACGAAATACGGCCGGTTGAGATCGAAGACTCGTGGAGGGGTGGCCATGAGCCCATTCTGCACTACGGCAGGCACTATCATGATGGCCAAATGTCACGCCGGTGACACCGGGCAGGGTGAAGCCCTGCCCTACGACTGTGGAGATGCCGCCCTACTGTCCGGTGGAGCCTTGGCCGACCTTATCCGCTAGCCGCGGGGCAGGCCGAGGCCGCGGCCGGCGATGATGCCCTTCTGGATCTCCGTGGTACCGGCGGCTACGGTGAGGGCGGAGGCGAAGAGGTAGAACTGCTCGAGGCGGCCGGCGAGGGGGGCCCAGCGGCTTCCGGGTTCGAGCTGGCCGCCGAGGCCCATGATCTGCATGCCGGAGCCGGCCAGCCGCTGCTGTAGCTCCGAGCCGTACATCTTGGACATCGAAGCTTCTGTGTTAGGGATTTGGCCTCGGGCCTGCATCGACGCGACCCGGTAGGCGAGGATGCGGCCGGCCATGAACTCGATGGTTAGTTCCGAGAGCTTGTTGCGGACGGTGCGCTCGCTGCCCAGGTGGTGGCCGTTGGTGCGGGTGTCGCGGGCGTAGGCGGTCAGTTCTTCGAGCGTGCGGTAGCCCATCACGACGCGATTGATCCCGGAACGCTCGAAGTCGAGCGTAGCGGCGGCGACGTACCAGCCCCGGTTGAGTTCGCCGACGAGGCTGGTGCGCGGAATACGGACGTCCTCGAAGAAGACCTGGTTGAAGGAGTGGCGGTTCGTGAGGTCAAAAAGAGGGCGCACCTGGATGCCGGGGGTCTTCATGTCGAGGAGAAAGTAGCTGATGCCCTTGTGCTTGGGGGCATCTTGGTCCGTGCGGGCGAGGAGGATGCACCAGTCGGCCTTGTGGGCGAGCGATGTCCAGATCTTGGAGCCGTTGATCACGAAGTTGTCGCCGTCGGCGTCGGCCCGCGTCTGGAGGGAGGCGAGGTCGGACCCGGCGCCGGGCTCCGAGAAGCCCTGGCACCAGACTTCGTCCGCGTTGGCGATGCCGGGGATGAGCTGCGCGCGCTGCTCGTCCGTGCCGTAGAGAAGAATTGTGGGGCCGACGCGGTCGGGGCCGACGCCGAGCTGCGTGGGGGCGCGGGCGTAGGTCATCTCCTCGTTGTAGATGACCTGCATCATGTGGCTGGCGCCGAGGCCGCCGTATTCTTGCGGCCAGCCGAGGGTGAGCCACCCCTTCGCCGCGAGCTTCTTCTGGAAGCCGCGGAGGAACTCCCAGCGGGCGTCGCTGCCCTCGCCGAGGCCGCCGGTGCCTTCGCCCTGGGCCCAGCCTGAGGGCAGTTCGGCCTTGAGGAAGGCGCGGATTTCGGCTCGAAATGCTTCCTCTTCGGGTGTGAAACGAAACTCCATTGTCCTGGGCCTCCTCGCTCGTCCTGAGGCTCTCGTAGGATGAACGCGGCCAGTATACTACAGGGGACGTGAGGCGAAGCGGTTCGTGGCTGCTGTTGGGGGTGACGGCGCTGCTTGTTGCCTGCGCGAACGAGGCGGTCGCGCCGGGGCCGTCCGACGAGGCTCCGGCCGGCGCCGGGTCAACTTCCACACCCCGTGCCACGCCCAAGCCCACAGCCACGCCGGAACCGACTCCCGCACCGCTGACGCTGGCCGACATCTTCCCACCTCGCGAGCTGCCGCCGGGACTCGATCCTTCTCGCATTCGGACGGTCATAGCCACCGGAGACGTGATTCCGGCGCGCTACACCGATGTTCAGATACGGAACCGTGGGGACGACTTCCTCTGGCCTGTGGCGCAGACCAGCGCGATCACTGCGGCGGCGGACCTGACCGTGATCAACCTCGAAGCGCCGATCATCGAGGGCTGCCCGTACCACGACTCCGGCTTCACCTTCTGCGGGCGTCCGGGCATCATCGGGGCGTTCCAGCAGGGGGGCGTGGACGTGGTGACGATCGAGAACAACCACATCGGCAACTACGGCTTCGGCGGGATCACGGAGACGAAGCGGCACCTCGACGCGGCGGGGTTGCGATGGGCGAACCGCGAGACGCCGGCGATCGTCGATGTGCGGGGCATGAAGTTCGGTTTCCTGGCGTTCAACGCGGTCGGTGAGACGATCGACCGCCCGGCGATGCAGGCGAAGATCGCAGCGTTGCGGCCGGAGGTAGACGTGCTGTCAGTGGCGTATCATTGGGGCGCGGAGTACGTCTCGGTGCCGACGGTGGGGGCGGGCATCGCCGAGGACGACCCGGTGGAGATCGGGCGCCTGGCGGTGGACGCGGGCGCGGACTTCGTCATCGGCAACCACCCGCATTGGGTGCAGGGCGTGGAGCTGTACAAGGGGAAGTACGTCGCCTACGCCCACGGCAACTTCATCTTCGACCAGATGTGGAGCTACGAGACCCGCGTGGGCGTCGTCGGCAAGTACACCTTCTACGACACACAGCTGGTGCGCGTGGAGTACATCCCGGTCCTCAGCATCGACTACGGCCAGCCGGTGCCGATGACGGGCGCGGAAGCCCAGGCCGTGCTGGACGGCATGAAGGCTTCGAGCGAGGCGATCGGGCTGGGGCGGCGGTGAGGGGTGGTGGCGTCGTCCTCCCCTCGCCCTACGAGTGCCTCAGGGCGAGCGGGAACTGGGCTATTCCAGATCGTAGCGCTGAAGCGCTCGGTGTGCAGGCGCAAGAACCCGTCGGTTGCTGATGAGCCAATACAAGCCGGCGGCTGTCACCCATGTGCGGTAGGATGGGCGCGTGACTGATGTCGTCGCCTGGCTCCTTGACTCGGACCCCGCGATCCACTGGCAGGTGATGCGCGACCTGACCCACGAGCCGGCCGAGATCGTGGAGGTCGAACGGGCGAGGGTTGCCACCGAAGGCTGGGGCGCGCGCCTGCTCGGGCTCCAGGCCGCCGACGGTCAGTGGGCGAGCGGCACCTTGTTTCCGAAACAGCTCGCCACCATCCACAGCCTGATGCTGTTGCGCGACTTCGGGCTGGACCCCGAGAGCGACGAGGCGCGCCGGGCCATCGGTCTGGTCCGGGAGCACAGCCGCTGGGATCACGCGGGCCAGCCGTTCTTCGCGGGCGAGGTCGAGCCATGCATCAACGGCCGGGCGGTTAGGATCGGCGCCTACTTCGGCCAGGACGTGCAGGGCATCGTTGACCGGCTGCTCACCGAGCAGATGACCGACGGCGGATGGAACTGCGAGCAGGAGAACGGGTCGACACGTGGGTCCTTCCATTCGACGATCTGTGTGCTCGAGGGTCTCCTCGAGCACGAACAAGCCACGGGCGGCACACCCGAGGCGACCGCCAGGCGACTGCGCGGACAGGACTACCTCCTCGACCGTCGGATGGGCCGTCGGCTCTCGACCGGCGAGGTCATCGACCGGGACTGGAACCGCTTCTCCTATCCGACCGACTACTTCTATGACATCCTGCGCGGGCTCGACTATCTGCGCAGGGCCGGCCTCACGCCGGACGAACGGGCGGCCGATGCGATCGAACTCGTTCGCGCGAGGCGCGATGTCGATGGCCGGTGGCCGCTCGAGAACCCCCATCCGGGCGAGCTCCACTTCGCGATGGACGAGGGCGAAGGCAGGCCCAGTCGCTGGAACACCCTCCGCGCGCTGCGGGTGCTGGACTGGATGAGGGAGTCTAGCGAGTCGATCCCGGCGGGGCGTCCCTAGATCTTTCGCTTGGCGGAGACCGCTACACGCTGCCGCTAGCGAACTGGCCGCACCAGCAGCCCTCCCAGTGGTCCTGAGTGCGGGGGTGGCGCGTCTCGCAGTCGCGGCGGAACTCGCGGGCGAGCCAGCGCATGGCGGCGGCGCAGCGGCGGCAGGCGCCGGGGACGGGCGCTTCGTAGTCGCCAGTCCAGAAGTCTTCGGCGAAGGCGCCGGTGACGCGGAGGAGCGGCTGCATGGTCAGCCCGCAGCCGGTCTCCTCGTCGTCCAGCGCGACGTGGAGGGTCTCGTACATCAGGAGGCGCCAGGCGGGCATGCGGGTGCGCTGGATCAGCATGGTTCATTCGGGAAACGCGCGTTTGGGCGGCCGGGTTAGTGGAAGCCCGCACGCCTGTCCCCTTCCTCCCTTCCGCGCGGAAGGACCGAGGGCGAGGTCAACATATCGTGGCTCGTACCAGCATCCCAGCTCAGCCTACTGACACGACTTGCTCATAGGCCGCGCCGCCGCGCGTTATGCTAGAGGTGACGAGGGCCGGACCATGCAACGAGATCAGCCCGCTCCTGACATTCTGATTGACCGCAGTCCGCAAGGCCTTGACCGTCGCTCAATCAACCGGATCGGCCCTTCAGTGCCGATCCCAGACACGGGCAAGCGGAAAAAAGCGAGAAAAACCCGCCGCACAATCAAAGACGCATCACGTGAGCCGCGAACAATCAATCCGGCCGGTCAGGCAGATACGAATCGCTCCCCCGGATCTTTGATCGAACGCTCGATTGACCGCCCGGGCCGGCGGCGGCTGCTGACATCCGGCGCGGTCACTGCCCCTTGAATTGCGGCTCCCGCTTCTCGGCGAACGCCCGCGGTCCCTCGCGGGAGTCCTCGGTCTCCTGGGCGATGAACATCGCCTGCTGGGCGAGGTCGAGGGCGGAGTCCAGGGCGATGTCCTGAGAGCGGTAGGCGAGGCGCTTGGCCTGCTGGATGGCGACCGCGGGGCCGTTGACAAGCTTGGCGGCGTACTCGCGAGTGTGTTGGATGAGCTGGTCGTCGGGGACGACGGCGCTGACGTAGCCAATGTCGAGAGCTTCCTTGGCGTCGATGAGGCGGCCGGTCCAGATGAGGTCGAGGGCCTTCGCCATGCCGACGATGCGCGGGAGGAAGTAGCAGCCGCCGTCGCCCGGAATCAGGCCCATGCGCACGTAGGTCATGCCGAAGCGGGCGGTCTCGGCGGCGAAGCGGATGTCGCACATCGAGGCCATGTCCATGCCGGCGCCCACCGCCGCGCCGTTGACGGCGGCGATGTAGGGTTTCTCCATGATCGAGACGAGGCGGGGGATGCGCTGGACGCTGTCGCGCAGAAAGTTGCGGTTGGCGACGTGGGAGCGGTCGCGGTTGACGAGGGAGAGACCCTCGCCGCTGCGGACGACGTCCGCGCCGGTGCAGAAGCCGCGGCCGGTGCCGGTGAGGATGACGACGCGGATGTCCTCGTCTAGGTGGGCGTCGCTAAGGGCGTCCAGCCACTCATCTAGCATCTGAGGGGTGAAGGCGTTCATGCGCTCGGGGCGGTTGAGGGTGATGGTGGCGATGCCCTCGGACTTGTCGTAGGTGATCTGTTCGTAGGTCATGGAGTCTCCTTGGAACTGGGAACTGGGAACATGGAACATGATGGGTCAGGGGTTTGTGGGCATCGTACCGTACATTCCGTAGGATCGTACGATATCGAACTCGTAGATCAGGCGCTGCTCCTGGACCATGGTGTCAAGGAAACGCTCGTGGGTCATCATCTGGCCGAACCAGTTGATCTTGTCCGGTTCGACCGACATGCCTTGCTGCATGACCTGCATGAACTGCAGGTTAAGCTGAGGCGCGTCGGGGCCTTCCAGGATGTTCACGGTGCACTCGAGGGTCAGCCAGCGCCACTCGCTGTCGAAGACGAAGAGGGTGGCGCGGGCGTCGCGGCGCAGGTGCTTTGTGCGGACCCGGGTTTGAGTGCTGGAGCTCCAGAGCTTGCCGTCGACGAGTGCGACGCCGACGCGGACGGTGTGAGCCGCGCCGTTGGCGCGGAGGGTGGTCATCGCGGCGCTGTGGTTCTGGTTGAGGAAGGATTCGATTTGGTCGTCCATGGTGTTGTCCCTTCGCGTGGAGAGTGGAGAGAGAGATCTGTCAACGATCGGGGCGTTGGAGCCCCGCCCCAGATGCTTCGTTCCTCAGCATGACAGGGGGGATGCTAGCGCATGAGGATGCCGCCGTCGACGTTGATGGACTGGCCGGTGATGTAGGACGCGGCGGGGGAGGCGAGGTAGGCGACGATGCCGGCCATCTCGGAGGGCTCGGCCTGGCGGCCGAGGGGGGTGAAGGTGTGGACCAGCTGCTTGATCGCGCCCTCTGGGAGGCCCATGCGCTCCTCGGTGCGGCCGAAGGTGCCGTCCATCATGTCGGTGTCGGTGGAGCCGGGGCAGACGGCGTTGACGGTGATCTGGTGTGGCGCCAGCTCCTTGGCGAGCATCTGGGTGAGGCCGACGACGGCGAACTTGCTCGGGGTGTAGCCTCCGTATTGCGCCTGCCCCTCGCGGCCCGCGAGCGAAGAGATGTTGACGATGCGGCCGCCTTCGTTCTGATCGAGGAGGGTGGGAATGACGGCGCGGCAGCAGTGGTAGACGCCGTTGAGGTTGACGTCGATTTCGCTGTGCCACTCGTCGTCGTCCATCTCCCAGAGGCTTTTCTTGCCGGAGACGATAGCGAGGCCCGCGTTGTTGACGAGGACATCAATGCGTCCGAAATGCTTGTGGATTCGCTCGACGGTGCCGCGGACGTGGTCGGGCCTCGTGACGTCGAGGTCGAGCCCAAGCGCGTTGCCGCCCCCCGCCTCGATTTCCGCGACCACCGAGGGGATGCCCTGCCAGGCGGCTTCGCGCTCGTGCTCAGGAAACGATTCGGGGGAGCGTGCGACAGCGGTTGCAGCGACGGCAGCGCCCTCCTGCGCGAGGCGGACGGCGATGGCGCGACCGATGCCGCGCATGCGGCCGGCGCCAGTGACGATGGCGACTTTGCCTTCGAGGGATCCGGTCATGCTGTTGCCTCCGGGATCGGTTCGGGGGTTTGCGGCGCGCCCCGGCGCTCTGCCATCACCCAGAGTGCGGTGCTGAGGGCGACGGCGACGGCGAGGAAGATTGTGAGGCCAAGGAATGCGGCCTGGGTGTCCCATTGGTCGACCAGTGCGCCGGCGATGACGCCGCCGAGGGAGCCGAGGCCGAAGCCGGCGAAGAAGGAGAAGCCGTAGGCACGGCCGACGGCTCCCGGAGGCGAGTAGTCGGCGATCAGGCCGGTGAAGATTGGCTGGTTGGCGAAGTAGAAGAAGATGAAGATGGAGGAGACCAGCACGAGGGCGGGGCCGGTCACGATGCCTGTGAGGAGCAGCGCAGGTAAGGTGAGCAGGCCGATCACCGGGGCAAGACGTTCGAGGGGCCAACGGCTGGACAGCATGCCGCCGACGAGCTGACCGACAGCGCCCATCAAGAGCGCGACGGTGACGAAAGCACCGCCGAAGTCCTCGTTCACGAAGTCCTCCATGTGCGTCGGTAGGTAAGTGATGGCGCCGCGATAGACTATGCCGCCGAGGATGAAGCCGGCGTAGACGATGAGGAGCGGCAGGTAGCGCTTGTCGCGGCGGCGGTCCCCGTCCGGCGTTGAGTCCACCGACCGCTGATGGATGACCTCAGAGCCGCCCAAGAGGTCGAGCCGTGTCGTGGCAAAGGCCATCGCCATCACGGCAGACATGGCGGCGACGGCGAAGAAGGCGAGGCGCCAGTCGACGAGGATCGCCAGGCCGATCGCGAGCGCCGGGGCAAGCGCCTGGCCGATGTTGCCGGCGGTCCCGTGCAGCCCCAGCGCCATGCCGCGTCCGCGGACGCCCTGCGCCACCAGCGACAGCCCGGCAGGGTGATAGAGCCCGACAAACACGGCAAGTCCGGCGAGAGCCGCGGTAAAGGACCACGCGTTCGGCGAGACCGCTACGAGGACGGCGAGGACGGCCGCGCCGGCGAAGGAATATGTGATCACACGTCGCGATCCAAACCGGTCCGTCAGGAAGCCGGAGGGAATCGCGGTGCTACCGAAGGCCCAACCGAACGCTGTGGCGATGGCGCCGGTGATGACGACACGCAGGCCGAAATCATCCTCAATGCGGGAGAGCAGGGCGGGATATGTGAGCTCGATAACGTGGACCAGGCTGTGAGCGGCGGCGGCGTATGTGATCAGGCGTCGCTCCTCGGCGTTCATCGTAGGGGTGATTATACGTTGGAGGCGCCGAACGGAGTATGGTTGAAGCGTATGGATCGTGAGGACGCGCTTCCTATGAACTCAGCTTGACGTTTTTCCAGCCAGTGGTACACTTTTTCCAGCCACTGGTAGGCTGAGGAACGCATCGAGAAGGAAGTGCTAGGGGAGACGCAAATGTCAGAGGTGGAGGATCTGCGCGCGGCGATCGCTCAGATGGAGACGCAGCGCCCTGCGCTGGGTGATACGGTGGTCGACGCCGCCGTAGCGGGGCTCACGCAAAAGCTGGCCCAGCTTGGGGGCGATGAGTCTGCGCATGCCGAAGGAGAGCGCAAGCAAGTGACGGTGCTGTTTGCCGACCTCTCGGGGTTCACAACGCTGTCAGAGGTCATCGACGCCGAAGACGCGCGCAATCTGGTCAACGCCTTCTTTCAGCGCGCCGGCCAGGTGGTTCTGCGCTATGGCGGATACATTGACAAGTTCATAGGCGATGAGCTGATGGCTCTGTTTGGAGCGCCCATCGCGCTTGAGGACCACGCCTCACGAGCTCTGCACGCGGCCCTCGAGATCGTCGAGGACCTTGAGTCCTTCAACGCGGAGAGTTCGCTTCTGAGGGAGCACCGCCTGGCTATTCACCTGGGCGTGAACAGCGGCCTCGTCGTCACGGGCGGCATCGGCGCCCGCGAGAAGCGACAGTACACGGCGATGGGCGACGCGGTAAACGTGGCGGCGAGGTTAGTGGGCAAGGCTAAAGCAGGTGAAGTGCTGATCGGACAGGCGACTCACCACCTCACTGCGGCGCGCTTCGAATTTGCGGAACTGGGTGTGATGGAGTTGAAGGGACGAGCCCAGGGAGAGGCGGTGTACCAACTGCTCCGCGCGGCTCCGGAACCGACTGGGATCCGTTCGTTCCGATCCCAGTCGATGGTTGGGCGCGAACTCGAACTGGGCGCTCTCGTAAAGGCGTTCGAGGAAGCGCATTCGAGCCGTCAGCCTCGCTCGGTGACCGTGATAGGCCCAGCCGGGATTGGCAAGTCAAGAATACAGCAGGAATTCCGGAGCTGGCTGGAAAGCTCCCACCCCGCGACGAAGGTGCTCCGCGGATTTGCTCTGCCATATATGACCACTACACCGTACTTCAGCGTGGCAGTTCTGCTCAGGCAATTGCTTGCAATAGCCGACAGTGACTCCACCGCCGAGATTGAACGCAAGCTGGATGTGTCGCTCGGTCACCTGGGCATCACCGACCGGACGTCTGGTGATGCGCTAGCGCTGCTACTTGCGCTGGAGCGCGAAGATAGCGCCCTAACTGACATGAGCCCGCACGAAAAGCGAGATGCTATCTCCGCCGGCTTTACGGACCTGGTGCGCGCCCTGGCAGCGAGCGCCCCGGTGGTGCTGGTGTTTGAAGACTTGCACTGGGCTGACGATCTCTCCCTTGACCTGTTAGAGCAGACCTACGCCGGTCTTTCGGGCTGCCAGGTGATGTTCCTTACGCTTACGCGTCCGATAGCCGATGCAAGCGCCAAGTCCAGGCAGGTCGAGGCGCGAATTCCGCAAGGAATGGACACCCGAGTAGTTCTTCGGGAGCTTGATGACAAGAGCAGCCGCCAACTGGTGCGGTCGCTGGCACCGGCCCTCGGCTCAAGCGATGACGTCGCGGATGAGATCGTCCGAAAGGGCGAGGGCAACCCGTTCTTCATCGAAGAGATTATCGGGACCCTCAGCGACCGAGGGATGCTGCAGCGAGCCCAGGACAGCGGGTCGGTCGCCGTGGCCGACCTGGTCATTCCGGATACGGTCTGGGGAGTCCTGGCGGAGAGGATAGATCGCTTGCCACAGGACCAGAAGCACGTGTTGCAGAATGCCGCTGTTGTGGGACGCGTGTTCTGGACCGGCGCAGTGAGCGAGCTCGCGGAGGCGGAAGCGGAGGAGCAACTGGAGGCTCTGAGTGAGCGGGAGATGGTCCAGGAACACGGTACGGCGACATTCGGGGACGACCTGGAGTGGATCTTCCGGCACGTGCTTGTGCAGGAGGTGGCCTATAGCGGCCTGCTCAAGGAGACACGAAAATCGGCGCACCTTCGCGTTGCCCGCTGGCTAGAGCAGCGCATGGGCGATCGCCAGGGCGAACACTCATCGCTCCTGGCGCATCACTATGAGCTGGGCGAAGAGTGGGACAAAGCAGCCGCATGGGCCGAGGTGGCCGCAGACAGGGCGGCGAGTCTGTTTGCGCACGCGGAGGCGAAGGGCTACTACCTGCGGTCGCTGTCCGCCCTGCGCTATCTGGAACCGACGACCAATACCAAGCGTGCTTTCGTCGACGTGGCGCTGAAACTTGGCAGGGCAGGAACCTATACGCCGACGCCCGATGTCCTGAAAGCCCTGGAGGAAGCAGAGAAGGCGGCGGCAGACCTGGGCGACAAGGAAAAGCAACTCCGGGTACAGGCCGGCAAGTCCCTCTGGTTGTACATGACGGGACAAGGACAACAGGCAGTGATGGTGGCCATGCAGTGCATTGCCGGCGGAGCTGAGTACGAACAGGTGCTGGTTGGCCCTTACGGCATGGTGGCGCGGGCCATGGGGATGTTAGGCGACTGGCAGCGATGTGCGGACATGATGGAGCGGTCCATAGAAATTGCTAATCGCTATGGTATAGACAGCGCGGAGCGCCCGCCGCTGGGCTTTCTGGGCCTCGCCCTGATGCAATTGGGGGAGGTGCAGCGGGGACTCCAGGTGTCTCGCGAAGGCCTGAGGCTTGCCGAGGCGTCGCGAGACTTGCGGCAAATCGCCGCCGCTCACAACTTCATTGGCGCATGTGCCGTATCGGTGAACTTTACGGATGGGATGCTGGG
>Ga0247727_10017187_pt1 | contig 11554 bp, 15 predicted proteins | sample WisWelCaveWW1625_FD_202498 | JGI IMG/M metagenome (GOLD analysis project Ga0247727, IMG submission 202498) | Biofilm microbial communities from Wishing Well Cave, Virginia, United States - WW16-25 | ecosystem: Environmental > Aquatic > Deep subsurface > Groundwater > Cave microbial mat | place... | reverse complement strand
CGCAATTGGCCCGCTTTATTCGGAACAAGGATTTCAAACCGGTGACGGTGAAATCCTCTGACTCGTCAACGCACTATTGGCTGCATACCCTGCGCGGATGCCGGCAAGGCGTTCCCGACGAGGTCAGTCTCATCATTTCCAAACGGCACCCGAGGGACACGCGCCCTCAGTTCTTCTTGGTCACCGACTTCTCGGTCAAGACCCAAGAAGCGCTGACTCGCTACATGCGACGCTGGGTCATTGAGGTCGATCATTTGTATCTGAAAGTCCGCTTAGGCTTGAGTGATTTCCGCCTCCGATTTTATGAAGGCATCGCGAATTGGGCGTGGTGGTGTTGTGCAATAGCTCCGAAGGCTCGAACCTCATTGTTGAGATTGCGCAACGCGCTCTTGGTGGCAAAGCATATTGGGAAAGGAATTTTCTCTCAAATTAGACATGCACGGCACCGATTTTCAAAAAAGAGTTTGGCATGAGTTGCTAAGAATTCCTTTTGGCAACACAGTTTCTTACTTGGACATCGCTATCGCAATTGGAAATCGAAAACCCATTCGCGCGGGGGAAGCGCAAATGGCAGGAATCCCATTTGCATTATTGTTCCGTGCCATCGGGTGATCGGAACGCATGGCAGCCTCACCGGCTACGGCGGCGGGTTGTGGCGAAAAGAGTGGCTGCTGAAGTTTGAGAGCCGCATCACTGCAACTACAACTCCTCACCAGAAGAGTCGCCTTCAGGCGACTTCCACTTCTTAGCCTGCGAGTTCAATCGCAGGCGGAGCAGGACGATGCCAAGACAAAATCGCATCACGCCGTTCAGTGAAATCATCGCCACGCCGGCGCGCGGCGCATTGATGGGAAACCGAGGCTGCTTGCATGATAACCGGCAACAAATCATTCGTCTCTATCAAGGCAAACGTTGGATCATCTGCGTGCCCCGATTCAAAGATCGCCACAGAGAGATAATGACGCCAGGCCAATACACCGAGCTATTCTTTCTCGACGAAGCTACCGCGTTTGCTGCTGGTCATCGGCCTTGCGCTGAATGCTCTCGTCCGCGCTTTGAGAACTTTCGCTCACACTGGTCGCAAGCGAATCCTGAAATAGCGGGTGGGCCGAAACCACTCGCGACAGTGATTGATGGCGCTCTTCATCGAGAACGGATTGACACGGCTCAACAAAAGATAATCTACACGGAGAAGCTCGGCGCTTTGCCCGAAGGAAGCTTTGTTGCGTTAGACGAGAAACAGCCCTATCTTCTGTTCCAAGATTTCCTCTTGGCGTGGCATCCGAAAGGATATGGCCGCCGTCTCCCGGCACAGAGGGATTTGATTGTTCAAGTATTGACGCCGCAATCCATCGTCAAAACGCTCGCTCATGGCTACGCGGCTGAGGTTCATCCCTCCGCATTTAATGACTACAAACTGCTACATAGTGGCTCTGCAGTTTAGTTCGAGCCTCAGCGGTTGTGAAGCCCTGCGAATTGTTGCTCGAACTCGATTGCGTTGACGCGTGAAGCTCTTGAGTTTTTGGCAAGCAGTGTGATATTCGGATGCGACGATCAAGCATTGTTTGGCAATGATCGAAAGCTCGATCTCGACCACGTTGAGCCAACTGGCTTTCCTAGGGGTGTAATGATATTCAAATTTGCGTTTGAGCGCATGAGCGGTCTTTGGATCAAAGGCTTCGTATAGCAGCGCATAGATTGGAAACAACATAAAAAAACCAGACGCACAAGATCATGCATCTGGCTTTTTATTCCCCCAAATTTCGTTTCGTCTCTACGGCTGCGCAATCTTATATTGCCGGCGCTGGTGCGCAAAGTGAGCAGCGGGCCGCCGCCGTTGAGCTTGCCGCGCAGTTTGCCTTCGCCAAAAGCGCCTTGCACGGAAAGGCAGCGGAAAACAAAAGTTGCATTATTCAAATTTCATGTTAAATTTAAGCGCGCTCAATGCACGGAGTTTTGCGGCTGAAATGATTTCATGCCAGTGAATAAAACGATATAGGGTATGACAATGACCATTACGCTTGAATTGCCGCCGGAAACGCAGGCGATTTTACGGGCGAACATAGCTCGTCACAACGCTGAAAGCGTGTGCCAATTATTGGCGGAGGCTCTTGCACCGACGGTGGAAGCATTGCTACAGCAAACACCTCATCAGATTAACAACGACGAGTTTGAGACGGTTGCGGATTTATTGGCCGACGAATTTGCTGCAAACATCAAATCCACCACACCTACGCTGTCGGATTATGCAGTGAGCCGTGCGGGCATTTATGATGGCCATCCCTAAGGCGTGATCTACTTGGTGGACACGAATGTTTTGTTGCGCTTTGCGGATCGCAGCCACTCGCTACATCCTGTGGTGCGTAATGCAGTGCGCAAACTGCGACACGACGGGCATCAGTTGCAAGTTGCAGCGCAGCACTGCGTTGAGTTTTGGAACGTAGCAACACGGCCTGCTGCACGAAATGGATTGGGCTTGACACCAGTTGATGCCGATAGGCTTCTAAAACTTATTGAGCGCCTCTTTCCATTATTCCCGATGCGGCTACTGTTTATCCTGAATGGCGTCGACTTGTCGTTGCATACAGCGTCTCTGGCGTCCAGGTTCATGACGCTCGTCTTGTTGCCGCCATGAAAGCAAACGGAGTAACGCATATTCTAACCTTCAATACGGCAGACTTCACACGCTATACCAGCGAAGGGATTGTGGCAGTTGATCCCGCAAGTGTGTGTAAGCACAGTGCTTGTTACTATCGAGTAATTAAGCGCTATAATTGCATGATTGAATCGAACATAAATTCGACTTCAGTATTTGATTTAAGCCCTCCTGAGGAGCTTCAACTGGTCGAGGATCTCCGGGATGATCTTCCTGCCACTCCCGAAGCAGTAACAGTCTATCAATGGCAATAAGAAGAGTTGGCTCGTTGCAAGGCCAACCTTCTGAATAACCCGGCATCCGGGTTATCTTGGGAAGAGGTCAAGCGCAGGGTTCGCAGGCGTTAGAGTAAATTGAACTCAGACTCTTTCACGAATTCTTTATTTTGAAATGGTATTTAAAAAGTCAGAGGCATGAGACATGCCTCTGACTTTTTTATTTCATTTCTTACTCCGCCTCACCGGCTGCGCAATCTAATATCGCCGGCGCTGGTGCGCAAGGTCAGCAGCGGGCCGCCGCCGTTGAGCTTGCCGCGCAGCTTGCCCTCGCCGAACGCGTCCTGCACCGTAATCGGCAAATCGCTAATCACTTCGCCAGCGGAGTAGTGACAAGAAAATAATACTTGCAAGTCTTATGCGCTCTATTATATTCAAAAAAGTGATGATAGGGGATGCAAGTGCATTTTAGAACCATTCAAGCTTTAAAGAGGCGGCCATGATAACGAAAGAAATGATCCATTCGGAAATTGACAACATCGGCAACGAATACATTGACGAGCTGTATAGCTTGATCAAGAGTTTTGCCGAGTCGAGGAAAAATGGCGAGAAGCAAAGCTTCATGTCAAAACTGAAAAGCATCAAAATCGACGCTCCCGAGGATTTTTCCACAAATATTGACCTCTACATAAGTGGGGAAAAGCGTGTCAATTCGAATCTTCGTTGACACCTTATTCGTGGTTGCGCAGATTAACCAACGCGACCAGTATCACGAAACGGCCTCCGAGCTGGCCGATCAATATGAAGGTTATCCTCTACTCGTCACCGACGCAGTTCTTCTTGAAATCGGCAACGCCTTGGCGCGCAATTATAGGAAAGAAGCTGGTGAAGTTATCGAGAATTTCCTTACTTCAGAAGAGGTGAAAGTGGTGCATCTCACTCCGCAGCTATTCGATCGAGCTTTTGCAGAATATAAGAAGTACGATGATAAAGAGTGGGGCATGATCGATTGCATATCTTTCGTTGTCATGCGCCAAGAGGGGGTAAGCCAAGCCTTAACATTTGATCATCACTTCGAACAAGCAGGATTTCAGATTTTAATGCATTAAGAGCTGCACAGGATAAGCAAAAAGCCAGACGCACGAAATCATGCCTCTGGCTTTTTTATTTCATTTCTTACTTCGCCTCACCGGCTCCGCAATCTAATATCGCCGGCGCTGGTGCGCAAGGTCAGCAGCGGGCCGCCGCCGTTGAGCTTGCCGCGCAGCTTGCCCTCGCCGAACGCGCCCTGCACGATAATCGGCAAATCGCTGATGACTTCGCCGCCGGAGGTATAGGCATCAACATCGGCTTTGATGTCCTTTGCCAGATAAACCATGATGCCGCCGCCGGAGGATGAAAGCTCGCACGGCTCGGTGATCTGCTCAAGAATCTCCGCTTCCACCGAGCCGCCGGAGGTGTTGGCATCGACGCTGCCATGCAAGCCGCGCAGCGACACGCCGCCACCCGAGGTGCGCGCGCGCAAATTGCCGGAGGCCCCGTCAACTTCGATGGAGCCGCCGGAGGTTTCAACGTCGACGTCGCCGCTCACTTCACCGACAGAGACGCTCCCTCCGCTGGTGTGGGCCACGATGTTGCCCTTGGCCTGCCGCAGCTCGATGCTGCCGCCGCTGGTATTCGCGTTCACCGGGCCTTCGATGCGGCCCAGAGAAAGCGATCCGCCGCTGGTTTTCACCCGCGCCTCGCCGGTCAAATCATCGACCGAGATGCTGCCGCCAGCGGTGTTGAGATTGAGATTGTATTGCTTGGGCACGGTGATGTGAAACTCCACCTGCAGGCCGTCGTTGCTACGACGCCAGCCTCTCATCTCGGCGACGATGGACACGCCGCGGTCAGTCTGATTGTACCGAACTGCGAAATCTTGAAACAGCTCCGCCGCGCTGCGGCGGTGCCGCCCGGAAATCCATTTACGTACTTCAACCTTGACCTCGGTGCTCGGCCACGAAGTGACTTCGATGGAGCCGAAATCCGCTCGCAGCTCCACCCAACCGCCGGGCTTGACTTTGAATGACTTCTCGCTGCGCTCGTCCTGCGCCAAGCCGGCGAGAGGCAGGAGTGGAATGAAAACCAAGAACCAAAATGCTTCGATCCAAAAACTCGAGCGTTTCATTTAGCTTTTCCTCCAAACTTAAAAGCCCGCGCAAAGTCGCAGAGACGCAAAGAACCCGCAAAGTAGTTTCTTGTTTTCTTTGCCATATCTTTGCGGCTTTGCGTCTCTGCGTGATGTTTTTGTTTTTTGATTTCTCAGCAGCGATTACGGCTTTTTGCGAATCGTGATGTTCCCCTCGCTCGTCGTCAGCGTGATGAGATCACCGCCGCCATTGATGGCGCCCTCGGCACGGATGATCTCGCGCCCGGTGGATTTGTCCCTGCTGATGGTCAGCGGGAAATCCGAAAGAATCTCATAACGCTCGAAAGAGCCCCAACCGCCGCGTCCCATGGTGATTTCGGCGCGCACCGTGGCCGGCAACTTCTCCGGAATCGTCAGCTCGATGTCGCCGCCGCTACTGCGCAAAGTGACCGGATGCGGCTTGGAGAAATCGGCCAGCGCCAGCGAGGCGATGATGCTCCCACCGGAGGTGGAGCCATCGATGGCGCCGCGAATGTCGCTCAGCTCCAAATCGCCGCCGGAGGTCGCTGCCACGATCGAGCCATTGATGTTGAGAGCGTCGATGTCGCCGCCCGAGGTGGAAGCGCGGGTATTGCCGCCGGTGTTGCGCACCGTTACGTCACCCCCGGAAGTGCTAATCTCGACTTCGCCGGCGCATTTTTCGACGAGGATGTCGCCGCCGGAGGTGTTGGCCTCAAGTCGTCCGGATACTTCGCGAATGGCGATGTCCCCACCGGAAGTATGCAGGTCAACGTCTTTTTTCGCGCCAGCCAGAGAAATGTCGCCGCCCGAAGTGCTGGCGCGCAAGATGCCGAGTACGTTCTCCAGCGTCAGATCGCCGCCGGAGGTTTTGAGGTCAACGTCGCCGGTAGAGGTGCGCAGCGTGATGTCGCCGCCGGAAGTAACGGCGCGCACCGGGCCGCCGACCGAGGTAAGATTGATGTCGCCGCCGGCGGTGCGCAGCTTGAGGTCGCCTTTCATCTCGCGCACCGAAACGTCGCCGCCGCTGGTCGAAACGTCGACGCGAAAATCGCCAGGAGCGCTGACCGTGTAGCGCGAGTCTATCCAATCCCGCCCGCTCTCGCCGGTGATTTCGATGATGTCGCCGGTCTGCGTGAACGAGGATTTCATTTCTTCAAGCGCGCGCCGGGCTTCGCCTTCGGTATACACGTCGAAGCGCAAAACCTGGCGGACGAAAACTTCTTTCTTGGCCCAGGCCTGCACCTCCACGTCGCCGCGGATGCGCGTGAGCCGCAGCGTGCCACCCGGGTGCACCGTGAAGTTTTTGGTGATTTCCGTCACGTAATACTTGCCCGAGCGCCGCAACTCCTGCGCTGGACTCAGTGACACGGTCGTCAACATCAAAGCCAGCATGATCATTATGGTTCGTCGCATTTTATTTCTCCTGATGGGTTTCTTTTCTCAATTCTGCTGAACGCGGACCGTCTCTGCGGGTTGTTCCCGTTCTCGGCGCTCGATCAGGCGTTTGGCTTGTAATCTCACGTACTCATTGCTGTCAGCCGCAGCGGCTTGGAGCACGGCGGCTTCACTTGCGGCCGATGATGGCGCCTTGCCCAAAGCCTCGAGCGCCTCCATGCGAATCGCCGAATTGTCGTCGCGCTGCAACACCCACGACAAAGCGGTTTTGATCTTGTCGCTCAGTGGAATGCTGCGCAACACTTGAACGGCCTTGAGACGGATGCCTTCGTTTTCATCGTTTTTCAAAGCGTGCATCAGCGCGGTGATGACATCATCGTCGACAACGGGCTGCTCGGCAAGCGCTTTGACGGCTTTCAATCGTACGTTCGGACGATCATTTTGTGTCAGCGCGTAAGCCAGCACTCGGCGAATCGCCGGATCGTCCGACTTGCCGCGCAGTTGGATGTCATTGACCAAATTAAAATGAATCTCAACCTGATCGGTTTGCGGGTCGATGCGAATGTACTCGACGCCGGCCATCAGCGGCGAGACCGAGCCATTCTCGGCGGCCACGGGCTGGGCCGCGGCAATTTGCTGCAGGAGTTCCGCCGCACTGCTCTGCCGCACCGGCTTGGTCAAAAAATTTCTGTCAATAAGAATGCCGATCACCATCAGCGCTGCCGCGGCGCTGAGTTGCCAGAGCGGTCGCGGGCTGGAAAACCATTCTTCAAGACGCTCGCCGAAAGTCGGGCGCAAACGCTCGCGGCGCAGTTGCACGCGCAAGTCGTGGCGCAGGCCGTTCATCATCTCATCGGCGGGCTCGAAAGATGAGGCTTGTTTCACAGTTCTGGCAAGCGCGCGCAGGTTTTCCAGCTCCTCGCGCAACGCCGCCGACTCCGAAAGCGCCTTCTCGACGCGCGCTTTCTCGCCTTCGCTCAGCTCGCCGCTGTCGTAAAAAGGCAGCAAGCGCATGAGGTCTTCTGAAAATCTGTCCATTTTAAGTCTCGCGTGTTAAGCGTGCTGATAATCCCGCAGGAGCGCTTGCATTTTTTGAGTGGCGCGAAAGAGATAATTTTTCACCGTGCCTTCGGCGCATCCCAGGCTGCGCGCGATGTCTTGCAATTTCATGTCGTGAAAATGGCGGAACACGAAGACCGCACGCTGCTTTTCGGATAAGTGAGTGAGCGCCTGTTGAATTTTCACGCCGGTCTCGCGGTTGATGGCGTTGTCCTCGGGGCTCTGCAAGGAGTTGATCGATGGCTGTGACCAGCCGCTCGCCTCCAGATCAGAATCATTCAGCGGCGCCATCTGCCTTCGCCGGCGCCATTTTCGAAAATTGATGCATTGGTTGACGACGATGCGATACAGCCAGGTGTAAAACTCGCTCTCAAAACGAAAGCTCGACAGCTTGCGATACACCAAGAGAAAGACGTCCTGATAAATGTCGCGGGCATCTTCGAGATTGTTGACCATGCGGTAGGCCAGCTTCAAGACCTCGCGATCATACATGATGACCAGCGCCTCGAACGCGGCGGCGTCGCCCTTCTGCGCCCGCTTGATCAGCCTGACTTCCCTTTCTTCCATATCGTGTTCTCGGTTCAATAGACAACCGCGAGCCGGAAAGGTTTGCACCCCGATTTTGCTTTCATGGTCGCGGCTGTGGAAAACCGGGGTATGTTTTTATATATAAGGGTAAGGATGTAAAATACTTGCATTTCCAAAAATTTTCCGGTACAATCTGCCCGTTGCAAAAAGTCGTCAGCCCACGAAGCACACTGAAAACGCGAAAACCCCACTCTTTGATTATCGCCATGAAGAAAACATTTATCGCCATCGCCGGCAACATCGGCGTCGGCAAAACCACGCTCACGCATCTGTTGATGGAGCGCTTTGGCTGGACCGGCTATCTCGAAAAGGTGGTCGACAATCCTTACCTGGCAAACTTTTATGAGGACATGCCGCGCTGGGCGTTTCAATCGCAGATCTTTTTTCTGAAGGAGCGGCTGAAGGATCATTTGCAAATTCAGGCTGCGAAAGAATCATGTATTCAGGATCGCACGATTTACGAAGACGCCGAGATTTTTGCGCGCAACCTGTTCGAGCGCAAGCTCATGCTGCCGCGCGACTATCAATGCTATCAAGACATGTATCATTCCATCGTGGCGCTGCTCACCCCGCCCGATCTATTTGTTTTTTTGCGCGCCTCGGTCTGGACGCTGACCACCCGTATCCAGCAGCGCGGCCGCGATTATGAAAAGAACATCGACAAAGAGTATCTGCAACAGCTCAACGTCGCTTACGACCGGTGGGCAAAACGGATTGCGGAGAAATACAGCATCATGGTTGTTGATACCGACCATAATGACATGAACCGCGACACCGATTGGCTGGAAGATATCATTGCGGTCATCGAACAAAAGACCCGTGAAAAAGCTCAATCAACCTAACTCGGCGCAAACGTTAATTTGACGACTTCGAAGCGCTGTTGGTCGATGATTTCTTCGCCATCAAAAGTGAGCATGACGCCCGGGTCGCGCAGCTTGTAAGGCATCAGCAGCCAGTAGGTATCATTGATAAAGCGCCCGTAGCCGCGTTCGAGCAAAGCATTGAGTTCTTTGCCGCCCACGAGTTTCCCATTTTTGAAAGCCTGTCCTTGCCGGCTGTTCAAATTGAAATACAGCAGCAACTCTTCACCCTTGTCGTTTTTGCCTTCAAGCCGGTAATCGCCGGAATAGCGATCCCAGTCATGGCGCCAGTCGCTGACTCGCTGCGAATCGCGCTCGAAGACAAAATGAAATGACCAATTTGGAATTTTTTTGACACGGCGCAATATAACACGCCGGGCGCGCATAATCAAGTAATCGCTGATTGCTTTCGCCTGGCGTTTTTTGTATATTGCCGGTGCCTAAAATATTGTAGAGACACGGCATGCCGCGTCCCTACCCAACAACGCCCCACAGTGGGCGGGACTACAAATTGCCGGTTTGATTTTTGGGAGATACGGTGCGCAAGATTCGCGTTGGCGTGGCGGGTGTTGGCCGGTTAGGACAATTACATGCGCGGCTCTATCGGGAAGTCGAAAATGCCGAGCTGGTTGGTTTGTTCGACACCGATCAGCCTCGGGGGCGCGCGCTGGCGACAGAATTGAGTGTGACCGCTTTCGAGAGCATGGACGAATTGCTCAACGCCGTCGAAGCACTGAACATCGTAGTGCCGACGTTGCACCATTTCGCGCTCGCGCAGCAGGCCATTGACAAGCGGTGCCATGTGTTCATTGAAAAGCCCATCACCGTCACCACGACGGAGGCGGAAGCGCTCATTAAAAGCTGCGCCGAGCAAAACTTAGTTTTGCAGGTTGGCCATATCGAGCGCTTCAATCCGGCGCTGCTGGCGTTGCGCGGCGTGGCGGTAGCGCCGATGTTTATCGAGTCGCACCGCTTGGCGTCGTTCGATCCGCGCGGCACCGACGTGGCCGTGGTGCTCGATCTGATGATTCACGACATCGACGTGATCTTGAGCATGGTCAAAAGCCCGCTCGAACACATCGATGCCAGCGGCGTGGCGGTGATTTCGCATGAGCCGGACATTGCCAACGCGCGGCTAAAGTTTGCCAATGGCTGCGTCGCCAACGTGACGGCCAGCCGCATCTCGCAAAACAAGATGCGCAAGATGCGGCTCTTCCAACGCGACGCGTACATCTCCATCGATTTCTTGCAAGGCCTTAGCGAAGTTTTCAAATTGGTGCCGACGGATACCCCCATGGATCCGTCGAGCCTGCCTTTGATACTCGGCAAGATCGGTCAAGGTGATAAAAAGCGCCAAATCATTTATGAAAAATTGCAAGCGCCGGAAGGCAACGCCCTGAAGATGGAACTGGAAAGCTTTGTCGAGGCCATTGCCAACGGCACCCCGCCGCCGGTGACGGGCGAAGACGGCCATCGGGCGCTCGAAGTGGCCAGTGCGATTACGGAGATGATCAAGAAGACGGCGCTGGTGGTTTGAAAGCACAGGTCGGATTGTTTATTTTTCACCAAATTGAAAGCATGCTGAACAGGTGAAAACAAAATTCTACGCCGAAAGGCGACCAAAAAGTATTTGGGAGACGAGTATGGCAATGAATGAATTTGATCCCGAAGAACAGGACATCGTGGAATCGTACGAACGCGACGAATGGCGATCAATTCCTACTGTAAAAGAAGAGTTGCAGCACTATAAGACCTATGCTGCAAACACTCTGCGAAAGAACAAATTGGTTGGCATTGACCTTTCGTTGGAAGACTTTGAAAAAATACAGCAAAAGGCCGTTGAGATGGGCATTTCCTACGAGGCGCTCATCGCCAACATCGTGCATCAGTTTGTTGCCGGGCGTCTTGTCGAACAACCATAGCACGCCCTCATGCCCGCCGCGCTCTCGAAGTGGCCAGCGCGAATACGGAGATGATCAAGAAGGCGGCGCTGGAGGTATAAAGCTGAAAGTATGAAGAATAAATTTCCTCGAAATTGGAATGAAGCGAGGGTCCGCAAGCTTCTTCGCCACTATGAACAGCAAACGGAAGAGAAAGCAGTGGCGGAAGATGAGGCGGCTTTCGAGGCCCCGAACCAGACCGTTATGGTGGTTCCCAGCAAACTGGTGCCGGCGATTCGAAAGCTGATTGCAATGCATCAATCCTCCAATATTGTGTAACCGAATTGCTATATGATGGAAAACGAAATGAGCGCGGTAATTTACATTCAGGCAAAGCAAAACGGGAGCGAGATTTTGCCTCTCGTGAAATCAGCCATCGAAGCTGAAATTGCCAGGCTTGAATTGGCCTCAAAAATGGCCGCCAAACGTCTGACACCCTATGAAAAAAAGTATAATGTCGCCTCAGAATATTTCATGGTGCATTTGACAGCCGAAGATTTAGACGACGGCGATGACGAATATGTGAGCTGGGCAGGAGAGTATGAGCTCAAGCACCGGCTTGAAACGAAGTTGAAAGAACTGCGAAAGATCGAATATGCCCATTCAGACATCCCGTGAACATCCCTTCCGCCTCCTTATCATCGCCGGTGAGGCTTCCGGCGACATGCACGGCGCCGGTGTGATCAAAG
>Ga0247727_10017186_pt1 | contig 11554 bp, 9 predicted proteins | sample WisWelCaveWW1625_FD_202498 | JGI IMG/M metagenome (GOLD analysis project Ga0247727, IMG submission 202498) | Biofilm microbial communities from Wishing Well Cave, Virginia, United States - WW16-25 | ecosystem: Environmental > Aquatic > Deep subsurface > Groundwater > Cave microbial mat | place... | reverse complement strand
AGTAGAGTTCGGCTAATTTCACGCGGCTGGTTACGTTCTCGGGGTCGAGATCGACCATTCGCTTGACTGTATCCAATGACTCTTTGACCATTCCTTTGCGATCATAGTGATTGGCGACATTGTGATATTGTTGCATCGCCTCCGACAAGAGACCCAATTGGTGATAAAGATCCCCAAGTCGGAGCGTCACATCGACGAGATTCGGATCCATATTTAGGATGTTCTTGTAGACCGCAACGGCCTTTAGATAAAATCCGTCCTTTGCATAGGCCTCAGCGACAGACAGATAAGCGTTGGTGGCGTCTTCAATATTCCCCTTTTTCGCATAAAGATCGCCGACCTTTAATCGAATGCGAATATCTTTGGGATCGCCTTCGACGATCTTTAGATATTCTTTGATCGCACGATCGATCTGCCCTTTCTGCACAAATTTTTGTGCTTGCGCAACCAGCTTGTTCTTATTCAATGACACGATCGTTTGGTCTCCGGCAGAATCATCATTCTTCGATGACTATCCCGCAATATCAATGCGACACGTTCGGCTTGCCGGTCGAAGCATTCTGGAGCAGCACGAAAACAAAAGGCGTCACTTTTTCGGCTTCCGGGGAACCGCGTGTCGACTCATATGAAATTATTATATTTTATCGTATTCGTTGCAAAACGTCTATGAACCGCCCGGATGCGGTATAACGCCACATCCCGATGCAGGAGACCCAACGCCCTTGTTCAGTCATCGGAATCGACTGTAAAACCGAAAAACCAATGGGGCGATTTTGACACAGTCTCTTCTCAAAGGCGCTTTTAGCGGTTGACCCGTTCCACATAGCTTCCCGTTCTCGTGTCAAGCCGCAAGACATCTCCTTCATTGATGAAAAGTGGGACTTGCACGGTCGCGCCGGTCTCAAGGGTTGCCGTCTTTGTCGCTCCAGTCGCCGTGTCTCCCTTAACACCCGGCTCACAATAAGTCACCGTCAGCTCAACAAAATTTGGCATTTCAATGCCGATTGGGCGGCCATTAAAAATCAACACTTCGACATTCAGATTCTCTTTTAGGTAGTCTTTTGCGTCCCCCATATTTTCCGCAGGCACGACGATCTGCTCATAGCTCTGGTTGTTCATAAATGTATACGACTCATCACCTTGATAGAGATATTGCATGCTCACCTGAACGAAATCTGGCTTCTTGACCTTTTCCCCCGATCGATAGGTTTTCTCTAAGACCCGCCCGCTATCCAAACTCTTGATGCGCGTCTTAACAAAGGCGACCCCTTTCCCAGGTTTCACATGTTGCGCCTGTACGATAACAAACGGCTCTCCGTCGATCTCAATCTTAAGACCTTTTCTAAACTCGGCTGTCGAATACATCTCCATCCTCCCTCATCTACCACCGGGATCGGCAACTCTAACAATCCAGTCCACTTACGTTAGCTCTGAACGAAGTTTGGGGGCAAGCATTTGCGCTTTGAATCGCCCCTTCCAGGGATTACCGTTTCGATCGACCAAGAGGCAGATAAAAAAATCGTCGGTGATACCGCAGCAAATAATCGTTACCTGGTCGGTTGTAACAACCATCTCTTTGGGTGTTCCGGTCTGCATCCTGACAATCCCGAAAAACAACGGCCCAATTTCAATACCGGCCGTTTGGATATCAAACGGGGGTCGATCTTCGCCAAAACTACGAACCGGCAACCCATCTTTACCCATGATGGTGGCCGCGATCCCACCCGGAACAGAGGTCACAAGATCCCGCAAGAGGTCATCAAAAATCATCTCCGCTTCCTTTGTGCAATCGTTGCGAGAAGCTGCTCCAGCCGGCCAGACTTCGCCTGATGTTCAGTCTCGCTCAACAATTGATTGAGCTTCGACTGCACCAGCTGATTCTGCGGATTTGCTGCCAATACTTGACGCAACACATCGATCGCCTTTTCGCGATGGCCTTGCTGCAAAAAAAGATCGGCCAACGCGGCACTCACGACACCAGGGCTTCGCTCATCGGGCCGCGGAGGCAACAGGGACACTGGGCCAATCGGCGACTTCTGAATGGACTCCACAGACTCGGCCTCCTGGGAGACCGTCTGTCGAGTGCCATCCGAAAGATGCTGGATCCCAACGGCATGAAACGGATCCAGCTCGATCACCTTGCGCCAACAACTCTTGGCGTGGTCAGATTGACCGACCTGCTCATAAATCAGGGCTAATGCTTCAAATGCAGAAATGTTGGTCGGATCCACCTTGATAACCTGCTTCAACTCGTCGAACGCTTCCTTAACCTTCCCGCTCTCTTTCAAGGCGCGGCTCAACACAAGCCGACCCGGTGAATAAGCGGGATGATGAATTAACCCTTTCCGACAGATATCGATAGCGGGTTCGATCTCGCCACGAAGAACCAATTCCGCGGCGAGCTGCGCAAATACCTTAGACGACGGGTCGGCGTAGTAGAGCTGCTGGTACTCTTCGAAATAGTGCGTCATCGGTCTGATTCAATAGGGTCGCCTAACGGATGATCGTTTTATATGCTGACAGGAAGAAAAAACCAAGCAAAGAGTTGGTGAGCTATCGCCTCAACCGCCCGTAATTGAAAAATCGACGGTGGTGCCCACCACATTACCCGCTGAGACGCGAATCGATCCCGAGTAGGTCACCACTTGCGGCTCAAACGTCAAGGTACAGATTCCGCTGGTGTCATCCCACGCAGCCGCTGATGGTACCGCGGGGGGAAACGTTAGCAACGCGACGGGAATCGTTATAGACCCGTCATCACCGGTGCGTACCGTCGATCCGCTCGGCAAAAAATAGCGGCTTGGACAAAAGCCGGTCAGCCCAACCAGTTGCGATCGCGTGGCAGGGCAACCGTAAGGATCTCCCGCACCAAGATAGGGAAAAATCGGAACACCGGCATCATCATCACAGGTCTCGGGTGTCGCATCGACAATTGGAGAAAGAGGATCAAACCCTGGGCCGAACAACCGTCCATCGCAATTATCGGCGGCCGACTGATTATCCGCGAAAAAAGGCAACCGCTGAATGTCCGTTGAAAAATAGAGGGGGTACGAACTGTCACACAACGCCTCGACAATCGGGTTCGACTGCCGGACTTGATATTGTCCAGTAATGGCATCCAGCGTTCGAATCGTTCCTGCCGTAAGACCTAGTGTTCCTGCCGGAAAGGTCGTTGGATCCAACAAGTAGGCAGATGCGAAGGAGGAAGACGTGGTGTCGAAATCAATGGATACCTGCAAATCGGCGTTTGCCACCGGTTGTTCGAAGCCGGACGAATTCATAAATCGAACATTTACGTCAAGGTATCTAAGCTGCACACCCACTTCACCAAACGACTGAACCACTGCATAGCTGATCTCCGACGGCGAGACGGTAATCGTCGCATTGGAGGGTACATTGCCGGCCGCACAGGCAACAAGACTACCCCCGATCAGAGCCAAGCTCCCTCGGCAGATCACCTTGTTGAAGGGTAGAATTCTCATCCCAGCCTCCATCCGTGTGGAAATCCAGTCTAACAAAATAGTCCTTCCTCGAAAACGGGCCGGCTACGATGTTGTTGCGACAGACCCGCTTCTACGCCTGGTCCCATTTCGGACTGCGGTCAACAGCCACCACCTTAGTTATTCCCTTGCAAATTTCAAACCGCTCGATCGATTGTCTCCTAAAACCCTCTATCGGCCGATCCCAGGTTACTGAGCGGCTGAACTCACGCTGCTGGCTTCGAATTTGCGTCGCACGATCTTGGGCGTCACGAAAACCAGCAACTCCTGTCGTCGATTGGTGATCGCACGATTTCGAAACAACCATCCGATCAGCGGTAGTTTTCGGAACCAAGGGACACCCGAACGGGTGTCGCCGCGGTTGATCGTGTAAACGCCTCCAATGACCGTCGTGTCACCGTCTTTCACCAGCACTTCCGTCTCCGCTTCATTCGTTTCAATTCCAGGAACGCCATTGATCGACTGGATAACCGTACTTGGCGCATTTTTCTCAACACGAATTCGCATAAAAACGCCGTCATCGCCGGTGATGTGGGGTGTCACGATTAGCTTAAGCGCCGCGTCGACAAACTGAACCTGCGTCCCCTGGGCGGATACGGTCTCAAACGGTATGCGAACACCCTGCGTGATGGTCGCTTCTTGATTGTCAATGGTCGTTACTTTTGGCGATGAAATAACTTTGCCTTTCCCTTCCTGTTCAATGGCGGTCAGCCGCAAATCGAGATCCAGCGTCCCGTCGATGCTCCCTAAGGAAATTCCCACTCCCGCCCCCGGAGATGCGGCTGGGAGATTCACCACGAAATTGGGTGTGGTGGTTGTGGCTTGTCCAAAAATCGGATTCCCGAGCTGATCAAAACCGCCACCAACACCGATGCGATTCGGGAAAAAGAGCCCGGTCGGGTTGCCGGTCGCCGGATCAACGCGGACCGCACCTCCCCACTGGACCCCAAGATTTCTAGAAAAATCGAGACTGACTTCGACAATACGCGCCTCGATCAATACTTGAGGCGTTGGTGTATCAAGCTCGGCAATGAGCGCCTCAGCCTTATCGATAAAATCGGCCACGTCTTCGACGATCAGTTTGTTTGTCCGCTGGTCGACATTGACCTTACCCCGATCAGATAGCAACGGCTGAACTTTTCCCAGCACATCTTGAGCAGTTGCATAATTGATCTGAATCAATCTCGTCTGCAGCGGCTCTTCTTGTATCAGCGCCTTCTGCGCGGCAATTCTCGCCTGACGTTCGGCGGTTAAGGTTGCAACCGGAGCCACGCGTACGATATTCCCAGATCTTTCCTGCCCTAGCCCTTTTGTCGCTAAAATAATGTCCAGCGCTTCGTCCCAAGGAACCTGACGCAGGCTAACCGTAATCGTTCCCTTAACATCGTCGCCAGCGATAACATTGAGTTTGGCGACCTCGGCAATCAGGCGCAGCACCTGTTTGACATCAGCATCCTGAAACTCCAGATTGATCGGACGTCCTTTGTATCGCTTCACACGCTTCCCAAAGAGTGTATCGCTTGTATTTTGTGCCTCGATAGTGGCAACATCTGGGGTTGCCGTCGCACCATTTTCTTCCTCGGGTTCTGCAGTCGTAAAGTCCCCATCCTGTTCCGTCGATGGCTGTTTCACCGTAACAGGTTGGGACGATTCGATCCGCTCAAAGTCAAAATTGATCACATTTCCTTCTTGCTCGTATTGGTATGGGGCCGACTCTTTTAGCTGCACTTCGACTCGAGCGGTCGGATAGGCACCGTCTGTGGTGTAAGCCCTAATAACGGAAATTGGCGAGTCGAATGCGGACGTGTCGAGCGCGCGACGCAACGACGTCGGAACGCGTGTGTTACCCAGCTCCATGACAACTCGCGTCGGTGATTCTTCATTGACCTGCACATTGGTCGGCCGTTCGGTTTTAATAATAATTCGACTCGCCTTGGGCACCTGTTTAAAATCAAGACCTGTCATTTTGATGACCGGCCCAAGTGCCGTTGCATCCGTGCCCCCTTCATCAATGGGCTCTTCCGGTAGCAGCTCTGGAGGAATCACAGCCGGAACATTCGGGGGTCCACCGGCAAGGTCATTCGCTTCCGGCGAGACATCAGGTTCCGCCGCAGGCTCTCCCGGCAAAGCGTTCGCTATTGGGGCATTTGCTTCATCAGGTATCGGGTCAAAGTGGACCACTAGCCGTTCGTCTTCTGCAGACACTTTATACTCGGGAAGTATCGATCGCGACGCCCCATCGAATACGACACGAATTTTCCCCGTATGGTTACCCACGCGTACCGCCGTAATTTCCGTCGATCGGATCTGAATTTCTTTCTTTTTGACTTGGCTCTTCACACCAACAAAATCGATGAAGAGTCGAGGCGGGGATGTCGTTTGATCCAACAGATAATCCGGAGCAGACCCATTAAAGACCAACACAACGCTGGTCCCTGCGTCATCACTCTCCGTTAAAATCTGTGTCAACGCAGAGGCTTTTGACGGGGCGGCCGGAGCCGGAGTGGGTTCCGGAGCCGCTTTCGGTCGATCGCGCAGCATCTCATCTTGCGCCAAATCGCCTAACAGGTCGTCATCCGACATCTCGCCTAAATCTTCCTCCAAAACCGCCGAAGGTGCATCGTCGGGATCCGCTGCAGGCACAGCGGGTTCTGCTGCTACCGTTGAAGGCTTGTCGGGAGCTTCCTCTAGCATCTGTGTAAGCGCGTCTTCAGAGTTCTGCGCCCCCGAGCTTGGTAGGCGCTGCACCGAAGCGACGAGATTATTTCCATCCGATTCAACATTGTATTCAGCAGCCTGATCAAATCCGACAAAAATTCGAACCGTGGTCACGCCATTTTCTTCGTAATCCGTCGCTGTAATCTCCCCGATCGTTCCGTTCTTGACCGCAATCGGCAATTGTACACCGTCGATTACAGCGTTCTCGATGTCGATGACCAAGCGTAGCGGATCGACGAGCTTAAAAACGGTATACTTCGGCGGTTGCGACGCAACGATCACCAGATCGGTCGTCTCCGACGAATCCTTGACATCGAGCGCGCTAATAACGGTTTTCCCCGTGCCTGCTTCCGTTGTTCGCGTCTGATTTCGGCTGCCACCGCAGCTGCCAATCAACGGCATTGCCACGACTAGCACTCCGATCGTCAGCCAGCGTCTGGCTTTCATCCCAACCTCCAGCTCAACATCGCACAGTTGCCTCCATCCCCGAGCAGCCTATCCCGCTATGGACGTTAGAGACACATTTGGTTAACGCGCCTCCCCCTCTTCCGATCTCAGAGGCATCTTGATCTCCCGGACGACGAGCTTTCCATTGATATCCTTATAGTCTTCCATGACAATCAACATATCCGGCCCAATTTTCGTGATGACTCCGCCGTATCGCCCAATCGCTGTCCCTGGCTTCGCGATATAGGCTTTCCCGTCTGGCGCTTGAATCATCGCTCGCGGTTTAGCAATGCTCGTCACAATCCCCGTTACCTTGAGTTGTGAAATATCAAATCGCTCGAGTGGTCCTTTCGGTGTTGTCTCCCGCTGTTCAATCGGCTCCAACAAAAACGATTGAAAGGGATCTCGTTTGCCAATTGGATTGTATGTGTATTCTGGCTCCCGATTAATTGTTTCTTGTAATTTTTTCTCGGCATCTTCTGTCGGAGCCGCAATCGGCTTCCCCTCAGCCACACGGCTGGTTGGTGGTGGCGGCACTTCTTTTTCACACGCGATCCCTAACACTGCAACAACGATCGACACGACAACGACTCTCGGCGATCGCCGACACCAAATTTTAACCTGCCCACCCATCTGCACCACTCCACGATCACCACGATAAGAAGAGGGCCGTGACGTCTATTGTAAAAAGTAGTAAGTCCGTCCCGTCGTGTTTGCCGTTAAGGACACCAGCCCATTTTGCTCGGCTGGCGCACCGAGCTTCACGTCACCAACCGTAATAATTCTCGCCATCTTTCCAATACCATCAAAGAAAATCGCCAAATCGTGATAATTACCCTCGATCACCATTTCGAATGGCACTTCGGCGTAAAAGTCCTTTTTGACGTCCGGCAATTTCTTGAACTTCTTAAACTTCAATCCAATCTTTTCACCCAAATTTGAAACCCGACGCAGGAGCTCGGGAATCTCTTTTTCATTTGGCAGCAACTTCAACTGCAGCGATAGTCGCTCTTGGAGGTCATCATGTTTTTTCTTGAATGTCGCGATATCTTCCTCGATTTTTCGTAACGTCTTAAGGCGATCCTCGAGCCCCTGCCGCTTCGTGATGAGCGCCTGCCGCTCATCCTGCAAATCAGGGAATACTAAAAAAAAGTAGAACGCGAGAATGGCGCCAATGACACCACCCAACAGTAAGAGCTTCTGTTTGTTCGACAGACTTGATAACCGATCTAAGATGTCTTGCACGAGATAACCTCAATCCATTGGAGTCAATATGCCGACGAATCCTCCGGCTACGGCTGCTTGCTGCGATAAGCAATCTCAACCTGCAGCCCAAACTTCATCAGATCTGACCGTTGCTTCTGTTCCTTAACCAATTCCGTCTGATCGAATTCAATATTTGTGAAGAAAGCGAGGCTTTGCAGGTTATTCTTCGTATCTTCCAAAGCGTTCATAAAATCCGATACCACCTCGTTACTAATCGCGTATCCCTCCAGGCGCAAAATCGATCCGGACTGATTGGCACTGGTCAGCCAAAGCTTTTCCGGTGTGGCCTGCGCCAACTGATCCATCATATGGACCGGGCCACTCTTCTTCGTGTTGAGGTCTTCAATAATCGCAATTTTTCGCTCAAATTCGGCGATCTGATCGCGGTATGTCTTGACTTCTTTTTCCAACTTCTCCATCTGCTTAATCTGGCCCTCTAACCGGGCAATGCTGTCTTTTTGCTCACTAATCAACCCTTTGTAATAGACATGAATCGCAAGCACGACTAAAAGCGTCGCCCCCACACCCATTGCGCCAAACACAAGTTGCTGCTGAACCGATCGAACCTTTTCCTTCTCTTTGAACGGCAATAGGTTGATTCTACCATCACCCACTTGCCGCGATGCCAAGCCAACCGCAATGGCTGAAAATGGTGCGACTTCCCGTCGATACGCTTGGTCCTCTAATCCATCCACATCGATGGTTAATCGATTAAATGGATCTAGCAGCTCAACCGGAACCGGTCGTCCCCAGGACGCTGACAGTTTATTCTCGAGCACTTGCGGGAGCGTAGCTACTTTTGCAGAACCACCAGACAGATAGACGCGCGTAATCTGCTCATCACCTGCGGTATTGGTAAAGAAATCGAGCGTCCGATGGATTTCAGCTGCCACCGATTCGGAGACCTGTTGGAGAATCGTTTCTACTTCCTGTGGCACAACCGACTGCGACATCTGGCCGAGACCACCCCCGGTCTTCCAGGCTTCTGCTTCGTCGTAGCTCACGCTCAGTTGTTTCTGAATTTCTTCGGTAAATTGATTACCACCCTGCTGCGCAATATCGCGATGAAAAACGGACACGCCACCGGCCAAGACGTTAATATTGATCACATTCGCACCGATGTTAACCAATGCGATCGTCTCCGTCTCTTGTTCATAAGCAAGCTTATGAACCGCTTCTAATGCAAAAACATCGACGTCAACAATCACCGGGGTCAATCCCGTTTCAGCAATCATCGCCGTGTACTCGTTAATCAGCTCCTTCTTAGCCGCCACAAGTAGCACATCCATCTGACCAGATTGATCGCCTTCGGGCGATAAGACCTGAACGTCTAAGTTCACATCGCGCACATCAAACGGGATATATTGCTCGGCTTCCCACTGAATCGCTTCATCAAGCTCTTCCTTCGTCATGGAGGGCATGCTGATTTTCTTGATAATCACCGCATTTCCGGAGATCGAAATCGCGACATCCTTCAGCTTTGTTTTAAATTGCCCCATCAGCTCAGTGATTGCATCGACGACGGCACCTTGATTCATAATCGTACCGTCGACGATCGCCTCTGGTGGCAGCGTGGTAATTCCAAAGTTGACAACCGAATAACCTTTGCGCCCGGTTTCTCGTAGCTCGACGGCTTTGACATAGCTGGAGCCGATATCGAGCCCGATTACCTGTCTACTCTTGCTGAAAAACATGCGACCCCTCGCAACCCTCATACGATCTGGAATCTACTTTATCCCCGATTTTTCTCGCAGTCACTCGATTCGGCCAAACACACGCTCTGCATCACTTGGCTTCAGCCCTAACGCTTCGATGATCTTGCGTTTGGTATCCAGACGACAATCCATCCCGGCTTCAATCCGATTGATCGTCAACGCCGAAACCCCCGCCTTGCGTGCGAGTTCAGCCTTGCTCATCAGAAGGCTTTCACGAATTCTGCGTACGCCGTTCTTGCTCTTACCGATCGCGCCCAAGGGAGTCACTCCTGCCAAAAGGGTTCTCTTAGGGAGACGGTCGACACCCGCTTGGCCTTACCAAACCGAGAATGGTTTGCAAGCCGAACATGCTCGTCAGCTAAATCGAATCCAGCTGAACGCTGCAGTCGACGACGTCAGCCGTCACCTACTTGGTGGTGCTCCCGGATCGAACAGGAGGAAGAAGTCCGCGTCTAACGCGTGGGAGCCAGCTCTGCTTCAACGATCACTAAACGATGCATCAAACCATACAAAAAAGTTAACAATGGGTCAATTCTATTTCTCAATTTTATTTAATTTATATTAAATTATATATCAATAACACAAGATATAGGGGGACGATCAGCTCCCGCCCCCCAAATATTGTGCCGGTGAAGACGCGAATGATTTTGTTGGAAATACCAATACCCCTGAAGGGGCTGAATGCAGACCTTGATGATCCCGCGCTAAGCAGACGGCAATAGCGAATCGGAGGCAATACGCGCGCGCGCAAGGTCGATCAAATATCTCCCCAAGGCCCGCCGCACGTCGTTGCTAAGCTCGGCAAACGCAAGCCCCACACGATACCGGTCTGATTCCGGCTTACCATCACACCAGATGATCTGCCCGACGGCTCGAAGAATCCGCCGCTCAAGATGAATCGTGACATCGACACGATCCCCAACCTGCCATTCACGCGAGGTGGTATAGCAAAGCCCACCCGATGACAGGTTGCAGACCGTATCACCTCGCCGTTTGTCGTCCGTGTCTTTCAGCGACGCCACGTGTACCCGCAAATTAACATCATATCGAATCGACTCCCGTCGCTCGATCTCATACAAACGGCGTTCGACAAAAAGATCGACAATCGTTGAACTAAAAGCCGTGCCTTTCCCCTTGGTCAGGATCGCCAAGACCTCTTCAATCGGCAACGCCTTGCGATACGGACGATCGTGGGCTGTTAACGAATCGAATATATCAACCACCGCGAGAATCTGACTCATCAAAGGAATTCCATCCCCAGAAAGCTTCAAGGGGTAACCTTCCCCGTCGAGTCGTTCGTGGTGTGACGCCGCGATCAATGGCACATCCTTCAATTCTCGCGAAAAATAGATCTTATTGAGGTATCGCCGGGTGTACGCGGCATGCTCCCGAATTTTCTCATATTCGTCTTCCGTCAATTTTCCCGGTTTATTCAAAATCTGGTCAGGAACCGCGATCTTTCCGAGGTCGTGCAATAATCCAGCAATTTCTAACTTCTTCATATCTTCAGGGGAAAAACCAATCGCACGCCCGATATTGAGTGCATACTGCGTCACGCGCTCACTATGACCCGCGGTAAAGGGAGAGCGGCCGTCGATCAAGTCGGCCAACGCTTCAATGAAACTCGAAAACTGCTTTTCGTTCTCCTCGATCAGACTGGCATTTTCTAATGCAATCGCGGCCTGAGATGCCAATGCCTGCAGCATCTCCTCATCCTCGGGCCCAAATAGCCCATTTTTTTTATTCAGCACCTGCAGCACGCCGATCAACTCACCCCGGTGATCGATCATTGGCGCGGCCAATATCGTTTGGGTTCGATAACCCGTTTTCTGATCAAACGATTGGTTGAAGCGAGGGTCGCGATAGGCATCTTCGATATTGATTAACGTTCGATACAAAGCCGCATAC
>Ga0247727_10017185_pt1 | contig 11554 bp, 10 predicted proteins | sample WisWelCaveWW1625_FD_202498 | JGI IMG/M metagenome (GOLD analysis project Ga0247727, IMG submission 202498) | Biofilm microbial communities from Wishing Well Cave, Virginia, United States - WW16-25 | ecosystem: Environmental > Aquatic > Deep subsurface > Groundwater > Cave microbial mat | place... | reverse complement strand
ACCTCTAATCAGAACCCAAGAGTCATCATCAAAGATTCCCTTTGCACCATCTAGATGGTCAACGGAGGAACATTCGTGTTCGAGGTCATCAATGACGTTGTCCAGTATTGTGTTATGCAGATTGGAATCTATGCTTACTTTGTTTCTGATCAAATGGTATCTGGAAGCTATCTGCAGACACTCATCAAATTTCTTGTTCTTGAGCATAGTTGTGATCATTGCAGAAGCGAGCATACCATCCCTGCACATATTAAAATCACTCATGATGAAACCGCCACTACTTCCCTCGCCTCCAGCAATGATTCTATTCTGAAGCATAACGCTGATAACATTTGCCTCACCAACTTTCGAATAAGTAACACCGCAATTGTTTGCAGACGCAAGTTCTTTCACTGCATTGCTAGTGTCCGTGTTGATTACTATGTTCTTTACCCCCATCTCGATGGCCTTTGAGATGCATAACAACAACGTCGTATCAGGGTTGAGTTTTTGACCATTCTTATCAACCACAACCAGTCTATCGCCATCAAGGTCAAATGCAAAGCCTACATCGCATTTAGAACTGATTACCATGTTCCTCAGATCAGCGAGTTCATCACTCGTAGGATCTGGTGTTCTGGATGATATACCATATACATCGTTTATTGCTTTAACATCACAACCGATCTTTGTCAAAACCGTCCCAGCATAGCCGCTCGCAGCTCCGCCAGTCGTGTCAACAACAATTCTTGGTTTACCATCAATGGAACCTATCAAGTTGCATAGTTCTTCTATGTACTTAGAGGTTATGTTGAACTCTTTCGCAATAGACTTGGCCTCAAACTTGTTTGCTAGTAATTTTTGTATTTCTTGCAACTCAGGCTCAAATATTCCCCGTCCATCTAGGATGAACTTTAATCCATTCCATTCCAGTGGATTATGTGATGCTGTAACGATCAAACCTGCGCCATACCTGTGTGCTTCTCTGAACACAAAGGGTGTGGGTGCTATACCTAGATTGTGAACATCGATACCTTGCTCCATTAGAGCTGCACTAACAGTTTCGCTGATGATCCTGCTAGATAGTCTAGTATCTCTTGCCAATACACAAGTATTTTTCTTGATCAGTTTCGAGAAAGCTCGAGTAAACTCAAGTATACTTTGCAATGATAAATCGCCATCAAATATTCCCCTGACACCAGAAATGGAAACCTTCACAAACTCGATCTCCAAAGGCTTATTATAAACTCTACAGGATTTGCGTTAGCCCCGATGGCTCAGCCTAGTAGAAGTTTTGAACTGCCGAAAGCGAGCGCCTCGTAAGCGCTAAGTCGCGGGATCGAAGCCCGCTCGGGGCTTCTTCAATATACTGAACCTTGCAAAGTGTAAAAGTGATTCTACCTAATGAACTACCACACGCCCGCCTGTAAAGTCACTAGAGGGGGGGGTCTTTATAAAGGATGTATCAAGCAATCAAGAAATCAAGAGAAAATTTCGGAACGCTGATTCTGTGTCTCTATATGTAGTGGAATAGTTCCCACTCTTTTCGTAAAGAATTTCCTTCAATGTCTTTCGAAATAATAGTACGAGAATGTATAGTTAAAAATTTGCAGAAAGTTTCAGAAATTCTTTAAGAGAGATTTTGAGATGTGCTGCTATCTCCTTTATCGTATAGGATTTGTTAAAGGATGCATCGTGAGTAAGAATATGTAACACCATGTCAATTCCGATCTTTCGCGCATACCCATCAATTCACTGCAAGAGTGTAGTATCAACGTCCTTGAACGTAGAATCTTCTAGAAATATTTCTTCGTAATATCTGCTCATGTATAGAGGATATGGAACAAGATGCATAGATTCTAACGGTTTCTCAAGAGCCGAGTAAACGGCATTTAGAGGTAGATTGAAGCCAGCTGCTACGCTCAAGATCACTCCATTGCCAATGCGCGGATTAAGATCTATGAGCTTTGGTTTCGAGTCTTTTTCATCTATAATGACGTCTATATTAATATTGCCGAAAAATTTTATCGATTTGCAGATTTGCCGCACTAGTTCAACAAGCTCCTTTCTGGTTTCTATTACGGATCTTATTGTATGACCGTCGCTCGTCCCAAGCCTTGAATAGAAGACAGTACAGAGAGATTCACCATCGGCACCGACTAGCACGTCTGCACTGTAAACCTTACCGCTAATGAATTCCTGTACCATAGGACTAGGAACTTTCTTCATGTAGTATCGCATATCGCCAAGGTCTTCAAGCTTATACACATTCTTTGATCCAGAACCATCTCTTGGCTTAATGATGGCTGGAAAGCCGATAAAGTTTGAAATACGTTCAGCATCACTGTCAATTGTGCTCCTTGGCATCGAAAGGGTTTCACTCAGATATTGGTATGTTTTCCATTTGTCTAGGCATATATCTATCGTTGCAGGCTCTGAAGCAAGCACTTTCACGCCCGTTTTCGAAAGTCTTTCTTGAAGATTAACAAGCAGGATATTATACATACCACTTGGAAAGATCAGATCTACAGACTCCCTACTTATGATATCTTGAACTTTATCATAGAAAGCAGGATCTGAAACTTGAGGAATTAAATATCCTTTATCTGCCAAATGCAGCCCTGGAGCCAGAAAATTGGTGTCAGCTGATATTATTCTGAGTGAGCTGTCCCTTCGCAAGGATTTTATGATAACAGTAGCCGTCTGGCCTGCTGGTAAAACTAATACGGTATTAGGCATAGTGTAATGACAGCCGGTTCCTATTTTAGAAGTATGTAGTCTCAATTACATGTGTTGAAATCTTGCTTCTCGATTCAAATTGCTTTATCTCCCTGTAAAACTGAATTATTACGTATTACGTTCATCTCATACTTGCTACTAAATCCTATTTTGGAGTATAATCGTTCCGCCTCGCTCCCCTTCCTTGTATAGAGCCAAATAAGTTCATCACCACGCTCTATTCCTTCATCAACCAAATAACTTACTAGGAACGTTGCAACTCCTCGACTTCTGAATTCTGGAATAGTATTGACCAGTCTAATACTCATCCCATTTCGATCTCTATGCGTCAATGCGCCTCCTACAAAAGCATTCCCCGCCAAAACCGCATAAAGATGTACTCGACCACTAATCATGCCAGAATGGTATAGTCTCTCAGAATCCTTCTTGAATTTTTGGTCATACTCATGAGATCTAAATACTATATCTGCAAAGATTGCTGCATCTGCAGTGGCAAGTTTGACTACCTTAAATTCCGTAGATTTTAGAGACGGCGTTCCTTGAAAAACTGCAAGTGAACATCTGTTACCGACAGCCGGAAGTGATGAGAGTTTGTTGTTCCACTGTACCGCATAAGCAACAAAATTATTCGATTTATAAAAATAGCTTACATCTCTTAGCAGGTTTCCGAATTCAATAGCGCTATGGTACGGAAGTACAACGCAATTTGCAAAATTACAGACAATATCTGTTGTTCTATTCACAAAGAGTTCAGCGTGCCTAAAACTAATGAACGAATTTCCCATGTCAATTAAGAATTGTCTCCAGTTATCGAGGATTTTCTGAACGATGAAAGTGTTTTTCGAATCGCGAATCATTTCAATCAACTTGTTTACCAATCCGGGGACTGTATTCCAAAATTTTATTAAATGCGATCATACTGGCTTTGCCTAGCTCAATTGTAAACAAATTCCTAATGAACCTACTAAACAGTTTCAAGTATGAATGCTCTCCACAGCAAAAGGATGCGCTATGAATATTTCTTCATAATATCTGCTCATGTATAAAGGACGAGCAACCATGGTGCCACGTTCTATTGGTTTCCCGAGTGCCAAGTAAACCGCTTCTAAAGGCAGATTACAACCCGCTGCTACACTTAAGATCACGCCATGACCTACACGTGGATTAATTTCTAGGAGTTTTGGTTTTGAATCTTTGTCTATCGTGGTTTGGATATTAATGACCCCAAAAAATCTTAACATATCACACACTTCCTTTACAAGTTCGAGAAGCTCGTTTCTAGGTTCTATAACAGATTTGATCGGCATACCATCACTAGCTTCGATGCGCCTCCTTGTGACAGCAGAAATAAGTTTTCCATCGCTGTTCACCAGTATATCCGTACTATAATGCTGGCCATCGATGAATTCTTGCACTATAGGATTAGGAACGTTCTTTATGTAATAGTTCAGATCGGTAATATCTTCAAGCTTATGAATATTTTTTGAGCCAGAACCGTCCCTTGGCTTTATGATTGCCGGGAAGCCAATAAGGCTTGAAACATGTTCGGTATTAACTTCGATTGTGTTTCTAGGCATTGGAACTATTTTATTGAGATACTCGTATGTCTTCCATTTATCCAGACATTTATCTAGTGTTTCAGGTTCTGAAGCAAGTACTTTCACACATGTTTTTGAGAAAATTAGCGCATGGTTAGCAAGAGTATATGTGAAGATATTATCACACGGAAAGATGACATCAACAGATTCCTTAACTATGATATCCTGAATCTTATCATAGAAAGCAGGTTCTGTAACCGATGGAATCATATATCCTTTATCTGCTAAATGTAATCCTGGAGCTAGGAAATTAGTGTCGGCGGCTATGATTCTAAGTGATGGATCCTTTTGTAAGCATTTTATGACTACAGTCCCCGTCTGACCTGCCGGTAAAACCAATACGGTACCACTCATATTCCTTAGCTCGAACCAAAACACTTAAGATATTAGTAACGTAGAATCCATAACTTCTGCTTCATAACTCGCAACTGTATCCAATACCTAAAAGTGCTATCCTCCCTAAAGTGATTGAATGGTTTCTTTTCTAGCATTACTTGCTTTAACTTTCTGCACAGATGTTTGTTCTAGTAGCTTTTGTAAAGCTCTTGCCTTTCCAGCAGATATATAGTTGATTACCATTTTCTCTAACTTTGCATCAAGGAATATCTCCAACACATCACCCATTCTCAGGTCCTTGAGTTCACGGGCAAGCCTTTCCGCATCACTAACCTTCGATTCTAAACCGAGCAAGGATAAGAGGAACGCAGCGCCGTTCTTGCCCGCAAGTTCTCCAAACACTATCTTCCTTCTGTTTCCTACCATTACAGGTTGCACGATCTCATATGCTCTCGGATTCCTTAGAACCGCTGCCAAGTGTGTGCCAGCCTTGTGTTTGAAGGCACTTTCACCCACCAATGGCTTAGATTCAGGAGTCTTTATGCCTGTGTACTGTTCAACTAACTTTGAGAGACCCTTCAACATATCTAGCTTGAAATCGTTCCTTGACTTGTAAAAGAGCGTCAATGCAAGTGCTATTTCCGCAAGCGATGCTATTCCATTCCTTTCCCCAATGCCGTCTATAGTAACATGTATCTGATCTGCACCCGCGTCAACACCGGCAAGGGAGTTCGCCAGTGCTAAACCAAGATCATTATGACAATGAACATCCAACGGTATCTCAACTACATTCCTAATCATTTTAACGAGATTATACATCCCCTTCGGTCGCATTATACCTACTGTGTCTGGTATTCCTATCCTGTCAACGCCAGCATCACGTACTGCTTTACAGATCTCTGTTAGAAATCTAGGATCTGCCCTGCTTGCATCCTCAAGTCCGAACCTTGCCATGAGGCCATGAGCCTTCACATAATCGACAGACTCTACTGCTCTATCCAAAGCTTCTTGTCTAGTTATTCTAAGTTTAGAGGTAAGGTGAATATCAGAAACTCCAAGATATGTCACTACCCATTTCACATCGCATCTTAGTGCAACATCTATGTCTGACTTTAATGCCCTGCACTGAGCTACTATATCAGCATCATAACCAGCCTTGATTAATGTCTTTGTTGCTTTTTCGTGGTCTGGTGATATAACGGGACTGATCTCTATTTGGTCTACACCAAATTGATCAAGCATCCAAGCAATTCGCATTCTTTGCTTGATATTAAATGATACACGGGTACGTTGTTCACCTTCCCTCAGCGTACTATCGAGTATCTTCATGTGTCTCTTGCCCTTTCTAGTCGATTCATTGTACAGGTTGGCAAAATGATTCGGATCTTGTGCTGCTAAAATTGAGTGGACAAGAAAAGAATCTGTAGCTGGTTTTTCAGCTTCTAATCTAGATTTTTTCATTCAGTAACCATAGTTGGATAATAACGATATTTAACCAAGGAGTAGTATCAGTTACTGAGCAAGGAATACATGGATTTTATGAAGACCGACAAGACAAACACAACTATGACAGCTTCAGCCCTCGTTACCAGAAGCTTCGAATATTCTGATGCCAAAAACTTAGACCTCAATAATTCTATTCATGCTTATGCTACACGTGAAGATGTTAGTAAAATCTACAATACGCTAGTGAATGACAGAACAACAGTACATTGTACGACGATGTTTACCTAAGCGTTTTTGCTGCTCTTATTGCTATCTGTTCAGTCTTAGAGCTTGTGGATGCGTTTCCTCCGAGATCATACGTAAAATACTTGCCTTCGTTCACCACTTGCTCCGTTGCGTCGAATATAGCCTTTGCAATATCTTTCTCTCCAAGATACTCTAACATCCACGCTCGCGAAAGCACAGTTGCAATTGGATTCACCTTGCTTATACCCTTATACTTTGGTGCAGTCCTTTGCTTGTGCCGCATTCTAATTACAAGAGCCAGTTTACTGAAGACAACTACGTTCCTGGAATATTTCTTCGTAGTACCTGCTCATGTATAGAGCATGAGAAGTTATTTTGGGAGGGTTAATGGGCTGACCTAGAGCCAAGTAAACTGCATCCAGCGGTACATTGTAGCCCGCTGCCACACTTAAGATAACGCTGATGCCCGTACGTGGATTGATTTCTATGAGTTTCAGTTTGGAGTCTTTTTCATCTAGTATGGTATTGACGCTTAAAGCTCCAAAGAATTTTAGTGTTGTACATAATTCCTTTGCCAGCAAAATAATATCTTTTCTAGGTTTTATGACGGCCTTTATTGGTATACCGTCACTCATCTCAAGTGTGTTCTTTGTAGCTGCATAAAGGAATTTACCATCCTCATTGACCAGCATGTCTATAGCATAATGTTCACCTTCGATGAATTCTTGCATTATAGGATTAGGCACTTTCTTTATGTAGTAGTTCAGATCGTCCATATCTTCAAGCTTATGAACATTTTTTGAACCAGAACCAACCCTTGGCTTTATGATTGCGGGAAAACCAATAAAATCTACGATATACTCAACCTGATGTTTGATAGTACTTTTGGGCATTGGAACTATTTCACTGAAATACTCGTATGTCTTCCACTTATCGAGACATTTATCCAGTGTTTTAGGCTGAGAAACCAGTACCTTAGCACCCATCTTTGAAAATTGTCTGGCATGGTTTGCGAGTATGGGGGCAAAGAAATGACTACATGGAAAAATGACATCTACAGATTCCTTTTTTATGATATCATGAATTTTATCATAGAATTCGATATCAGCAACAGACGGAATCAAATATCCTTTATCAGCCAGATGCAACCCGGGAGCTAGGAAGTTAGTGTCACCGGCTATTATTCTAAGCGATGGATCTTTTCGCAGGGACTTTATGATGACTGTAGCCAATTGACCCGCTGGCAAAACCAGTACAGTACCTGTCATATTTATTCAAATTGAGTTACAATACTTAAGAAATCAGGAACTTGAAGTCTGTAATTACAGTTTCATATTCTATATAATACAAGTTAACAACTTTTAATATGGAAGTAAAGTGGTTTTGTGAAAATCAATTTGGGTTTGATACACAATAGCAATCAAGAGTTGAAACATAGGATGGCCACATCTAAAGAGACCGACGATCTTGTATCAATAGTTATTGCAACATACAATCGTGAGAAGTATATCGGCGAGTGTATAGATTCAGCTCTTAATCAATCATATCTAAATTCAGAGGTTATTGTGGTAGATGATGGTTCTACTGATGGCACACGAAAGATATGTGAAGGATATGGTGACAAAATAAGGTATTTCTATAAATCTAATGGTGGAACGGCGTCAGCCTTGAACATAGGCATACACAACATGAAAGGTTCATGGTTCATAAAACCTGATGACGATGATGCTTTATTTTCAGATGCCGTAGAGACTCTGTTAAGAGTTGCGAAATCTAATGGCAACAAGATAGTCAGTGGCGCTTATATTATTATGGATGAAAACGGTAACAGAATTAAAGATCATATTCTATTACCGTATAATTATTACGTTCTTGCCTCAAAATTGTGGTCGGATAACGGATGTCCTTATTTCCTAAATTCTTCTCTTATACACAAATCATGTTTTGATACCGTCGGTATCTTCAACGAGAAAGAATTGATGTACGAAGATTTCGAGTGGTGGTTAAGAGCTATACTTTTGCACCGATACGCAGTCACCCATGTACCACATTTTATCTATAGGTATAGGATACACAGAAATCAGAAATCTAGAATAAACAAAGAAGTTCGAGATCACTTACTTTCATGCATCAAAGAGGATATTAGACAACAAATAATCAGCACAGATGAGGAGTGGTGAAGAATACTTTCTTCGCATAGAAAACGATACCAAAGGAGCATTAAGAGAATGCTGACAAGGACGGCTTTAATGTTACCTAAGAAAGAACGCACTCAATTAGTAAACGTTTGGCATCTCTTAAAACTGCCTAGGTGTGACGGTTGAAGTAATTTCATAATGTCTGTAACCATATTATAATGACTGGGATTCTATTCATATTTCTTATTGTCAGAAATTTGTGTTGTACCTACAAATACGCTTAATATCATTTTGGCGGTCTGCTCAATCTAACCTCAGCGCATGTAACAGAGGTTACATAGTTTTGAAATAGCAGAATGTCATTTTTTCGTCTATGAATATACTTGCTATAGGAGCACATCCTGACGATATTGAAATCGGATGTGGAGGGACGCTCATTCGTGCAGCTAGGGCAGGTCATGATATCTACTTGTATGTCATTACTCATGGGGAAGTAGGAGGGGATCCAGAACAAAGGATGAAAGAATTGTTTATGGCAGCCAACTATATAACGGCAAAGAAACTATGGCTTGATAATTTTCCTGACGCAAGATTAGCAGTGAATGCAGAGCTGATCTATCACATAGAATCAATAATCACCAAATGCAACCCGAATCTAATCCTTACACATTCTAGGCATGACCCTCACCATGATCATCGCGCTGTGTCCCTATCTACTATAGAATCCGCAAGAAGGGTTCCCAATATCTTGGCTTATGAAAATCCTACTTCGATCCGTTTTAATCCTCAGGTTTACTTAGATATATCTCAAGTGGTTGAAGACAAACTTTCACTGATTCGGGCTTTTTCATCCCAGAATCATAGAGCTTATACTACAAAGAGGGCAATAAAGGGGTTAGCAGAATATAGAGCTCTGCAGAGCCGTAATCATCTAGTCTCTCACGCTGAAGCGTTCGAAGTCGTTAAGGTCATGTTCGACGAGGATTTTTCACTACTAAAGACGCCAACTATGACCAACTTACCTAAAAACATGAAGTACGACGTTTCAAAAATTTTGGAAATACCACTTGAAAGGAATGAAGTGGCAGTAAAGGAGTAATCGCTTTACATGGGCACAAACTAGGTTCAGCGAAATGATATTAGCAATTCATCAACCAACTTATCTTCCTTACTTAGGGTTCATAGAAAAAATGTCGCATGTAGAAGCTTACGCCATCTTGGACACAGTACAATTCATACGCGGCGGAGATGCCTATCACAATAGGAACTTAATAAAAACAACAGATGGTCCAATTTGGCTGACGGTTCCAGTTCGTCATAAACACAGACAATATCAACAAATTTGCAAGGTAGGGATAGAAAACAGTACAAAGTGGTATGTAAAACACTGGAGATCAATTTTTTATGCATATGAGAAAGCACCTTTCTTTAATTCTTACATGGATTTCTTTGAAGATTTGTACTCAAAAAAGTGGGATAACTTGGCTAGCTTAAACGAGTATATTATAAGGTATTTGCTAAAGGAATTCAAAATCAATACGGAGATAGTTAGGGTATCGGAGCTGGATATTGATGGTAAAAGTACAGATCTACTGATCAATGTTTGCAAAAAGCTCGGCGCAGACGCATATCTTTCAGGTATCAATGGAATGAAATATTTGGAGATCAGTAAGATAAAAGATGCTGATATTAGGCTACTTTTGCATGATTTCAAGCACCCAATCTACACACAACAGTATCAACATCTGGAGTTTATACCAAATCTATCATGTATAGACATGCTTTTCAATTGTGGAGAAAATAGTATGAAGATCTTGCGTGAAGCTAATCCCATTGATCAGATGTTTAAAGAGGTTGATTTGCAGATTTGAATGATACTGAAAATCTAAATTTGAAGCATAAAGTAGCTAAATATTATGACGAATTCACAAAGCTTGCATCTAAGAGTTTTAAGGTAGTAACCGAACAAGGTTTTAGAACCTTCTTGCTGCTAGCAACAGAAAAAATTAAACGTCAAGAATTCACAGTATTAAATCGGAGTTCATCTAATATTCTACCCTCTGGATCAAATTCTCTGCACGAATTTGTAACCTATCTTGCACAGCGGTTTGGATGTACACATGTAATAGATGTGACGTGTAGGAGCGCAAGTAACCTAGCAGACCTATATTCCGGGTTGCAAGTTATCGGTATAAACATTGGCAAAATGTTAAGACTAGGTCATGAACTGCGTGAATATGAAGCATCTATAGAATGTAGCCTAGATGATCTTCCTAATATCCCGATATCATATGACATGATAAAGAGATCTGCGATTGTTTGTACTGGTGTTATCGAATATCTGGGGAATCCAACTTACTTCCTTGAGAATCTCAAAAGATGGCTTAATTACGCACCAGTTTGTATACTGTCAATTCCTCAAAGAGATCTGATACATAGAAATCATGAAACCAATAGTTCAGCAAATACCGGTGTTGCACGTAAATGGAATCCTACCGAGCTGGAAACTTTGCTGCGCACGCAAGGATTCAATTTAGCATTCATTGGTTTAAATGCGAATATAGGTACGGATTTCGAAACAAATGAGATCATTGCCGTGATTGAGAAAAATATTCAGAGTAATAATGGTCTAGCTGCACCTCGCTATAGAAATCATATCTCAGATTTCCGTGTCGTTACGATCATGCCTGCCTACAACGAAGAAGACATAATAGTGCCATCGATTAAGCATTTGGTGGATCAAGGTATCGGCGTGTATCTTATTGATAATTGGTCTACGGATACTACGTATGATTTGGCAAAACAGTTCATCAAGAAGGGTCTTGTAGGTATTGAAAGGTTCCCAAGAGACGGACCATCACGATATTTCGATTTCAGAGGTATCCTTAGGCGAATCGAGCAGGTGAGCAGGACGATTGAAGCCGACTGGCTTGTTTATCAGGATGTAGATGAAGTCAGGATGTCTCCATGGGCTGGAATGAGTTACAAGGAGGGTATTTATGAAGTGGATCGAACCGGTTTTAACAGCATCGACCACACTACCATCATGTTCAATCCAGTAGACAACAACTA
>Ga0247727_10017184_pt1 | contig 11554 bp, 13 predicted proteins | sample WisWelCaveWW1625_FD_202498 | JGI IMG/M metagenome (GOLD analysis project Ga0247727, IMG submission 202498) | Biofilm microbial communities from Wishing Well Cave, Virginia, United States - WW16-25 | ecosystem: Environmental > Aquatic > Deep subsurface > Groundwater > Cave microbial mat | place... | reverse complement strand
TGCCTCAGAAACTGGAAGCGGAAGGTATTAACCCAAAAGTTCCATGGCTATACAATTTCAAAGTCGATTTCCGCTTCAAATGAATGCACATGGGTCAAATAAATACCCGTGAAAAAATCGCTGCCGATGCGGGACGCAATAAAAGGGACAGGATCTTCAACCCGGTTTTGCTGATGGAGGTGAAGGACGCTCCGCAAGGGCAGGGCAAAACGGCCACGTTCAATTTTGTCTTAAAACTCACGTAGCTTCGGAAGGTGCAGCCAAGCGCCGCGCTGCCAATATGCCTCAAGGGGCAAAAGTGTATCAAGAACAAAATTTTCACATGGCCCCGGAAGACTTTCGCCGCCATGGGCGAGCGGTGGTGGATTGGATCGCTGACTATCTCGAACGCGTCGAGTCGTATCCGGTCTTATCCCAGGTTCAGCCGGGGCAGATTCGCGCTTTGCTTCCTTCGGAGCCACCCTGCAAGAGCGAAGCTTTTGAAGACATTCTCGGCGACGTGGAGAAGCTGATTTTGCCCGGAGTCACCCACTGGCAATCGCCGAATTTTTTCGCCTATTTTCCATCGAATGCCTCGGGACCGTCCATTCTCGGAGAGCTTCTCTCGGCCGGCCTCGGCGTGCAGGGGATGCTTTGGGCGACAAGTCCGGCTTGCACCGAGTTGGAAACACACGTGCTGGATTGGCTGGTGGATATGCTCGGCTTGCCGGCAAACTTTAAATCCAACAGTCGCGGCGGTGGCGTGATTCAGGACACGGCTTCCAGCGCCACGCTCTGTGCTCTGCTCGCCGCGCGTGAGCGTGCTACCGGATATCGCAGCAATGAACGAGGTTGTGATGAACGGCTCGTCGCCTATACCTCCAACCAAGCGCACTCGTCCGTCGAGAAAGCCGTGAAAATTTCAGGGCTTGGCCGCGAGAATCTCCGTTTGATCGACGTGGATGAAAGTTTTGCGCTTCGTCCGGATGCGCTGGCGCGACAAATCGAGCAGGATCGCCTGGCCGGCATGGTTCCATGTTTTGTGTGTGCTACGATTGGAACAACTTCCTCCAACGCCATTGATCCGGTGCCGGAGATTGGGCGCATCTGTCGTGACGCCGGGTTGTGGCTCCACGTTGATGCCGCCATGTCCGGCGCCGCCGCCCTCTGTCCTGAGTATCGGCATATCCATCATGGAGTAGAGCTGGCCGACAGCTATGCTTTTAACGCGCACAAGTGGATGTTCACGAATTTTGATTGCAACTGTTTCTACGTGGCGGACCGCGAGGCTTTGATCAAGACGCTGAGTGTGTTGCCCGAATATCTGCGCAATCAAGCCACGGAGTCAGGGGCGGTGATTGATTATCGCGACTGGCACATCCAACTGGGCCGGCGCTTCCGTTCGCTGAAATTGTGGTTCGTGATTCGCCATTACGGCATCGAAGGCTTACGTTACCACATCAAGCGCCACATCGAATTGGCGCAAAATTTTGCCGCGCGGGTCGAAGAATCCGGCCGATTCGAATTGGCGGCGCCTGCGCCTTTGAACTTGGTCTGCTTCAGGCACACCGGCGGTGAGGCCATTAATCGAAAATTATTGGATCGCCTCAATCGGAGCGGGCAAATGTATTTGACGCACACAACACTCAACGGCCAATACACGCTCCGGTTCTGTGTTGGACAGACCGAGACGGAAGAGCGCCATGTGACTGAGGCTTGGCGATTGATTCAGGAAACCGTGGAAGAACTGGAGAAAGAAGCATGAGCTACTGTTGCGATGCCATGAAACTTGCAGCAGCTCGCGATTGACCATAAATTTTCAAAATTTTATTATGAAAATCCTTGCCATCGGCGGCTGCGGCGCGATGGGCAAAGCCACGACGCGCGCGCTCATCGAAATGCCCGTTTTTGATGAAATCATTATCGGCGACATCAATCTTGAGGCCGCACAAGCTTGGGCGCAAAAATTGGGCGACAAGCGTGTGCGTGCTTTGCGGGTTGATGTAACGGATGCCGCCTCACTCAGCGCTGCCACGACAGGCGTCGATATTGTCGCCAACCTCACGCTTTACGAATTCAATTTGCCCATCATGCAGGCCTGCTTGGAAAATCATGCGCATTATCTCGATCTCGGCGGTTTGTATCATGTCACTCAAAAGCAACTGGCGCTGCACGAAAAATTCCGAGCGATCAATCGACTGGCGCTGTTGGGCATGGGCGCATCACCAGGAATGACCAACATCGCGGCGGCGATGGGCGCGAAACAACTCGATCATGTTACCGACATTCACATTCGCACCGGCACCAAAGGCGGCGGCAAAGGCTTTGGCTATTCCGCCAAAACGGTGCTGGACGAATGCACGATGAATGCTTTCGTATTTGAAAACGGCGCCATGCAAGAAGTGCTGCCGCTCTCTGGTCGCGAGCGCTATCATTTGCCCGAACCGGTTGGCGAAGTCGAAGGATTTTATTCGATTCATTCGGAATTAGCGACTCTCCCCTATCAATATCCTGGCATTCAAAATGTCAGCTTCCGCGTCGCCTTCTCGTCACGGCTCGTCAACATGGTTGAAACGCTGATTGATTTGAAACTCACAAGCCTCGAAAAATTTTCTTATCGCGGCGTCGAAATCGCTCCGCGCGAATTTCTTGATGCACATCTCATGCGATTGCCAAAGCCGGAAGAGTTGAGCGAGTTCAAGGCGTTTCGGGTGGAAGTAGCTGGGATTAAAGACGGAAAACGTAAAACGTTATCTTATGAAATTCTCGTGCCATCAAAACCGGATTGGGGCATCAAATCCGGCGCATATTGGACGGGTGTACCCGCCGCAGTGGCAGCGGAAATGATGGCGGAAGGAAAATATCTTGCGACTGGCACGTTGGCGCCAGAGGCAGCGTTTGAGCCGGAGTTGGTATTCTCCAGGTTGACAAATTATGATTTGAAAATTACATGCATGTAGTTTTGGGGTGATTCAATCACGGTGCAACTTTGCAATCGATTCAATCATCGCTGGCTCTATCGGTCTCCCCCAGTGACTTCCAATCACCATTCACCATCGCTAATGCGCTCGCGGGTAGTGCAATCAAAATGGCCGAAAGTGGCGGCATCCAAGGCGAAAACTGAAAAAAAAGATAAACAACAACACCGACGATCATGCTTGCCATTCCACCAATGAGATTGGCCTTCTTCCACCACAAGCCGGCCATCACCGGAACGAATAGCGCAGCGGTCAGCAGGCCGATGGCGGCTGAATAGAATTGGGTAATCAGCGGTGGCGGCGAATAGGCAAGATACATGGCGACCAGGCCGACGGCCCAGGCGATAGCGATGTTGAGATAATTGCCGGCCTTCTCACTCAAATTCTTTTGCACATACTTGCCGAGCAAATCGTGAGAGATTGCCGAGCTGCACGCCAGCAACAAGGCGTCCGTAGTAGACATGACAGCGGCGAGCACGGCGGCAACCGCGAGGCCGCGCACGACGGGCGGAAATTCCTGCTGCATGACTTGCAAGAAAATTTTGTCAGCGTCTTGCAAATCGGGATAATGAATTTTGCCGACGGGCACGATGGTGAACACGGCAGCGAGAATCATCAGGCTGTACAAAATCATCGCCACGTTGAGGGAAATGCGCGCGCCGTGCGCATTTTTGGCGGTGAAGACGCGCATGACGATGTGGGGAATCACCGGAATGGCGGCGGCCCAAATCACGAAGGAGCCGAGATAGCTCGCCAACGGTTGGTGCGCGACCTGCCCAAGCGCCGGCGCTTGCGCTGAGGCCATTTCCATGATCGCAATCGGCGAGCCTTCGCGAAACATGACGATAAACGCCGTGCCGATGACGACAATCAACATCAACGCGCCTTGCATCACGTCCGTCCAGGTGATGGCCAGCATGCCGCCAATCGAAACGTACAAAATGAAAATCACCGTGCTGATGGTGACCGCCCATTTGTATTCGATGCCCAACAAAAATTCGACGGTGATGCCGGCGGCTTTCATCTGCGCGATGATGTAAACCGTGAAGCTGACGACGATGATGACCGGCACGAGATAACGGACGAGCGGGTGGGGAAAGCGATAAGCAAGAAAATCGGTGATGGTGAATTTGCCGAAGTTGCGCAAGGGTTTGGCAACCAAAATCGAGGCGAGCGGGAAACCGAGCACGGCGCCGGCGAACAACGCGAGCGTGTATGGAATGCCTTTGCTGTAAGCATAACCCATCACGCCGATGATAGAGCCGCCGCTGGCGAGGGTCGCCATAATCGCCATCGCGTTCATCATCGTGCCGATGCGCCGGCCTGCCACCCAATATTCATCGCGGGAAGCCAGCACTTTGCGCGAGGCAAGCAGACCGATGCCAATACACCCAACCAGATATGCAATAACGAGGAGGTACTCGATGGTCATTTCTTTTCTCCCCTATTGGCAACACGGTGACGAATCAATCGAATGAGCGCAATGGTTGGTGATAGGATCATCAGTGCCGCCATCAGCCAGCCGAACAGCGCCATGCCGGCAATGTGAACTTGTTGCGTCCACGGCAGAAAGGAGATAAAAGAAAAGAGTATAATGACAATGAGGTACCAGCGGTCACCGCGTGGCATGGGGAAAAAGTTGGACATGAGGCCTCCGTGCGTAACGCGTAAAACGTAATTTGTAAGACGCAACGCAACATATAGGACGAGCCGCAACCAAAAAGAATTTTGTAAGCGGATTGAACGGATTAAGCGGATACTGACCAGCTTTATCCGTGCGATCCGCTCAATCCGCTTACAGAAAAGTTTTTGCTTTTAAAGCAAAGATTTCACTTTTAATAGATTAAGATATTACGCATTACGTTTTACGAATTACGATCTTTCAAAACCCATAATTCACCACTCCACTCGGTCGCTGATTCACCGCCAAGCGTTTCCACGTTTCTTCGCCTATTTTTTTGACATACGCGGCGCGATCCGGCAAGCCATAAATCCACTCGTCGAGATACGCTTGCATGCTTTTCTCATTTTTAGAGATGGCGTCCCATTTGATATAGAAATCATTATCACGATCATAGTAGCCTTGGGCGAAGCTCGGATGCGCGCCGTACGGCTCTACAACAACAGCGCTGACGATCATGCCTGGAATCACGGTGCGGTTGGGATCGGCGCGGATGACTTGCTCGTCAACCAATTCTTCCACCACGACGATGACGCGCTTGGCAGCAAAAGCTGCTTCTTTCTGCACGCCGAACAATCCCCAAATTTGCGCGTTGCTATTCGCGTCGGCGCGTTGCGCATGAACGATAGTCACATCCGGATGCAGCGCCGGCACCGCATTCAATTCCTCGCCGGTGAAGGGGCACACGACGGTGCGAATATTCGGATTGACTTTGGGCAAATCGCTGCCGCGATATGAACGCAGCGGCATGAAAGGGAGTTTTGCCGCACCCGCATAAACACGCATGGCCATGCCGAAATGAGAATATTCTTCAAGCTCAATGGGGTGCGGCTTTTTCTGTTCGACGGCGCGACGCAACGCGTGCAATGGGCCGACGCCAGGATTGCCCGCCCAGGAGAACACCAATTTGCGCACACAGCCGGCGGTGATCATCTGGTCGTAAATCAAGTCCGGCGTCAACCGGCACGCCACCAGATCTTTCTTGCGCTGGCGGATGATTTCGTGCCCCGCCGCAAAACAGATGAGATGCGTAAAGCCTTCGATCATCACGGTGTCGCCATCGTGGACGAATTCACGGATGGCATCGGACATGGACATCACTTTCGACTGACTAGCCATAGAATTTTTTGCTGGATATTTGGATCATTGGAGTGATGGATAAATGGATTGTTGGATAAATGGATTGTTGGATAAATGGATTGTTGGATAAATGGATCGTTGGATTAATGGATATTGGAGTGACATGGATATTTCGAAATTTCAAAACCCAGTAATCCAACACTCCATCAATCCAACAATCCAATACTTCGCTTTATTTGATGATCGTTCGGCTCTGCTCGCGCATAAACTGCTGCACGTAATACGGGCCGCAGCCGCCTTTGCCGGTACTGCCACTCCCCTTCCAGCCGCAGAAGGAATTCACACCTGGCCATGCGCCGGTCGTTGCACCGGTGCGACGATTGGCGTAGGTGACACCGGCTTCGATGTGATCGAAGAAATAATCAAGCTCCTTTTTGTTCTTGGTGAAAATGCCGGCAGTGAGGCCATATTCGGCTTTGTTGGACAGCTTGACCGCTTGCTCCAACGAATCCACCGCCGCCACGGCAAGAACAGGCAGAAAGAGCTCGTCGTAAAAGAAGCGATGATAATGCGGCAGGCCATCCACAATCGTTGGCTCGACAAAATAGCCATTGGCGAATCCATCATCTTGGCGTTGTTTGCCGCCGGCGAGAATAATGCCGTTATCTTTCTGTGCTTCGCTCACGGTCGCGCCGAATTTATCGTAGGCATTTTTGTTGATGAGTGGCCCGAGATAAATATCGCGTTGGCTCGGATCGCCGATGGTGATTTTAGCCGTCTTCTCCAAAAGGAGCTTCATGAACTTGTCCTTTACTTTTTTATGAACATAAACCCGCGAGCACGCGCTGCACTTTTGTCCTTGCAAACCGAACGCCGAGCGCATCACGCCCTCGGCAGCCGCCTCAAGATCTGCGCTCGGCATGACGATCGCAGGATTCTTGCCGCCCATTTCGATGATCGTCGGCCGAACCATATTTTGGCTGAAATCATGAAAAATGTGCATGCCAACTGGCTTGGAGCCGGTGAAAACAATGCCTTCGAGCTTCGGATGTTTAGTCAGCTCCTCGCCGATACGGCGATCGCCGGCGATAAAATTGAAAACGCCAGGAGGCAAACCCGCCTCGTGATAAATCTCTGCCAAACGGTAGCCGATCCACGGCGTGTCTTTCGAGGGCTTGAAAACAACCGTGTTGCCGGCAACCAACGCGCCAGCGGTCATGCCAGTTGAAAGCGCCAGCGGGAAATTAAAGGGCGCAATCACCGCCCATGCGCCATACGGACGCAACACGCTGCGAGTATCTTCATTCGGCGAGAGCTTAGCGAGCGGCATCGAGAAACCTTTGGCATCCATCACTTGTTGGCAATAGTAATCAATCAAATCGGCGGATTCCTCCGCATCGCCCATCGCTTCAAAGCGGTTTTTTCCGGCCTCCAAACTCATAATCGCGGCCAGCTCGAATTTGTGTTGGCGAATCAACGCCGCGGCTTTGCGCATGATTTTCACGCGCTGGCGATAATCCATGCCGCTCCAAACCGGAAACGCCTTGCGCGCCGCTTCGACTCCCGCATCCATCTCTTCTTCTGTGGCTTGGCGGAAATTGGCGAGCACCTCGCGCGCATCCGCCGGATTGGTGCTGGCAAAAATATCGCCGCGCCCGCGGATCGGCCGGTTGTTGATCAAATGGGGAAAAGTTTTTCCTAAATTCTTCCTGACCGCAGTTACAGCTTTATCATATTGACGATGAAAGACATCTAAATTCGCGCCGAGGGTGCTGTAGGTGATTTTGAACTGTTTGGGCATGAAAACCTCCGTCTCCTTATTTCGTGCTCCTACTCGTACTCTTACTCCTGCTCGTCTTTGTTTTTCAAAAGCGCGTAGGAGTACGAGAAAGAATAAGAGTTTGGTTCGGTGAATTGGAAACAACGCTTGCGGTTTGAAAATTTCATAAGCAAAATATCAAGCCCGCGTCCATCCCCCTTTATGGCTGACTTCTTCCGCAACCATATCGAGCACGCGAGACAAAATCGTGACAATCTCACGCACTTGTTCATCAGTGACGATGAATGGCGGCGCCAGCATAATCGAATCGCCGTCTTTGCCATCAACGTGTCCGACGTTTGTCCACACCACGAGGCCGTGCGCCAACGCAGTGGCGGAAATCAATTCCACGACACGCCACGCGCGGGGAAAAGGCGCGTGAGTGGCTTTGTCTTTGACAAACTCGAGGCCCGCCAGCAAGCCGCGGCCGCGAATATCACCGACCAACGGATGACTTGCGGTGCGAGCCTGCAATTCTTGATGCAACAACGCGCCCATTTCCTTGCAACGAGCGAGCAAATCATGTTGCTGCAAATAACGAATCGTTGCCAAGCCGGCAGCGCATGCAACGGGATGATGCGCGAAAGTTTGCGCGTGCAAAAACTCGCTGCCACTTTCACGAATGGTTGTAACTATATCATCGCGTGCCAGCATCGCCGAGAGCGCGACATAGCCGCCGGTCAGTCCCTTACCCACGAGCAAAATATCCGGCGTAACGCCGTAGCTAGAAATGGCGAACCAATCTCCCGTGCGCCCCATGCCGCAAAGAATTTCGTCGGCAATGAAGAGCACATCGTATTTGTGGCAAATCTCCTGCACGCGCGGATAATATTGCTCCGGCGGCACCATCGCCCCGCCGGTGGAGCCAAGTACAGGCTCGGCGATAAACGCCGCCACGGTTTCCGGATCAGCTTGTTGAATCGCCAGCTCCAACTCCTGCGCGCATTCGTAATCACATTGTGGAAAGGTTTTGCCCCACGGACAGCGGTAACAAATCGGCGGTGGAATTTTGGGGTGCTCAATGTAAAGCGGCGCAAAGAGGGTGCGATAATGTTGCCGGCCGCTGACGCCCATCGAACCGAGGGTATTGCCGTGATAGCTCGGCATGCGGCTGATGACTTTATACTTCGTTGGCTGTCCTTTCGCCATCCAATATTGCCGCGCCAATTTCATCGCGGCCTCGGTCGCCTCGGTGCCGCCGGAGAGAAAGAAGGCCTTGTTGAGTCCTGCCGGCGCAATCGCACACAACTCGCGCGCCAATTCTTCCACCGGCTCGTGGGTAAATTGCATGCCGCTGACGTAGGCTAATTTCGCGGCTTGCTCGCCAATCGCGCGGGCAATCTCGGCATTGCCGTGACCCACATTCACCACCATGGCGCCGCCGGAGGCATCGAGATAACGCCGCTCTTCGTTGTCGAAGAGATAAACGCCTTCACCACGAACGATATAGGGAAATTGATAGCGCAGCTTGCGATAGAGAACGTTGCCGTGCGGGTAGGCGAATTTTTTGTTGGAACTCATATTGGCAAAAGACTATTTGACTTTTTAAAGGGCATTTTGTAATTTGTCAAGGTTCGTTCAAGTAGCCAACTGGAGGTTTTTATGGAATACACAGTTTTTCTTCAACCGCATGAAAATGGCGGCTTTGTTGCCTCAGTGCCGGCAATACCTGGCTGCCAGAGCCACGGCATCACAGAAGATGAGGCGATACGCAATATTAGCGTCAATATAAAGAACTTTCTGCGTAAAACCAAAATCGTCCGCGTAACCATTGACGAGAACGGCACACTCCCCCAAGACCCATGGGACGAAGTCATCGGGATTTTTGCCGACGACGAAACTTTTGATGATTTCCAGAACGAAATCAAAAAATATCGAAAGCGTATGAGGAAGTAATGGACGAAAGGCTTCGGATTCTCGATACTGATACGCTGAGTCTGGTTCAACGCGCTCACCCGGTTGTGGCCAGCCGTCTCAAGGCTCTACTGCCGAAACAGCGTAGCATTACCATAAAGAAACGCCATTTTAGTGACTTGCAACCGCCAGGATTTTGCCAAGGTTCCCAACTTGGAGATTGAAGATTGGAGTGTTTCAGAAGAATCACTTTAATAAAATTGTCCTTTCCGTCTTTGCTTTCCTTACGTTCTTCACATTCGGTAATAGTGCTTTGCAAGCTTCGTCCTGAATAAGATAACCCACCAAACCACAAAGTCAAGATTTTTGTTGGCCAAAAATAAAAACGCCATCATCCCGATATATCGGGATAATGGCGTTCATCTCGTGGAGACGGCGGGAATCGAACCCGCGTCCGAAGGCCAGTCAAGGAGAACATCTACATACATAGTCGTTTGATCGATCTCACTGCGGCGACCTCACTCGACAAGGGTCGCGCGCAGCCAGCCTGTGAATCTCGCCCCGAGCATCCAGGCGGTGCTCGCGGCCAGCCACCAGAGCTGACACTTATTCCCGCGTGGGTGGCGCAGTTGGGATAAGCGGGCTATCTAAGTATTAGTTAGGCAGCCAAAGCATACGCATAATTGTCTGCGTTTAAATTTGTGCCCAGCTTATTAACGAGGGGCCAGACGACCTCGGTACGCCGTTCTCGATGCCTCGACCCCCGTCGAAACCATGTCGTCCCCGTTTTGATTGCGGATTGAGGATTGTGGACTGCGGATTTGATAACCAATTCGCCACACCTTTTCTAATCCGTAACCAGTATAACTAACGATCACAATATATAAAAGTTTCGCGACTCTGTCAAGAGGCAATTTAGAACACGGGCTTAATAGACAGACGCAGAAATAAAGGCCTCCACTTTCACGAAATTTAAGCTTGAAAATCAGCAATTGTTTTTGTATTTTAGCTTGAGCAATTAGACACAAAGTAAGGAGACAAAGCCATGACTGAGCTTGTTCTCAAAGTTGAAGATATTTTGGCGGAAAAGTTTAAAGAGATCTCTTCGCAGAAGTTTCAAGGAGATGATGCTTTGACTTTTGAATTTGCCCTCAAATCCCTTCTTTCCAAAGACGATCTGGACATGCGGCGGCTCGGACAGATTATCGAACAAATTCAAGACGAGGTCGAGATAAATGGAGGCATAACGGACGAAGAGATTGACGCTCATATTGCTGCGTACCGTCGGCAGAAAAGCGCGAGGCAGTTAATATGATGAAACAGAATTTAAATTCTTTGCCCTTCCTTCAAGTTTTCGCTGATGGCCTGAGGCAGGTCGCCGGAGGAAGTATAGAGAAAATCCTTCTCATAGGATCTTATGCGCGAGGAGATCAAACGGCTGAATCTGATGTCGATATCGTTGTTTTGTTAAAAGCCTCATCTGAAGACCTTCGTGATAGGATCTACGACTATCTCGTTGACTTTATGCTGGAATACGAGATCGACATTTCCCTCAAGCTGATAGACCACACTACCTTTCATGAGTGGAGGAGACAGGCTGAACCGTTCACTCGCTCAATTGAAATGGAAGGGATCGAAGTCTGATGGCAAACGAAACATTGATTCGCAAGCGAATCGCAACAGCGCAGCGGCGACTTCAAGCGGCTCGCCTGCTTTTCGATCAGGGCTTTACAAACGATGCGCTCTCGAAGTCGTACTATGCCGATTTCTTTGAAGCCGAGAAAGAAAGAACTGAAGAACAAATAAAAGATGCGGAGCGTTTCATCAACATGGCCATTAGTTTTCTGCAGACTCGCGGTTTTGATTTCACGTCTTAATCCAGCTTCGGCCCAATCACCACGCGAAAGCCAATTCCGTCATGATGAGCATCGGGTAGATAAGAGCGACGATAGGCACAATAGGCTGAATATCTGCCAAGGTACCATGAGCTACCCCGTGGTACGCGCTCCCCATCGGCAGCGGAGTTCTCTCTACCATCATTAGTCTCTAACAAGTGAAATGTGTGCAAAAAAAGCAAAGATTTTTTGATGACTAAGCGATTGCGTGTGCGAATGTCGGGATGACATAGAGTTCTCTAAGCTTCAACGCCATGACCGTCACTTG
>Ga0247727_10017183_pt1 | contig 11555 bp, 8 predicted proteins | sample WisWelCaveWW1625_FD_202498 | JGI IMG/M metagenome (GOLD analysis project Ga0247727, IMG submission 202498) | Biofilm microbial communities from Wishing Well Cave, Virginia, United States - WW16-25 | ecosystem: Environmental > Aquatic > Deep subsurface > Groundwater > Cave microbial mat | place... | reverse complement strand
TAAGCGACGACGCTCTACAAACCGCGTTGCCCGATTTGTTGCGGAGCGATTTCGCCGACAACGTATTCGGCGACCGCCTTGACCGACCGGTTGCCCAGAATTCAAGGCATGCGCTTTCGTCCAACGTGAGACGCGACGTGCTCACAAATCCGCCCGCGGCGCGAGAGGCCCGAGAGCTGTCCGCGCGCACACAGCGCCGTGACGAGAGCGCGGCGGCGGCGTTTCCGGAAGCCAACCACGGCGAGCAAGCTCCACCAGTTTCCCGGTCCGAGGAAGCAATCGCCGCAATGACATCTGCCCGATCGCGAGCAAGGATCCAAAACCGCGACGCAAAACACCAGGGCCTGCACGGCGCAGTGGACGCGGTTCGGCGAGCTTCGCGAAGTCACGGTCGCGGTGTGCCAAATCCAGCACCGGTCATCGCATCCGACACCAACGGTAACGGTGATCCCGGACAGCCGTGGACAATCACGCTTCACGGCGGAAGCGATAATCCGGCAAACCCGATGAAAAGATTTGCTGGAGAATGTGCCGGTGCTCGTGTGGAAATCAATGGAGTTGAGGTTGCAACTGACGTCAAAACAATCGAATGGACTCTGCCGTCCTCCACGCCGGATGAACCACACATTTTCCGAGATTACGAATACTCCAATCGGAACGCGAGTGCTCTTCTTAACGCAGAGGCTGTGGTGCATTTCGTAGAAACGCCCACGCCAGAAAGCAAAACGACGGAGCTTGGCGGTTGCGGATTTCACTGGGGCCCAGTTGACGTGAGCGTCCTTACTCGCGTCAAAGTCACTCTGAATAGCGGCGATTCGAAAACTGCAACAGTGTACAACGACATTGATGAGCCCGTGTTGAACCGGTCCATGATCTTACATCGAGATCCCAGCGTCCAGCTTTGTCCTCCCAACGACACGATTACCGCTGGCCTTGGTTGCCAGTTTGGCGGCCCTCTCGATGGGCATCGTGGAATGGTCATGACGGCAATCGTCGACGGCCTTTCCACGCACCCCGGAGTCCTCTTCTACCTACAGACGATCGAGCGTTTTCAACGAGTTGTTGTTGTGGGAAACCTCGTACAGGAGCGCAGTTGGACCGGGCCACGCATCGACGCACCATTAGGGTGCGGCGACGCTGAGTGCGACGCTCGACTCCCACTCCTGCAAGGACCGGACTGGAACGGCTTTGTCGAGAAGCGATGGTGTCCGACGGTTCCTGAAAACGAGGTTGCAGGACTCGGGTACTCGTGTCTGATGACGGATTCACCGCGAATTCCGCTTGTTCAGGGCGATCCTGCAGTGGCGATCATAGGATTGAATGACAGGTTCTCTGCGACCACGACGCTCATGTACATGCCGGACGGCGGACGCCCAGTCCCCGTCGCGAAAGTTGACTGGAGTTTTACCATCTTTGCGGCAGTGCGCCAGGGTGGAGACCCGAACAATCCAAGCGACTGGCGATACATCACTCCTCCAACCGTTGACGTGCCGAATTCTTTGGTGCCGACGGACGACTGGCCAACGTGGTTCCTGAACAGTAACGACGCGCCCTGGGTGCAACCGTAGCGCCGCTTGTTTCCTGTTTGCTAGTCGGATGTCATAAGCATGCGACATTGGATTCGTCGCCCGTTCATCTACGTCTTGAATCTGACGTGGTTGCTAGCCGTCTGTGCTGCGGCGTCATGGTTTTGGCTTAATTGGCCGGAATGGACGGCCAATGATTTCGTCGAAACCATCCGCGCGGGTGCGTTCGATCAAGCAAACGACTTCATGGCGTCTGGTGATGTCTGGCGCAGAGATCGAAACTGGACGCTTGTGATTGAATCGACGGGTCCTTACTCCACGCACGGATTTCTGATTCCCGCCGCGAAAATCAAATCGGCGGCTCCGCTCGAAGACTGGATTCTCCTTCAAACGGCCATCGATCGAGGGCAAGCAAACGATGCTCCCGATACGGTTCCGGGTTTCTTGCTTCCAGCCGAGCAATGGCAGGCATGGTTTCAATCCCCGTACGTTCACCGAGTTCCGCGTACTGTTTCGGATTATTTTCACGGAATTCAAAGAGTACAAACTCTTGGAGGGAAGTGCGTGTTTGAGGCTCGAATCGGGAATATCTCGGTAATCACTGGGCCCTCCAACTTCCGAGATTTTTTGCGCACTCGTTTCGGGCAACTCATCGTCTTCTCAGGTGGCGCGATTGCGGAGATTGAGTACGGAGCAGACACAGCGAAAAAGATCGCGTTTTTCGGACCGCGACAGGCGGACACGAATTCACTACCCGCGTTTCTTTCAAATGAGCAATCGGAGCGGCTCTATCGCACGACCGCAACTTCAAAGCGTGTGGGCCAAATTGACTAGTTTTGCACGCGGATAGGGACACATTTGTAGGTCGCCATCGTCGCGCCATTTCCCGCGTTCGTAGGTACGTTCACAATGCAGGCACCACAGAAAGTCTGAGCGTTTCTCTTCAACCCGGACCTGATCGCGATGTGCCTGACTCATGATTAGCCCTCCCTGACAGGTGAAGCTTCCCGCCTTCATGAAACCCCGCGTGCTTACGCGCCGATCGTCGCGCTGACGGTGGCGCTCCACGGGCCGGGGTCGCCTTTGGCGTTGACCCAGCGGAGCATGTAGTGTGCTGTCTTGCCGGCGTCGGCGGCGTCGAACTCGATCAGGTGGGGCGTGGCCGTGTCGAGGGCGATGAATTCACACTCATCGGGGCCGGTGGGCGGCGGGCCGCCGATCTTCACGCGAATCTCGGCGCCGTGTGCGCCGCTCGGCTTGGCCTTCGACGTGGGCGTCGTCGAGTCGGACCAGTGAATGATGTGTCGCAGCCGTTGCGACGTATCCACGCGGGTGATCACCGGCGGCGTGGTGGGCGCGGGGATCGGCGAGCGGGTCGTGTCGCGGACGGGTACGCCGCCGGCCAGTTTGGTCTCCGGCAGCACGGCGGAGTTCTCCTGCTTGGCGCGCACGAACGGGCGCACCACGTCCTGCGCGGCGTCCTTCGAGTTGTCTTTCGTTTCCCGCTTGCCCTTGGCAATCTCCACCTCCGCCTTGTGGGCGGAATAATCCGTGTCCCATTTGTTCTTGGCATTGGTGATCGGCACCAGTTCGGCCGCCACCATGTCCCACCCAGCGAGGTCGCCACTCACTGAGGTGTAGAAGGTGTTGAACCAGTCATTAAACTCGGCGTCCCCCTGCGGAATGTAGTCGGGCATTTCGTCGTTCCTTTTCGTAAGTAGTCTTGGTGAAATGCCTTACGGCACAAAACTCGCTGCGGCAGCCACGCACGATTAGGTGGAATGGCTCAGTCATTCCACCTAATGGCCCGACGCCGCCCACTAATCACCGGTCCCCGCCGCGGACTGGCCCGACGCCGCCGTGGAGTCCCCGGTCACCGCCACGGCATCGCTCACGCCCGCCACAAAATCATTCGTCCCCGCCAGGGCCGCGTTCAGTGCCGCCACGGAATTGACCACCATTCCGCATCGGCGCCAAACCGTTCCGCAACACCACGGACTCAATACTCCGCGCTGCCGGTCGGCTCCCGTCGCGATCAAGTTTGGCTGGTTGCATCGGTCATTACCGCCGCGAATCGGATGGCGCAATTTTCATCGTTTCATCGCCGGCCTGTCAAGGACTTCCTGGTTCGCGTGTCGCGTCGCGCGTGGTGTTGGCACTTGACGTTGCCGCTTGCGGCCTTCATGCTGGCGCGACTTGGTACGATACGAACGGAGACGCCGTGGCCAGATGGATTACTCTTTCCCATGAAATCGATTGAACGAGTCAGCGTGGAGCAGGAGCAACGCAATCGGGCACTGCTCGCCGACACGCCGTGCGCCGGCCGGCGATTCGAATCGAAGGTGCTGCCGTTTCGGCTGGACCTCGCAGAGCGCGAACTCACGAGCGAGCAGGCGACGACGATCGCGGCGCTCGAGAAGCGGGCCGCGACGATCGCGATCAAGTCGCTGGCGTCGCTGGCGAAGATTGGCGACATCGACCACTTGGGCGGCGGGCTGGAATTGATTCCGCCGCTGCTGATGACGCTGGCGGTGGTTGATTACGAGCGGCGGCACTTCACGATCGAGCACGCGCACACGAGCATCGGTTACTACGCCGCGCTGGCGGCGCTCGGGTTCTTGCCGGAAGCGCGAGTGATTGACGGCTTTCGCCGCAGCTTGGACATTGCGGGGCACGTGTCGTGGGTGCCGGGCGGGACGGAACTTTCCGGCGGGCGGCTGGGCGTGATGGTGCCGGTCGCCGTGGGTCAGTCGCTTGGCGTGCGGGCGAAGCGGGGTGCGGGGAGCGTGGTGATCTGCCATTGCGGCGACGCGGGCTGGATTTCGGGGCAGGCGCTGAACGGGTTCGTCGCCGCGAGCCTGCACCGTGCGCCGGTGATCTTCGTGATGCACCGCAACGGCATTCAACTGTCGGCGACGACGGCGAAGATCAATCCGAAGGACCCGCGGCCGATCATCGAATCGCTCGGCGTCCGCATCCTCGAAATCCCGTCGCTGCACGACCGCCCGGCCCTGTTCCGAGCGTACGGCGAAGCGAGCCGGCTGGCGGAATCGGGCCAGCCGGCGCTCATCTACCCGGTCGGCTACCGGTCGAGCGGCACGACGCGCGTGACGCTCCGCACGTTCGGCGAGATGGTCGGCGTCGCTGCGTCGCTGGAGCACTTTGCCGCGAAGCACAAGGTGTCGCTCGACACGGAAATCTGGATTCCCGGCTCGCTGATGAGTTTCCGCGACGATCACGCGATGCTCGAATGTTTGTTCTACGTGAACAATCTGCCGGGCGGTGAGGGCCACCACGACGGCGGCATGAAGGGCCGCGACGCGGCGGCGGCGCTCGCGAATCCGATGCTGCAACTCACGGCCGACGAGTCCGCCGCGCTGGAACAGCTCAAAAAGCAGCCGCCGCGCGTCGTCGTCACGGTGGCGCGGCCGGAGAAGGGCACTCCGAATTTGCTGCTCAGCGACGAGGAGGCCGCGGCGATCGCGCTGCCGGGCACGGACAAACCGGTTTCGCCGCGGGCCGGCTCCGAGGCCGCGTACGCGGCGATCGCGAAGAAGTTTCCCAACTCGTGCTTCTTCGTGTCGTGCGATCTCGACCCGTCCACGAAATTGGGCAAGGCTGCGGCGTGCCTGCCGAAAGAGCATCGATTCGAGATGAGCATTCAGGAGCAAGTCGCGTCGCTGGTCGCGAACGGTCTGGCGATGAGTGGCCGCGAGCCGCAACTGAACGTGTTCGCCACGTTCGCCGCGTTCTTCGAGGGCATCGCGCGCGAGGGTTTTGAACTGTGGCGCTACCAGCGGAATTTGACCGGCGCGAACGAGGGGCTGAACGTGGTCATGCACCTCTCGCACGTCGGCGCGTGTACGGGCCGCGATCACTTTTCCGGCTGGAGCCTCGACTGGATCAATCTGGCGATTTCCTACTTGCCCTATCTGCGGCGATTCTACGGGCCGGCCGACGCCCGCGCGGCGTTTATCGCGGTGCGTGACGCGGCCGCGGGCTACGGTGGGCACATCGTCTGCATCCCGCGCGACAACCTGCCCGTGCTGACGCGGCAGGGCACGGCCGAACCGCTGTGGAACGCCGCCGACGCGTGGACCGCCGTGACGCCGGCTCGCCGATTCGACGGCGCCGCCGCCGCGATCCTCGCGATCGGAGCGCCGAGCTGCATCGCCGTTCAGGCCGCCGAACGCGCCGAATCGGCCGGTACGCCGACGGACGTCTTCATCATCAACGGACTGCCGATCCCGCCGACGTTCTGGCCGGAACTCGCCGGCCGCTATCGCCGGATCGTGACGATCGAGGACGGACTGATCGGCACGATCGACTCCGGGCTGCGTGGTTTCGCCGCGCACGTCGCCGGCCAATTATTCGGGACCGGGGTGGAACTTCGGCATTTCGGCATCACCGACCCGCGGATCGCGCCGTCGGACCATTTCAATCAAGTGTGGGAACACTTCGGGATGACCGAATCGGCGCTCGTGGCCGCGCTGCGAAGCGAGTGAACTTTGTGACGCGGCGATCACGCAGGCCAGCACTGGCTCGCGCCGTCCACGCGGATCACTTGGCCGCTGATGAATCGGGCCGCGTCCGACGCGAGGAATGCGACGACGGACGCGACCTCGTGCGGCCGGCCGTAGCGGTCGAGCGTTCCTTCTTCGATGAGCTTGTCCTGGTCGATCTGGTGGATGACGAGGAACCGCTGCGTGACCGTTCCGCCGGGCGCGACGCAATTCACGGTGACGTTGTGCGAGCGGAGTTGCAGCGCGAGGCACCGCGTGTATTCGTGTACCGCGGCTTTGGCGACGGCGTAGATCGATCCTTCGTCGCGGCCGTGCGTGCCGGCGATCGAGCCGATCGTGATGATGCGGCCGTGCTTGCGGGCCATCATTTCCGGTGCGACTTCGCGGCAGCACAGAATGCACGAGAGCAGGTTGCGGTCCATTACGGCCTTGATGTCAGCGAGCGGAATGCCGATGCACTCGTCCGGATCGGGCCGGCCCCCCTTGCCGACGCCCGTGCCGCCGGCGCCGATGTCGCCGCCCGCGTTCGTCACGAGAATGTCGATCTTGCCGAAGCGATTGCGGATTTCGCCGGCCATCCGTTTCACTTCCGCTTCGTCGGTGACATCACCCCAGATCGGCATCGTCTCGCCGGGCGACGGCTCCGCGTCGGCCGCGACGTCGCGCGCGACCTGTTCCATCGAGTCGCCCTCGCCGAACGACTTCGGCGAATCGAACCGCGTGCCGTGTACGGCTACCGCCGCGCCGAGCCGGCACAGTTCGGTCGCCATCACGCGGCCAAGCCCGCGCGACGAACCGGTGACCCAGGCAACCTGACCCGTCAAATTCTTCTCGTGATGCATCAGAGCCTCATCAAGAATCTGTTGGTTAGCTCCGCGTTGGGAGCATGAACTCATCCGCCTTGGCCAGCAGTCCCAGCAACCCGCCGGTGTGGAAGAACAGTACGGTCTCGTCCGGTCGAATGACGCCCTTCGTCGCGAGGTCCATCATGCCGAAGTAGGCTTTGCCGGTGTAGACCGGATCGAGCACGAGTCCGCCGCGTCGCGCGGCGTCGGCGATCGTTGCGAGTTCTTCGGGTCGGCTCTTCGCATAGCCCGCGCCGGCGTAGTCGTGAATTTCAAGTTCGTGCGGCGCGATGGTCACGGGCAGATTGTACTTGGCCACGGCGCGGTCGAGCAGCCCGCGGGCCCACGCGATTTTCTTCGCCGCGGTCGAACTGACAGCCATGCCCGTGAGGCGCACCGGCCAGCCGGCCAGCTTGATGCCGACAAGCAGTCCGACGTGCGTGCCGCACGAGCCGGACGTGCAAACGAGTCGATCGATCTTGATGCCCATCGCTTCGCACTGTTCTTTCGCCTCGCGCGCGGCGTCGATGTAGCCCCAAGTACCGAGTTCGTTCGAGCCGCCGACGGGGATCACGTACGGCTTGCGGCCGGCGCGGCGAAGTCGTTCGGCGGCGGCCTCCATCCGCAGCGCGACGAAACCCTCATCGGCCTGCCAGTCGATCTCCGCGCCGACGAGCCGGTCGAGAAACGCGTTTCCTTTCGACCAGTCCGATTCGTCGGCCGCGCCTTCGAGCACGAGCAGCGAACGCAGGCCGAGCCGCGCGGCCACCACGGCCGTCGCGCGGGCGTGATTGCTGTGCACGTCCCCGGCCGTGATCAGCGTGTCCGCGCCTTGTGCCAGCGCGTCGGCCACGAGGTATTCGAGCTTCCGCACCTTGTTGCCCGACAGCTCGCCGCCCGAAAAGTCATCTCGTTTCACCCACAGGCCGGGGCGGAGCCGCGAGAAGTGTTCGATCGGCGTCGGCAAATGCGCGATGTTGAGCTTCGGCGGTTTTGCAAGCATGAGTCGGTCCATTGCCGTATCAGGCCGTAGCATACTCAACGGCAAACGAGCCGGGCGAGACACGCGGCCAATTTTGCGGTAAGGTAATGCCATGTCTGAATCAACGCCAGGTTCGATTGCCCTGGAAAGGATGTATCGCCCCGTGGACAACGTGCGCACGCGATTGCTACGCGCCACGGCCGCGCTCGAGCGGGCCGGCGTTTCGTACGCGGTTGTGGGAGGGAACGCCGTGGCCGATTGGGTGACTCGCGTCGATGCGGCGGCCGTTCGATTTACGCAAGACGTCGATCTGCTGCTCCGCCGCGCCGATCTGGACGCGGCAGCGGCCGCCCTGGCTCCCGCCGGTTTTGTTCGCCGGCACGTCGCCGGAATCGATCTGTTCCTGGACGGACCCAAAGCGAAAGCCCGCGACGCGGTACACGTTGTGTTCGCGGGCGAGAAGGTGCGACCGGAATACGCGGTCCCGGCACCCGACGTTTCGGAATCCGACGCGTCCAATGATTTCCGCGTACTCCGCTTGGACGCGCTCGTGCGGATGAAGCTCACGTCGTTTCGAGACAAAGACCGAACTCACTTGCGCGACATGCTGGGCGTCGGTCTGATCGACGCGAGTTGGTGCGGCCGTTTCCCGCCCGAACTCGCTGCGCGACTACAACACCTGATCGACACTCCGGAAGGATAACTCAGCGGCTAATTCGCCGCGGCAGCAACAGGTGGGATCTTTTCGGTGAGGGACTGATTGTTGGCGGGCAGATCGGGCAGCAACTTTCTCAGCCGCGCGCCGACCGCGACGAACACGTCCGGCATGCACTCGTTCACGTAATCCGTGCTGTGGTGTCCGTCCGGATTGTAGCGCACCCAGATGTTGAGGCCGCGCTGCTTGGCCTTGTGCAAGAACGAATCGATCTGCGCATCCACGTTGTACTCGTCCTGCCGGCCGTACGCGACGAACAGCTCAAACTGCCCCGGCCGAACGTCGAGCCGATCGACCAGTTCGAATGGGTTCTCCTGGCTCATCCGTTCGAGCGCGTCGCGGTCGTGTCCCCATGCCGGCCAGAGCACGACGCCGCACGGCACGGGGAACCGCCACGGACGCGGGTAGCGGCCGAGGCAGTGGCCCCACTTGAGATTCTCGAGCCAGCCGATCGTCTCCGGCCGAAAATCCGCCCCCCAGTGACCGTCCTTGTCCGCGTAGCGAATGTTCAAGTTCGGATAGATTCCGACCAGCACGCGAAACTTGTCGGGATGTTTGAAGCCGAGGTTGTATGCCGCGAAGCCGCCCATCGACCAACCGGAGATCACATGTGCCTCCGGCTCGGGGCGGATCTTGAATCGCGACTCCACGAACGCGGGCACCTCGTTGACGACGAAATCTTCCCACGGGCCTTGCCGGCCGTTGATACACCAGCTTCCTTGATACCACGGCTTCCACTTGCTCGGCACGCTCACGTCCGGCGCGACGGCGATGACCGGCGGCATCGCGCCCGACGCAATCGACTCGTCGAGCGCGAACAGCACCTGCCGCGTGAACTGACCTTCATCGCCGCCGAAACCGTGAATCCACACGAAGAGCGGGTACGCCTTGCTCGGGTCGTAGCCCGGCGGCAAATAGACGTACGCGTCGCGCGGCAGGCACAACGTGTCGGACCAGTAGCGATTGTCGCGGCCGTGGTTGTGCGTGAAATCCACGAGCGAGCCGGCGAGCGTGCGATTCCAGCAATCCAGTTTGTCGCCCGATCTGTCGCCCGCTCGACAGGTGAGGCTGAGGCCGAATTGAAGACCGAGCAGGATTACCCCGGCAATCAGCCGCCTGGCACGCGCTGGCATCACCGGAGTCCTTGTCGCTCGGAGCAAACTAGAAGTGGATGAAGACGTTTTGTAGTTACGTTCGGCATTGCCGGGCTGGGCATTTGAGTCGAATCGGGCCGAGACCGTGCCGGCGTGGGAGAGAACCGCCTTCCGGCAGTGCATCAGGAGGCAATTGCAGATATTTTGCGTAAGTGGCGTAAGGTAGGTCGAGTATTCTAGGCCCCAACGTCGTTACCCGCCGGCCCCAACGTCGTTGCCCGCCGGCCCCAGCGTCGTTACCCGCCGGCCCCAACGTCGTTACCCGCCGGCCCCAACGTCGTTCCCCGCCGGCCGAGCTTTAGGTTACAATTCCCGCCCGCACGGCGACTGCAGTTGGCGGCTCATATTTCGCCCACCGTTTGAAGGATGACCCCATGCTCCAAACCTTCTTCGCGATCGCAACCTGCTCCGCGCTGCTCGGCGCGGGGCGAACTCAACAAAGCGAAACGAACTACGACGAGGCCAAGGTGCCTGCCTACACGCTGCCCGACCCGCTGGTGCTTGCCAGCGGCGAGAAGGTCCGCGACGCCGACACGTGGTTCAAGCGGCGTCGACCGGAAATCATCAAGCTGTTCGAGACGGAAGTTTACGGCCGCGCGCCCGGCCGGCCGCCGGCGATGCGGTTTGAAGTCATGTCGATCGACCAGCGGGCGTTCGGCGGCAAGGCCGTGCGCAAACAAGTGACGGTCTACTTCACGGGCAAGTCCAACGGCCCGAAGATGAACATTTTGATTTACACGCCCGGCACGCCGTCCGGGCCGGTGCCGATTTTCCTTGGGCTGAACTTTCGCGGCAACCACACGATCCACGCCGACCCCGGCATCACGCTCTCCAAGGCGTGGATGCCGGACGACAAGGCCGCGTTCATCGTCGATCACCGCGCGACCGAGCAATCGCGCGGCACCAGCGCGAGCCGCTGGCAAGTTGAGCAGGTGTTAGAACGCGGCTACGGCACCGCGACGATCTACTGCGGCGATATCGACCCGGACTTCCACGACGGATTCAAGAACGGCGTACACCCGATTTTCTATGAGCAGGATCAGACAGAGCCGGCGGCGAACGAATGGGGCACCATCGCCGCGTGGGCGTGGGGCCTCAGCCGCGCGATGGATTATTTCGAGACGGACAAGTCGATCGACGCGCGACGCGTCGCCGTGCACGGCCACTCGCGACTTGGCAAGACGTCGCTCTGGGCCGGCGCGATTGACGAGCGGTTCGCGATCGTGATCTCAAACAATTCCGGCGCCGGCGGCGCGGCGCTCTCGAAGCGAATCTTCGGCGAGACGGTGAAGCGGCTGAACACGTCGTTCCCGCACTGGTTTTGCGGCAATTTCAAAAAGTACAGTGACAACGAGGCCGCGCTGCCCGTGGACCAGCACATGCTGATCGCGGCCGTCGCGCCGCGGCCGGTGTACGTCGCCAGCGCCGTCGAAGATCAATGGGCCGACCCGCGGGGCGAGTTCCTCGCGGCAAAACACGCCGACCCGGTCTATCGACTCGTCGGCACCGACGGCCTGCCCGCCGAAGAAATGCCCGGCAACGATCAGCCAGTTCAGGGCCGAATCGGCTACCACATTCGCACCGGCAAACACGACGTGACCGAATACGACTGGCAGCGGTTCGCGGATTTTGCCGACAAGCATTTCGGCCGTCCGCGCACCGCGGCCGCCGCGCCCGTCCGCCCAGCGATCACCCGCGCCGACCCGCCCAACATTCTCTACATCATGTCCGACGACCACGCCGCCCACGCGATCAGCGCGTATGGCAGCAAGATCAATAAGACGCCGAACATCGACCGCATCGCCAGCGG
>Ga0247727_10017182_pt1 | contig 11555 bp, 12 predicted proteins | sample WisWelCaveWW1625_FD_202498 | JGI IMG/M metagenome (GOLD analysis project Ga0247727, IMG submission 202498) | Biofilm microbial communities from Wishing Well Cave, Virginia, United States - WW16-25 | ecosystem: Environmental > Aquatic > Deep subsurface > Groundwater > Cave microbial mat | place... | reverse complement strand
GAATGCACAATCTCCCTTTTACCACCAAAAACAGCTCGTCCTCGGACTCGTGATGGTGCCAGATGAATTCCCCTTTGAGCTTCACCAGTTTGACGTACTGCCCGTTTAGTTCTCCAACGATTTTCGGGCTCCACCGGTCGCTAAACCGGCGAAATTTTTCCACGAGATTGACTTTTTGCATAAACACCTCCATCAAGTATTTCCTCTTCTTTAAGGGGCGCTACAGGTTTGTTCCCCCTTAATAAAGGGGTCAGGGGGTTGTATTTCTCGTTTGCTGCAGAAACTTACGTCTCTAGAAATGATTGCGATGAACCAAATGAACTTTAACACGTTAACACTGGAACACTGAACACTGTTCTAACACACCGACTCCTGTACTTTTATCCATACTACAATAATGGCCAGAGAGGAAAGGGTAATCGGAATGCCGAGCCGGGCGTGGTCTTTAAATGATGAGCGTCAGGTGGGCATATTAGCGGGCCAGTCGTACTTTCCCGGAGGTATCGAACGGCAGCTTGGTTTCCTTGAAAATTGGCAGCGACGAAGCCAGAGCCAGGCTGCCTTTAAGGCGGTACGACAAATCGTGTTCCCCCCTGAGCAGGGTATAGGCCGACTGGCCGATTTGCAAAAAATTCACCGAGAACGGAATTTCTAAAACGCTTTGCTTTTTGGCCGCGATTTCGAGAGGCTGATTCCGCCTGCCGTCAATCCACGGTTGGCCGTTAATTTCCAACTGATAGTCAAGCGTTTGGAGAGTAAAAGCCAACGCGTTGGGATTGATTAATTTGATCTGCAATTTTAAATCGGCGCCGGTGAGATTGAGCTTGTTCAGCTTCAACGATTCAACCCCGATTTTAGGAATTTTGATCAAGGGCACGCTGCCGGTTTTGCTGATGGGAATGCGCTGCGGCCCCAATATCGGCAAATCGAACGAGAGGCCGCAATCGAGTTGATAGCGAGTGCTGTCCTGATCCCGCAGGCTGGTGAAGGTCCGGTAAACCTCATCGAATTTCATCGACACCAAAACCGGTACGATGTGATGGTCATTCGCTGGAATCTCGACGCCGGTGTCGTTTTTGCCCTGAACGAAGGGATGGTCGTTCAGCAAAAAATCGAAGTCGAATCCGGTGAGCTTGACGCCGATGGGATTGGGGTTGGTAATTTTCAAATCGAACAGCAACCCAATTTTTTCAAACGTGAGATGATCCAATTTAGCGCCGGCGAAATCCACCATCGGTTTTTGGAAACTGGCTTTCACGAAATCGCTGACGGAGGAACACGATAGGAATTCAGCGACTATTGAAATTAGTAGTGAAACTGTGATATTCTTTGTCATTGTTATGAATGCATTCTCCTTTTCAAGGGGTGTTAAATTTCCCCTTAAACTAAGGGGGAATTTTCGTGCTATTCCCTTTTTTAAAGGGGGTTATGGGGTTGTTGCTTGATGGCTTTTATAGTCCGTTCAATCTGGTTGAGATGAACCAGATCGTGCCCCGCTATCATCTTCAAAATTCGCTCAATACTTTCCGGGCCGCGCTCCGCGTGCATTCCGAAGCGCTGCATCTGGGCGGGCGTTAACGAACGCAGCAAACGCAGATTAGCTTTTCGCAGCGTTCGAAGTTGCTCCAGCGCTTCTTCCAAATTGACGTCGTTGTATTTCAGTTCATTCGCCCAGAAATCCTGATCGTATGCCTGGATGGGTGGCTGATCGTGGGCCAGAATCATGCGGATGCGGTATCCGCTGACCAGCTCCGTATCCGCGAGATGCTGAATCACTTGCATGATCGACCACTTGCCGGGTTTTTCGGGTTTTCGCAGGTCGGCATCATCCAAACCTTTGATGGCCGCTTCTAAAGCAGAAAGCAGATGTTCTTGCACCGCAAACGGGTCGCGATTTCCTAAAATTCCCAGCAGCGATTTTACATAATTTGCGGCGGCTTCTTTAGCCTGTGATGCGGGATTCGAGAATGACATCATTTTTGCCTCCATTCAAAAGTTTCGAATTCAATTGGCGGAACGGCCGCGACCGTTCCCCTACTTTTTGTATTAAAAAATCAGTCTGCAAATAAACAACGAAGTCAATAAACCCGCGGCATCGGCTATCAGCCCGGTGGGCACGGCGTGGCGAGTTTTCTTGATTCCTACCGAACCGAAATAGACCGCCAGTACATAGAACGTAGTCTCCGTGCTGCCGTACATGGTGGCGACCAGCCGCCCCAGAAAGGAATCGGGGCCGTGGGTTTTCATGATTTCGGTGACCAGCCCCAACGTGCCGCTGCCGGAGAGCGGCCGCAGCAGCGCCACCGGCAGGGCTTCGGCGGGCATGCCGATCAGGTTCGTCGCCGGCGAAATAATTTTAACAAAAACATCCATCGCCCCGGAGGCGCGGAACATGCCGATGGCCACCAGAATCGCCACCAAAAATGGGATGATTTTTATGGCCACCTCAAAGCCGCCTTTCGCGCCCTCGACAAACGATTCGTAAATTTTAACTTTTTTGACTACACCGGAGACGATAATTACGAACAGAACCACCGGGATAGCAAAATTGGAAACGCTGGTAATAAATTTACTAAATACTTCGCTCATGGCTTCTCCTCAGCTTTATCCACGCTGGCGGGTGGTTCGGAGGGCTTTTCCAATTCTCTTTTAAAGAGCGGCAGCTTTTCTAAAACTTTGGACGCAATGATCGCCACCACCGTCGCGCAGACGCTGGCAAAAATCGTGGTGCCGATAATGGCTTGCGGGTCTTGTGAATTAAGCGAAATGCGCACCCCGATGATCGTGGCCGGGATCAGGGTGATGGAAGAGGTGTTCATCCCCAGGAAAGTCACCATGGCGTTGGAGGCGGTGTCTTTTTTTTCGTTTAACTTTTGCAGCTCTTCTATGGCCTTCAACCCCAGGGGTGTGGCGGCGTTGGACAGCCCCAGCCAGTTGGCGCTCAAATTGAGCAGCATCGCGCCAATCGCCGGGTGGTCGGAAGGGATATCCGGGAACAGCCGTTTGCTAATGGGTTTAATCAATTTCGCCAGCAGGGCCACCAGCCCGCTTTCCTCGGCGATTTTCATGATCCCCAACCAGAGCGCCATGATGCCGATTAAACCAAACGCAATCGTAACCGACGTTTCGGCCATATTAAACGCGGCTTTGGTGACGTCGTTGAGCTTGCCGTTCACGGCGCCCACCACGATGGCGATGGTCATTAACCCTAACCAGATATAATTTAACATCGCCCCTCCTTTCGAATAAGAAGAGTAACTCAATCGTCTCGATTGAGCAAAGCTAACATTTTTTTGCCGAGACGCAAGCTAATTTCCGCGATGAATTAGGTATTGAAAATCTGAATGGATTTGAGTATCTTTCATTCAACGCGAAAAAATGGAGGTCCAACTATGATATCCGAATTTCGGAATCATCCGCTCACGGATTTTTCAAGAGAAGAAACCCGCAAAAAAATGCAAGAGGCTCTCAAAGTGGTTGAAAACCAGTTCAGTCGGGTTTATCCGCTTTACATCAACGGCAATGAAGTGGAAACCGGCAATCTGCTGAAATCCTTTAACCCCTGCCACAAAGAGCAGGTGGTCGGCACGTTTCATAAGGCCGGCACCAAAGAGGTGCAGAACGCTATCGATACTGGGTGGCAGGCCTTCAAAACCTGGAGTCTGGTCGACGCCCGGGAGCGGGCCAATTATCTGTTTAAAGCCGCGGAAGTTATGCGGCGGCGGCAAATGGAATTGAGCGCGTGGATGGTTTACGAAGTGGGCAAAAACTGGGTCGAAGCCGACGCCGACACGGCCGAGGCCATCGACTTCCTTGAATTCTATAGCCGCGAAATGCTGCGCTATGGAGACAAACAGCCGGTGACACCGGTGCCGGGCGAGAAGAATGAATTAGTTTATATTCCATTGGGCGTGGGCGCGGTGATCCCGCCGTGGAATTTTCCGCTGGCGATTTTAACCGGCATGGCCAGCGCGGCCATCGTGACGGGGAACTGTGTGCTTTTAAAACCCGCCAGCGATTCCCCTGTCATCGCCCACAAACTGGTGGAGATTATGCGCGAAGTCAATTTACCCGCCGGTGTTTTGAATTTTATCCCCGGCGACGGCAGCAAAATCGGCGATTTCATGGTGACGCACCCCAAAATGCGTTTCATCGCGTTCACGGGCTCGAAAGAGGTTGGACTGCGGATCAATGAACTGGCGGCCAAACACCAACCCGGGCAAATCTGGTTGAAACGCGTGGTCGCGGAAATGGGCGGCAAAGACGCTATCGTTGTTGATAAAGAGGCCAACCTGGACGCGGCCGTCGAAGGTGTGGCGGTGGCGGCGTTTGGCTACCAGGGGCAGAAATGCTCCGCCTGCTCGCGCGCCATTGTCGACGAAGCGATTTATGATGAATTTCTAAAAAAATTAGTCGAACGAACGAAGAAGATAATGGTTGGCCCGGTTAACGATCCAAGCTACTATATGGGCGCGGTCATTAACCGGGGAGCGCAGGAGAAAACCCTGGAATATATTGAAATCGGAAAAAAAGAAGGACGGCTGATCTTTGGCGGCAACAAAGGCCCGGATTCCGGTTACTACGTTCAGCCCACCATCATCGCCGATGTCTCTCCCCAAGCCCGGCTGGCGCAGGAGGAAATTTTCGCGCCGGTGCTGACAGTCATCAAAGCCAAAAATTTCGATCACGCGCTGGACATCGCCAACGATTCGGAATATGGGTTAACGGGCGCCGTTTATACGGATAATCGCGAAAAGATCGATAAAGCCAAGCGGAGCTTCCACGCCGGCAATCTCTATATCAACCGCAAATGCACCGGCGCGCTGGTCGGCGGCCATCCGTTCGGCGGGTTCAACATGTCCGGCACCGATTCCAAAGCCGGCGGTCGCGATTATCTGCTGCTGTTTATGCAGGGAAAGGCGATTGCGGAAAAGGTAAAATAATAATAATGAAAGTTCACGATTACGTTGCGGTGTTACTCGATATTGAAAATAGCCCAGTTACTCGGGGGACTACCGGTACCGTGGTTGACAAACTCTCCGACACTCATTTTTTAGTGGAATTTTCTGATGCTGATGGGCAAGTTTATGAACAGCTACCTATACACGTTGATAATTTACTTGTTTTACACCGGATAACAGAAAATCTCGAACTTACAAAACAATAATCCAGCGGCTGCGATCATTGCCTTCACTTCATCGATCATAGTTTCGGTGACCACAATTTCCACTGCTTAGGGCAATACGAATACCCTCCTAATGTTTTGTGGAGATGGAACGGTTTGACTTGCGAGACTTTCTTGAATTTTGGACAATGTTCTTTTCTCGACGAAGCCGTTCTTGTCGCTGGGTTTTCAGGGCGTGAATCTTTTCCAACAATACCGCCGCCGGCTCATCGTTCGGGTCTTGCGGCACCAGCTCGCCGCGGAAGGCTTTGGCGAGAATGGCTTGCGTGAGTTGATCCACGTGGGCTTTGACTTTGTGGTAGCGGGCTTCGATCTGTCCGTAATACTAAATAACGTTTCGACACGCGAGATGACTTCTTTTGTTTCTCTTGCAATAGGAGTATAAGGAAGGGCGGGAAGATAATTAAAAATCTGCAGGGTCAAATATATTTTTGTTTATCAGAATCTCATTATACTGCTTGCCATCCATCGGACAATTCAGCAAATCAATTGCTTCTGAGTTTTTGTCAAGCTTTAATTGCTTACGCATCGACAATACCAGATTACTGCCGATCTCTTTTTCTTTCTTTGAATGCGAAAAATAGGTGTAAACTCCCGTCTCCTTGCCTTTAAATTTATGGTGAAAATATATATGATGGCTGTTTTCGACTTTATGGAAGCCTTTTTTTGATAAACTCTGCATCGCTTTTCGACGATCAACCCCCATTAACGTTCCTCTTGAAAAAGATTTCCGTAAGACTCCTTTAGCTTTCTTGCATGACCCATTACCTGATCCCACCCAAGTTGTTTATAATACTTATAGAAATAAATAACATGCTGGCAAAAGTCCTCAAGTGCTTCGCGTTCGCTGTCGCCCGTAGCGCAGATGTCAAGAGCTTCATTTTCTGCGAAATAGGTACCATTTCCTCTGGTTATCACAACTTCGATTGGCTTAGACGAATAGACCTTGAGACCTGTAGATTTGAATTGCCATTTCGGAAATGTTTTTGTCCCAATTCTCTGCAAATACTCTCCAGGGTCAAAGTCAACTTCGGTGGATTCTTCTGAAGAGCTAACTTCATAACCACCAAAAGGAATATCGAGCTTTCTACTTTTTATCAAATTGTAGCTGTCCTCAATATCCTGGTATACTTGTGCATGAGCAGGACTCATACTTTTTCACCTCTTAGATATTGTCTATATTTTTCGGTGATGGATTTTTCAAATAGTGAACGTGCTTCGACGTGAGCATGCTGCACACTCTTGTCAATGTTTTTTATCGACAAGTTTTCTTTCATGCCGAAATCGATGTCCAGGATAAATACTTCTTGACGAGTTTTAGACTCAATTGCTGTTTGAAGCTTTGTCGTAATGGAACCTTCTTTTACTCTTGTCACAAAAGTCATGTCTAAATTCTCAAAATCAGATCCGTTCGTGTCTGGAAAGTTCAATTGAAAGGTAAAGAAATCGGCCAAAGGAACCAATCCACCTTCTCTACCAAAAGGGATCACATTGATGTATCTCCAACCCAAACGAGTAGGTTCTTCGATCTTATATGTGTCTGAGAGTGCTTGCCATGAGTTCAAAAATTCACTTATGAACTTCTTATGACCTTTGTACTTTTTATCGTAGTGAGAGAATTTGTCAATTGATAGTAATATTCCCGCATCATTTTCCTTATTTTCAAACCTATATTGCAGTAATGCCGGAGCACCACCAGGGGGAAGATGAGGAAGCAAAATGTTTGGATACTTTTCTTTTATCCTCTCATAATAAACACTTCTCCGGCATTCTATTTCCAAATTCCTTTGAAATCGCAGTTCACAAACCACCTCTATGAGCGGCGAATTAGGGTAAACTTCTTCGAGATTCATACTTGATCGATTGTTGTTGGTTTTAAGTAACGCTCAATGATAGCCAAATTACACAAAATAATCAACAGCTTTCTATTGGGCTGACTTTGATGAAAACGCATGCTTCTTTTCCCTATCTGACTTTATTCTCTCCAGCAATTTCTCCGCCGGCTCATCGTTCGGGTCTTGCGGCGCCAGCTCGCCGCGGAAGGCTTTGGCGAGAATGGACTGCGTGAGTTTCTCCACGTGAGATTTGGCTTTGTGGTAGCGGGCTTCGATCCGGTCGGCCAGCGCGAACAAAGCTTCCACGCGGCGGACGATTTCCTGTTGTTCTTCCAATGGTGGAATTATCACTTCTTCATTAGAAAGAGTGTTTCGATTCAAGGTGGGCACAGCTGTACTCGAACTGAAAGACTGAATGTCAAAGTTCAATAGAAAAAAATAAACAAATCTAGGTAAATTGCCTCTGAAATCCTTAACAAATAAAACCGTGTTATGCGGCCAATAATCTTCGTCGACATAGTGAACTCTCCCAACTGAACCACTTCTTCCAGTAACAACCCCCGGCCCTTTCGCTCTGTACTCAGCATGATACTCAATTATGCCAGCAGAGGTTACTATGGGATATTTGCCATTTTTCCGATTTTTTATTGGTAAGTCATATCCTCTTTGTAGGAGAATAAAATTGATAAACCGATCTCGTCGCCAACTCGCGGGCAGTCCGTCCTCACTCTCTTTTAATAACTGCTTCTCCCGCCAATCCTTCGTCAACTCGCCAGAGACTGCGGCGGCGAGGACGGCCTGACGAAAGCGTTTGAGCAGCACCGGAATCTTCGCCAGCCGCTTTTGGCAGACGTCCACTTTGCCCAGCAGCGCCTCCAGTTTCGCCACAATGCGGCGCTGTTCGTTGAGCGGCGCGAGTGGCAATTGGAGAGCGGATAACTTAGAAGCGTTCACGTTTGGGATAGCAATCCCCGCAGTAAAATCGGAAATTGCCTGCCAGTAGTCCTTCGATTTCAGGAACCACTCTACATACTTCGGTTCGATTCCATCGAGTGCATTGAAACGAATTAGGTAGGAAGCGAACACCGCATCACAATGGACCTTGGCTATTCTGTAGCTTACACCAACAGATCCTGCTCGCGCAACAAGAATATCATCCGGATGAACGCGATATTTCTCAATATCTTCTGGAACCTCTTCGCAATACGGAACAGTTGACCAGTCGATTTGACCATTTGAGATGTCAGATGTCCGAACATATTTGACATTACCTATTTTGGACGCCCGACACGTCCAGCCATATTGCGGCTTGTTGCAGACATCCCCAAGTGATGTGATTGTCCACCCGCTCGTGAGCCCGTCCCTCATCTCTCCACACCCCCCTCCTTCTCCAACAATTCCACGATGTCCTTCAGATCATCCACCACCGCTTCCAACTCGGTGATGGCTTCGCTGGCGAGGTCTTGCGGCTCGGGCAGCTCATCGCTGTCTTCGAGGGATTCGTCCTTCAGCCAAGTGATGTCGAGCTTGTAGCCGCGTTCTTTGATTTCGGAGACATGAAAGCGGCGGAAGCGGCCGGTCTCGCCGGTATCCTTGCGCTGACTCTGTCCGTTGGGATCTTTGCCGTAGGCTTTCTCGAATTCCGCGAAGTGCTGCGGCGAAAGCGGGCGCTCTTTTTTCGTGATGCCCGGCACGTTGGAGCGGCCATCGAAAATCCACACGTGCTCGGTGGCGTGGCCTTTCTGAAAAAAGATGACGTTGGCTTTCACGCCCTGGCTGTACGGCGTGAACGTGCCGCGCGGCAGCCGCAGGATGGTGTGCAGCGCGCAATCCTGCATGAGGATTTCGAAGACCTCGCCGGCCTTGCCTTCAAAGAGACAGTTGTCGGGCAGCACCATGACCGCACGTCCGCCGGGCTCGAGAATGTTCACCACGTGCTGGACGAAGTTGAGCTGTTTGTTGCTGGTCTCGATGGTGAAGTCGTCGCGGTCGGGCGCCTGGTTCGCGCCTTTGGTGCCGAATGGCGGATTGGTGAGCACCACTTCATAGCGCTCGCCGCGGTCGGGTTCATAGATGCTGTCGCCCAAATAGATTTTGGGCTGCAATCCGTGCAGGTAAAGATTCATCAACGCCAGCCGGCGCGGCCGGGGAACGAGATCTTGTCCGTAGTACGTCGACTTGCGGATGCGCTGCCAATCTCTGCGCTCGATGGCGGCGCCGTCGTTGGTGGCCTCCATGAGCCACTCGTACGCGCTTACCAAAAATCCGCCGCTGCCGCAAGCCGGATCGCAAATTCGGAATTCGGAGTGCGCCCGCGGATCGGGTTTCGTCACGCGCACGATGGATTGAATCAGCACGCGCGGGGTGAAGTATTGTCCCGCACCTTTTTTGCCTTCGCTGGCAGCTTTCTCCAGCAAGCCCTCAAAGGCCTGCCCCTTCACATCGACGTCCAGCTCCGACCATTCGACTTCATCGATCATGGTGATGAGCCGTTTCAGATTTACCGGATTGTTGAAACGCGGCACCGACTGAGCGAAGATGTCCCCGAGCAAACCCGGCTCTTCGCGCAGCCGGCGCAGAATTTCCGAGTAGTGATCGGTGAGGCGGGTGCCGGATTCCGGCTTCAAACTGTTCCAGTCGTAACCGGCCGGAATCTCCACGCCTCTTTCATCGGCCATTTTCAGAAACAGCAAATACGTGAGTTGCTCGATGTAATCGCCGTAGTCGATGCCATCGTGACGCAGGGTGTGGCAGAATCCCCAGAGCTTGTTGACGATGTCGGTCATGTAGACCCCCCTTTTGTTCCCCCTTTGCCAAGGGGGGAAATCTGTTCCCCCTCCTTGCTAAGGAGGGGGTCCGGGGGAGGTTCATGGAGTTTATGCAACTTGGTCAGAATCATTTCCAATACTCCATCGATATTGTTATAAACATCCGTATTCAAAAACCGAATGATCGTGATTCCAAAGGATGAGATGTGGGTTTCCCGCTTTTTGTCATACTCCATCGCTTCGTCAGAGAAATGAGTCTCCCCATCAATTTCGATGGTGAGTTTTACCCGAGGGCAATAGAAATCGACCACATAACTGTCAATGCTATGTTGCCTTCAGAATTTGAAGCCTTGTATCTGTTTGCCTTTCAAATGTTGCCAAAGCCGTTGTTCAGCGTCGATGGGATTGTTCCGCAATTGCCGACGCTTCTCTTTTTCAGAAGTTTTGTTATAGTGGATGGTCATACTTCTCTTCCAACCACCCCCAACCCCCTCCTTGCGAAGGCGGGGCTTTATGCCGCAATCCGAAAATTGATTTCACTCACTAACGCTTCTAATCCCGCTCCAAACAACTTGCGCGCCTTGCCTAAACCGCCGTTGCGTTCGAACAGCGGCGCGAATTCAAAATCATTCATCTCAATCGTCAGGTTTTGAATCAGGTGTTCTTTAATGAAGCCCAACCATTTCATTTGTTCTCGCGTGAAGGTTTTGCCAGCCGTGCACTTTTCCAGTGCGCGTTCAATCCGTTCCGTTGCATCGAGGATGGGTTCGGATTCATTGGCGGCATGTTTTACCATGGAGATGATGTCGGCCAAGGCTTTGTGATAAACCCGCTCGTGGGCTTTCTGCAGCCTTTCGGGCGGAAAGTGATTGCGTCGCAGATTTTGCTGCAGTTCAGTGAGTACATCGGGTTTCCAGTCTTTTGGACTTTCCACAAGAATCTGTAGGGCGGTGATTTGATGCTGGTTTTCTTTGATGAAGTTAGAAAAAGACTCGAGATAATCTTCCGCAGTATTTCCTTCCCCGAAAAGGGCTTCGGAAGTCACGTGGTCCTCAAGTTCATAAGCTTTGTAAAACGATCGTTTCGCGCGTTGATAGTTGACGAACAGTTCCTGAAAGTCTTTGTCGCGCAACAGCTTCATCGTCTCAGCAAAGTTGCTGGCAATGTTTGCCGGCAACTCATCGGCAAATCGTTTCACGTCACCGTTCGGAATATACAGAGCAAATTTTTCGCGCGCCTCCGCGCCCATGTTGCGCTCGATGCGACGCAGCCGCTTCACCAGCACTTTCACAAAATAATCGCGGTCGATGTTTTGGTAGATGTGCTCGATAACCTGCGCGATGGAAAGCGGTTCCTTTTCCGGCAACTCGACTTTGAAATCCGTGGTGTTCTTAAAATACTCGATCAGCGAGCCGCCAAAGCAATCGAAGATTTTGAAATGCGATTTGTGAATCTCCGGACAAAGCCGCGTGCCCCGTCCCAACATTTGCACCCAAAGAATGCGCGATTTCACCGGACGCATAAACACCACGAATTCGAGCGACGGAATGTCCACACCCGTGCTGAGCATATCGACGGTCACCACAATTTTCGGATTGGGCCGATTGCGAAACTCACGGATTTTTTGCAACGGCCGATCCACGCTTGGACTACCGGTAATTTTTTGCACAAATTCGTCGCCCTGTCCAAATTCATCGCGGCAAATTTGCACAAGCTGATCGGCATGAGAAGTATGCGGCAGGTCATTCACTGCGAAGATAAGAATTT
>Ga0247727_10017181_pt1 | contig 11558 bp, 3 predicted proteins | sample WisWelCaveWW1625_FD_202498 | JGI IMG/M metagenome (GOLD analysis project Ga0247727, IMG submission 202498) | Biofilm microbial communities from Wishing Well Cave, Virginia, United States - WW16-25 | ecosystem: Environmental > Aquatic > Deep subsurface > Groundwater > Cave microbial mat | place... | reverse complement strand
CGCCCCGTGTGCCAATGCGACGCCGGCCGCGATGTCGTGCTCGGCCATGCGCCGGTGCATGAACGTCGCCACCGCATCACCGCGACGCATGAGCGCCGTCAGCCCGTGACCGCGCCCCGGGACATACTGCTGCACGATGGGCAGCGGCAGCGCCGCATCCTGGCGCAGCCCAGCGACATGGCGCACGGTTTCGACCAGCGTACTCGGATCGCGCACCAGCACGACCTGTTGACTGCCCGAACTGTGCACACCCTTCACGATCACCGGAAACTCGACCGTGCGCGCCAAACGCGCCGCGTCGTCGAATGATTCCAGTTCATAGGTCTCCGGCACCGCGACGCCGAGCTGGCGCGCCAGTCGCGCCGCGCGGTCCTTGCGATCGGCCGCCAAGAAAATCTCGCGCGGCGGCAACGGACACCCGGTCAGCGCCTGCACGCGAGCGCGATGCAGCGACAGGATGTCGGTGGTGGCTTCCTCGAAGAACAACGTCGCGTCATACCGACCGCGCTGGAGCGTCTCGAGCAACCATTCCGTGTAGGCGGCGCGCCCGAGATTGGGTGACGGCGACACCAACGTCGCGGCGCAGTACCGCGACGCGAACCCCTGGGCCCGCGGCTTGTGCGCCGCGACCGTCACGTGCGCGCCGTGCGCACCCAGGCTGCGCACGGCCGCCAGGGCATGGCAGTACTGGCCATCCAGCACCAGGACACGCATGGGCGGGGGCCCGGATTCGAGTCTTGGAGGAACCACTTCGATCAAGGAGGCCCCCGGGGGTTCTGGACGATCCCTCGTCCGCAGGCGATCCTTTCGCGGAGCAACTCGCGCTCCATTTGGAAGCGCGTCTCCGTCCCCCTCGATGCTGGCCGGCTGCCAAGGATTCGGCGCCGTCCTTCACAAAAGCGTAAAAACGGATTGCCAGCGTCCAGGCGCGAGGTCTAACCTTCTCGCACGGAAACGCAGCCACTGCATGACATCACTGTGCGGGATGCCCCACTGGGGGCCGGCACCCTCTGGCCGGCGTCTGGTCAGTTTCTCGCCTCGAACGCGATCGAACAGTTGTACGCCTCGCAACGACGAGGGAACCCATGACTCGCTCCCTTGGGTCCCATGTCCGTTTCGGCTTTGGCCTCCGAGCCGTGCGCGCATTGCGTGCGGCTCTGGATGTGCCGGCATGCGTGTCTCTCCGCACGCTTCGCAAAGTCCCCCCTGGAACATGCCGAATTCGGGCCCTGCTGCGGGTGCGCAACGCGGGGAGCTGCATGCTGACCTAGGTCGGCATCGTGATTCGATCGAGGGGTGCCATGAACGCCTGCATGGGATCCTTGGCTTCGCGCTGCACCGCTCCCTCCACCGGTGCATCGCCGTGCATCGATCGATCGCGCCCCTACGAGAGGCGCCGCGAGCGAACCAGGATCCACCGGTTCGCTCGCCTCGCTCCGCGAGGAGCGGGTCGTGGTCCGACGCGCGTTCGCGGCGCTTTTTTCTTGGTTTCGATGATGACGAGGAGACGTCCGCATCCCAGAAGGGGGATTGCCATGAAGTTCGCATTCACGCTCTTGCGATGGTGTTTGGCGCTCGGCGCCAGTGCCGCGTGGGCAACTCCCAAGGAGCGCGCCAACTTCACGCCGATCGAAGCGGCGGAAGACACCGACGATCCGTCGGCCGACCGCGCCGGCAAGGTGCTGCAAGACACGATCTGGATCGCCGATTGGAGCTTCGATGAGAATTGCGAGCTCGGCGGCTGGATCCGCTACGACGAGCGCATTCTGAACGACGGCTCGAATTACTGGGCCGTCACGACGGATTACGCAGGTTCGGGTAGCGGGACGATCACCAGCAAAGGTGCCGCCCTTCGCCGGCACAACCTGTGCTGGGCGACCGACGGCTACGGCAACAACTGGGATTATTCGATCATTCTGAAGTACTCGGGCTCGACCGCGACGCTGGCGTTCAAGTACATCGGCGACTCCGAGCCCGGCTTCGACTTCATCAGGGTGGAATCGGATTCGCTCGGTCTTTCCGAAGCACGGGTGGACTACAGCGTGGACCCGGCGGGCGTTCCGTCGTTGTTCCGCGAAGTTCTGCTCACCGACGACGGTGACAACTCGGCCGGCGTCACGGTAGCCCCGATCGCGTTGCCCGATTACGGTGCGGGCACGCACGAGGTCTACATTCGCTTCGCGGCAGACGGTGCGTTTTCGCCTGAAGACGGCGACTATCCTTCGGTCATCTTGGCTGGGGTCGTCGTCGACGACGTCGCGGTCACGGGTGGCATCGCTTACACCGAAGACTTCGAGGGCGTGCTGAACGCGAACGTTTCGTTCGCGAACACGGCCGTCGCGACGCTTTTCGGCGAGTGGGCACGTTTGTTCCAGCACCTCACCGACAACGACAAGTGCACCGAAAACACCAGTTGCGCTTGGATCTTGACCGATCCGACGCGCATCGCGCTGTTCCCGGACATGGCTTTCGGCCCCGGCGCGGCCGTGATCCGCGACTGGGTCGATGACACGATCGTCAGCCCATGGGTGTCGCTGGCTTCGACGCCGTCGGCGAACGGCACCATCCTGTCGTTCCGCCGCTTCCCCGGGAACCGTTTCACCCAGGGTGGCGTGGTGCAGAACTGGCGCGTGCGCGGCAAGGTCAAGGTCGAGAACACCGACACGACCTCAGGCGGCGACTCGATCGACTGCGTCAGCCCGTGGGGCCACAGCTCGATGTGGAATTCGCTCACGACCTTCGCATGGGTGACCTCGATCTTCGACGCGACATCGTTCTATCCCAGCACCTCGACGGAAGTGCAGGTCGCGTTCCGCGTCTCCACCTGGCGCTACCTGACCGGTGCGCCGCCTCCGGCGACCTTGAATCCGGGACCGGGGCCGTATACGGATCGGGTGCGCATTGGACGCCGCATCCTGAGCGGCCCAGTGTTCGACGTCGGCATCGACACGCGGTTCCAGGGTGCGGACAACTTCGCGTCGACCGTGAACACGATCACACCGGGCGTGCACTACTCGCCGTCGATCGATCGCTTCGGCACCTGCGATTTCCGGCCGGGAACGGAATTTGGTACTCACTTCACCAGCACACAGATCATCTCCGGTGACTCGGTGACCACGATCGTCGTCGATTCGCGGCTCGCGGGCGGGATTACGTCGGTGCGGTGGTACGGCGCGATTACCGCGGGCCCACACGCCGGCAAGGCTCCGGCGCCGTACACGGTGGGTGGGAACGGGTTCTTCGAAGTGACCCCGGACAGCTCGAAGAACGCGTCCGGTGTCACGATCGCGAACCGTTGGTTCGTGAGCCTGGACGACACCTACCTGCGCGGTGGCGACGCTCTGGTTTACTTCTGGCACGCGACCGATGCCGGTGGCGGCGCGAGTTCGGCGCCACAGGGCATCACCGCGCTCCCCGCGTCGGTGAAGGCGGCGGAAGCTTCGACCCGCGGTTTGTTCGCCGTGGACGCACTGCCGACCATCGACTGGGCGCCAGCGTATCTGGCGCGCATCGCGGCCGATGCGAACGGCGATCTGGCGCCGACGCCGATGGAGTTGGCGTCGTCGTCACAGCGCAATTGCACCCTGTACTACCAGCACGTGACCAGTAATCGCCGGAGCGGCGCGGTCAACAAGACGTCGTTCATGCGTACGTTGGATGCGCTGGGGTACAACGGCGACTACGACGTGTTCGACGTGCAGGGCTACGGTAACACCAACAACCAGTTGGGAAGCCGCGCCACGATCGAACAGTGCACCGGCTACCAGCTCCTCATCGAGGACGACGGACGTTCGAGCTTGACGCCGAACATCCCCGATGGCGGCAACAGCGACAACGAGAAGGTGCGGCAAGCGACGTTCTACCGGAACTGGCTCGACGGCGGACTGACGAGCGAGGCCGGTCGGGCGACGCTGTGGATCTTGGGCGAGAGCACGGTCGCCGAGTTCCCGACCAACGCCTTGTTCACGACGTACTGCGGCCTGGGTGCCGTGGTGCAGGACCAGGCGTTGTCGGTGAATCCGGACGTGGCGGGTCAGACGTCGTTCACGTTCGTGCCCTCGAGCTGCGTCGCGAGTTTCGCGGGTGACGTGTTCAGTCTGAATGGCGGTTGCCCGACCTTGCGCAACTACGATGGCTACACCGCGGCGGGCACCGCGATCGCGACCCATAAGTACCGCGGCGGGACGACGCTCGGATCGACCGCGATTCTCATGAACGCACGCCCGGCGACGAACGCCAACACGATCCTGATGGGATTCGCGTGGTTCGACATTCGGAGTCCGTTCTGCTCGCCACCGGGATGTCCGAGCCCGAGCACGCCGGCGAAGGCGCTCGCTTCGAGGATCCTGGCGTGTGCGCTGACGGAAGGTTGCCAGGAGCCCTTGGATCCGACCGGAGTGCCTGCCGACGATTGGACCGATGTGCCGCCGGTGTCGGCGCTGCACCAGAACGTGCCGAACCCGTTCAACCCGACGACGAAGATTGCATTCGATCTCGCGCGCACGGGACACGTGCGGCTCGAGGTATTCGATGTCGGTGGACGCGTGGTGCGGACGTTGGTGGATGGAGCGATGGTCGCTGGCCGCAATCACCATGTCGTGTGGGACGGCCTCGACGCCGCCGGCGCGCGTGCGTCGAGCGGCGTGTACTTCTATCGGTTGGTCGCCGGCGACCTGACCGCGACCCGCAAGATGATCGTGCTGAAGTAGGGGGGACGATGCGGCGGGCGGCAACGCCCGCCGCCTTCGCATCGCTCGAACAGGGGGGACAAGAATGAGTCCGAGTCGACGAGGCGAGGCACTGCGTCTGCAGGTGCTGATCGCTTCCATCGCGCTGATTCTTTTTGCCAGTGTGGCGTGGGCCGCACCGAAGGAACGCGCCAGCTTCACGCCGATCGAAGTGGATGAGGACGTGAACGAATCGTCGGCCGATCGCGCCGGCAAGGTTCTGCAGGACACAATCTGGATCGCCGACTGGAGCTTCGATCCGGGCTGCAGTTCCACCGGTTGGGTCAAGTTCGACGAACGCATCCTGAACGACGGCTCGAACTACTGGCAGGTGACCACCGACTACGCGGGCGCCGGCAGCGGCACGATCGGCGGTTTCGCCGCGGCACTACGCCGCCGCGATCTCTGCATACCCTGTGAGGGCTACAGCGATAACTGGGATTACTCGATCGTGCTGAAGTATTCGGGCTCGACGGCGACGCTGGCGTTCAAGTACATCAGCGATTCGGAGCCCGGCTTCGATTTCGTCACGGTGGAATCGGATTCGCTCGGTCTCTCCGAGGCGCGGGTGGACTACAGCATCGACCCTGCAGGCGTTCCGTCGGCATTCCGCGATGTCCTGCTCACCGACACCGGCGACAACTCGGCCGGCGTGACCGTGGCCCCGTTGGCACTGACGGACTATGGTCCCGGCGTGCACGAGGTTTACATTCGCTTCGCCTCAGACGGTGCCTTCTCGTGCGATGACGGTGACTACCCATCGTCGATCCTCGCCGCGCTTGTTGTCGACGACATCGCGGTGACCGGTGGGATTGCCTACACCGAAGACTTCAGCTGCGGCGCGATCGGGTGCTTGAACCCGAACGTGCAGTTGCTCAACACCGCGGTTGCGACGCCGTTCGGCGAGTGGGCGCGTTTGTTCCAGCACATCACCGACAACGACAAGTGCACCGAGAACACGACGTGTGCTTGGTTGTGGACCGACCCGACCAAGATCGCGTTCTTCCCTGACATGGCCTTCGGCCCAGGGTCTGCGATCATCCGCGACTGGCTCGACGACACGATCGTCAGCCCGTGGGCGAGCCTGGCGAGCACGCCGTCCGCGAATGGCACCATCCTGTCCTTCCGTCGCTTCCCGGGGAATCGTTTCACCCAGGGCGGCGTGGTGCAGAACTGGCGCGTGCGCGGCAAGCTCAAGGTTGCGAACACCGACACGACCGCACCCGGCGACTCGATCGACTGCGTGAGCCCGTGGGGCCATGCGTCGATGTTCAACTCGCTGACGACGTTCAACTGGGTCACGTCCATCTTCGACGCGACCACGTTCTACAGCGGCGCTTCGAGAGAAGTTCAGTTCGCGTTCCGCGTCTCGACTTGGCGCTACCTGACAGGTGCGCCGCCTCCCGCGACGTTGAACACGGGCCCTGGGCCGTACACGGATCGGGTGCGCATCGGCCGTCGCATCTTGAGCGGCCCGGTGTTCGACATTGGCTTGGATACGCGTTTCCAGGGCAGCGACAACTTCGCTTCGACCGTCAACACGATACCGGGTGGTGCACACCCGCACTACTCGCCGTCGATCGATCGGTTCGGCACCTGCGATTTCCGGATGGGAACCGACCAGGGTACCGGTCTCACCAGCACGCGAGTCGTGTCTGGCGACTCGGTGACCACGAACGTTGTCGATTCCCGCCAGGCGGGCGGGATCACGTCGGTGAAGTGGTACGGCGCGATCACCACAGGCCCGCACGTAGGGAAAGCTCCGGCGCCGTACACGGTGGGCGCGAACGGGTTCTTCGAAGTGACCCCGGACAGCGCGAGGAATTCGTCGGGTGTTGTGGTCGCGAACCGCTGGTTCGTGAGCCTGGACGACACCTACCTGCGCGGTGGCGACATCCTGGTCTACTTCTGGCGCGGGACCGATGCCGGTGGTGGCGCGAGTTCAGCACCGTCAGGCATCACGGCGCTCCCTGCGTCCGTGGCAGCGGCGGAAGCTGCGACCCGCGGTCTGTACGAGCTCAACTTCTTGCCGACCATCGATTGGGCGCCGGCGTACTTGGCGCGCATCGCTGCGCATTCGAGCGGTGACCTGAATCCGACGCCGGAGGAGATCGCCGCGTCGCCACAGCGCAATTGCATCTTGTACTACCAGCACACGACCAGCAATCGTCGCAGTGGTCCGACCAACGCGACGTCGTTCATGCGGACATTGAACGCGCTGGGCTACGACGGCGACTACGACATCTACGATCCGCAGGGCTACGGCAACACCAACAACCAGTTGGGGAGCCGTGCCACGGTCGAGCAGTGCACCGGCTACCAGCTCCTCATCGAGGACGACGGGCGTTCAGGTCTGACGCCGAACATCCCCGATGGTGCGAATCTGGACAACGAGAAGATTCTGCAGGCGACGTTCTACCGGAATTGGCTCGACGGGGGACTGACGAGCGAGGTCGGTCGCGCCACGCTGTGGATCTTGGGCGAGAGCACGGTTGCCGAGTTCCCGACCAACGCTCTGTTCACGACCTACTGCGGCTTGGGTGCCGTGGTGCAGGACCAGGCGCTGGCGTTGAACCCGGACGTGGTCGGTCAAACGTCGTTCACGTTCGTGCCGTCGAGTTGTGTCGTGAGCTTCGCGGGCGATGTGTTCAGCTTGAACGGCGGCTGCCCATCGTTGCGCAACTACGACGGCTACACCGCCGCCGGCACCGCGGTCGCAACCCACAAGTACCGCGGCGGGACAACGCTCGGATCGACCGCGATTCTCATGAACGCACGCCCGGCGACGAACGCCAACACGATCCTGATGGGATTCGCGTGGTTCGACATTCGGAGTCCGTTCTGCTCGCCACCGGGATGTCCGAGCCCGAGCACGCCGGCGAAGGCGCTCGCTTCGAAGATCCTGGCGTGCGCGCTGACTGAGGGCTGCCAGGAGCCCTTGGATCCGACCGGAGTGCCCGCCGACGATTGGGCCGATGTGCCGCCGGTGTCGGCGTTGCATCAGAACGTGCCGAACCCGTTCAATCCGACGACGACGATCGCTTTCGACTTGGCGCGTGCGGGACACGTGCGGCTCGAGGTGTTCGATGTCGGCGGACGCAGCGTGCGCACGTTGATGGATGCCGCGATGCCCGCGGGTCGTAATCACCACGTCGTGTGGGACGGTCTCGACGCGGCCGGCGCGCGTGCGTCGAGCGGCGTGTACTTCTATCGGTTGGTCGCCGGGGACCTGACCGCGACCCGCAAGATGATCGTGCTGAAGTAGGGGAATGCGGCGGGCGGCACGCCCGCCGCATGACTTGAAGGAGTCGTCATGGACTCGAGTGAAGACCGAAGTGCAACTCGGTCCGGACCGAGTTGGTTGCATCACGTCCGGCACCTGCATCGCTCGGTTTGGAGCGAGTGGGCGCGTGTGCAAGCAGCTTCCATCGCGCTGATTCTTGTCGCAAGCCTGGCGTGGGCCGCACCTAAGGAACCCGCCACCTTCACGCCGATCGAAGTGGACGAGGATGTCAACGACCCGTCGGCCGATCGCGCCGGCAAAGTGCTGCAGGACACGGTTTGGATCGCGGACTGGAGTTTCGATCCAGGTTGCAATTCCAGCGGCTGGGTCAAGTTCGACGAGCGCATTTTGAACGACGGATCGAATTACTGGGGCGTCACGACGGATTTCGCGAGTGCTGGCAGTGGCACGATCACGAACGCCGCCGCAGCACTGCGCCTGCACGACCTCTGCGGTTCGACCTGTGGCGGAGGCTATGGCGACAACTGGGACTACGCGATCGTGCTGAAGTACTCGGGCTCCACGGCGACGCTGGCGTTCAAGTTCATCAGCGATTCGGAGCCCGGCTTCGACTTCGTCACGGTGGAAAGCGATTCACTGGGCCTGTCGGAGGCACTCGTGGACTACTCGGTGGACCCGATCGCGACCCCGGCGCAGTTTCGTGAAGTGTTGTTCATCGTCGATGGCGACCACTCGTCCGGTGTAACAGTGGCCCCGATGGCGTTGACCAACTATGGTCCGGGTGTACACGAGGTCTACATTCGTTTCAAATCGGGCGCGGACTTCGCGCCCTATGAGTGCAAATACCCGTCGGCCATTCTGGCTGCGGTCGTCGTCGACGACATCGCGGTCACGGGTGGCATCGCTTACACGGAAAACTTTGAAGCCGCCCTGAACGCGAACGTCTCGTTCGCGAACACGGCCGTCGCGACGCCGTTTGGCGAGTGGGCGCGGTTGTTCGAGCACGTCACCGACAACGACAAGTGCACCGAGAACACGACGTGCGCCTGGTTGTGGACCGACCCGACCAAGATCGCGTTCTTCCCGGACATGGCATTCGGCCCCGGCTCGGCGATCATCCGCGACTGGCTCGACGACACGATCGTCAGCCCGTGGACGTCGCTGGCTTCGACGCCGTCGGCGCAGGGCACGGTTCTGTCGTTCCGCCGCTTCCCGGGGAATCGTTTCACCCAGGGTGGCGTCGTGCAGAACTGGCGCGTGCGCGGCAAGCTCAGGGTCGCGAACACCGACACGACCGCACCCGGCGACTCGATCGACTGCGTGAGCAAGTGGGGCCACGCGTCCATGTTCAATTCGCTCACCACCTTCGCATGGGTGACCTCGATCTTCGACGCGACCACGTTCTTCAGTGGCGCTTCGAGAGAAGTCCAGTTCGCGTTCCGCGTCACGACTTGGCGCTACCTGACGGGTGCGCCGCCTCCCGCGACATTGAACACGGGCCCGGGCCCGTTCACCGATCGGGTGCGCATCGGGCGTCGCATCATCAGTGGGCCGGTATTCGACATCGGTCTCGATACGCGCTTCCAGGGCAACGACAACTTCGCGTCGGCGGTGAACTCGATCACGCCCGGCGAGCATCACTCCGCAACGACGGATCGGTTCGGCACCTGCGACTTCCGCATGGGCACGGATACGAACATCGGTCTGCCCTCGACCGTACTGGTGTCGGGCGATTCGGTCACGACCAACGTGATCGATTCGCGCTTGGCAGGTGGCATCACGTCGGTGAAGTGGTATGGCGCGATCGTGGCGGGGCCGCACACGGGCAAAGCGCCGGCGCCGTACACGGTGGGCACGAACGGGTTTTTCGAGGTGACCCCGGACAGCGCCCGGACTTCGTCGGGGAATGTCGTCGCGAATCGCTGGTTCGTGGATCTCGATGACACTTATTTCCGCGGTGGTGATCAGCTTCTCTACTTCTGGCGTGCGACCGATGCGGGCGGCGGTGCCTCGTCGGCACCATCGGGGATCACCGCGATCCCCGCGTCGGTGGCGGCGGCGGAGGCCGCGACGAAGGGTTTGTTCGAGGTCAGTTTCCTGCCGACGATCGATTGGGCGCCGTCATATTTGGCGCGCATCGCGGCCGATGCGAACGGTGATCTGGAGCCAACGGAGCCTGAGTTGGCGGCATCGTCGCAGCGCAATTGCATCTTGTACTACCAGCACGTGACCAGTAATCGTCGCAGCGGTCCGACCAACGCGACATCGCTCATGCGGACGTTGAATGCGCTGGGCTATAACGGCGACTACGACGTGTTCGACCCGCAAGGCTACGGCAACACCAACAATCAATTGGGGAGCCGCGCCACGATCGAGCAGTGCACCGGTTACCAACTTCTCATCGAGGACGATGGCCGATCCTCTTTGACGCCGAACATCCCTGATGGCGCCAATATCGACAACGAAAAGATTCGACAAGCGACGTTCTACCGGAATTGGCTGGATGGCGGACTGACCAGCGAAGTCAGTCGCGCGACGCTTTGGATTCTGGGTGAGAGCACCGCGGCGGAGTTCTCGACCAACGCGCTGTTCACCAACTACTGCGGCATGAGTGCAGTGGTGCAGAACCAGGGGTTGTCGGTAAACCCGGACGTGGTGGGGCAAACGTCGTTCACATTCGCCCCGTCGAGTTGCGTCGCGAGCTTCGCAAGCGATGTGTTCAGTCTGAACGGTGGTTGCCCATCGCTTCGCAACTACGATGGTTACACCGCCGCCGGCACCGCGATCGCGACGCACAAGTACCGCACCGAATCGACGCTCGGCTCGACCGCGATCCTCATGAACGCGCGCCCGGCGACGAACGCCAACACGATCCTGATGGGATTCGGGTGGTTCGATATTCGGAGTCCGGTCTGCACGCCGCCGGGATGTCCGAGTCCAAGCACGCCGGCGAAGGTGCTGGCGTCGAAGATCCTGGCGTGCGCGCTGACGTCGGCTTGCCAGGAACCACTCGATCCGACCGGCGTGCCTGCGGACGATTGGGCCGACGTGCCGCCGGTCTCGGCGCTGCACCAGAACGTGCCGAACCCGTTCAATCCGACGACGACGATCGCGTTCGATCTGGCGCGTGCAGGACACGTGCGGCTCGAGGTGTTCGATGTCGGCGGGCGCGTGGTTCGCACGCTGGTCGACGCCGCGATGCCCGCGGGTCGCAATCATCGCATCGTTTGGGACGGCCTCGACGCGGCCGGCGCGCGTGCTTCGAGCGGCGTCTACTTCTATCGGTTGGTCGCCGGTGACCTGACCGCGACCCGCAAGATGATCGTGCTGAAGTAGAAGGGGGAGAAACGATGCGATCGCACGGCGGCCGTGACTTTGTGAAATTGTTCGCAACTAGGTCCGGACCGAGTTGGTTGCATCACGTCCGGCACCTGCATCGCTCGGTTTGGACCGAGTGGGCGCGTGAGCACGCAGCTTCCATCGCGCTGATTCTTGTCGCGAGCCTGGCGTGGGCCGCACCGCGGGAGCCCGCCACGTTCACGCCGATCGAAGTGGATGAGGACGTGAACGATCCGACGGCAGATTGC
>Ga0247727_10017180_pt1 | contig 11558 bp, 7 predicted proteins | sample WisWelCaveWW1625_FD_202498 | JGI IMG/M metagenome (GOLD analysis project Ga0247727, IMG submission 202498) | Biofilm microbial communities from Wishing Well Cave, Virginia, United States - WW16-25 | ecosystem: Environmental > Aquatic > Deep subsurface > Groundwater > Cave microbial mat | place... | reverse complement strand
CCCAAGCCAGAGCGAGGCCACCGTCCTTTCGGTAACGATGCTCTCTAACCACACCGCTCAGGCGGAGGTTGCCCGCGCCTATCTCACTTCCAGCGGCCAACCCGTCACCTTTACCCTGTCACAGTTCTATCAATTCAACGGGGCCGCCTGGCAACGCCTGCCCATCCCCGAAACCTATTGGGGTGAAGGCCGGGAGTATCGCGGCCAGCGAATTCACATTCGGTACGCGATGGTGGATGAAGATTTTGTAAAAGACTTTGGCCCCTTTGCGGAGGCGGCGCTGGTTGAAGCGTGCGAGACGTGGACTTGCCATCCATCCCACAACATCGCCTTGAACTTTAGCGCCGAAGGGCCACGCCTGCCCGACGCCACGACCGAGGCCTATCCAGCCGATGCGCCAAGCACGTTGGCGTTGCTATGGGCCAGGGCAGACATCGAACAAGAATTGCGCCTCCCCTCTCCCCATCTGGTCGGCTATCCCGCCGACGAGGCGAGTCGGGAGGTGTTGAAACGCGCGTTGGCCTTGCAAGCCCTCATCGGCCTGGCCAACGAACTGGCGGGGAGCGCCCAGCGTGACAATGCCTATCTTTACGCCTTCGTCGCGCGGATGGGCGCGCGTCTCGGTTTGGAAGCGCCCAACGTGGGGGAGGGCCTGACCGTTCAGACATTTTATGAGCCGGGTGAATTATGGGAACTGGCCTATGCCAGCCTGTGGCAATCGCCCGTTGAGCGTGATGAGGCCTTGCGCGCCGCGCTGGGGAGTTTGAACGATTTGCTGGTCGCGCCCGGTCTGCCCGCCAATGCGGAGGCCCGGCTCTTTGCCAGCCTGCGCGAAAATTTTTACCCCACCGATTGGTATGCGGAAGCGTTAAACGTTACGCGCGCCGAGGCGCAAGAGCGCTTGTGGCAGTCGTTGTTGAGTCGTTACCAGATTGGCCCGTTTGCCTCGCCGCCTGATCTTCTGCTTCAATGCGTCAGCGGGCCAGCGCTCTATCATTTGTCTGACCAGCGCCTCACAGAATTTTTGCCGTTTGCCCAAAGCGACAACGCCTTTGTCTTCAGCAGTTGGTCGCCCACGGGTGAGTGGCTGGCGCTGTTTCCGCCCAACAGCCAGCGCGTGTTTCTGGTTAACCTGCGCTCTGGCGCGGTCACCACCCAGGATCAACCACCGACCGAGGCGAATGTCTTCGCCTTCATCCCCAAAGCGTGGGTGGATGATATGACTTTGGCTTATATCGTCAGCCGGTTGCGTCGGCCGCCTCTCCTCCGCTTTATGAACGTCAGCGGGGCCGAGCGCGCAATGGTTGAAGTGGAAAATGTCTGGACGTATGCCCTGGCCCCGAATGGAGGGTTGGCCGTCATTCAACGCGCTGATCAATTAGAACTCATCCCGGCCTGGGGCGGCCCGGCGACCCTCATCGGCGCGGGCCATACCCCGCGCTGGTTGCCCGGTGGGCAATCACTGATATTTGATGATGACCGCGATCCGACCAACACGGCCCTCTCCCGCTACACGGTCGCGACCGGCCAGATAACGACGATCCTTGACGATGCCCGCATCAACCAGGCGGCGTGGTCCCTGACCGAAAACTTAGTGGCGGTGGCGACCCTGGAACTGGGCAGCGACTCGTTCTCCAACAACTACCAAATTCGGGTGGGGGCGGTGTCGTCCGAAGGCCTCCAGTGGCGGTGGCTCGACCCTGAAACGATTCAAAGTGTCTTTGACCTGGAATTTTCGGCGGATGGCAAATTCCTGGCCGCGTTGCAATATGGCTCACAGCGCCGGACGACCTTTACCGTGATCTATGATGTCGCCACCGGACAACGCCTGCGCGAAATCGAATCGACCTACACCCTGGCCTGGTCGCCCACCGGCCACCGGTTGGCGCTTTCGGGCGCGAACGGTGTATATCTGGTGGATGAACCCGCCGACTCAGCCGACCCGTCGACATTGGCCATCAACGCCGAGTGTTATAGTGTGCTGTGGAATCCGGCCCGATGAAAAACCGCACGAAAGGGAGAGACGCTATGTTGGATTGGAAAATCACCGACGCACCCGATGTGGATGAAACCCGGCCTGCCCCTGCCGCGCCGCCTCCCCCCACCCGACGCGGCCTGCCCCGGAGTGCGTGGCTCCTCATGGGCAGTGTTATCATTTTGGCAGTGCTGGGCGCGGGGGTCTACTCATGGTGGACGCGCGCCAGCGCCCGACTGGCCGTTCAACAAGCGCTGGCCCAGGAGTCAAGCGCGGTCGCCGCCCGGGACGCTCCGCAAATTAATAAGCTCTATGGCACCGATGATGCCAATTGGGGTCAGGCTTACACACGGTGGGCCTTGGATGGGCAGGCCGCGCCCCGGCCTCAGCCATTTCTTTATCCTCTCACCACCACCGGCCAACTCACCACCCTTGAACCGTTTGCCTCCAATGTCCTGCGCGGTGAAGTGGCGCGCCCGTTTTCTACGACCCAGGGACAAGTGTTGACGTTTACCACCGACTATTTCTTTGCCTTCAACGATGACCTCTGGCAACGCATTGCGCCGCCCGCCAACTATTGGGGCCAGCAACAAGCCTACCTCGGCCCCTACCTCACCATTTTCTATTGGGAACCTGACCAGGCTTTGGTCGAAGAACTCGGCCCATATCTCAATCATCTCCTCGCTCAGGTTTGCGCCGAGTGGGATTGCCCCGCCGATTATAAATATCAACTACACCTCACCGACACCCTCCCCAGGCCCCTCAGCTTGGCCAAGCCACCCACCGACGCCCAACCCACCGACCCTCTATTTTTCGATGTCGTGCTGACTCATCAGCTCTATGCCAGCGAGCCGGTGTTTCGGATGGCATCACCGCGCGTGATGGGCTATCCGGCCGACGCCGCCAGCCGCGATTATTTCCGGCGGGCATTGGGCTGGCTGGTGTTGGGGCAAACCTCGGCGCACTTCAGCTACCCCGAAGCGCAAAACATCATCCCGCTTCTCAACCCGCTCTATTTTGGCCTGCTGGTCGAAACCGGCGTGCGCCTGGGCCTCGATGCGCCCCAACCCGATCTACCGCTGGTGGTTGGCGACCTCACCGCGCTGGATTGGGTGGGACAATGGGGCGGTGGTTTTAGCTTGACCACTCGCAATGTGCGCTCCAGACTCCGCTCGGCTCAGGCTTTCACTCACGAACTCCTACAGGACGAACCACCCGAAACCGAGGCCCGTTTGCTACTTGCGCTGTGGGAGCATACCTCCGGGCTGGACTGGATGGCCCAGGGGCTGGGCCTCACGCCCGAAGCCGCCCAGGCGCGGTTGGATGAGGCGATGCGCGCTGCGATTCGGATTCAGAGCCGGGTGTCGGGCGATTTTGATTGGGCGCTCGCGTGCGCCGCCGGCCCGGCGGTGCTGGCGTTGAGCGAGGGCGAGGTGCGTTATCTATTGAGTGAGGCCGATGCCGCCAATAATTTCTATTATGGCGGCCAGGTGGTCTGGGCTGCTGATGGGGAACGGATAGTTATCAGCGGCCATAGTCTGTTGGCCGATATGCCCACCGGCCTCATCCGCTGGGCCCGCCAGCCCATTGGCGGGTTATTCCGACCGCTTTACCCTGCTCAATAACGACTTGCTCGCCTATATATTTTGGTCTAACGAAGACGCCAATTCCAGACCATCTCCCACCCTGCGCTTCCAAAACTTGCGCGACCCTGGCGCTACACCCGCCCCCATCGAAAACGTGTGGAGCTACCGGGTCTCACCCGACCAGCGTTTTATAGCCCTGACACAAATAGACGACGTCAATACGGCCTTCGCCAGTTCACGCCTGAGCGTCATCCCGGTTGAGGGCGGGCCGCCCATCTGGGAAAGCGCGGGCGCTTCTTCTCCCAACTGGGTGCCCGATGGCCGCCAATTCATTTATGCCGAATTTGATTCTTCCGGTCAGTGGGTCGCTTTTCGGAGCGTAGATTTAGACTCAGGCGAATCGCGGGAATTCATTAATCGCAACTTGCTTTCGCCGCCGCTCGAGGCCACCTATGCTGAAGCGGTCTGGTCGCCGACCGGCGAGTGGCTGGCGATGGTGACCGGCGGCCAGCCATCCAACAACCAAATCTGGCTTGTCGGCCCGGACGGCTCGGAGCCACGGCTGATGGTCGTCAGCCAGGATTATATCGGGCCGCCGCGCTTCTCTGCGGATGGGCAATTCTTAGCCGCCATCGTTTATGCGCCGAACTCCAATGGGCAACTGCAAATCATCAACGTGCCCACCGGCGAAATCGTGGTACAGACGATTGCAAGCCTGAATGCCTACGACTGGTCGCCCACCGGCCATCAATTAGCCCTGGCCAAGTATGACGGCCTCTACCGGTTGACCGACCCCGCCGCCGAGCCGCAACGCTTAAACAACAACGCCTGTTATTCGGTGGCTTGGAATCCAACGCGTTAATCAGAAACCCGGTTTCTCCTTCCAATATGTCCGACCTCCTCGACTGGCAAATCACCGACGCGCCCGACCCGGACCAAGCGTTCACGCCGATCAGCGACGCGCCCACAGCACCCTACCCCGCGCGCTCCCTGCCCGCGTTGTCGCGTCGCGCCACACGCGGCATCACGTTGATCTTGGGCGGTGTGATTGTGTTGGCGCTGATGAGCGCGGGCATGTATTGGGCCTGGAATCGCGCGCAAGTGCAAGCGGCCATTCAACACATTGTGGCCCTTGAAAACAAAGCCTTGCAGACCGGAGATTGGGAGGCGCTGTACACGTTGGCGGCTGAACCCGAAAATATCTACTGGCAAGATGAAATCTACAGTATTCCCCCGCCCGTGCCATTTGTCCTGCCCGATTGGAAAGGCGAAGTGCGCGCGATCACAGCCGTTGAATCCAATCGCGTGCGGGCCGACATCGCTTACCCATATCGCGCCGGCGATGGCGCAACGCTTACGTTTATCCGCGAACAGTTTTACCGCTACGCCAACGGCGAGTGGAAACGCGCCGCGCTGCCCGACGATCGTTGGAACGACACGCGCGCTTACCAAAGCGTCTATTTCAACGCGGGCTATCCGGCGGTGGATGAAGCCTGGCTCAAGCCGGCTCTGTTGGAGGTTGAGGCGCAGTTGGCCCGTATCTGCGCTATCTGGCCGTGCGCCGAAATTCCTGAAATCAAACTCTCTTTCTCGCGTGAATCAACGGCTTCGTATCATGACCCCATCCCGGAGAGTGCGCTCTACCAGTTCTTTGTCACCGCTGAGGGGTATGAACGCACACTCACCTGGCCTGCTCTGCGTCAGAGCGGTTATCCGGCGGATGAGGCCACCGCGCGCCGGTATCAACGCGCGCTCACCTTAAATCTATTTCAACGCTTAACCAATCAAGTAATTTCCCAATCGGAACTCAAGGAGGGTGGCTGGTTGGCGCGGGCCCTGGCCTTACGGCTTGCCACGCGGCTGGGTCTCGAATCATTTCCATTGAACGAGGTGCGGGTGGTGAGCCCCCTGTATTCCATCGCCGAATTGTGGGCCACGCCCGCCGACACGGGGCCGAGACGCGATAGTTACCCCGACCTGACCCTCCGGGCCGCGCTGGTGGCCGTCAACCGCCTTCTGCATGACCAGCCGCCCGAAGCCGAAGACCGGTTGTTGGCCGCCTTGTTCGACGCTACGGATGCGGTAGATTGGGTGGCGCGCGGGCTACACATTTCCCAGTACGAAGCCCAGTTAAAGTTAGCGGAACTTGAACAAGCCGACGCGCCACGGGTGAACGTGCTAACGACTCAACCCGGCACATTCACCTTTAGTTGCGGTGGTGGGCTTTACGCCTATTCGCTGGGTGAGGGCGCACCCAGCCGTTTGCTCGACGGCGCTTATCTCAGCGCCAATGCCTACAGTTGGTCGCCCGACCAGCGCCGTTTGTTGGTTGAACTCAATGGCCGAATGGGCGTGGTCAACTTCGACTCGCAAACGATGGCGTGGTTGCCGCCGAACATCCCTGACTTATACGCGCCTATACGGTGGGCCAACGCCACCACCCTCATCTTCCTCGGTTATTCCGATAATTACGCGCCCGATTTGCACTTTATTGATTTGGCTCAACCTGAACGTCAGTGGCCCGTACTCGAAAACACTCTTGATTACATTTCCGCGCCCGACAACTCAGCCGCCATCGTGGTTCAATCCGTCACCGATAGTCTCAACCCTCGATTGGCCTTACTCACTTCGTTCGAGGACACGCCGCAACGCATTGGCGAGGGGCAATTTTTAGCCTGGTCACCCGACAGCCAGCACATCGCCTATCTTTGGCATGATCAGTTGACGAATGAATTTGCCCTACACCTTGTAGACGTGTCCACGGGCGCAACGCAAGACTTGCTCACGGCCGCCGACTTATTCGCTGACACCGCCAAACAGGTCGCCCTTGATTATTCCCCCTGGGTCACGGCTCAGTGGGCACCTGATGGCCAACGCTTGGCGGTCACCCTCAGCGCTTATCACGTTAATGAGCCCTACACCTGGGCCGGGCTAATCCACGTCAAGTCGCCCGGCCAATGGGAAGCCATCCCCATCGAGCGCCAGGGAAATTCTCATCTGGCAGGCTTCTCCGCCGATGGCGAATGGTTGGCGATGGTCAGTTATGGGGACACGTCAGTCATCACACAGCTCTATTCCACCACGACCGGCCAACGGGTTCGTTCACTCGATAATTTCAACTTCAATGGCTGGTCGCCCACCGGGCATCAACTGGCGCTCAGTGATTTTTCTTCTACGCTCTATTGGCTGAAAGAACCCGGCCAACTCACCGAAGCGCCCACCCCGCTGACCGACGCGCCCTGCCTGAGCCTGATGTGGAATCCAAATCCATGAGTGTTAAAGATACAAACACCAGCGACTTGCTGGACTGGACGATGACGGCCGCCCTCACCGCCGACGAGTTGGCTGAGGCCCTGCCGCCCTTGCTCACGACCCATACACACCCACAGCACGCCCGGAACTTTTCGCGCTGGATGTGGTTGACGCTCGGCGGCGTCATGCTGTTCGCGATCCTTGGCCTGATCGCCTATACGTGGGGCAATCAACGCCGCGTCGTCAGCGCGGTCCGCGAAACGTTTCTGGCCGAAGAAGCCGCCGCGCTGAATGGCGATACCCGCGCCCTCACCGCCCTGACCGCACCGGGCTATTCGGATTGGCTGAAGGCGCGGTTGGCGCTTGCCGAGCAAGGTATGGCCGCCCCCGCGCCCGCGCTGATGTTTCGTCCGGTCACTGACGCGGGCGAAATTATTTCCATCACCACCTTTGCCCCGGACATCATGCAAGTTAACCTTCGCCGCGCCTTCATCGGCCCGGAGGGTGAGACCACCGCGTTCCTCACCACCCAGTTCTATCAATATCAAAACGGCTGGAAGCGCACGCCCACCCCGCCCGACTTTAGCGGCGAAGTGCGGCAAGTCACCGGCCCACGAGTGACCATCACCTATTTTGAGCGTGATGCTGAACTCATCAATGAACTCGGCCCCTACTTCGACGAGCTTATCAACAGCGCGTGCGCCGAATGCAACTTCAATCTCTCGCTTCAGTTTTTGGAGGAGCGGCCGGCCTTTGACCCAATCACCCCCCTCCGGTTGCCCGCGCCGCACATCATCGGCACGCCCGCCAACGATGCCAGCCTGGAAACGTTCAAGCAAGCTCTCGGTCAGCAAGTGTTGCTCTACGTCGTCCAACAGTTTATCTCCAGTGCAGATGGGCAAAGACCAAACCGTATCCGATAACGACCGCGTTGTATAATACCAACGTATTCGTCACCAACCCACCCTTCCTTCCCCACCGGAGTTCTCCATGTCCGAAACCTTTAACTTTGGCGGCGACATCGTTTGGCGTCCCACGCCCGACTACGTCAATCGCTCTCACCTCCAGCGCTTTATGCGCCAACACAATCTCCCGGATTTCGCGGCCCTGATGCGCCGCTCCACCGAAGATGTGGCGTGGTTCACCGACGCCGTGCTCAAGTATTTGCAGATTGAGTTTCAGCGGCCTTACAGTTCTGTTGTAGATTTAAGCAAAGGCAGGGCGTGGCCCAAGTGGTGTGTGGGCGGCCAACTCAACATCGTCATCAACTGTGTGGACAGGTATCATCGGGATAAAGATTTAGCCCAACGCCCCGCCATCATTTGGGAAGGCGAGGAGGGCCAGAGCCGCACCCTCACCTATGCCGATTTGTACGTTGAGGTGAATCGGTGTGCCAATGCCCTGCGCTCCTTTGGCTTTGGCAAAGGCGACGCCATCGGGCTGTTTATGCCGATGACGCCCGAAATTGTGATCGCGCTCCTGGCCATCGTCAAAATCGGTGGCGTGGTGTTGCCGCTCTTCTCCGGCTATGGCGTCAGCGCCATTGTGTCGCGCCTCTCGGATGCCAACGCCAAAGCGCTGTTCACCGCCGATGGCGTCTTCCGGCGCGGGCAAGTGCTGGCGATGAAATCCATTGCGGATGAAGCTGTCGCGCAGGTGTCCTCCATCCGTGAAGTCATCGTGGTCAAGCGCGCGGGCAACGCCGTCAATATGCGCCCCGGCCGCGATGCGTGGTGGCACGAACTCATGCCCGGCCAATCTGATTTTGCCGCGCCCGAACCGACCACCGCCGAAGACCCCTTGATGATTATTTACACCTCCGGCACCTCCGGCCAACCCAAAGGCGCGGTGCATACCCATTGCGGCTTCCCCATCAAGGCCGCCCAAGACATGGCCTTTGGCACCGACGTTCAGCCCGGTGATGTGATGTATTGGATTACCGATATGGGTTGGATGATGGGGCCGTGGCTGGCCTTTGGCACATTGCTGTTGGGCGCGACGATGTTTCTCTATGATGGCGCTACCGATTACCCCGGCCCAAATCGCCTATGGGACATGACCCAACGCCATCGCCTCACCCACCTCGGCATTAGCCCCACACTGGTACGGGCCCTCATCAAACATGGCGATGCGCCCGTTAAGCAACATGATTTATCGTCATTACGCTTCTTTGCCTCAACGGGCGAGCCCTGGAACCCGGATCCGTGGCTGTGGCTGTTCAACACCGTCGGCGAGGGCCAACGGCCCATCATCAACTATTCCGGCGGCACCGAGATTTCGGGCGGCATCGTCATGGGCAATCCGCTTCTGCCGATTAAGCCGTGCGCGTTCTCCGGCCCCTGCCCCGGCATCGCCGCTGATGTGGTGGATGAAAATGGCAAGTCGGTTCGCAATCAAGTCGGCGAGCTCGTCATTCGCGCGCCGTGGATTGGCATGACGCGCGGCTTCTGGAAAGACCCGCAACGTTATGAAGAAACATACTGGAGCCGCTTCCCAAATATCTGGGTGCATGGCGATTGGGCGGCGATAGATGAGGATGGGATGTGGTACATCCTGGGCCGCAGTGACGACACCATCAAAGTCGCAGGCAAGCGCCTCGGCCCGGCCGAAGTCGAATCGGTGTTGGTATCGCATCCGGCTGTGGTAGAGGCCGCCGCCATTGGTGTGCCGGATGAAGTAAAGGGGAGCGAAGTGGTGTGCTTCTGTGTCCTGCGCCCCAATCACGCGCCTACCCCCGAATTGCGTGAAGCGCTACTCAACAAAGTGGCCGACGCGTTGGGCAAGCCCCTCAAGCCCCGTGATGTAAAATTTGTCAAAGACCTGCCCAAGACCCGCAACGCCAAAGTCATGCGCCGCCTGATTCGCGCGGCGTATTTGGGGCAAGACTTGGGCGATATTTCTTCGTTGGAAAACCCGGCGGCGGTGGAGGAAATTAAGCGGACGGTGTAATCAACGTCCAAGGAGATATTGGCTATAGCGTGTGAGCAATGCCTGCCAAGCTGTCACAGTCAATTGCGCTTGTTGCAGTTCAGGTTTTAGAAATTCGCGGTCAACCGGCTGAATTAATCCAAAGTCGGCATACGCTTCTTTCAAGTTATGCTCGGTGGAGGCGGGCAAATAAAATTTGTCAGGATAGCGCACGGCCCGCACATTGCTCAGGAAATCTTGATTCTTGTGTTCGGCAAACGAATAAACTGGAATCACTGGCACCGCGCGTGAGCGGGGCGATGGCGTATGGAAAATTGCGTCCAATCCAAATAACGTAGCAACCAGACCGGAGGCCGTAACCACGGGATGGGCAGGAAAGCGTAAATTTGCCCGGCGCTGATGGCGTCGTTAAAAACTGGAGAAGAATAAAATGCTGGAGCGGGAGGCAATGGCGTTAGTTGGGAAAATCGGCGGGCAATGCCATCGTCGTTTGAGCGGGCAACTGTAGGTCAGGGTAAATTTCAGCCTGCGCGGCAGAGTAAGCGGAATCGTAAGCCTCTGCGTTATAGCCGCCGAGCGGTTCGCGCACGACCTCTGCTGTGGTCATGTTGCTGTTGGCTAATTGGTACAGCGCCGATGGCTCAAAGGCTTGCGCCCATTGTTGGACGCGCTTTAGATAGTTGTTCCGCAACTCTTCCAAGCCGGCCACCACCGCAGCATCCGGGTTGGCGTATGAACCCGAATTAACAGCCTCTTTCAACCAATCAAACAGTGGTTGAGGAATCTTGACGGAAATCGTTATCGCATCCATAACCTAAACTCCTGACGAGGCGAATTGTAGCCCAATAGCTCCTGCCCCGTCAACAAAATTTTCAGAGGAGAATTACATGCCCGACCAAGACCCCGCCGAAACCAAGAACGGCAAGCCCGCCCAAGAAGCCAAGCCTACCCCCAAAGACCAGCTGGTGGAGAGCAAACATACGATTATGATCGGCGGCCAGGAAATCAAATACACCGTCACCTGCGGCACGCTGGTGCTCAAAGAAGAAGCCGAGAAGAAAGGCGAAGGCGAAGCGGAGGGCGAGAAGGCCAAAGCCTCGGTGTTCTTCATCGCCTATACCCGTGACGACGCCCCTGATGGCGGGGCGGATGACAAATCCAAACGCCCGCTCACGTTTTCATTTAATGGCGGCCCCGGCTCGGCCTCGGTGTGGTTGCATCTGGGCGTGCTTGGCCCGCGCCGCGTGTTGATGGACGACATCGGCAACCCCACGCCCCCGCCCTATCGTTTGGTGGACAACGACTACTCGCTACTGGACCACACCGACTTGGTCTTCATTGACCCGGTCAGCACTGGTTATAGCCGTCCGGTGCCGGGCGAGAAGGCCAAAGAGTTTCATGGCTTCAAAAAAGACATCGAGTCGGTCGGCGACTTTATTCGCCTTTACACGACTCGTTATCAACGCTGGCCCTCGCCCAAGTTTTTGATTGGCGAAAGTTACGGCACCACCCGCGCCGCCGGACTGTCGGGCTATTTGCAAGAGCGGCACAGCATGTACCTCAACGGCATCATGCTGGTCTCGGTCGTGCTGGATTTTGCGACCCTGCGCTTTGAACCCGGCCACGACCTGCCCCACCTCCTCTACCTCCCCACCTTTACGGCCACCGCCTGGTATCACAAAAAACTTGCGCGCGATTCGCAAAAAAGTTTGCGCGCCACCCTCAAAAAAGCCGAAGCGTTTGCGGCGGGCGAATATGCCTCGGCCCTGCTCAAGGGCGCGGCCCTGACCGACCGGGAGCGGACGCGCATCGTCAAC
>Ga0247727_10017179_pt1 | contig 11558 bp, 9 predicted proteins | sample WisWelCaveWW1625_FD_202498 | JGI IMG/M metagenome (GOLD analysis project Ga0247727, IMG submission 202498) | Biofilm microbial communities from Wishing Well Cave, Virginia, United States - WW16-25 | ecosystem: Environmental > Aquatic > Deep subsurface > Groundwater > Cave microbial mat | place... | reverse complement strand
GTCCGTGCTACTGCTGACGCGGGAATCTTGTACGTGTCGATCATGAGGGACTCGAGATCCGCCTGCGCCGCATGCGCAGAGGTCTTCAATGCGGTCATCTGCGACGCATCGAGCAAATCGGTCGTTGCCAGATAATCGAGATATGTCGAAGACTCATTCGGCGACTTGAGCATCCGTACGAGGGCTGTCCCGATATGTCCCGCGATCTCGGCCACAGCCGCCTCATCTTCCTTTGTGAATACCCCTCCGCTTCGCTTGTTGAGAAGTTGAATCACGCCGAGCACAGAATTTCGACCCGAGAGAATGGGAAAGGTCAGCACCTGCTTGGTTCGAAATCCTATTTTTTTATCCCAGGACGTATCGCTTGCGAGGGTGGGATGAATGGCATGCAATTCCTCCTGATCGTACGCGTCCTGCACATAGAGGGGCCGCTGGGACAGGATGGCGCACCCTGCAAAATTCTGCCAGGTGATCGGGACATCGACGATGTGAATCGTATCCCTCGGAAACCGACTGACCAATTGATGTTTATGCGGATCGAAGGCGTACAGGATCACTTCCTGGGCATCAAACAACTTGAGGATTTCCTGATGCAGGTCCAGAAATAATTGATCCAGGATCCGAGCGGCTTGGATATGGCCGATGACGGTCTTGACCTGTTCAGCCCGCGAATTCGGGTTCGCGCCGTGAGGGTTAACCGGCATACCCGTCCTCCTTCCCGGCTACAGCCCTGCAATTTTCAACGTGTTTCTTCGATGACATCACATGCTCATGATTGAGCATGCGGTAACTATCGTTTTGCCCGCCGTCGCTATAGCTATGCAAGCAGTCTTTGCTTACGCGAAGGTTGGTGCCGAAGGCGGGATTTGAACCCGCACACCCTTTCGGGCGCTAGACCCTGAATCTAGTGCGTCTGCCAGTTTCGCCACTTCGGCGTAGGAATAAATCTAAACCAGGGAGCCGCATTATCACCAATGGAGTGCAGTGCCGTCAAGGCAGGATCGCCGGACCGGATTACCGAGCCACTGCCCGCATCGCCTTCGCGCGGCCTTCGAGATCGGCGGCTTCCTCCGGCTTGTTGGCTTTGCGGAGCAGGCCGGCATAAGCGGACAGGACCTTGGCGACATCCGTTCCTTGCTGGCCGTCGAGTTCCTCGTAAATCGTCAGTGATTTTTGGAAATGCCTCTCGGCATCGGCAGGGCGGTCCATGTCCAGCAGCACCGTTCCCAGGCTATACAGCGTCGTCGCGCGCTGGCGGCTGTCGGGACCGATCGTTTCCGCCACCTTGAGCGCTTCCGTGTGCAGCCGTTCGGCTTCGGGTAAATTTTTCTTTGCGTGGGCTTTCGAGGCCTGCTCCGACAAGCTGGCCCAGCGATTGATGGAGCCGGGCGGTGGCGGCGTCTGAGCAGCCGGCTTGATGGTCTTCTTTGCCGACGCGGCGGCAGGTTGTGCAGTTGATTGAGGCGTTGTTGCCGGGATTGGCGGCGCCGGTGCCTCTTCTGAGCGTGCATCAGGCGCCATATCAGATGGGGACGCTTTCCAGGTCGGATCGTTCGCATTGTGGCAGCCCGGTAACTGCCGATCGGTGTAGATGTCTCCGCCTCCGGATTGGGGGCAGACCCAGAGTTCCGCCGGACTTTCTGCCGGAAGCATGAACGCACACCACAGCAGCCCGCCCGAAATCAGTCGCGCCATACGCTGCATCACAACTCCTTCCTGTTGTCGAGTTCGTTGCTAGCGTGCCGGGGATGCGACGGCCGCTCGTGCCGCCCATTGCTTGGTCGTGGCAATTTCGTTCGTATCCCCGCTCAGGATGATCCGTTCACGCACGAGGCCGGCGGCGGCGAGTAGATACGCCGCAGGAATCCACGGGGCTTCATCGGCGATCAGGACGTCGAAGCGGACCTTGCCGAACAGGGGATCGGACGACACTCGCGCGGCCGTCGTGGCGACCAGCCGCTTGTTTTGCAAAAACGCCTGGCGGTTGGTGCCTTCCTCGGCGGCGAGCAGCTCGCGGATTTTCCTGGTCCCGCCCAATCGCTTCACCTCGTCCCGGAGTTCCTTGTATTCCGGCTTGAGGTCTTTGGGGATGGCCGCTTCCGGCGCCAGCTCGGCGATGCGTCGCTGGGCTGTGTCCAGTTCGCCGTTCAGATTCGCGATCTGCTGTTCGAAGATAATGTTGTATTCCACGAGCGACGTCTGGTTCTTGCCCAGGGCTTGCATCGCCAACCGCTTCATGAGCGGCAGCGAGTCGTAGGCTGCCAGCGTCTCGGTATTCTCTTTGATCTTGTTCTGCAAGTCCGTCGTCTGGGTCACCAGCCGCCATTCGAGCAGCCGGACTTCGTTGAGGTCGCGCTGTTTCTCCGCCTTGTAGGCCAGGAGCGGCGTCAGTTCACGGAACCGCTCATACTTGCGGCGGAGCGTGGCCTTGTCGGCTCGCGACTTGGCATAGAACTGGTGCATCTGCGCTTCGAAGCCCAGCTCGCCGAGCGTGATGCCCGACACAGTTTTCTCAATCGGCATCTCATAGCGGGTGACCAGGCTCTTATAGGGTAGCGGCGCATGTTTCAATGCGCGGGCGATCTGGCCGGTGATCTCATCCGAGCGCCGATGATCCGGGCTGACGACGAGCAGGCGCTTGTTGTTGCGAGCCAGCGTGACGGCGAGGGTGACGAGTTTATTCCGCCGCGTAGCGAGATCGTCGCTCCAAATTGTACAGAAGGCGGCGGACTCCGGCGCGGTCTGGTTGCGGGCTGATTCATCCGGGTGCAGCCAGGGGATCAAGCGCTCCGCCGGCCCCAGCGTGAACCGGTCGGCGTGGCTTGCCATGTCGGCCAGCCGCATCGAGGCAGTCTGGAAAAATCCGGCCGCGTCCGGCACGATGGTGGACGCCCCGACATTCCGGCCGAGCGACTCGTAGGTTTGAATCAGCGCTGCATCGCCCTCGCGGCCGATGACGACGCCTTCCGTCGGGTCAATTTCAACCGCCTGGTCGCCCGGCACGATGCTGACCGGCAGGTCTTCCGGCAACGTCGTGCCTGCCGGCAGGTCGAAGGCATAGAGGAACAGCGTCCCGACGGCCGACACCTGCCGCCCGTTCGGCGATGCGATTGGAGCATCACCTCCACGCGCCGAGCCAGTCCGGCCTTCGTCGGCGAGCGCGCGGGCGTAGTGACTAAGCAGATCGGGCAATTTCATGCGCGCATCTTAACGAAGCCTCTCGCATGCGTCCAGTCACTCGCTCAAAAACCGCGCCAAGTGCGGCGTTCGTGTAGCACAGTATCTTGTGGTAGTCCGTAAAAGTTCGCCCAATCCTTGATTGACTTTTAAACATTCGGCCCGTATGATTTTGCCTTCCAACAGAAGGAGTTAAGCATCATGAAGGTCATTTTGAAGGAACATATCGAGGGCGTGGGGCACCTGGGCGACGTGATGGAGGTGTCCGACGGCTTCGCCCGCAATTTCCTGCTGCCTCGCAAGAAGGCGTTGGAAGCCAATTCCCGGAACGTCAATGAATTCGAGCACGCCACGCGCGTCATAGCCGAGAAGGCGAAAAAAGAAAAAGTTGAACTCGAGGCGCACGCCAAGAAAATCTCTGCCGTGTCGCTGACCATCACCATGAAGGCCGGCAAGGACGGCAAGTTGTTCGGCTCGGTAACGAGCAAGGACATCGAAGAGGGCCTGGCCGAGCAGGGCTTCACGATCGACCGCAAAAAGATCCAGCTGGCGCAGCCGATCAAGGCGCTGGGCACCGTGGCGGTGCCGATCAAGCTTCACCGCGACGTGACGGCCACCGTTTCGATCGAGGTTGTGAAGAAGCACGAAGAAGAAACGGCGTCGCATGAAGCATCCAAAGCGCATGAGACATCCGAGACACACGAGGCACACGAGACGCACGAGACGCACGAGACGCACGAGACGCACGAGAAGTCTGAAAAGAAAGCCAAAAAAGAGAAGAAGAGCAAGGACGAGTGACGCGATGAGCGATGCCGAAGCCTCCATGAAGGCATTGAAAGCGTCCGACCCGGCCGTCTACGCTGCCATCAAGGCTGAGGAAGTCCGCCAGCGAGAAAAGCTCCTCCTGATCGCCTCCGAAAATTTCGCCAGCCCCGCCGTGCTCGCCGCGCAGGGCAGTTTGATGACCAACAAATATGCCGAGGGCTATCCGGGCAAACGCTACTACGGCGGCTGCCAGTACGTGGATACGGCGGAAAGCCTCGCGATCGAGCGGTGCAAGCAACTCTTCGGCGCCGAGCACGTCAATGTCCAGCCGCACGCCGGTTCGCAGGCCAACATGGCCGCCTACCTGGCGGTGCTCAAGCCCGGCGATGTGATCCTGGGCATGAACCTCGCCCAGGGCGGGCACCTGACGCACGGCAGCAAGGTGAATTTCTCCGGCACGCTGTTCCAATCGTTCTTCTATGGAGTGGATCGCGAGACCGAGCAAATCAACTATGATGAAGTGCAGCGCATTGCGGAGGAGTGCCGGCCGAGGATGCTCGTCGTCGGCGCCAGCGCCTACGCGCGGATTCTGGACTTCCCCCGGTTCCAGCAGATCGCCAAGTCCGTCGGCGCCTATCTCATGGTGGACATGGCGCACATCGCCGGCCTGGTCGCAGCGGGGCTCCATCCGAGCCCCGTGCCCTACGCGGATTTCGTCACCACCACGACGCACAAGACGCTGCGCGGCCCGCGCGGCGGCGTAATCATGTGCAAGGCGGAGCATGCCAAGGCGGTGGACAAGATCGTGTTCCCCGGCATGCAGGGCGGGCCGCTGATGCACGTGATCGCGGCCAAGGCGGTGGCATTCAAGGAAGCACTCTCGCCGTCGTTCAAGCGCTATCAGCAGCAGGTCCTAGCGAATGCCAGGGCGCTGGCGGCGGGGCTGATCGAGCGGGGCTATAAAGTCGTCTCCGGCGGGACGGACACCCATCTGATGCTGGTCAATCTGACCAGCCGGGGCGTGACCGGCAAGGATGCGGAAACCGCGCTGGACGCCTCCGGCATCATCGTGAACAAGAACGCGGTGCCGTATGACGAAAAGCCGCCGGCGGTGGCCAGCGGCATCCGCATCGGGTCGCCGATCGTGTCCACCCGGGGCATGAAGGAAAAGGACATGGCCAAAATCGTGGCGCTGATCGACCGCGTGCTGCAGGCGCCGCAGGACCCCAAGGTCCAGAACGACGTCCGCGCCCAGGCCAAGGCGCTGTGCAAAAAGTTTCCGTTCATTTACGCCTACAAGGCATCGCGTTGAACCCTGACCTGGGCGGTCACCCGTGAAATGTCCGTTCTGCGACGATCTGGAAGATAAGGTTGTGGATTCGCGCATGGTCAAACAAGCCGAAATGGTTTGGCGCCGTCTCAACGTTGTCCCTCCGACGGGCTTTGCTTCTCACGTTCAGCAGGATCGGTTGTCTTAAAATGGACGGTGCCCGGTGAAATGCCCATTTTGCGATGACCTCGAAGATAAAGTCGTCGACTCTCGCATGGCGAAGGAAGGCGAGATGATTCGCCGCCGCCGCGAATGCCTGTCTTGCAAACGCCGCTACACTACTTACGAACGGATCGAAGAAAGCCTGCCCATGGTGGTCAAGAAAGACGGACGGCGCGAGCCCTTCGACCGCACGAAGATCCACAGCGGCCTCAAAAAAGCCTGCGAAAAACGCCCCATCAGCGTGGCCACGATCGAAGCGGTGACGGACCGGATCGAGAAGCGCATCCAGGAGATGGGCGAAACCGAGATTCCGAGCCGGGAAGTCGGCGAGCAGATCATGAAAGAGCTGCACAACCTCGACCAGGTCGCCTACGTCCGGTTCGCGTCCGTCTATCGCGAGTTCAAGGACATCGATCAGTTCATGGACGAACTGAAAACCCTGGCCCGCGAGCGCGAGAAGAAGTAGCCGCCTCTCCTCTCGATTCTTCCTTCGGTGCGATCGTGGTATGGTAGTACGAGTTCGGCGTTCTGCCGCTCGGTAGGATATCGAGGCCCCACGCATGACCACCGTCAAAACCAAACGCACGCGGACGGCAGCGGCGAAAAAACGCAGCGCCACGTCGGTCACGCACGTGGCAATCATCGGCGCCGGCAAGGGCGGGACCGCGCTGGTGGAGATCTTCGCGCAGGATCCGCTCGTCCGCATCGTCGGCATCGCCGAGATCAACCCGAAAGCCCTCGGCATCAAGCTCGCCAAGCGCCTGCGCATCCCCATCACCCGTGATTACCGGGAACTGCTCGAGATGGAGCGGGTGGACCTGATCATCGACGTGAGCGGCGATACCGAAGTCGGGCGCACCCTGCTGGAGTTCTACCGCATGGGCGTCACGATCATCGGAGGGGCCAGCGCCAAATTTATGTGGGAGCTCATCGAGGTGCGTATCCGGGCCACCGCGGAGATCGAACGGACCCTGAACCGCTATCAGACGCTGTACAAACTCTACGTGAAGGAGTCCGAGACCAAGGTGTCGGAGGAGCGCACGCAGATCGCCTGCGAAATCCACGACGGCCTCGTGCAGAGCCTGGCCGGGCTCAGCTTCAAGCTGGACCTGTGCCAGGAGCTCCTCAAAAAAGACGCGGCGGCCGCCGCGGAGGCGTTGCGCCAGACGAAGGCGGAGATCAAGACGGCGATCCAGGAAGCGCGGCAGGTGATCGTCAACTTGCGCCCCGTCCATTACGACAAGATGGAGTTGATCCCGGCCCTGACGAACTATTTGAAGTCCTACGAGAGTCAGTCGCATATCAAAACAGAGTTCTCGGTCGCCGGCGATGAGGCGACGCTGTTCCCCAAAACCAAAATCTTCCTGTTCCGCATCATGCAGGAAGCGCTCAGCAACGTGCAGAAGCACGCCCGGGCGGACCGTGTCGCGGTGCAGATCGCGATCGGCAAGGAGACGTTGACGGCCACGATTGTGGACAACGGCGTGGGCTTCGACGTGGAATCGGTCTCGCGCGATCCTGAGAAATGGGACCATTTCGGGCTGCGGGGCATTCTGGAACGCGCGCGGCTGGTGGGCGGGCAGGCCGTGATCGAATCGAAAAAGGGCAAGGGCACGCGGGTGCTGATCACCGTGCCGCTGGTGGAGAAGGAGGCCGGACGGAATGGAAAAAACTAAAGTCTTGATCGCAGACGATCACCGCGTGGTGCGCGAGGGGCTCTCGGCCATCCTCAAGACCAAAGAAGAGATCGAAGTGGTCGGTGAGGCCAAAGATGGGCAGGAAGCCATCGAGAAAGCCAGGGCCTTGCTTCCCGATGTGATTTTGATGGACGTCAGCATGCCGCGCATGGGTGGCGTGGAGGCGACGCGGATCATTAAGCGGGAGTTTCCCCACATCGGCATCGTCGCGCTGACGATGTACGAGGAGCATCAGTACATATTCGATCTGGTGCGCGCCGGTGCCACAGGCTATCTGCTCAAGGACACCGATTCAGCGCAGATCGTTTCCGCCATCCGGGCCATCAATCGAGGCGAGTCGCTGATCCATCCGTCCGTGGCGAGCAAGATTCTGGCTGAGTTTTCACTGCTGGCCCAGGGGAAGGGGAAAAAGCGACCGTGGGCGGATCACGATCTTACGGAGCGCGAAATTACCGTCCTGCGGCTGGTCGCGGACGGCAAGACGAACAAGGAAGTTGCGAATAACTTGGACTTAAGCGAGAAAACCGTCAAGAACCACGTGCGGAATATCTTTCACAAGCTACAAGTCTACGACCGCACACAGGCGGCGATTTTGGCGATCAGAAAGGGGATTATTGATCTCAACCCAAAACCTTAAGCGTAGCGGTCTTCGTCCCAGGGGAGTGCTGTGTTGGAATAACCTCTGACTTCCCAGTAGCCCGGTTGATCCTGTTCCAGGAAGCTGATTTCCTTTACCCACTTGGCGCCCTTCCACGCGTAGCGCTTCGGAACGTGCACACGAACGGGGCCGCCGTGCTCTTTGGGAAGGGGCTTGCCGTTCCAGCGGTGGATGAGCAGGACATCCTCGTCGTCGCAGGCCTCGAGCGGCAGGTTGGTGGAATAATTGTCATAGCTGGTGAAGTAGACGAACTTCGCGTCCGGCCTGGGGTTAGCCATCTGCATGATGTGCCGGAACAGTACGCCCTTCCAGGCGTTGTCGAAGGTGCTCCAGGTCGTGACACAGTGGAAGTCGGTAATCAGTTCGACCTGCGGCTGCGCGAGAAACTGCTCCCAGGTCCACGTAAAGGGATGCTCGACGAGGCCGCCGACGGTGAGGGTCCATGTGTCGAGCGGCAGATCGGGATGGATACCAAGGTCCAACACCGGCCAGTTGTTCACCTTGTGCTGGCCGGGCGGAAGGCGATCACGCCTGGTGCGCTGATCCTGGGCCACGCCGTCCTCCAGAAGCCCACGTTTGGCTCTGGCCCATTCTTCTTTTTTTGCAATCAGCCGCTCGTTTGGCTCCATGGATCCACCGGACATGATCGTCTAAGCGCACGTTCAACGCAGGGAATCCAGCCTGCCTTATTCATGGCGGTTCGTCGCGAAACTGCGGAGTCGCGTAACGAGACGGGCGCGCGGAGCTGCGAGAGCCCGAGGCGTACTTGAAACAGTACGTCGAGGGAGCGAGTGGCGAGTCCGCCCACCTGCACGCCCGGCAAGCCGCGTGCAGGTTTGTCGCAGTAGCGAATCCGCAATTGCAGCAGAAGCGTTCATGAATAACGCAGGCTACCATGTCCCTGTCGAGGCCGGCAAATGAAGGTCGGTCGGGGGATTAATTCCTTACAGAACCGGCGAGCAAAGACCGGCTCATCTGCTCCCCTGGAGGGTCGGGAGGCGTGAGCGGTGCTTTGATGATACCGTCTTCGAGCCAGGCGGCTTTTCCCGCCAGGATGTCTTTGGCGAGTTGGTACACCGTCGTGTCGTCGTTCCATGATGACGTTCGGAGGGAGAGCAGCGGCGTCGGCTGGAAGTCTTCCCGGACGCGCGATCCGAAATCGGCGACGAGAGACTGCACAAGCTCCCGGTCCTTGATGTCCTTCTGCGAGGCATACCAGAGCAACGCTTCCAGGGAGAAAAGATCCATGCCGGCTGTGATGAGGCGTTTCATGAGCAGTTGCTTCGGGACTAGCTTGTGCCGATGGCGCGCGGTGGCCAACAGCGTCGTTCGCGCGAGCTCCCGGCTCTTTTCAGATACGAACCGGTCCCAGACCGCATACGCTTCGTGAACCATGCCGCTCGTTGCATAATCGGACAGGGCGTTGGCGGATCGGGCCGCGACCGTTGCAAAAAAAGGCGCGGCTCGCAGCATGTCCCCGATCTGCTGATCGAGGAAGGCTGTTCCGTGATTGAAATAATCGGCCAGGCCTTCTCTCCCGATCCAGAGGGTCAGGATGCCGTTCGTCCCTTCCCAGATGACGTTGATGAGGGCGTCGCGGATCATCCGCTCGACCGGTACCGGAATTTCGCCGCGCACGCGAAGGGAATTCGTTGTCTCGAACGCCCGCCCACCATAGATGCGGAACAGGTCCAGCAACGATTCGAGCAGCCATTCGGTGGCCAGGATTTTCGCAGCTGCCGATTCCAGGCGGACGTCCTCCTTGGCGTCGGCCCAGACACCCGTGATCGTGACGATCGCTTCAAGTGCGAGCACCCGCGACGCCATGCGCACGAGCTTGGAGCCGATGTCCGTATGCTCGCCGATGGGGCGGTCGTACTGGACCCGCTGCTGCGCGCGCAGCCGGGCGAGCCATAAACACTTCTTCAGATTCCCCAGGCAGGCGGCCGGCAACGCAAGCCGTCCGACGGTCAGACTTTCGAGCGCCCGCCGCAGGCCCGCCCCTTCTTCGCCCAGCCGGTTTTCCACCGGCACAAAGACGTCGCGCAGATGCACCTCGCCGTTGTAGATGCCGTGGACGCCCATGAACCGCAAACGCGTGCACCGGCATCCCGGCGACGCCGTATCGACCACAAACGCGCCGAACCGCCGATCCTGCTTGGGCCGATGGACGTCCTGCGGGGCCTGCACGATCTGCGCGATCACGACCAGCAGCGAAGCCAGAAATTCGCCGTTCCCGCGCGGCGCGTTGGTCGTATAGAGCTTGTCGGCGGTGAGGCGGTAGCCCACGACCGCGCCGCGCTCTTCGACGGGGATGGCGTACGATTTGAGGTCCCAGACGTCGCATCCCGCGTTCCGTTCGGTCAGCGCAAAGCCTGAAATCTCCCCGTGCGCGAGGCGAGGCAGGAAGCGTTGTTTCTGCTCGGGGGTGCCGACCAGTTTGACCGGTTCCGCCACACCGATGGAGTTGTGCGCCGAGAGCAGGACGGTTGTCGCGGCGTCATGGCTGCCAAGCAGGGTGGCTACGGCGTGGTAGTCGGACTGGGAGAGACCGAGGCCGCCATAGGCTTTGGGAATTTTGATGCCGAACGCGCCGATGGAGGCGAGTGCGGCCATCACGTCGTCGCCGATTTCTCCTTCGCGATCGATTTGTTCCGGATCTACCTTCTCGATCAGCAGCCGGCGGAGCGATTTCAGAAACTCCCTCGCCTCGTCGCCCACGGGTGGAATGGAATAGGACGCAAACAGATGCCGGCGGACGACCCCCTCGAATAGCCCGGACATGAAACCGGAGTAGGCATTGGTATCGCGCGAGGCTTCCGCGACTGCCAGGGATCCCGTAAAAATGTTTCCTTTTGCCATCATGTCACAGGCCGATGGTCAACCGGCCCTCCGTTGACAGGAAACCGGACTGAGCCAGGTCGCGGCTCTGGGGTCGGCCACCTGGTCGCTGCGCGTGGCCATCCGTTCTTCAACCCTGTCCAGCGAGAGCGATATGCCGTTCCGGGCGAACAAAGATCGAGTCAGTCCGAACTGCTCCTTAGCGACCTCCATGGCCGACTGGTACCCGCATCGCAGGAGCTGGACGCGGTCCCGGAAGCTGAGGAAGCTCCGTTCGAATAGGGCGGTGTCGGCCGTCTTCGGGGAGATGACGAACAGTTCCTTGTCGGGATGTTCATGCCGGAACAGCTTGACGGCCTGCGAGAAGCGCGTCTCGAGATTGATGCGCGAGACGCGGTCCCCGATGGCGAGGAATCCTTTATCCCTGACGCCGAGGGGGCAGTCTGTGTGGGTTCTGATCCAGCCGGCTCCGTCGTCGCGCTGGCGGCCGATCATCGGATTGACGATCACGAGAAAGTCGGCCCCTTTCTGAACCGCGACCTCGAGGAACGCGATGCGGCCGACCCCCGCGTCGATATAGTCCCGGCCGTCGATCCGGACCGGACGGAAGTAAATTGGCATGGCGGATGAGGCGGTGATCGCTCTGGCAATCGGGACCTTCCGCCAGTCCTCGTCGCCGAACACCACGCTCTGTCCGGTGTCCAGGTCGATTGCGGGAATGTAAAGTTCCTTCCGCAGGCCTTCGAACGAGTTGCTCAGCCCTTTTGCCGCAAACGTCGCTTCGAGGTATCGGGCGAAGGGCCCCAGCGTGTAGAGGCCGCTGGGCAACGCCTCCTGGGCCTTTTCAAGAAGATCGATGAAGCTCATCTCGCGCCGGTTGCGCCAGTAAAGCTTCAGAAACGGGATCAGTTTCCGAATCGCGCGCGGG
>Ga0247727_10017178_pt1 | contig 11558 bp, 5 predicted proteins | sample WisWelCaveWW1625_FD_202498 | JGI IMG/M metagenome (GOLD analysis project Ga0247727, IMG submission 202498) | Biofilm microbial communities from Wishing Well Cave, Virginia, United States - WW16-25 | ecosystem: Environmental > Aquatic > Deep subsurface > Groundwater > Cave microbial mat | place... | reverse complement strand
GTTCACTCGTGGTGCTGGCGCTGGCTTTCCCAATGACGGCAGCGTTGGCGCAAGGCCCTGGCAGCAGCGGCGTTCTGTTTCTGTTGATCGCTCCCGGCGCGCGCGCGGCCGGCATGGGTGAGTCTTTCGTGAGTATTGCGGACGATGCCACGGCAACTTACTGGAATCCGGCCGGCCTGGCGTTTCAGGAAGGCACTGAAATTTCGTTGATGCACTCCAACTGGCTGCCGCAACTGGCTTCCGATCTGTATTATGACTACGCCACCGTGCGCCATAGTTTGGGGCCGATTGGCACTGCCGGTTTGTCGGTCACCTTCATCAATCTCGGCGACCAAATTATTACCGGCGAGCTTGATCCGACCCCGCTCGGCAGCTTCAGTAGTTATGAGATGGCCGTAGCCGGCAGTTTCGGCAGCAAAATTTCTAATAATGGGGCGGCCGGTGTCACGCTGAAATTTATTTACAGCAACCTCGCGCCGCAAGTCCCCAACACGACACAAAAGGGTGATGGACGGGCTACAGCATTTGCCGTCGATCTCGGTTACCTCCACAAGAATTTTCTGCTCGACCGCCTGAGCTTTGGCGCCAATTTGACCAATGTTGGCCCAAAGATTACCTACATCGATGCGGCGCAAGCCGATCCGCTGCCAACCAATTTGCGGCTCGGATTCAGCTATCAATTGCTGAAACAGGAATACAACAGCCTCGTGATCAGCACCGAGTTCGATCGCTTGCTCGTCGCGCCCAAACGCAAAGGCAAAGCTGATCCGGTTTTCAAAGCTTTGGTCACGGCGTGGACGGATGAGCCTTTACGAAACGAGCTGCGCCACATCATCGCCAATGTTGGCGCCGAATATTGGTATAACAACCTGCTGGCGCTGCGCGCGGGTTATCACTATGACGAAGTCGGCAAAGTCAAATATATTGCCGCCGGCGCCGGTTTGAAATACTCGGTTTACCGCCTTGATTTCGGCTACATCTCCGCCGGCGAAGGCCATCCGCTCAGCGACACCATGCGCTTCTCGCTGACCTTCGGAATCTAATCCCGGTTAATGGATTGCTGGATTGATGGATCACTGGATTGCCGGAGTTTTGGATTGATGGATTGTTGGAGCCATCAATCTGAAAACTCAGAAATCCAATCCATCAATCCAAAAATCATTACTTCAAAAATCCATCAATCCATTACACCAACAATCAATTCGAGGTATTTCACGCCTTCGCTGATCGCATGTATGCTGCAAAGAATTTTGGGAATTTTATTTTTGGGAATTGGCGCCGGCCTGTTTCCCATTGCCCTTGTTGCTGCCCCGCAGAAACCTGATTACCCCTCTCGCAAAAGCCAGTATCGTTATTCTCAGCCGAGCGCGCGCCTTCAGCTCAAATCGCGTCTCGCCTCGCTGAACGGTGAAACTGCCGTCGATACGCTGGATATTCTCGCCATTCGCGTCGATTTCAAGCGCGACACCATTCCGCAAACCACCGGCGACGGGCGCTTCATACTCACCAGCTCGAATCGAAATCTCATCGATGCGCCGCCGCACCATCGCGCTTACTTCGAGGCGCAACTGCTGGCGCTGAAAAATTATTTTGCCGGCGTTTCACGCGGCCAATTGATTTTGCGCTATCAAGTTTTTCCGGCCGGCAGCGACGACGCCTTTCATCTTGATCAGCCGATGAATTATTACGGCCCCGGCCGCAATGATCCGAATAGCGACAGGCGCCTGGCCGAGCTCTTTCAGGACGGTTTCAAAAAAGCCGAGGCCGGCGGCGCCATTGATTTTTCCAAATTTAACGGCTTCATTCTTTTTCATGCCGGCGTCGGCGAGGACTTTGCAGACGAAGTTGATGCCACGCCGAATGATATTGCCAGCGCGTTTTTGACGCTCGACGACTTGCGCAAAAATCTCGGCAATAATGATCCGAGCTACAAAGGCATCGCCGTTCGCAACGGCAGTTTTTTTATTCCCGACGGCGTCATTCTACCGGAAACGCAGAGCCGCGAAATTCCCGGCAGCGGTCTCGTGGAGTTCGGCCTGTTGGGAACGACGGCGTTGATGTTCGGCCATCAAATCGGCTTGCCCAATCTTTTTAACACCGACAACGGCCTGCCCGGCATTGGCTATTTTGGATTGATGGATCAAGGCAGCAACAATTTTCAAGGCTTGCTGCCTGCACAGCCGGAAGCGTGGTCCAAAGTTTTTCTCGGCTGGGAAAAACCGATCATCGTGACACTGGGCGAGAATTTGGAAATCGCCGCGACGCTGCACGAGAACCCCAACAAGATTTATAAAATTCCAATTAGCGACACGGAATATTTTCTGCTCGAAAACCGCCAGCGCGACGTCAATGGCGACGGCATCGCTTTTGGCCGGGACGCCAACGGTGCGCCGATTAATTTTAATGAAGACGGATTTCGCGCCGATACGAGCCAAACCGGCAAAAAGCTTGGCGTCATCACGTCGGTTGATGAGTATGATTTCGGACTGCCGTATGCAATTGGTGAAAACAATCGCGTGCAGCCGGCTTGCGGCATTTTGATCTGGCACATCGACGAAGAAATCATTCGCAGAAATTACGCGAGCAACCGCGTCAATGCCGAACGCGACCGTCGCGGTATCGATCTCGAAGAAGCCGACGGCGCGCAGGATATTGGCCGCGTTTACGGTTTTATCGATCCCGGCGCCGGCAGCGAAAACGGCCTGGCCGAAGATGCCTGGTGGAAAAGCAATCCGGTCATCACACAATTTTTGCGCAAAGGCAAACCGGTAGAATTTGGCCCGACCACGACGCCGAACACGACATCAAATTCCGGCGCGCAAACCGGCGTCGTTATCACGAATTTTTCAGAGATTCAAACCGTGATGACTTTCTCGGTGCGCAATGCTTTCAACGCTCCAAATTTTCCGCAATATGCCGGCGGCCAAGCGAATACGTTGCCACCGATGTTGGCTGATCTCACTGGCGATGGCAAGCTCGATATTGTCGTCGCAACTTCGGCAGGCGAGATTTTTGCATGGCACATGGATGGCCGCAAAGTCATTGACAATCCCGCTGTCGAAATTATTCCTCAACCCAATGGCTTGACTGTCAGCGTGCCCAAAGCCATCTTTGTGGATTTGCAAGATTCGCTTTTTGCGCCGCCCGTGCTCGTCGATTTGGACGGCGACCGTCGCGCCGAAGTTTTAACCGCCGGCAAAGATAGCACCCTGCATGCGTGGCAGGCCAATGATGCCAATGGCGATGGCCGCGCCGATCCGCTCTGGCAACTTGAGCTCGACGCGCCGTGCCGCGCGAACATCGCCGTGCGCGCCGATAGCGGGCTGATTATTTCTGGCGCGGAAAATGGCAAATTAATTGGGTTGAATTTTAATGGAACACAACGCTGGAATACACTACCCGGTTTGCCCGTGCGCGGAATCAGTGTTTGGACGCCGACTTTGATGGCTGTCGCTTTCACTAACGGGTTGTCATATTTGGATAATCGAGGCGGTTTTACTATCATTGATGGCATAAATTTTTTTGCAACTGAACCCAGCAATCTCTTTGAAGCTCCAGCAATCGCTGATTTGAGCAATAGCAATGATCTCGACTTAATAATTCGTGACGGCAAAGGGCATTTGCATATTTCTGATCTCACTACCTCGATTACATTGCCCGGCCAGGAAAAATCCGGTGTTGCCATTGGCGATATCAATAAAGATGGCCGCAAAGAAATCGTCCTCGTTTCAAATAATCGGCTGCTCGCGTATAATTTCAACGGGTCGCAGACGGAAAATTTCCCGCTGCAAATCAGCGTGGCGCTGAATGCGAAAACGCCATATCCGATTACGCCGATCATTGCCGATGCCAATGGTGATGGAATACAAGACGTGATCGTTCCCGGTGTTGACGGAAATGTTTACGCCTATCACCGCGACGGCACGCTCGTTTCCGGTTTTCCGCTGGCAATGAGCGGCGCCGGTCTCGGCAGTCTCGCCGCTGCCGATATGGACGGCGACGGCGAACTCGAACTCGTCGGCGTTTCCGGCAATGGCTTTGTGCATGTTTGGCATTTGCCCTCGAGCAGCAATAAAGCCGATTGGCCGATGTATCATCACGACGCGGCGCAAACGAGCTTGAATGCGGCGCGAGAAACGCCGGTTGTGGTTGCCGGGAATTTAATGCCAACCAAATCGGTTTATAATTATCCGAATCCAACCGCAGGCAGTTCCACCACGATTCGTTATCGTTTGAATGAAAACGCCGACATAAAAATTTCCATTTATGACACCGCTGGCGATTTGGTTGAAGAAATGTCTGGACCCGGCCTCGCGCAAGCCGACAATGAAATCGAATGGAATTTGCAAAACGTGCAAAGCGGCGTTTACCTCGCCCGCGTCGAAGCGAAAGGGCCAAGCGAAACTTCGGTAGCGATTATTAAAATTGCGGTGGTGAAGTAATCGTTCGTAGTCCGTTCGTAGTCGCGCCTTCAGGCGCTAACCGTGTGTCATCAAAAAGTATTTTAATTTTTAAGTTCTGCGCCTAAAGGCGCTACTACAAACCTATGCCCGGAGACAAGCTCAAAAATTCCGTCGGACTTCGCCTGATCATCATCGGCGTGTTGAGTTTGGTGTTGTTGATTCCCGCCGTCATGATTCAAGGCTTGATCTCCGAACGCGAGCAGCGTCGCGACGGGGCCGTCTTTGAGGTGAGTTACAAATGGGGCCGGTCGCAAGTGATTGCCGGTCCGATTTTGACGGTGCCGTATAAAAAACTCGTCAAAGATGAAAAGGACAAATTGGTGGCCGTCATCGAGTATGCGCATTTTTTGCCGGAGCAGCTCGCCATCAACGCCGAGTTATTGCCAGAGATTCGCTATCGCGGCATTTATGAAGTGATTTTGTACAATTCTAAATTACAGGTTCGCGGTAATTTTGCGCCGCTCGATTTCACGCAGTTCAGCATCGTCGCCGAAGATATTTTGTGGAAAGATGCTTTTCTCGCGCTGGGCCTTAGCGATTTAAAAGGCATTCGTGACGTTGTGAAAATCAAGCTGAACGATGCCGAGTGGGTCGCCAACCCCGGCGTCGAATCGAAAGATGTTTTGGAAATCGGCATCAGCGTGAAGCCAAAGTTGAGCACGCCAGGCGAACGCCACGATTTTGCCATCTATCTCGATTTGAATGGCAGCGGCGAAATCAGCTTCGTGCCGGTCGGAAAGGAAACGAATGTGAAAGTTTCTTCCCAATGGGGCAATCCGAGTTTTATCGGCGAGTTTCTGCCGGTCGAGCGGCAAGTGCAATCCAATCAATTCAACGCCGCGTGGAAAGTTTTGCATCTCAATCGCAACTACCCGCAGCAGTGGCTCGGCAGCCAGCATAAAATTGCGGAGTCGAGCTTCGGCGTGAAATTGTTGCTGCCGATTGACGAGTATCAAAAAACCATGCGTACCGCCAAATACGCAATCATGTTCATCGCGCTGACGTTTCTGACGTTCTTTCTCACCGAGGTGTTGAACAAAAAAGTCATTCACCCGATTCAATATATTTTAATCGGACTGGCGTTGATTCTGTTTTATACATTGCTGCTGTCTTTTTCCGAACATGTCAAATTCAATTCCGCGTATTTGCTGTCGAGTCTCGCAATCATCGCGCTCGTCACGGCGTACACGAAAAGCGTGTTGTCCAACAACCTCGCCACCGCGATTATTGCCGGCGTCTTGATTATTTTGTATGGATTTCTGTATATTATTTTGCAACTGCAGGATTATGCCCTGCTGCTCGGCAGCCTCGGCCTGTTCATCATTCTGGCGATTGTGATGTACGTGACGAGAAAAATTGATTGGTTTGCCATCGGCAAGTTAACTTCCGAACCGCCCAAGTGAGAGGTGAACAACAAGAAAGCAAAACGATACTACGCGCCGCCCAATGTGATCACTTTAAGCTATTGGTGGAGCCTTTTGCCGCCGTGCTGTTGCAAAATTAGTAAAGGCTTGAGAAAATCATGGAAAAAAAGTATATTGACATAAGTTGGGATTTTAAAAATGAAGATACTAAGATCTTCACACATTGTTTCCATAACTATCCCGCTATTATGATACCGCAAATTGCTGGTAGATTAATTGATAAATATGGCAAGAATTCAAAGCTGCTTTTTGATCCTTATTGCGGCACAGGTACATCTTTAGTAGAAGCTAATCTAAGAAACATCTATTCAATCGGTACTGACCTTAATCCTCTGGCACAACTAATTGCGAAAGCTAAAACAACACCTCTTAATATTAAAACGCTTGATCTGTATTTGAAAGACTTCAATGACACTATTTTTGGCTATAGATTTGGAATAAAATCAAGCATATCCGCTGAGATGCCCGATTTCAAAAATATCAACTATTGGTTTTCAAAAGCTATTCAACTGCAATTAGTTATTATAAAAGAATACATAGAGAAAATAGACGACTTATCCATTCAAATTTTTTTTAAAGTTGCATTTAGCGAAACAGTTAGAGAAAGTTCTTGGACCATTCACTCCGAGTTTAAGTTGTTGAGAATGCCGCTAAAGCAAATTGAAAAATTTAATCCAGATGTTTTTGGTATCATGGAGTTCAAGCTTTCACGAAATCGAAATGGCCTCGTATCATATTTAAAGGAAAAGAACAACAGCATAGCCATCGCTGAAGTGTATTCATTTAATACTGTTGAGAGTATTCCTGAAAAAATATTACCTGCAAATTCCGTTGATTTAGCCGTAACTTCTCCTCCCTATGGAGATTCTCGAACCACCGTAGCTTATGGTCAATTTTCTAGGCTCGCAAATCAATGGCTCAATTTTAAAAACGCTTCAAGTGTTGACAAAGAACTAATGGGGGGAACGCGGGCCCAAAACGGTTATCATTTTGATATTGATATCTTGAATGAAATTATTGAAAGAATAGGCAAAAAAGATGAAAAAAGAAGTAAAGATGTAATTGCTTTCTTCAAAGATTATGAACTCTCTATCAAAAATATATCAAATGTTATTAAGCACGGAGGATATGCATGTTATGTGGTAGGCAATCGTAGAGTGAAAAATGAGACGATTCCCACTGAAGAAATTACTAAAAAGCTTTTCCATAAATATGGTTTTCGGCATAAAGAAACAATTATGCGGAATATTCCAAACAAGAGAATGCCATTAGAAAATTCCCCAACTAACATAATCGGGGAAAAATCTCCAACTATGAAAAACGAATACATTGTAGTCTGTCAAAAGTCATAAAATTCAGGAAACAAAATGACTCTACAGCAATTGCAACGAGAATTAAAAAGGTTAAAAATAGCACCAAACGAAACCTTTTGTAAGGAATTTCTGTGAAGCGATTTAAACAAAATATAATTATCAGTCTTTTTGCCGTATTTTTGTTGGCAAGCCCAATTGACGCCCAAGACGAGCCGGAGTTCACGCATCCCGAGCTCAAATGGAGCACGATTGAGACGCCGCATTTTTACGTGCATTTTCACAACGGCGCGGAGCATACGGGCAAATTAACTGCGAAGATTGCCGAAGAAATTTACGCGCCGATCACCTCGCTTTACGGCTATCAGCCCGATGGCAAGATTCATTTCATTATCAAAGATTACGATGATTTTTCCAACGGCGCGGCGTATTATCTCGACAACAAAATTGAAATCTGGGCGAGCGCGCTGGACTTCGAGCTGCGCGGCACGCACAACTGGCTGCGCAATGTGATCACGCACGAATTTACCCACATGATCTCGCTCGGCGCCTCGCGCAAAATCACGCGGCACATTCCGGCGTTTTATTTGCAAAATATCGGTTATGAGAAAGAAAAACGCGAAGATGTTTTGCTCGGCTATCCCAATCGCATCATCTCGTATGCGATTCCATTCACCACCGTGCCGCCGTGGTTTGCCGAAGGCGTGGCGCAATATCAACTGCCCGAATTGCAATATGATTTGTGGGACTCGCACCGCGACATGATGCTGCGCACTGCCGTCGTTGAAGGCAAGATGCTGACGTATTCCGAGATGAACTCGTTCGGCAAAAACAGCATCGGCAGCGAACGGGTTTACAATCAGGGTTACTCTTTTTCCGGCTATATCGTCGAGCATTACGGCCTCGAATCGCTGAAAAAAATTTCCAACAACATGCGCAGTCCGCTGCGCTTTTCTTTCGATAGCGCCATTAAAAAAGCCGCCGGCAAAAGCGGCTCCGAACTGTATCGCGAATGGAAAAAATATCTCGAAGAAAAATACGCGACACAATTGCGCGACATTCAAGCGCACAAGGTTGATGGCGAGTTGCTGCAAAAAGGCGGCGCGGCGAATTTCTTTCCGCGCTGGTCGCCGGATGGCAAATCAGTTGCATTTCTCACCAACGAGGGCGCGGATTATCTCGGACAAACGGTACTGGTCATTCGCGATCAAGCCACCGGCAAGATGAAAGCGATCAAAGGCGGTGTCCATTATGCTTTCTCATGGTCGCCGGATGGAAAGCAAATCGTTTATTCACGCAAATCGGAAAACAATCCCGGCCATTCAGCGCTTTACGATCTTTTTCTGTACGATCTTAACTCTGAAAAAGAAAACCGCTTGACCGAATCAGCGCGCGCCCAAAGCCCGAATTGGTCGCCGGACGGCAAAGCGATTGCGTGTGTCGTAAATGGCGACGGCACGCAAAACCTCGCGTTGTACGATCTCGCTAAAAAACAACTCAAATTACTCACGACCTACAAAAATCAGGAACAGGTTTACACGCCGCAATGGTCGGCGGATGGCGGCAAAATTTTATTCGGCTACGCGCGCCTGCGCGGCCGTGATCTTTATCTGTACGATCTTGCCGCCAATGAAACCCTGCCGGTTTTTGAAGATGCGCCGAACGATGGCAATAGCGCCACTGATCGCCGCGACGCCGTTTACAGTCCGGATGGCAAAAAGATTTATTTCAGTTGGGACAAGAACGGCATTTTTAATATTTATTCGGTTGATTTCGAAACCTTTGAAACGGCGCAGTTGACCAACGTGATCGGCGGCGCGTTCATGCCTTCGGCGAATAAAAATGGCGAATTGGTTTTCAGCACGTTCGTGGCGGAGGGATATAGAATCGCCTTGTTAAAAAATCCTCAGCCGGTGCCGAGCGAATACTCGCGTTATCTCACTGAGGCCGGCGAAATCAAGCTGGCATTGCGGGATGGCAATGGCTCTCTCACCAATTTGGATTTGAGCGGCATCAAACATGCGGCGTATGATGACAGCAAGATTCCCGATTATCAAGTCAAACCGTACAGCGGACATTATACGGCGGTGGCGTTTCTGCCGCGCGTGGCGTTTGATTATGGCACGACGAAACTCGGCGGCTATTTTTACTCCGGCGACATGTTGGACAAATATAATTTTATCGGCGGCGTCGCGGCGAATCGCAAGAAAGATTACGACGCATTCCTGTTGTTGGATTACAAAAAATTCGGTTCGATTTTTTTTCTCGAAGGTTACAATCAGGTTCTGCACACGACGGTCGACGGCATTGGGCTGCGTTACAATCTTTGGCAAGTGGATGCGGGATTGCGCAAATGGCTCAACAGCCGGCATCGCTCGAAACTCAATTTTACTTACAGCAATTACAACGCTAAAATCACGGATGTGATCAACGGCGCGAAAGTGAGTTTCGCTTATACATATTATATCGGCAAAATCATTTCATTCGAGCATACTTACGCGCAGCACAGCCGCGCCGTGGATGGCGAGATCAATCCGCGCGCCGGCCGTGAAGTGCATTTTCGTTATTCACGCGAGTTCAACAGTTTTATTCGCTCCGATCCGAACGACGCCTTCCGCCCGACTAAGTTCGGCACCTTCGTGGAAAATTACGATCCGCACAATTTGCATCGCTTCGAGATGGATTGGACCGAGCATATCGGTTTGCCGGGCCGCACCGGTTTGACGCTGTATGGACGCGGCGGTTTGTTGACGCCGAACGCCAATAATTTTTTCTACTTTTTTGCCGGCGGCTTGCCGGGCGTGCGCGGCTATCCTTTTTACAGCATGGAAGGCCGCTATTTGGCACACGGCCGCGTCACCTATCGTTTCCCGCTTTTCAGGCATATGGATTTTTCGCTGCTGCATCTTTATTTTGACAAAATGTATCTCGGCGTGTCGTACGATTACGGCGGCGCGTTTGTTAAAACCGACGGCATGCGCCGCAAGCTGCACGACAGCATCAACTTGCAACTGCGCATGAGCCTGTCGTCGTTTTATGTTTTTCCGACGCAGATTTTCTTTAATGCCGCCTACGGTTTTGACAAATTCAAAAACCGCGGCGTCACCTACGGCCAGGAATGGCGGTATTATTTCGGCTTGTCCTTCGGGTTTTTGGATGAGTGAGTCTAAGATTCTGCAACTCAGACAGGAAATGCAGCGCCATCGTAACAATTGAGACCAGCTTATGAAATCGAAAATGTTCGCCGCCGTTCTCACGGCCAGTTTGTTCTGTACGACGCTTTTGGCGCAATCGCCGCGTTTCTCCCGGTCGGCGTTAAACTCGCCTCAAAGTGTCGAGCCGGCGCCCCCAACTTTATCAAATTATCCTGCGTTTGATTTTGTTGATTCGTCATCCACGACGACAGCGAAGCCGCAACGCTCGGTCGGCAAGGCTTTATTATTCTCCGCCGTGATTCCCGGCACCGGCCAATTTTATAACGGATCTTTTTTAAAAGGCCTGGCCTTTGTCGGCATCGAAATCGGCGCGTGGGCGGTGAATGCGATTTATACGCAGCGCGGCAACGAGAAAGAAGACCAATTCGAGCTGTATGCCAACGCGCATTGGAGCGAAGACGATTACTGGGATTTTATTTTCGCAGCGTGCCAGCGCGATCCGATGAGCGCGGCCTACAATTGCAGCCGCGATGACTTGCAATCGCTGCGCCGCTGGGAGCGCGATCATTTCAGCCATTTTTTGCCGGAAGAAAAAAATCAGACCTATTATGAAAATATCGGCAAATACGATCAGTTCAACGTCGGCTGGGACGATACGGATATCGAGCTGGGGCGTGATTCGGCGAATCGCGAGTTGTATACGCGCCTGCGCAAAAAAGCCAACGATCAATTCAAAATCGCGACGTATGGCGCCTCGATGGTGCTGGTCAATCATGTTCTCAGCATGTTTGACGCGGCTTACTCCTCCTATCGGTTTAATCGCGTTCAAGTGAAAGCTTCGATGGGGATGGAGAGGCAGCGATATGATCGGGAGCTGGTGCCGGCGTTGTGTTTAAGGATGAGTTGGTGAAATGGTCATTGGCCATTTAGTCATTAGTCAGTGAATACAGGGAATTGGAATTTTTTTATTTCATCACAATTCATGAAATCAATTTATTTTTTTATCCTTTTCCTGTCGCCGTTTTTTAGCCTGGCACAGGAGAAATCATCTACGATTCCGAATTCTGTCAATCAATTTTCCTATGCGTTATTGAACGACTCGATCCCACAAGAGATCACGCCGAAATCATTGACCATCGGCGGCGCGTTTCTGCGCTCGCTCGCCATTCCGGGCTGGGGCCAACGCCGGGCCGGGGCGAAGACGGC
>Ga0247727_10017177_pt1 | contig 11558 bp, 12 predicted proteins | sample WisWelCaveWW1625_FD_202498 | JGI IMG/M metagenome (GOLD analysis project Ga0247727, IMG submission 202498) | Biofilm microbial communities from Wishing Well Cave, Virginia, United States - WW16-25 | ecosystem: Environmental > Aquatic > Deep subsurface > Groundwater > Cave microbial mat | place... | reverse complement strand
AGGATGGTTTCCTGCACTTCGGAGATGGATTTGCGAATGTATTGCGTGGTGTCCCATCCGATGCTCAGAACGACGTCGTCGCCCAAATCTTTTTCGATCTCCTCGAGGCGGCGAAAAAACTCATCGGAAATCGCAATGTGGTTGGAGCCGGGTTGCGGCACCACGGCGACTGCCACGCGCGGCCCAGCCAAGCCTTTTGAGACTTGCCGCAGATTTTCCGGCGCCAGCTCCGCATAACCGATGTCGCTGAAGCGCACCAGACGGCCGTCCTGTTCGCGAATGATGAGATTGTTGAATTCCCCCGGTTTTTCCAGACGGCTGAGCGTGCGCACGGTCAATTCGACGTCGTTGCCTTCGATGCGGCCGGAGGGCAGCTCGAGGTTCTCGTTATTGAGCGCGCTGCGCACGTCCAGCGGTGTGACTTGATAGGCAGCGAGCTTGTTCGGATCCATCCACAAGCGCATGGAGTAACGTTTTTCACCGAAGATGCGCACTTCGGCCACGCCGGGAATGGTTTGCAAGCGTTCTTTAAAGGTTTTGTCGGCGAGATCGGTAAGCTGCAGCAAGTTGCGCGTGTTGCTGCTGACGTTGATCACGACGATGGGGAAGGCGTCGGCATCGGCTTTGGAAACTCGAGGTGGATCGGCATCCGGCGGCAAGCTGCCGACGGCGCCGGCGACTTTATCGCGCACGTCGTTGGCCGCAGTTTCCAAATCCACCGCCAGATCAAATTCGATGGTAATGCTGCTGCGGCCTTCGCGGCTGGTGGAGTTGATGGTGCGAATGCCGGGCACGGCGCTGATGTCTTCTTCGAGAATCGCGGTGATTTGCGACTCGATCACGTCGGCATTCGCGCCGGGATACGAAGTATCGACGCGGTGATGACCGCCGGATCGACGTTCGGATATTCACGCACGCCGAGGTACGTAAATCCGATAACGCCGAACAGAATGATGATGATCGACAGCACCCAAGTCAACACCGGGCGCTGGATGCACGTTGCGGAGAGGCTCATGGGGTTCCCTTTGGGGTTTCTGCCTAATTTGGTTAGGATGATTTTGCTCTAATAAGATTCTTTATCGTCACAGAAATTTTTGATAATCGTTTCTTGGCTATTTCATGTTCCCACAATCGGATGACTTTCCAGCCTCGCCTCTTCAATGCCCTTGTTTGGCGCAGATCTCTGCGTTTATTGTCATGAATCTTTTCCTTCCACCCACCAAGCCGAGTGAGTTTTCGGCAATTTGAAGTGAATCGGACATCCGTGCCAATAACACCCGTCGACAAAAACACAGACCTTGGGTTTTGGGAAAACTATATCCGCCTTTATTTTCAATTTTGGCTCAAGATAACAATCCTTGCGGAAACGCAAACCCAATTTGTGCAACGCACTTCTAAGTTTCATCTCTGGTTCGGTTTCGTGACCAACGTTTCGCTGCATCACAAAACGGACTTTTTCGGAAGAGGCTTTGGGCGCGCGTTTTCGAATCGAGCTCATGCTTCTGAGCTTCCTTCGTCATTAGAAATCACCGCCGCCCTTTCAAATGAAACTCGTTCATTGCCAACAACCACTACAAAGTTTGTGTCATCCATCGTAAAGGAGATATTGGGCAAATTGTCCGTACTTGACAATAAAACCTCTTGAATGGGCATTCTGACATAATTTTCAAGAAATATGCTCATCGTTTCGCCCGCGGCCTTTTCCAGGTGTGACCATGCTCTTTCGCCGATATAGGTTTCACCATTTTGCCGCTCAAAAGCTGCGATCAACTCCATGAGTTTTGGGTTTGGCGTCGGATCCAATACGATAAGAATCGGCTTATAACCGCTTTTAACGCAATCGCGCGGAAACTCCAACTCCTCCTGCCATCTGCCTTGACCGGACGCAGCGATCGTCACGCGGAGCTTGATCTCGTATGCCCTTTTGTTTCGTATGCAGTCGATTTGTCGGCCCTTGTTCTTATCTTTAGCTCTTCGCACCGGACTTCGTCTGGCGCTGACAGGGAAGCCTCCAATGGCGTGAGCAATAATTGGCTCAAAAAGATATCCGGTCTCTTGTCCGGCCCGATTGTCTATATCAAAAATCCATTTTCTCCACAACAGAAATCCCGCCAACGCTCGCGGACTCATGAACCCATATTGGAGCAAAGCTCGAGGGCCGACTTGATCCATGGTTGGCTTTGGTTGGTGCTCTAAAATCTTCATATATTTCAAGCGGCTTTTGTGTAGAGTTGCCAGACATGAAAAATAAGTGTCGGCATCAGGTGTCAATCCAATCAAACGCTCGATGAGCGGGTGAAAATCCAGATTCGCAATTCCTAACTTTTTCGGATGTGCTTTTGAAAAGAAAGCCGGGAAATTAGCAGGAAGTTCGGGAAATTCACTTTGCAAGTTGAGATCGCGCACGATCGTCGCCAAAAAAAAACACAAGCGTGCTCGTCCAATGAAACGCCGAGTTCACCGCTGCCCGCCACCTTGGCTTTTTCGAGCAAGGCCTTTTGTGCTTGTGTCAATCCCATAGCGCGAGTTGCTCTGTCTTGGTTGGATAGGTCGAAAACGTTTTTTTAACGAGCGTGATCGCTTGGTCAAGAGCGGGGCTATGCCCATTCGAAAGTGTGGGGATGAAAGTGAGCAAATCTCCTTTCGAGTTGGCGTGTTGTTCGGAAATAATATCCTTATAAAGTGTGCGCGCAATCTGTTCGGCTAAAAGAGGCGGGACGGCATTACCGATCTGGACAATTTGCTCTGATGCATTGCCCGAAAAAATAAACCTATCAGGAAATGTTTGAACCCTTGCACATTCACGCAAGGTCAGAAAACGGTCTTCGATCGGATGAACAAATTCGGATATCGCGCCGCTGGTGATAGCTTTGCAAGGTTCATCATAGCGCAATCGACGCAGCCCCGCCGGCGCACCGCCACGACGCTCTGAGGGCGTGCCATCCATAACTCGGCGATAAGCTCTTCGTGTATAGCTCTGGTGCCATAATTCCTCAGGCAAATCTCGCATGGTTTGGCCGGGTTTTAATTTTTTGATCCTTTCCAAATCGTCTTTGGATATAGGCTTCACATAGTGGCCTCGAGGAATTCCAGGATGTTCCATTGTTGGGACGCTCAATCCAGTAAATGCGTCGTTGAGAGTGGGGGCAGGAGGTAAGTGCCGCAAGGTTCTTGATGCACCTGGCGCTCCAAAAGCCATGTGCGTTGCCGCGGGAAAAGTTGGATCCCACCCTAAACCGCCAATGGCGATAACTCGTTTCCGATGTTGTGGGACACCGTAATTGGCGGCATTAATTTTTTTGAGGTGTATACGATAACCCGCTGCAATGAGCGGGCAGAGCAAATCAAGTATTCTTTTGCCGCCGTTAACCGATAGGAAGCCCTCGACATTTTCAAATACAAAAGCACGAGGTTTGTGTTCAGCAATCAATTCGGCAAAAATCCCGACGAGTGAATTGCGATGATCGTCAGAGCGACGCAATCCCGCAGAAGAGAAACCCTGGCACGGCGGTCCTCCGATGATGACATCGGCGTATGGTAATTTTGTGCTCTCCGATATTTCGCCGCACATCGCATCATGACAAAGGTTGCTCCTGTAAGTTTCGATAGCCGCTTTGTTGTGATCGATTGATAGCAGAAATTTAAAACCTGCCTTTTTAAAACCCCATGAAAGTCCACCTGCACCACAATAGAGGTCAACAACTGTTGGAGGGCTATTGTGTCGTTGAGTATTTCTAATCTCCATAGTAGAAACTCTTTTTAAGACGTCATACGCAACAGCGATTCGTTTTCTTAATTTTTGCGCGTGTCAACTTGAAATGGCTGAAACCAAACTATTCAATCACCGCCAAGCCCACGCTGCGCCGCCATTCATTCAAAACTTCACGCCACTTCTTGGCGCGATCTGGCATCGGAATGACCTCACCCTCCGGCATCAAATACTTCAAATTATCCGGGCGATTTTTCTCCCCCCATTTTTTGAATTCATCAAAACGATCCACCTTCTTCTCGCCTGCGCTAAAAACGAGAATGCCGGTGATCTTTTCGTGCGCGTCGAAATAATACGTAAGATTGACCGGCGCCCGCCCGCGTTCAATCAAGCGATAAAAATCGTTAATCTCCATCAACCGAAGCGTGACTTGGCTGCTGTCAATCTGATAGCTCTCGATTTGCGCGCTGCCTTTAAAGTATTCATCCCAATCCGACCAAGGGCCTTTGCCGCCGGGTTTGATCGGCGAACCCGGGCCTTCTTTCTTCTCATACCAACATGCCGCGCCCTTGGCCAACAATGCCCGCGCCTGTGTAGAGTCATAAGCCGCGTTGGCTTGGCGGTAGGCTTTTACTTTTACCAAGAGCGGATGATCTTCAGACTGAGTATGAGGGAATACTTTTGCGGCGAGAAAAACGCTGAACCACAATGCGCTTAAATATGAAAGACGACGCCCCGTCGTGGATTGAAAAAATTTTCTCATATCACGCCATGACCTCGTTGTTCCTACTTCGGGCGAAATGCCGGTTACTCTTTCCCCCTTGTGTGTCATTCAGGAGGAATCTTTTTACGCGCTGGAGATGCTTTCCAGTGCTTAAAAAGATTCCTCCTGAATGACAGCAATAGGAGGCGCGAAGTACAATCTGCTTCGCGCTCGGTGCAAGAGTAGAACGCGCCTCGCTTGAATCAAACGCACGCTACTCCGTCTTCGTTTCGGCCTTTTCGACTTTCTCGGTTTTCTTGGTTTCCACCACGCCGTGAATCGTGAGGCTGCGCTGCTTCGCTTCCACGTCGTTGGAATAGATGAAAACCGTTTTCGAAACTTTGCCCATTTGATTCGCGGTGTTGAAGGTGACGGCGATTTGGCCTTCGTCCTGCGGCGCAATGATCTTCGAGCTTTCGGCCGCGGTGCAGCCGCACGAGGTTTTCACCTGCTCGATGCGGAGCGTATCGGTGCCGGCGTTTTTAAATTTGAAAATGTGCTTCACGGCCGGGCCTTGTAACACAGTGCCGAAGTCATAATTGTTCTCGACCAACTGAATCTTTGGGCCCTTGAGGCTCTCTTGAGTTTCCTGAGCCGGCGCGTTGTTCAAAGAGAACGCCGTCGCGAAAACACAAAAGGTGCGTAAGACACGTTTGATTGACATGGTAAACTCTCCCGTTTTGATTGAAGGGTGAATGGTTTTAAAGAACGCTCCAGCAACGGCTTGGCCGTTGCATTTATCCTCTCACGGCTTCTGCGCCGTGGTTTGAAGATTGAAAGCCGCCACGATATTTTCACCGAAGCTTTCATCCCAGCGCGCCTTGATTTTGCCGTGTTGCAGCCAATACAAACGCGGCGGGCTGTTGCCGATCAAATCGAAAAACTCGGCTTCTGAAATGACGTGATATGGATAATGTGTATTGGTCTTCTGCGCAAATGCGGAAAGCAGGGAATCGTGCGCGCTGAACATGAGCACATAAATTTTGGGGAACTTCACGCTCTGCTCTGCCAACGCGCCCAATTCTCGCGCGGTTTCCCGGCAATGATCGCAGTCCGCGTTGAACACCGCTACAAGCTTATCGTCGCTGGTGAGATCGACTCGGCCTGCGCCTTCGAACTGCGTATACTTCGCAAAGGTTCCTTCATAATCGCGTCGCACCGGCGCGAGCAGCAACACGACCGCTACGCTTCCAATCGCGAGCACTGCTGGAATTGCGAGATTGCGTTTTTCCTCTTTTGTGATTTTAAACAGCACGAGGCTCAATACCAGCAGGAAAGCATTCTTCACCAAGGATGCTGCTGAAGACATTGGCAGTAGCTCGCCGAAGCAGCCGCAATCCTGCGTTTGCTCGCCGAACGTCAATTGATGAGCTTGCAGCAAAGTAAACGCGACCAAAGTGAGAATGGTCAACGGAAAAATGGCGCGTTTCAAATAAAAAGGAAAGAGCAACGCCGCGCCGAGAAACAGCTCGAACGCAATCATCAAGCGCGCAGGATAAGCGGCTTGCTCGCGTGTCGCTGCGAGCCCTTGATCGACGACGGCGATTTCAAACAGGCCCACGCTCAGCAGCTTCGCAACGGCGGAGAAAATGAATATGGCTGCCAGCACGAGGCGCAGCAGGAATTTGATTTTTTCAGAATTACTGAGCGTATTCATATAGCCCCTTCCTTTTACTTTCTTCTGAAAAAAACCACGCTGAAAAGCTGCTTTGCCTTGTCATCGATGAGATCAATTTTAACTTTGGCTCTTTTGCACAATCTGAGCACGCGCGGAATGCCGCTGCCACGGCCCGTGTAGCTGAAGTCTTTGTCTTTTTCCAGAAAAGAGAGAATGGACGGGTTCCGCTCCACGTGAACGCCGAATTTTATGTTTTCTTCTGTAATCGTATTCGGCAAATTGCCGGGGCTATGAATCTCCAAACGGTCTTCGAACAAGTAAATTTGTATGGGCGCGCTGATGTAGTAGTTGCGATGAACGATGGCATTGGCGAGCGCTTCCGAGAAGGCCTCTTCCGGTATTTCCAAAACGCCGGGCGCATTGAAGTTCTTCGAAGTTTGTATCCGCCGCAGATTTCTTTTGATGAAAGCCCTTCCTTCCTTGAATTGCTCGATCAATTTTCCCTGGCAGTCTTGCTTGTCGATAAATTCTCGAACGGAAACTTCGGTTCCCGAAAAATAAGTGGCCTTGATCGTGAACTGCGGCCGCGCTCTTTCCGGCTTTTTTCCGAACAGCAAAAGGCCCGCGAGGGTTAGCTTGCCGTCCTGCAAAATCTTCAAATTGGTGAGCAACTGCTCAAGGGGAATGCCCAGCTTTTCGAGTTCTTCGTTATAATATTTCTTGTAGCGGCGTTGAAAGAAGTTTTTATCAAAGTCGGCAATGGTCGTGTCTGTCTCCAATTCCTCGGCGAAGTGCAATCCTGAGCTTTGCGCCAGCCGCAAAACCTCTTCTATCGGAGCTCTTCTTTTGTCAGCGCCGTTTTTTATCCAGACGTCTACCCGATTGACTGCATACGGCTTGTTACTTCCGCGAGGAACGTCGATGATCATGAGACGCTTGTCTTCGCATGATAAAACTTCCGTTTTCACATAGATCGATTTGTCGATTTTGGTCGTTGCAGCATTGGAAATCCATTGGTTGAGTCGGTGGATATCCTCATGGCTCAACCCCGTCAATCCGCCTTTATCCGAAACGCCGATGATAATTTTCCCTCCTTCGGTATTGGCAAAGGCGCTGATTTCCACGGTCAAATTGTCGATGCTAGTGAAATTCTCTTTGAACTGATGCGTGGAATCTTCACCGCGATTCAATATTGCAAACAATTCGATACAATCCATTGTGAAACCCGTGGTGATTTTTTTCTTTGCAGATTTATTGTTCGTCAACCGGTCGCACTGCCATGCCGGGCCGCAACTGCAAGATGCCCGAAGTGATCAACGTATCGCCGGCTTGCAGGCCTTGTGTAATTTCCACGCGCTCGTCGGTGCGAATGCCGATTTCCACGCTTTGCGATTCGGCGTTGCCGTTTTTATACAAGAAGACGCGCTGCCCTTTCAATTCGGGAATGAGCGCGAACGCGGGAATCGTCAGCGTTTCCTTTTCCTCGAAAACGACTTCGACGTTGGCGAATGCGCCGGGAATCAAAACGCCCTCGGCATTGGGGCTGAGCGCGCGCAAGTGCATCGTGCGCGTGGCCGCATCGATGCGGGCTTCCACGGCATACACCGCGCCCTCGAATTTGCGCGCTACGCCTTCGACCGTAAAACCGATCCTATCGCCTTTCTTCACCGCGGCTGCATATTTCTCCGGAATCGTGAAGTCGATTTTAACCGGCTGGTTGTCTTGCAACGTGGTGATGCGCGTCGCGGGAGAAATGTAGCTGCCTTCGCTCACGTGGCGCAAACCGATGACGCCGTCGAACGGCGCGCGGATTTCGGTTTTGCCGAGTTGCGCTTGAATGATGACGAGATCGGCTTTCACAATATTCAATTGATTGACGGCGACCTCATATTCTTCCTGGCGCGCCAATTTTTTCTCGAACAATTGGCGCTGGCGTTCCGCATCTTGCTCGGCCAGGGCTTGGCGATATTGCCCGCGCACGAGCTGGGCCTGCGGCTCGGCGTCGTTGATCTTGAGCAAAACCGCGCCTTTTTTCACCGGTGCGCCTTCCGTGAAAAAGATTTTTTCCACCTTGCCGGAAATTTCGCTGCGGACTTCCACTTCTTCATTCGAAAGAATCGTGCCCACCGTGAGAATACGGTCGCCCAACTTTTCAGGCTGCACGGTCAACATGCGCACCGCCATACGTTGTTCGCGCGCGGCTTCGGTGGCGGCGCCATTCGTGCCATCGCCTTTGCGCGCGAGCAGCTGGGGCAGGGCCAAAACGATCAACAGCAACGCGGCCCCAACTATCATCCAAATGCTTCTCGATTTTTTGCTCATGGTGCCCTCTCGTCTCAAATTCGTCATGGGTTATCTAAACGAATAAGGGTACGACAGTTTTTTTTTAGAAACAAGAGAACAGTCACGAGGAGTGAGGGAGTCTTGGAGGTTGTTGGAACCGGGAAGGAGGGCGAGAAGAGGCAATCATGGAAAACGAGAAACCACCCACACGCGCATCAAGAGAAGAGCTTTATCCAAGCGTGTTTTTCATTCGCGTGGACACTTAAAAAACGCCGGCTACACACGGATCAAAAACGCAACGGAAAAGCTTTATCGAGCGCGCTTTTGATCCGTGTACAGCCCCAAGAACTTTCAGTCCCGCCGCGAGGACGAGCGTTGCTTTTCTTTACCGCGCGACTGACTCTGCGTTGGCGTTTCTTTGCGCTCGCGACGCGAAGCCTGGACGATAATCGGCTCTTCTTTTCTGTCCGCTGGACGAGCGGGAAAAGTGACGCGCCGCACTTCTGGTTCGCGCTTTTCATGTGTTCGTCTTTCCGGCTCGGAACTCTCATGCTCTCTGCGTGCGTGCCGCGGCTCATCGTCATAACCGCGCTTGCCGTGATCACGCTTTTTGTAATCAGGATGCGGCCTCCAATGGCCGCGATGCCAATCCAGCTTGCGATAGACCACAGGCGGGCGAACGTAAACCGGCGTCACGACAAACACTGGCGCGCAGCGTGTGCCCAAGTGGATGCGAATATCCGCTTCCACGCGCGCGAAGATGCGCGGAAAATCAAAGCGCGCATAAATGATTTTGGTCCTTCCCAAAACCAAGCCCGCCTCGATAAAACTTCTTTCCAGCCACGGCGCGAGTACGACCGGCTCAGGCGTGAAGATCACGCCAATTTGTGCGTCGCCCTCTTGTTCATCATACAAACAAACGTCTTCGGCTAAATCGGAGAGCCGGTAAATGCGATCGGCACGCAGCTCATGTTGAAAATGATGCGGCCGCGGCTAGAGAATTTCCACATTGCCAAAGGGCGTGATCTGATAAACGGTGACGTAACCGCACTCGCTCAAACGCAAAAAAACTTCCATACGCTCATCATCGCAAGGATCGTCGTGACATTGCGCGGTCCAAACTTCCACGCGCGCATCGCGCGGATGATGTGCGTTCGCGGTTTGCCAACCCAGCATCACAGCCAGCGTGAGGGTCGTAATCATAAAACTTTTTCTCATGGCAACACTCCTGCTTTTCAGTTCGAGAGAAACGCAAAAACGATTTCGACGATTGTCGTTATCTCTCGTTTTTTGCAATGGCAATGCCATCCCATTTGACTTTTCTGATTTACAAAGAATGTCGGAGGAGATCAAAGCAACCGCGCTATTTATCGTCAATTTAGCGAGACACGCGCGCAATTATAAACTGCTAGCCTCGACACGGCCTCTGCGCCAAACGCAAGAACTGTCAAGCACGCAAAACATACGGAGTGTGGTATCGTTACTCAGGTGTGGCAAAACGTTGTGCAGAGAGAGCGTTTGAGGCGCAGTTGCATGGCAGCCCCTCCAGTTCAATCCGCAAAAATTTCAACGTGTGGTACATTTAAGCGCAAATATTGGGAATTCGCATTCAGAGCAACGAAAGGGGGGCGCGCTGAATCAACTCACTATATTCATGCTCTTGAACGTGCTCCAACAATGGGAAACTCTTCATCATGCTCGAACAACCTTCACCCCGGGAAATCATTGAAAAAGAGTACGCGCGTGGCTGGGAATATTACCAGCAGGGAAAATATGCCGATGCGCGTGACAGTGCCTACATTTTGTTGAAAACGGAACAGGACGATGCGCAGCAGCGCGCTTACGCCATTCTTTCGCTAGCGGAAGAAACCCCGGAAAAATGTTTGAAATACCTCAAGCTCTTGCGGCAAACCGAGCCGCAGATGGCTTCTTGGGTTGGCCAGCGGCTTGTGCAGATCAAAAGCGATTTGTTGGGCGAAGCCGGCCGCGCACTCGCTCAAAAAGATTATCCACAAGCCGAGCATGTCCTCGAGCTCATTCTGGAGAGCGCGCCGGATGATCCTGCGGCTAAAGCGCTGTTGCTTTTGGCGCAACAGAGCTTGACTTCAAGGCATGAGGCAATCGAGAACCCCGCTGCTACTTTAGAGCAAGATGACAATCCAGAGTACCCCAAAACCACTTTAGCGCCGGAAGCAGCGATCCTCGTTGTTGAAGAGGCGAAATTTATTTCATCCTCTGCTCAAACACAGCCCTCCTCGCTTCGCAAAGAGGTTATCACAATTGCTGCCACGGGCGCCGGCTCAACGGATAAAGAGTCAATACCTGCCGAGAATGACGCCGCTGAGGCAGAACTGTTATCATGGCGGCTCCCGTTTGCTAGCGAAGCGGATATTGTCGAGGCGTTTGAGGGTTGCATACAAGAGCTTCTAGCTCGTAGCGAGAGACTGTCGCCTCAGCCTGCAGAATTACAAGAAAGCCTTCGTTTTGCGCGCAAGAAAAAGCAGGGCACGTGGGAGGAGAGCATAACTACGAATATCTTTCTGAAGCCGGCCGTACTCGCAGCTACGGATCTATCTGAAGCACTGCTGCGTGAGGCCTATTTGCACGAAGCCTTTGCGACAGCCAATGTTTATGGTGAACTGTGTAAAGTGTTGCGGGCGCGAAGCCCGCAACAATATCTGGACACTTTCAAACGGCTGCTGCTGGTCGCCTGCCGTGCGCTCGTGCAAATGACGCACAAGGAATGGCAGCTCTATACTGTCCAACGGGTAACGCCTGAGTTGGATAATATGCGCCAACGGCTGCAGGCTTTTTGTTTGTCACCCGCTTTGAGTACGGTCTTCGATAATAGAACCGGAAAATTCATCAGCGAAGTGCGCAGGCACGAATTGGGCGAAAGCCTTATAAACGAAATACTGGCGGAATATTTTGCCGAATGCATGCAGCAGTTCATCGGCAATGAAGGCGTAATACGAGAGGCCTTTCTTCGCCGCAATCTCTCGGCGGCCGCAAAACTACTGCAGCTTGCGCCGGAACTGCGGCATCGGCTCGAACCGTGGGCGGCGCGGTAGGAACGGCGGTTACCCGCCGTCCCCCGCACGGATCCCAGCGTGCAGTTTTCCAGCACTTGGGCTCTTCAGAGATACTCGCTTCCGCATTCAAGAGTCCTTCTGACTTTGCTTTTC
>Ga0247727_10017176_pt1 | contig 11559 bp, 10 predicted proteins | sample WisWelCaveWW1625_FD_202498 | JGI IMG/M metagenome (GOLD analysis project Ga0247727, IMG submission 202498) | Biofilm microbial communities from Wishing Well Cave, Virginia, United States - WW16-25 | ecosystem: Environmental > Aquatic > Deep subsurface > Groundwater > Cave microbial mat | place... | reverse complement strand
GATTTGCTGGTCTGGTACACCAGCACATAATCGCCTATGCGGGTCTTGGCATTGAGGATGCTCTCCCGCAGCACGGGCTTGGCCACTTTCTCCCTTCCATTATCCTTATCGTGAAAAAATGTGGTGATGATTTCAACCTCTTTTTTTGGGCAGAGAAACCAGTTAATCAACAAGGTCAGCGCATAATCTGCCTTTGTCTTGAAGCTTGGTGTTATCTTATACACTCTCAAGTATGTGTTGCTCAGGAACGGATAATTCACACTGATGCACGGCTTGCCGCATAACATGGCAGCATAGGTGACCAGAGGCTCAAAATCGGAAATCACCACAGAAGGCTTTTCTTTCTTGATGCGCATGATGAGCTTTATCAAATGGATAAGCACCAGCGGAGAAAGGAGGATATTCAGCAGACCTGTGCGTACAATGCTTACAGAATTTCTTCTATGCACGAAACGAAAGCACGCGATTTTATTGACAGGGCGCGATTTTGAGATATAGCCATACGCTTTGCCCCCTGCAAACACCTCAACCTTGTGCCTTTTCTTCAAGACATCAATAACGATTTTCGAGCGTATCGCGTGGCCATACCCTTCCCCCGCGACACCATAGAAAATGGCAACCATGCTAGAAGAAGCTTAGCTCTTTTTTTAAAGCTATAGGGGAAATGAAAGGTAGTTCTTGGGTCGTAACACTTGCCTCGGCCATTTCTTTTGGTTAAGCTTTTCTTGGGCAACCCAAAGGGGCGCCTAAGAAAAGATTATGCGTCGGCCGGGATTCGAACCCGGACACGCGGCTTGGAAGGCCGCAGTCATAGCCATTAGACCACCGACGCGCGCTCCAAGGTGCCAAAAGGCTCTTTATAAACCTTGCCAGCCCTCTCGCTTTGCCTCTTGCTCTCTCGAAAAACAGCGAAACCTTTTAATACCCTCTCTATACAAATGCTTGAAGGGGTGGAACTAGATGGACAAGATTCTCTACAAGGATAGTGTTGCACCTATTGATTTTAACAAAAACCTCCAACATATTGAATATGCGGAGTTCAACGGCCTTGACACAAAAGACACTCAGGAGTTTACTGAAGATGTCGAAGGAAATAACGATTCCATCGAGCTTCATTTGGTGCGTACAAAGGCATACAAGGAAGCCGTCATCCTTTCCCTTCCTCCAACCCAGCATCCTGAGCTGTGGAGCCAGTTCCTCAAGGAGGAGCAGAAGACTTTTGGCGGCTCCAAGATATTCTACATGAACAACGATTGCTCAAAAATCCTTGTGCTTTCGGTCAAGAACGAGATGTTCAACAAGCTCAACATGGTCCTCACAAGGGTAAACAAGGTCAATGAGAGAATCCACCGCTACAACACAACTGTCAAGAAGGAAAATCAGGAAATGTTCGAGCTGCGCTCAAAATCAAACCTATCAAAGAAAGAAGAGATTGCTCATTTCATCACACAGCATTTGAAAGTATAAGCGTTAAACAGTTATATTTCCTTCTTCAATCTCTCAATAAACTCATCAAAATGATGTTTCACCACATTCAACCCGCACGCATGCTCATGCCCGCCGCCATGGCCCTGCAGCCCAATTAAACACTTTTCAACAATAGGCGGTAAGTTATGATGCCCTGACCTCAAGCTGCATTTCATCTCGCCGGATTTCTCGCGGCAAATCAGCACAACTTTCTTCGGATACTTGTACGTCAAGACGTTTGAAACATCGCTGGTGAAGCTGGTCTTCTCCTCCTCGTAGGGGAAAAGAATGAGACTCTCTTTTGTCTGCTCTGCCGCCTCAAGAGCCTGCTTCATCAAGGGCTCAAACTGCCGGTTAATTTCCTGATAGCGCTTCCAGATGAACTTTCCCCTCGGAGTTGATTGCTCCAAAATCTCATGCGGATCCTCAATTTTCATCATCGTTCTAATGGATTTCATCACATCGGATGATTGGCCTTTCAAATTAAATGATAAAATACGGGACAAAAGGCCCAACTTGGTCTCTCCATACAAAATATCGCCTGGCTCTTTGTAGGGTATCCCAATCATATCCGGATATTTTTCCTCAAATTCAGGCAAAAAATCCGGCAAGAACCAATCAGAGACACAACCAACGATTGCAAGCCATAAGTCCTGCTTCACTGCTCTATAGCACAGATAGCTTGTCGGAAAATTATCTTTCTCATTCTCAATTTTTGGATTGTAATACTTCACCTTGTGCTTCTTGAATGGCCCGTGATGGTCCACCCAAATAATTGGGACGTTCAAAGCATCAATAAAGTCATCTTCCAGCACAGCCAAATCAAGAACGAACACCTTATCGGGGCCATATTCCATTGCCTTTTGCGCAAACTGCCCGTTCAATCGAGGAGTTGTCTTCACAACATGCCCTTTGCCATCTTTCTTGTATCTAAACAAAAGCAAAAACGAGCACAGCCCATCCTGGTCATCATCGAAAAAAAAGAACGGCTTCTGGCATTCATCGAGCTCTTTTCTTATTTCCCCATACTGCGCTTCTGTCAATGCCATAATTTTAAGGGCAAATTGTCCTTATTTAATCCTTTGCGTCCCACTGGACAACCAGTGCCAGAACTCTTTTAAACATCCATCGCAATGCATTCATCATGAATATCCCTTTCAAGAAGCACGCTGGCTACGACCCGTTGGGGGACTGCGGCAAAGGCCGCTGCCCGGTATGCGCAAGAAACACTGCAGTTATGAGGGTAAAATCCATCTTGACCTCGACCAGTTTCCAGAGCGAAGGCGTTGCCCCTTTTGTAGGAAGATTCGGCTACCCAAATATCAACGTAGGTATCCTCGCCCCTCCGCAGCCAGATCAGGAAGCATGGCTCTACGATGCTCCAAAGTACTGGGCATACAAGCATTTTGACATTCCGAAGATAGTTGATTTCCGCTCCTCCCTGCTAAACTCAAGGTCAGCAATCAACATCAAGTCAAGACCAAAACTTCTTGACCTTTCCCAAGAAGTAAGCATGGCATCAAAACCAGCAGACGTTGAAATCACGCTGGAAAAAGTGCCTTCCTTCCGCTTGATGCTGGACTCGCACGCCGCCCCCACAGGGCCGGCTGCCGCATTAAAGCAAGCCAAGCTGACATCAAACCCCTCAATCCACACCAAAGTCCAGAAAGTGTTTGGGGATAGTGATTTGAAAGCAAAAGACGCGCTTGCCTACTTATACGAAAACAATTTTGACGAGAATTTCCTCAGCAGAATCATGAGCGTTGGTGTCGTGGGCATGAAAAAAGACCGCAAACTTGTGCCAACTAGATGGAGCATCACCGCAACTGACGATACCTTGGGAAAAAACCTGACAGAAGAGATCAGAACATACTCGTCCTGCAACTACCAAGCGTATTTTGGCGGCTATTTGGGCAATTATTATCTCATCCTCTTCTTCCCTGAAGTGTGGGGCTACGAATTGTTTGAAACGTATGCCCCTTCATTCCGACAATTCGACCAGCCGCTAAGATACACCACAGACTATGAAACCTATGACGGCAGGAAAAACTACGCATCAGAAACTGTTGGCGGCTATTATACAGTAAGATTGGCTGTCCTTGAAAAGCTCCAGCGCATGAGGAGGCAGGGAATGGTTGTCGCATTGCGATTCATCACCGATGAATACACTATGCCTTTGGGGGTGTGGGTAACCCGAGAAGCCACACGAAAAGCGCTGGAAGGAAAAGGGATTGAGTTCTCCTCAAAAGAATTAATGCTCGATTATACGAAAAAACTTGTGAAAAAGAAGTTTAATGCAGACGCAGGATTTTTGCTGAACAAAAGCACGCTATTAAAAAGCATCAAGACACAGAAGAAGCTGGCGGCCTTCGCATGATTCCAAAAATTTTTCCATCATATGAGGACAAAAGAAAAGCGCTCATCGTGCTGGGCGTGCTCATTGTCGGTGTTATTCTTTTGCTCTTCTTGGCAAGGCCCTTATGGGGCATCTTCACAAGCCAGGAAAGTGTCAAAGAGTATATCTTAAGCTATGGCCCGTATGCTCCAATTGCCTTTATCAGTCTTCAGATTGTACAAGTCTTAATTGCACCAATCCCTGGTCAGGTGATAGGTTTTGTCTCCGGCTACGTGTTTGGATGGAAACTTGGAATTATCTACACTATGATTGGCCTTGCCATTGGTTCATTCATTGCGTTCTTCCTCTCAAGAAAACTTGGAAGGCCGTTTGTCGAAAAAGTTGTGGACAAAGAGGCATTAAAAAAATTCGATTATCTCTCAACCAGAAAAGGGCCGTTTGCCTTGTTTATGCTGTTTCTCCTGCCCGCATTCCCCGATGACGCCCTTTGCTTCATTGCAGGTCTCACAGCAATCCCCTTAAGGCAGCTCATGCTTATTGCTGTTGTTGGAAGGTTTCCTGGCATGCTCATGCTCAACTTGGTTGGCTCCGGAGTTGCCAAGAACGATGCCACACTGATCATCATTCTTATTTCCATTGTTCTCATCATATCAGCTTTTGGCTGGTGGTATAGGAAAGATATAGAGGAGTACTATCATGACAACGTGACCAATGGAAGTAAGTTCTAACTTCTGTCTAGAAAACATTATAAACCTACTTTAACTTTACATTAAAATGTTGAAAACAGCTTGGAAAGAATTGTCTTATTGGCAAAAAGGGGGAGTGATTGGTCTTTCTGCATTTCTCCTTTTTGAATTAATTGGCTGGATAGCTGTTCTTACATCAAGTAATGCCCTGTATGATTTCAAAATTGCACTTGGATGGGCAATCTATTTGTCAGGGGTAGGCTATGTGTTCAGCTTAATCAACGCTCCAGATGTTATTGCATTCATCATTTTAGGGGTGTTGGTTGGATACATCACGGGAATAATCAAATCAAGAAAAAAATGAAATTATTTTGTTTGTATGCTCCCTTACCCTTTAAAAGGAGCCTTATACGTTTCCTAACTCATCTAAGAATCTTTTGAGCGTCTTGATGATGTGCTCTGGCTGGGTCTTCAGGATATCGCTTACTTTCTTCAGCATATCAGGGCCATGATACTCTGTGGATGACGCCAATTTCTTCTCCATTTTTTTGCCTTTCTTCACAACATCCTTCCACTTGTTGAAAAGCTCCTCTGCCCGTCCAGGAACCTGCGCAACTGTGCATCCAAGCAGCTTTGCAGCCTCTTCCAGAATGGCGCTCTGCCCATGCTTCTCTTTTTCCGCAGCCTTTCCTGCAGTGAATTCGATACGCACAATGGAATCAGATATTTTGGTGCTCTTGAGAATGTGGATATGCCCTGCTTCGGAAGTATTGTTTAAGTGTGTCCCGCCGCATGCTTGCACATCAACCCCTTTGATTTCAACAATCCTAAGATTCTTGCCAGGCACCGCACCACCTTGGTAGATAGCCATGCCGTACTTCTGCTCTGCATCTGTTCTCGAGAAAAATTGCTTGATAACAGGAATATGCGCTTCCACCAACTTGTTTGCTTCCTGTTCTATCTTTTTAATCTCCTCTTCGCTTAAGCTTTGGTAATGGGTGATGTCAAGCGTTCCTTTCTCCTTTGTCTTCTTCGCGCCAGCTTGGTTGATATGATTGCCCAAAACTTTCCTCGCAGCAGCTCCGATGATGTGGGTTGAGGTGTGATGCTGCGCAAGCTGCTTTCTTCTTTCTAAGTCAATATGCATCTTTACCTTATCTCCTTCTTTAAATGTAGGAGCATCCTTGAGCACATGCACAATCACGCCCCCTTGCTTGAAAACATCCACAATCTCCTGCCCATTCATGGCGCCAATGTCATGCAGTTGCCCTCCTGAAGTTGGATATGCAACAGTCTTATCCAACACAACATTGCTTCCAATAATCTTAAGCACTTTCCCTTCATTCTCTGCGAGAAGATAATCGCCAAAGTACAATGCTTCAGTATCCTGCACTCCATGGAGGGGCAGCTTCTCTTCTTTTTTGATGGAATGTTCCTGCTTATTTTTCTCGTGCAATTCTGAAACGCGTGCATAGAAATTGTCAGGAACGACAATCTTCTTGCCGATTGCGCTTGCTTCCTGCGAGAGAAGCTCTGGAGCAATACCTTGGCTGTCATACAAGGTGAGAAGCTTCTCTTCCGTAACATCCTCATTGAGCATCTTTGCGATAATCCCCCTTGTTTTTAGCTTTGATGCGTCGTATTTGATTTTTTCCACATCCAAGATGCGATGCACTTGCTCAAGATTCTGATGTAATTCCGGGAATATTGGCTTGAGATACTCGGCATGCAGCTTTGCGATAGTGTTCATATCCACGTTCCATTTGTGAGCGTCCATTAAGGACAATGCTCTTCGATACAATACGCGAAGATTGTATCCCCCGCCGACATTGCTCGGCATTCCTCCGTCTGCAAGCGCAAAAAGCAATGCTCGTGAATGCTCAGCAATTGAGTAGAGAGCAGCAGACTCAGATACAGCTTTCCTCAGCTCTTCAACAGACACGCCGACTTTTGATGCGACTTCTCTCCACGTCTTGTTGATGTCTTCAACTTCATCCACATTCAAATAAGAGGCAAAAGGCAAAAATTTCTGCATCAATGCTTGGTCAACATGAACTCCTGTCTGTTTTTTCAAAAACTCAACAACAGTTGGGAAGGTGGATTCATAGCTTGTGGATTTTCCCTGAGAAAACCATGCGTTCCTCTCATGCCCCATGCCCATATCCAGCACTTTCAGGTTGAGCTCCTTATTGCCGGATGGCGTGACCTCATAGAGCATATAGACTTGATTGCCCAGTTCCAATCCCCTAGAGAAAAACTCCATGCACGGCCCAAAGTTTCCTCCGCCTGCCCAAGCATCTTCGTGGAATATGATTTCCTCATTCGGAAGGCCAAGGCCCTCTTTGAGCCAATTGTGAATATCCGTAAAGTAGCGCTCCTGCGACCAGTCTTTTGGCGTCATGAACGCATGTTGCCCTATCATGATAAAGCAGGAATAATGTGCCCCGGTGATGCCAATGTTATCAATGTCGTTAAAGCGCAAGCATGGCTGAGGGACCACCAGAGGGTTTGCAGGAGGGGCAACTTCTCCGGACACCACGTACGGCTGAAAGTCATAGATGGATGCCTGCACGAAATCCGTGTCATCTCGCCATCTTGCAACTACAGGATACCTTTTGATGGGTGTATAGCCCCATTTGCTGAAAAGCTCAGCAAACTTCTTCCACACGCCGATATAATCCAGCTTGTTCTTTGCGGGAGTGTTGCCGATGAAGCGAAATCCGCCAGAACAACTGGGGTCGCCGCACATTTCCTGAGATGAAATGACGCTCCAAAAGAACATCCCGCAGCGCTTGCACTTCTTTCGCGCAAATCCTTCCCTCTTGAGCGCAGCAGTGGCATAGTATTCATCAGGATTCTGCGAAGCTTTGAGCTTGAAGTCCTTTTTTATTTCTTTGTCAGTCGGCATAAAATTTCCCTAGTCTACCTAACCCCAGTCTCCTGCTCACTTCGTGCCATATATAAAATTATCGCGAGGAAAAGTATATAAACGCACTCTCGGTAAAATGCCTGAAAAAGAGACCATGGCAAAACTGCAATCCATCCACGACCGCGCAGCGCTCATCGAGCAGCGCCTTCACGAGTTTCTCCATAACGAGCTACTACCAAAACTCCGCAGCAAAACTTCTCTAGACAATCTTATTGCGCACGTGAAAAAGCACCATCTTTCGGTGTTCGACGTTCATTTGAGCCATGGCAAGAAACGAATGGGCAAACAACCAATTCTTGCGGAGCTGAGGATCGATGTCCTGAATCAGCCTGCAAAAGTACATGTCTTTATACACCATTATCCTGCCGAGCACGCTCTTCACCAACTTCTGGAAGAGCAAAAGGAAAAATTCGCCCACGCAATAGGAAAAACAACAATCCTCTATGATTTTTCCCGCAGCAAAAAATTCAAGCAGTTCGTTCATGCAGCTTCAACATTAAAGAGCGCATCCGCAAACATGGCGCACCATTTGGGAAAAGCGATGAAAACCGTATATAAGCTCAAAGACCCGCTCTACAAGTATGCCCCGCTCCCAAAAGCATTGCGCAATTTTGGTATTCATTCGCCGGAACACGTTGAAATCCACATAGAAAAGACAAACAACATCAAGCAGCCAAAGGCATGCATCATCACCATATCCAATCTGCTGCATGAAAACAAGCAGCCGACGATAAAAATCCAGCTATCTCCCGAACTTCATGACAGATTGGAGCACACCTTAAAGCCCATCATGAGCGCATTTTACGACGAATTCTCAAAAGCGTTGGGAGAAGACATTTCTGTCGAATATCACAAGCTCTAAATCTCCCATCATAATGTTTTTAACCTAGCCTAATTTCACTCCAACCATGGTAGAAAAAAAGGCCCTCGAAGCGGCAATGCAGAAAGTCTTTGACCCTGAATTGCATCTCGATGTTTGGAGCTTGGGCTTGATTTATGACATCAAAATAACAGACAGCAAAGTCCATGTTCTTATGTCCTTGACATCTCCTGTATGCCCATACGGCCCTGCGCTGATAGATGACGTGCGCAGGAATGCTGCCGCTGTCGACGGTGTGAAGGAAGTCGAGGTTGAACTCACTTTCTCCCCTCCCTGGGGCCCTGACAGGATGTCAGAAGAGGCAAGGATTGCGCTGGGAATGTAACTCTTGCTACTTATCTTCTCCTTTAAAGTGTTTCTTTGCAAGCTTGTGCGCCAAATGCAGAGGTTCCGGCATCTTGTGAGGCTCACGGATGGTTTGCTTGACAAGCTCAACAGCCTTGCCCAACGAAATGCGATGCCCGGTAGAAACGACAATGGGGTTTGCATGATCTCTCGTTTTCATAATCATCCCAACTTTTTCTTTTTCCAATACAACATAATCATTTTTCTGCTCTCCCCACAACATTTCTTTCGAAATGCCAATCGAAGGAACATCAAATAGTACGCCAAGATGTGATGCCAATCCGCATTTTCGTGGATGCATAACACCTTCTCCTGAAAACATGATGACATCAGGTTTTACATTGAGACTTGTTAGTGCTTTACCTAGGAGAGGTCCTTCCCGATACGCACGAAACTCGGGGAGCACTTGAGTATCAACAGCTCCTTCCGCAAACGCCTTCTCTTTCACTTCCATCGTTGTAGCATCGCAAACAACAGCGCACGCAACCATTCTCGTGCCAACCGCATACGCCTCAGCGCCGCCAATCAGCTTAACGTTAGAGAAATCGTCCTTCACGAGGACTTTTGAAGCGAGCTTCCGCTGCTCCTCTTCCGCTTTTTTGAAATTCATGAAACAAGCTTGAAAGAAGCGGTATAAAAATCTGTCCCCCTATGCCTCAGTTCCTCAACGAAAATAAAATCGTTGGCTCCGCTCGGGTTAGTCGTGGGGGTGGTTTGAGAAAAATTCGGGAGGAGCCAACGTTGAATGGGATCACCTGATGCTTGATCGAGGTGGTTTTCGCATCTCCTGCAGCCACATCAGTCCAACCCTTATCATATCCTTGTTGAACTTGTCGCTGATCTTGTACGTCTTCTTGTAAAGATCGTAGTCAATCAATCCCATGCTCTTCATGGGAGTGAGGATGCGGTCGTAAAATTGCCGCTTGTTGTAGCTGATTTTGACTTTCTTGCCCTTGTAGGGGCCTTCGTCAATCAAATCAGTTATGAGGTTGCCCTCATGCAGCTTGGTGGCGAATAAGGACATTTCTGTTTTTGTTATCTCCCCACCATTGTCCTTCATCATTTCGGCGAGAAGCTTCGCTACTATAATCTGTTGTTTCGTAGCAAAGATTACTTCGAATACATCATCTGGCAGGTTGAACCTGTCAAACAATATTACCATTGAAATTATAAGAAGTATGCTACTATATAAACATTTCTATTCTGCATACTAGTATAGGAAAATGTATATTAGCTATTTTCGCAGTGTTTTCTGCACTTTTTCGTCAAAGAACTCTTGCAGATGTTCCTGAAACCGCGCATCAACAACCATCTCCCAGTCTTTTGGAAAGCAATCAAGATAATTTTTCCACGCAAATCTTTCATCAAGAAAAACAATTACTCCTTTGTCATGCTCGCTTCGTATGCATCTCCCGGCATTCTGCAGGCATCTCGTCATTGCAGGAAACACATAGCCATAATCCCATCCTTTGCCAAAGCGCTTGTCATAGTAATCAATGAGGCTTTGCGTCTCTAAATCTGGCTTTTGCAACGGTAACCCGACAACAATTACTCCTTTGAGAACACCGGGCATATCAAGACCTTCCCCAAACGAGCCTGTGGAAACGCCAAGCAGCGCGGCATTCTTGTGTTTCTTGAAATCTTCAATCAGTTCTCTCTTGCCTTCCTTATCGAGCTTGGGTTTTTCAGGAAAAAATTTCCTATCTGAAAGCGTATGCAGGTGCTTATAGACAACATCTCGAATGAAATAACTCGGGAAAAAAACCGCAGCATTGCCTGGAATCTCATCCAGGAGCCCAGCGCACCACACTGCAATGTCCTTGTACTGTGTCTCGCTTCTTGCGGTGAATTTTGTGGTTGTTCTTGGGACAATAAGAGTCAATCTGTTTTTCTTGGGGAAAGGATTCGGATATTCTTTCTCAATGGCTTCCTCAAAACCAAGCACCTCTTTATACATTGATGTTGGCTTTAAGGTGCCGGACATCATCACTGTGGCATAAGCACTTTTCAGCATTTCCTTTGTCATCAATGCAGGATCCAGGCAGCGATAAGTAAGCATGACATTCCTCTCATTCTTGGACAGTATGCGGCAATATCCTTCATCCTCTCCTTGCCACGCTCCCAAAAACCTACCAACAGAGAGCAAAAAGCTTCTCTTTGCCTCGATTTGTATTTCCTGGCCGACATCAACAAGCTCCTCAACAACTTCTTCATAATCGTGCGTTTGCGCAACAATGTCCATGAGTTGTTGTTTTCCAACTTTTATCTCAGCCTGCACGCCCATCAAATGAGGCAACCCTGCCAGCAGGTTTTCCAATAAGGAAACAAGCTCCATTTTATCCGCTTTCTTTGCTTCAGTAATCGCGCGCTCAAGAACGAAGGTGCTCAATTTTTCCGTAGCCAGGTTCCGAATGCGCTCTGGAAGATTATGCGCCTCATCGACAATGATGATCGCTTTTCCAATCTCCTTGTCAATCTTGTGGAAGAAACTTGTCCTGATATCAGGATTGAACAGATAGTAATAATCGGTTATAATCACCTGCGCATTCTTCGCCAATTCAACGGAGATCTCATACGGACAAAGCCTTGCCATTCTGGCTTCCTCATTGGTTTCCTCAACATGCAGCGGAATCATGAATTTCAGTTCTTCAAGCGTCTTTTTGGCCTGCACAGTCAATGAGGAAGGCGTTGTTTTCCTGGTATTGGTGTAGAACTCGCATTGAGAATCTTCCCGAAGCTTCTTGCAATAATCATAGAATTCAGCAGTATGGAATCCCTCTACTCCTTCCTGCGCGCACATGCCCTTCTTGCCGATAATATCCGCAACCGCCACAGAAACTCCATTCTTCTGCTTGATTTTCTTCAGCGTCTCAATCACAATATGGTGCTGCGTATG
>Ga0247727_10017175_pt1 | contig 11560 bp, 6 predicted proteins | sample WisWelCaveWW1625_FD_202498 | JGI IMG/M metagenome (GOLD analysis project Ga0247727, IMG submission 202498) | Biofilm microbial communities from Wishing Well Cave, Virginia, United States - WW16-25 | ecosystem: Environmental > Aquatic > Deep subsurface > Groundwater > Cave microbial mat | place... | reverse complement strand
ATGCGGATGAGCTGCCCTGGGGCGTTCAATACGCCATCGGCAATCAAATTCGCTCGCCGCTCGATGTGCGCGTCAAGAGACCGCCCGCATATAAAGAGCATATCGACGTGTTATTGATCGCCGCCAATACCCTGGGCCTGACCCGCGCGGAGCCGGAAGTGCTGGCCATTAAAGACAAGCTCCTGCAGGACAAAAGAATCCGCTGCGAAATCATCGTGCCGGACCCTTCGCGTCGAGTCAATGCGGAAAACGAAAAATATTTCCCGCTGGACTTTGGCACGGTGTTGAGCAAGATTCAGGATCAAAAATTCGACATCGTTCATTACGCCGGACACATCAAAGAGCCGGGGCAGGAAAATGACTTCGGCAGCGCGCTGGTGCTCGGCGAGGATCGGCTGTTATATTCCCAGACGATTTATAACAACCTCGGCGGCACCCCGTTTGTTTTTCTGAACGGCTGCAACGTCTTGTGGGAGACGGCGCCGGAAATTATCACCAACATCGCCGACGGTTTTATTTTGGGCGGCGCGCGCGGCGTGCTGGTGCCGCGAACCGAAATCATCGATGAAGACGCCGAGCGCATTGCGTTGCGCTATTACGAGCAAATTCTCGCCGCGGAAACCTTCGGGGAAGCGCTCCGCGTCATTCGCGAAGAGGAATATGAAAAAGACTCGGCAAATGTCAACTGGATTACTTATATTCTATTTGGCAAACCGGGCGCCCGGCTCTTTGCGCTGGAAAAGGAAATCTTTCTTTCCGACGCGCAATTAAAAGCCAAGGTCCTGAATGATAAGATCGTTGAAGACGGCGTCGCCACTTTGCTCAAAACGGCGACGGGATTTGCGATGAAAAGCGAAGCGCAAAAAGTGGAACCGAAACATTTGTTTGCCGCCCTGCTGCCGACCGAGATTTTCGCGGCTTTATATGTCGAGCAGGCCGGGGACGATCTCTGGAAAGTTATTCAGGAGTTGCGGGCCGGCCTGTTTGATCATGTTCGACAACTCTCTCTGGAAAGGCATGAGGCTGAAAATTTGCGCGTTCAGGAAGGGTTGATTTCCGATGAAGTCATGATCATTCTCAAAAATGCTCATGCGCTCAGCGAGAAAGCGCGCCAGCAGCAGATTCGGGTAACCAACCTGTGTCGCGCTTTGCTGGAGAGCAGGAATGAAAATTTGAATCAGATTCTGGCCACGGTGGCCAAAAAGTATAATTTCACCAAACTATCGACATTGCAGGATCTGGCGCAGGCCCACATCAGAAGCAGTTTTCAGGATAAACCGCCGGAGGCGCTGCGCCTGAATCTTTTCACCCTGGACGGGAGGATTAATCCGAATTTGACCGGCCCAACCGCCGGCAAAATTCTGGCGAAATGCGCCCTGTTCCAGAGCTACAACGGCGAGAAGTTGGTTCCGGATGATGTTTTTTATATTGCCGCCCTGCTGCCGGGGACGAACACGAAAAACTTTTTTGATCGCGCGCCCGAGGCCAGTGAATTCAATGATTTCGTCGAGCATATTAAAAAAACTTTAACTGAGGGCGACAAAAAGGATCTGGAGCTGATGGCCGAGGTGCTGGCGCCGGAAACGGAAACGATTCTGAAGCGCGCGGCCAAAACGGCCCGCTGGCAATCCCTGCCCTTGACGGAAAAACAAATCATCCGCAGCCTCATCGAGCACGCCAAAAATTCTGGCGGCGAAAATTTCCCCGGCGCAGAATTCTTGAGCAACCTGGAGCTGGATACGATTTCATGGAACGATGATTGAAAATGAGACTGACCGGTCACTTAAAGTGGTTGAAGTGTAGAACATTTTATGCGTAAAAAGTGACCGGTCAGTGATTCTCCAAACACGTTCCGAGTTTATTCCAAAGGAAACCCTTATGCAAACCAATCAAAGTGTAACCCGATTTTTGCCGCCCGCGTTGACGAACCGGACCGGCGCGGCTTCTTCACCAAGCAACCGGATAAAGTTCTGGCTGCTGGCGGTGCTCTATCTCGGCCTCGTCGCCTATTTTAAGGATGACGTTCTGACGTATTCAACGATCGCATACACGGTGATCGTCGGCCTTATTTTTGGCTTCGTGATCTTTAAGGTCTATAGTTTTATGGGCACCGCTGCCGCTGAAATCGGGGTCATCGAGGCTCTGAGCAATCGCATGAGCCTGGTGGTGCAGGAATTGAAAACCATGGCGCTCGACGCTGTTTCCAGCAACGGTCTCGACAACATCCGCGCCATCCTGGCCAGACACCATCAATCTTCACAGGATGCGCTCACCTCCAATCTGGTCTGGGATACATTGCTGCGATATCGCTCCAAAACCAAATTAGAGATCAACGAGATCATGTCGGAATCGACGGATTCGTTTTTCAAAGGCCATCAGGCGCTCTTGAACACGGGGGCGAGCGTGGCGATCGCGATCGGCCTGCTTGGCACTTTCGCCGGCATGCTGCACTCGGTGCGGGGCAACATTACCATTTCCAATTTGCTCAACGGACTCAACGAGGCGATCGGCAGCAGCCTCATCGGCGTGTTATCGGCAATTTTTATTGCCGCGTATGCCAAGTTTTATTTTTCCATTGAGACCGATCTGCGGAGTGCGCTGTCGCGATTCGCGCTGTGGGGCCTGTTTCCGCCTTTTCAAGTGGAGACGGTGATCACGATTGACGACAAGGCCGCCGCCGCCATCGGCAAAAAAATCGGTGAGGCGCTGGCGACTCCCGTCGGCGAGCTGACCCGCGGCATTTCCGACCTGACCCTTAAATTGTCGGCGCACAATAAGAATCTCGAACGACTGGTGGATATCAATCAGACGTTCACGGAAATGCACGACATGCTGACGACTCTGGCGCGGACGTTCAGCGAGAACAGCAGCACGGTGGCAACGGCCAATGAAAAGCTGCGCCACACGCTGGATACCATGAACAAAGTTTCCACTGCTTTGCACCGCGATCTGCAAGCCTGGATCGAGCAGAATCCCGCGCTCGCCATTCGCGATCACGTTGAAACGATCAAACACAGCACCGACGGCCTGCACGCGATTGTGAGCAGCTTGGATAAAACGGTGAAGGATGACATCGATAAGTTTATTGCGCAAGCCGCCCAATACTGGCAGCCATTGGAAAAGTCCATGTCCTCCCACTTCACGATCTTAAACGGATTTGTTACGAAAGTCGGCGGCACGGAAACGCATTTTGCCGACATTGCCAAGCATATGAATACGATTAAAAATCAATTGCAGGAACTCGGCGTTTACCTCGTCACCAAGGAAAGGGAACGCCTGGTGGAAATGGAAAAAAAGGTTTTGCAAAGCATCCAGAAAAATTTCAATAAAGAAGTCAAGGACTGGAAATTTGACGTTCAGCAAGATCGCGTTGTAATTGAGCGGACGAATGGGCGAAACAGCAGGAGCTTCTCGCGATGAACAACACGACTTTTCACAATCTGCCGGTGTTCGACCTGGTGTGCATGCTGGCGCTGCTGTTCATGGCGTTCATGCTGCTGCGCGCCGAAGAGACCAAATCCACCACCATGCCGGTGGTGACAGAGTTGGTGCAGGAAGACAGCACGAATTTTTCGATCGTGACCTATCAGATCGGCGAGCTTTTGAACCGTTTAACGCCTCTGCGCAAACGCAGCCGCGACGAGTCCAAAAATTTTGCCGACAACAAAAGGGCTTTGGACGCTTTTCTGGCGAATCCGAATTTTCAGCAAGCGCGGCACGACACGACGCTGGATATTTTCATGCGGCTGGATACGCTCATTCATACGCGTAAACTAACAGGCGACATTATTCATGCGCTGGTGACGCAACGAGATACACTGCTGCATCATTATCTTCGAATCTCGGAGATTAATATAAGCACGCTTGACGAAGACTTGTTATTGTTTCCGGTCAATCAGGCTGTTCCCTTTCCAATTCATAGGGTCACGCGCAGACACATCGACGATATCGTCGCTGACATTTGTGATACGGTCGACTTTTATATAGAGAAAAAAAACTATGAGGTTATACAAGTTATCGGACATACCGACACAACGGGCACGGCCAAACGCAATCGTGTTCTTTCACAACAGCGCGCCGAGTATTTAGCGCAGAAAATTCGCGACCATATCGAGCGGAACTATAGCACGGAAAAACCCTACTTGGTCCAGCCGATCGGTTACGGAGAATTCTCGCCACTTCCCAGAGAAGAGTCTGAAAATATTCGGGAGTGGTGGCAGCGTTGTCGCCGTGTCGACTTGGTGTTTAGAAAGCTCCAGCGCTTTTGATATAAACTGAAGTCCTGTGGGCAGCACAAAAACTTTAGGCAGAATAATTTGACGGCAGAATCATTCTGCCATAAAATCATTCTGCCATAAAACTTTCAGAATTTTTTTTGAGTTTGACGGCGTTAACGCATAATGTCCTTAATTTCCCTCGGCGAAGAAATTCGCTGGATCAAAGAAAATCTGCTTGAGCGGTTGAAGCGCACACATGTGTTGCCCTTGCAGGAAGTTGACGGCCGCTGGGTAAGCATAGTGGCGCCGGAGCAGCCGTTTGTCATCGGATCGAATTATTTCGGCATGACCTCGAAACCGCTCACCGTCTGGGTCGATCGTGTCGTTCATATCGATGCGTTTCCGGTGGCGGTGCAGGATTACATGCAATTTGTGCGGAGCGGCGAGTATTTTAACGAGCGGCACTGGCCGCAGTACCGGTTTGCCGGTCGCCATCGCGGCGGCGACGAGGTGATCCGAAAAATTCTCGAGCCGACGCAATATGCCTGCGCCTGGTCGCTGCTGGAGCACGTTCCGGTCACCAACCTCACATGGCCTGAAACTTACGCCTATTCGCGGTGGGCCGGAAAATCTCTTTTAAACGAAATGCTCTGGGAATACGCGGCCCTCGGTTCCCGGCGCCAGGAGCTGACCAAAAAACTTTTCGCCGAATTGAAGCGCCGCTTGCCGCCGGAGAACGTGGAGAAGGCGGAAAAATATTTGCCGGCGTTTTCGAGCTTCGGCTGCTGGGGCATGCTGGGCGGCATTAAAGAGTGGTGCGGTGATCAATTTGTGCATGCCGCGTATAATCAATCCGCCGGCGGCGCGCTTGATCTCCAAAACACCGAAGCCCCAGAGGCCAGAGCGTTGCTCAATATTCGCGGCTACCTGCGCGGCGATGCGCGGTCTTTGCAGCCCGAAAGCATTGCCCGCCGCCGCTGGCTGGAGCCGCAGGAATCGGATTACAACACCGGCTTTCGGTGTTGCGAAATAAAATTTTAAAAAAGACGATGTCGTAAATAATGCAAAGTTAAATCATGTGATCAGGATCTTAACATGGCAAATTTAATCACGATCATCCTTGCGATTGCCATTGCCCTCGTTCTGCTGGTGAGCATCGCCATCCGGTTGAAGTTGCATGAACGCCTCCTGCGCCGTTTGCGGCGAGGACAACTTCCACGACCCGTGATAACTTCCGCTGCGGACCGCGTCAAAGTGCATTGCCCGGTGGCGGATTCCGAAATTCCGATTGAGAGCATCTCATTTCGCTGTAGCGGCGAGCATTTAGGCGCGGACAGCCCAGCCGCTTGCGCCAATTATTTGCAGGCCATGACTTTTGAAGAAGTCCGAAAAGGTTATCGTGAGACCGGCGAGGGCAACAATGTTGTCCATACTCCTCTGCTAAAATACATGTTGGATTTGCCGCCGGCCAAACTGCGCGCTAAAAATCGCGACTATGTTCTCAATATCTTGAAGCGTGCGAGGTGCAGCATAACCAACCACCCGGTTGTACCTTATTGCAACTGCCAGGGGGCGGATCGCGAGCATCGCATTGACTTTGATTATACCGTTTCTGATCTGATTGCCTTAACCGGACCGGTGGCAGTCGGCAAGACCGTGTATTTACATATGCTCGAGCGTTATTTGAATCAACTCTATAATGTCGGTTATAAGATTAATGTGAAGCTGGATCCGTTTGAAACGCGTTCCATGGTTCGAGATAATTTACGAAAAATGTATAAAGAACGAATTTTGCCGCGGCCAACAGCGATGGGAGAAAAATTTGAGTATCGCTTTACGGTTGGACCGTCTTGGTCGGGCTGGCCGGATCGGCCCATCAAGCTGTTCATCAATGACACCAGCGGCGAAATTCCCGAGCGTATGGATCTGGTTAAAAAACATTTCGGCTTCTTCGCTTTCTCGGATAGTCTCGTGCTTTTCCTCGATCCGTATAGTATTCCGGAGTTGGCGCGAGAATGCCTTCGCCCGGATTCACAAACGGATGATCAGCAGGATCCATTTTTTATCCAAAGTATTCTCGAAAATCTCATTGAGTTTCTTGGTTTCAGAGCTTATAATAGTGACAAAAAGTATCCGGTCAATCTGGCCGTTGCCATCACCAAGTGTGACGAATATATGCACAAGTTCGACGAGGAGTTAAAGGCCGAGCTTAAAAATGTTCATCACCTCGGGGCCCAGAAACCGAATTTCGAGCCTCTGGATAGAATTAGCGCCTCGTTCAAACAGTTGTTGTCACAATTCGATAGTCCACATAGTACTGTGGCGTCATTTATTAACAAGGCAGAACATAGTTTTGCCAAAGTCGGCTTTTTTCCAATATCATCACTGGGTACAGGCGTGGTGAAAGAAAAGGTGGAAATAACCAGCATGGCTCACACCGGTAGCGGTTTCATTTCTGCCGGCCAATCGCTGGATGATGCGGCTGCAAATGCTTCCAACTGGGAAACGTCGCCTTCCAATCAACCGCAAACGTTGGAAAAAACGACGACGTTTATCAATAAATATGAAGGCAACTTGGATCCTCTTTATTTGGACTATCCCATTCTCTGGCTCCAGAAACATCGGCGAAGAAAATGAACCCTTTGTTTTGTTATGATTGTTTGAGCGAAGTGGCGCTTGATTTCGTTCGGTTGCGCTGCCGCAAGGCCTCGTGCGAACATCACGCGGCGCCAATCGACTATTCGACATATTGGCGACAGGTCAAGCTAAAATTAAAAAAAGTCTTGCCGGTGCGCAAGTTCTGGATGTGGTTTTTTCCGCCGGAGTTTTCCGATCCGGTGGTGAAGAATTTGCAGGCCTGTCCGCACGTCCGATGGAGTTTTGCCGATGGCGCTGATATCAAGCAAATCTGCCTGCTCTGCGCCCGCTGCGTACACGATCAAGCTCCGTTTGATTTCGTTTGTCCGCATTGCCGCGCCACGCTCAATCTCAGTTGGGTTTTCAACGATCCGCGCAAAATCATTCCGATTTTTGGCGGACCGTTTTCCGGCAAAACCGTGCTCATTCAAGCGCTGGTGCAAACTTTGAGCGCGCTGTTTGACCGGCAAGACAAATTGTTTTACATTTTCAACAAGGCCGGCCGGGATTACCTCGACCCTTGCAACGGCCTGCCGGACGAACCCGTCGATCGGTTGCCCGCGCAAAACCGGCTCCGCTCGGCGCCGATTGTGTTATATGCCGACGGCGATTATCGCGTGCTCTATGACATTCCCGGCAAGTGGCTCGCCGATGTTAACCGGCTGGCGAATAACGTGCATCTGTTTCTGCAGCGCCCGATCATCTTCTTGCTGATCGACCCTTATTCCATTTTGGAGCTGCGCCCGTATTTGCCGCCGACGCCGGCGAGCACGGTGCGCGACGCGTTTCGCCTGTCTGCGGAAGACGTTTTGCTGAATCTGATCGAACTGTACGAAAAAATCGGCGCGAAAACGCCGGAAGGCAAAATCGATACCGCACTGCACGTTATTTTTTCCAAAGCCGATCTGCTCGAAAATCTGAGCCACTATCATCCGGATGAGGCGTTCAAACAAATCAATCGCGAGCTTTTCACCGCGCTGCGCCACGGCGCCACCGTCGACGCCCTGAATGACCGGGCCGTGGAATGGCTAACCAGCGTCGGTCTGTCTTCGTTTCATCTGCACGCGCAACGGCATTTTGCCGACGTGCGCTATCTGCCCGTATCGGCCCTCGGCGAGGCGCCACTCATTTTTGACCGCCAGCAACCCGACGCGCCGATTACGACTTACGCCATGAACGGCTATAATTCCATCGGCCTCGTGCCGCTGGGCAAAACCTTGTTCAATCTGCCGTGAAAAAACACATTCTGTTGCCCTTTTCCGGCGAGACGCGGCTGCACTGGTGGAGCGCGTTATTTCTTTGTTTGCTGAAGAAAAACGCTTTGTCACCGCAGACGCCGGAAGAAGAAAAGCTGTTTTATCAGGCCGAGGTCAAATACTTGCGCTTCGGCCAACTCCTGGCGCCGGAAATTTGCGCCAATCCCATTCCAACGCGTTCCGGAAAACTGGCGCTTTTAGAAAACTCGACGCCGTGGGAGCAGCCCGCTTTGGAAGCGCTGCTCGATGAAGCGGACGGCGTCACGCTGCTGATTTCGCTGGCGAGCGAGCTGGCGGCGTTGGAAAAACGGCACGGACGATTGGCACCAGTGGAGAGCAGTGTCGCGCCGGCGTCCGCGCCCGCAGACAGGATGTCTGCGCTACAACATGCTCCGGCGCTGGAATGGATCCGCCTGTTGATCGAATGTTTGTTTCAACGCAACTTTACGCAAAAGATGCGCCCATTGAATTTCCCTTTAAAAATCGTTCTGGGCTATCTCCCGGAAGATGATCCGGCAAACCGCCTGAATGAAGCTTATACGAATGTTTTAAAAAAATATTTAAGAACCTTTTTTGCCGCAACGAGAGTTTCAATAATTAGAACCGCCATCCAGGAGAATCCTTCGCGCCGGAACATCGACGCACTGGCGCAAGAACTGGGGAGCATGATTGGAGAAATTTTTTAACGCGGTAAACGATGAACGACAACAAAATCACCATCGAACTGAAGCCCGTCATCTATGCCCACCATCACGGCTACCGGGTGGTGGCAAAAGCGCATAACATTTCGCCGGCGATCGTTGACGCACTGGTCGCGAGCAACCATCATCTTTATTTTACCAACCGCAAACAGGACGAGCAGGTGCGGCCGATAAAATTCCGCTTTTTTCCGCTGGCCCTTGAAGCGAACGAGCAAAAGGAAAAATGTTACGTTCTGGCCAGGCTGGAACCCCGGCAGGACGTGATCACGCATCGCGGCCTGGTGAGCGCCACGCAATTTTACGTCATTGACGGCCCCAATTGCAAAATTTTTGAAAAAGAGCTTCAGTCCAACGCCGCGCTTTTAATGGCGAAAATTCCGTTTCTAAATTTCAACCTCGACAAGCTCGGCCGCAACGAGGTGGTGAATTTAGCTTCGACCCGCCTCGAGCTTGACGCCGACGCCGCCATCAAGCAATTGCAGGAGTTGCCGTCCAGCCGGATTCTGCCGAAATTGCGCGCGTTATTCACCCAGGAAGCCATTGAGGCAATGGAGAAGCGGCAAAAAATATTCGTGTGCAGCAAAGAATTCACCGACGCGACGGCCATTTTTAATTTCTACTGCCGAACTTTTTTCACCGCGCAGCTCGAATATTATCGCAAAAGCATCGCCTTCAGCACCGCGGAATTGACCTCGGAGATTTCGGATTACGATCTGGTGTTTCTGCACGCCGCGGTTGGCGACAAAATGACGGGTAAAGGCACGAGCCTCAAGATCATTTCTCTGGATACTCCGGAATCCGGCAAGAATGCGCTCTGGTATTTGGACGAGGAAAAACTGCCGGAGTATTACCGGCTGTTGTCGGACCGGATCGCCAAACCCAGCTTTACGGCAATTCAAAATCTCAAGCCGTATTGTGATTTTCTTTTGAACCGGAAAGAATCCGTCGCCATCGCGGAGTTCACCGATCAGACGGCGGGGCTGTTGAGCTTTGTCGAGGCGCTGGATAGGGTTGCCCTCGGCAATGACTTTTTTAACGTGCCGGCGCATTTTCAAATCTCGGCAAAGACGCTGGAACGCCTGCCGTCAAATGGCGGCTCTGCAGAGCTTTTGCAAAAATTGGAAAGTCTCAAGGACCAAACATATCAGGGCAAAGAGAACTTTTTGCGTGCCATTGAAACCGCGATCGGCCAGGAGCAAACACAGAAATGGCGCGACGCTATTTTGACGGGCAGCGTCGAGCTTGAGTGGACGCACACGCCTGATCAACGCCGCAGAACCGAGGCTTTGCGTGATCTATTTGCCGTCTGCTACAAAATTTTTTCCGATTCGGCGCCTCGGACGGAATGGCCGGCCGATGTGCTGGAGCCGTTCGTGCAACTGGTGATCGACTGGCTTGAATTTTTGATTAAAAGCCGCACGACCTGGGCGGGATTCTCCACGATCATCGAGGATGCAGTCAAGGATCTCCTACCCTGTGCCGGCGACGTGAAAGAAAAAATTTTGCGGCGCATGTTGGATGAAAAAGCCGGTCTCGGCTGCGTGCCGGATGAAAAAGAGGTCGATCAGCCGGGATTGATTTTCAGGCTCTGGTCGAGCTTGCTCGATGCCTGCACGAAGGAAAACCCAGTCCATCTTGATGGCAAAATGGTGCATGAAAAAATCTGGCAACGACAAATTTGTGAAATCATTGCCAACATAAACCTTGATAAATATATTGAATCGACATTTTCAAAGCCGCTGCGAACTCTTTGTCATCAACTGAATGATATTTACATTGAAAAGGAGCGCAACAAAACGCTTTTTTATGAAATGTGGCGCGCCACAGAAGCCAGGCAACTCGAGGCCACGGCGAGGCTGCTTTTTCTTGAATTTTATGCCAAAAACGAATTCACCCCCAAGGACTATAAATCGATCTTTGAAAATTATGCCCTCGAACTGGAAAAATTTATTGACCGTATTATGCGGCCTTTAATGGAAGCGCGTTATGGCTCGGCCGAGCTGGATTATCGTTATCATGAGAAGTTAGTTTTTAAATTTGTCCTGAGATTATCCGCTCTGGCGGCGCAGCCGGGCCGCTTTGAGCCAAGTCCGTTTTGCGGAGAAATACAAGTTCTGGTCAGAGACAATTTTATTTTTACCGGAAAATACTCTGCGCTGCGTCCGGAGCAACATTCCCGCTTCTGGGAGAACGTTGAAGAAGCAGTTGCGACGGGAATGGGGGAATTTCGAGAATATCGGATATTTCCCAATGTCATACCGATTCAGAAGGAGCTGCTCAAAAATCTGAATCTGATCGAAAATCGCGATTATCGACGGTTGCGCGTCAACGATGTTTTCTTTGTTTTAGAAATGCCGGAATTTGCAGGCAGATTCGAGAAACTTGCGCCGGAAACGCGAAAGGCCTTTTATGATAATCTGTGCGGCTTCATTGATGCGGCGGAAAACAACCCAAAATTGAAGCGATCAATTCTGCCGGCCTTATGGAGTTATTTGCTGCGCGCCCCGAGGGGCAATGATCCGGATGTTGATAGATGTTTTGAAAAAATGATGCAGTTCGTCGAAAACAACGTTTTCGGATTTGAGCTTAATTTTCCAGAGCTTTGTCGAGAGATTGAAATGATCCCTTGCTCCTCGACGTCGATGAAGCTAACATTTGTTGAAATTGGCAAGGGCGTTTTCATTCGCAAGTGTGATCATGAAAACTATCTTTTGCAGCTTGCCGCGGCCACACAGGATCGACCGGAGCG
>Ga0247727_10017174_pt1 | contig 11560 bp, 12 predicted proteins | sample WisWelCaveWW1625_FD_202498 | JGI IMG/M metagenome (GOLD analysis project Ga0247727, IMG submission 202498) | Biofilm microbial communities from Wishing Well Cave, Virginia, United States - WW16-25 | ecosystem: Environmental > Aquatic > Deep subsurface > Groundwater > Cave microbial mat | place... | reverse complement strand
GTGCCCGAGCAGGCCGCCCTCGCCGAAAAGCTCGGCTACGACCGGGTCTGGCTGGCCGACTCGCCCGCCTTGTACGGCGACGTCTGGATCGCCGTGGCCGAGGCCGCGCGCGCCACGCGCCGCATCGGGCTCGGCACGAGCGTCTTGATCCCGAGCCTGCGCCATGTGGTCGCGACGGCGGCTGCGATCGCGCACGTCGAGGCGATCTCCCCGGGCCGGCTGCGCGTGGCTCTCGGCACCGGCTTCACGGGCCGGCGCATGCTCGGGAAGAAGGCGCTCTCGCTGCGCACGCTCGAGACCTACGTGCGCCAGCTGCGCGCGCTGCTCGCGGGCGAAGAGGCCCTGGTGGACGGCGCGCCCTGCCGGCTGTTGCATCCTGCCGGTATCACGGCGCCGCTGCCGCTGCGCACGCCGATCTGGCTGGCGGCGAACGGCGCGAAGGGCGCCGCGCTCGCGCAGCAGCTCGGCGACGGGCTGATCTGCGCCGGCGTCGTAGCGCCCGGAGCGAAAGACGCGGCGCTCCTGTCGATGGGCACCGTGCTCCGGGACGGCGAGACGCTCACTTCGCCCGCCGTGCTCGAGCGCATCGGGCCCGCGCTCGCCGTGATCTGGCACGGCACCTACGAGGCCGCGGGCGCCGGCGTCGACAACCTGCCGGGCGGGAAGGGCTGGCGCGCCGAGGTCGAGCGCTTCCCTTCGCGCTCGCGCCATCTCTACGTGCACGAGGGACACCTAGTCGAGCTGACCGAGCGCGATCGGCGCAATCTCGCACCGGAGCTGGCGGGCGCGACCTTCTCCGGCACGCCCGCACAGCTCCGCGAGCGCGCGGCCGGCCTCGCCGCGCAGGGTGTGGCCGAGATCGTCTACTGGCCGATGGGCGGCGACATCGCGGGCGAGCTCGAGCGCATGCGCGCCGCGATCGCCTAGTGCCCGAGTACGAGACGCACCAGCGCATCGGCGTGGGCTTCTGCGAAGCCCTCGGCCGTGGGATCGACGCCATGAGCGAGCGAATCGAAGTGCCCGTGCTCGTGGTGAGCGCCGGGCCCGTCGGCGCGAGCGCCGCGATCCTGCTCGCTCAGCAAGGCCTGCGCAGTCTCGTGGTCGAGCGAGAGCGCCGAGCCGGACATCCTCGTCAACAACAACGCCGGCCCGCCGCCGGGCCGCTTCGAAGATTGGGACCACGCGCGCTGGCTCGCTGCGCTCGAGGCCAACCTGCTGGCGCCGGCCTTGATGATCCGCGGCGTGATCGGCGGCATGCGCGCGCGCCGCTTCGGCCGCATCGTGAACATCACCTCCGCGATGGTGAAGGCGCCGCATCCCGCCATGGGGCTCTCGACCGCCGCGCGCAGCGCGCTGACGGCGGTGTGCAAGGGGCTCTCGAAGGAGGTGGCGCGCGACAACGTCACCCTCAACAACCTGCTGCCGGAGCGCATCGACACCGACCGCCAGCGCTTCATGGCGGAGCTGCGCGCGAAGAGTGGCGGCGTCTCGCTCGAGCAGGCCTACGCCGAGATGGCAGCCAGCATTGCCGCCGGCCGGCTCGGCACGCCGGAGGAAGTCGGCGCGGCCTGCGCGTGGCTGTGCAGTGCGCAGGCGGGCTTCGTCTCGGGGCAGAACCTGTCGCTCGACGGGGGCTCGTACCCCGGCGTGTTCTAGAGCGCATCTCATGAATCCGGACCGAGCCCGGCGCGCGGATTCGGCCGGCTGGCAAGGCGCGCGACCGAGCCGTAGCGAGAGCTACGGCGCAGGGAGCGCAACGCTGCCAGACGGGTGAAGACGCGTGCCCGGCGACGGGAGTGATTCATGAGATGGGCTCTAGAGCCGACTCAGCCGGCGCGGCACTCGCCCGATGCGCTCGCCACTCCCACCGCCTCGACCCGCACCTTCGCCACTCCCGAGCGCACCAGCCCGATCTCGGAGGCCGCGGCCTTCGAAAGGTCGATCACGCGGCCCTTCGCAAACGGACCCCGGTCGTTGATGCGCACTCGCACGCTCTTGCCGGTGCGCAGGTTCTCGACCTCGGCGCAGACGTTGAAGGGCAGCGTCTTGTGCGCTGCCGTGAGTCCGCCGTAGGCGTCGAAGCGCTCGCCGCTCGCGGTCTGCTTGCCGTGGTGCGCGCTGCCGTACCACGAGGCGACGCCTTCCTCCTCGTAGCCGTGCCAGTCGCGCAGCGGTACGTACGTCCTGCCGTTCACGCTGTAGGGGGCGGTGCCAGAAGTGTGCGCCCGCCCGGCCGTGCCCGAGCTGGCGCAGCCCGTCGCGACGGAGGCTGCTGCGAGCGCAAGGCTCACGGCGAGGCCGGCGACGAGGTGGGCAGGCGGAGGGTGAATCGCCCCGACGCGGGAATGGCGCATCGGGGGGAGGATCGGATCTGCGGACGGCTCTTCCCGTGATGCCCGTCACGCGATTACACTGACGCCCTCTCTCGGCCTCGGAGGACGTATGGCGTCGCTCTTCACCAGGATCATCCGCTGCGAGCTGCCGGGCCGCTTCGTCTGGCGCGACGAGCGCGCCGCGGGCTTTCTGACGGTCGCGCCGTTGCGTCCGGGCCACACGCTGGTGGTGCCGATCGAAGAGATCGACCACTGGCTCGACGTACCGCCGGAGCTGATGCAGCACCTGACGGCGGTCGCCCAGAAGATCGGGCAGGCGATCCAGGAAACGTTCAATCCCGAAAAAGTCGGCCTGATGATCGCCGGCCTCGAGGTGCGGCACGTACACCTGCACCTGGTGCCGATCCATACGCTCGGCGACCTCGACTTCGCCAAGGCCGACGCGAAGGCGTCGCCCGGGGCGCTCGATGTGGCGGCAGAGCGCCTGCGCGCGGCGCTGCGCGAGGCGGGCCACCTCGAAGTCACGGAAAAGTAGGAGGGTTCCATGGACCTCGGACTGCGTAATGCGACGGCGGTGGTGACCGGGGGAACGAGCGGCATGGGGCGCGCCACGGCCGAGTGCCTCGCCGCCGACGGCGCGCGGGTCGCCGTATTCGCACGCCGGAAGGCCGAGCTGGACGAGACGGTGGCCTCCCTCCGCAAGGGCGGCAGCCCCGACGCGGTGGGCCTCTCCGTCGACGTGACCGACGCTGCCGCCATCGACGCCGCCTTCGCGGAGCTGGGCGCGCGCTGGGGTGCGCTCAACAGCTTCGTCAACACGGTCGGCCCGGGCGACACCGGCACGATCGACACGCTCGACGACGCGGGCTGGCAGCGCTCGCTCGAGCTGGGCCTGATGAGCGCCGTGCGCTGCACGCGCGCCGCGCTGCCGTGGATCCGCAGGGCGGAGTGGGGCCGCATCGTGATCGTCTCCGCGCACTCGACGAAGCGCCAGACGCCGACCCTGATCGGCTATACCGCCGCGAAGTCGGCGCTCACCAGCATGAGCAAGAACCTCGCCAAGACGCTCGCCAAGGAGAACATCCTGGTGAACACGGTCTCGCCGGGCACGTTCCTGTCGGGCGGCGTCAAGACCTGGCTGGAAGGGATGGCGAAGAAGCGCGGCATCGACCCGAACAGCCTCGAAGACCTGAACCGCATCATCGCCGAAGACTTCGGCGAGCCGAGCGACCTCGGCCGGGCGGGGCTCCCCGACGAGATCGGCGCGGTGATCGCCTTCCTGGCCTCGCGTCGCAACAGCTACATGACCGGCGCGAACGTGAACGTGGACGGCGGCTCGGACTTCACCTGATGAGCGCCGTGCTCCGCGCGGAGGACCTCCTCGCCGAAGCGCGCGAGCGAACCGGGCTCGCCGACTTCGGCGACCCGAGCTACCGCGAAGGCCTCGACGTCTTGCTCGACGAGGTCGCACGTGCGGCGCTCTCCGATCTCGGCCGCATGGTCTGGCGCGGGCGGCTCCTCTCTCACCTCGTGCAGCGGCTGTGCGTGCTGGACGCGCTCGGGCGCCATCCCGAGATCGAGCGCCAGGCCGTGCCGGCGCCCGTCTTCATCGTCGGGCTGCCGCGCACCGGCACGACCGCGCTCTCGCACCTGCTGGCGCAGGACCCGGACACGCGTTCGCTGCGCGTGTGGGAGTCTGCGCAGCCCGTGCCGCCGCCCGAGACGGCCACCGAGCACAGCGACCCGCGCATCGAGGTGGCGACGAAGCAGCTCGAGGCCATGCGCCAGCTCTCGCCTCGGCTCGCCGCGATGCACGAGGACACGCCGACCGGCCCCACCGAGAATCACGACCTGCTCGGCATGAGCTTCCGCACCTTCCACTTCGAGGGCATGGCCTTTCTCCCCGGCTACGTCGCCTGGTGGCTCGGCTGCGACATGCTGCCGGCCTATCGCTTGATGAAGCGCACGCTCCAGCTGCTGCAGTGGCGCTGCCCGCCGAATCGCTGGCTGCTGAAGTCGCCGCCCGATTCGTTCTGCCTCGACGCGGTGCTCGCGGTCTTCCCGGACGCGCGCTTCGTGATGACGCACCGCGACCCGGCGGCGGTGCTCGGCTCGGTCTGCAGCCTGATCGCCACCATGTACGAGATGACGGGCGCCCCGCCGAGCGCCGCGCGCATCGGTGCGTCCGAGCTGGCGTCGTGGGCGGAGGCGATGCGGCGCCTCTTGGCTGTGCGCGGGCGCATCGGCGAGGCGCGCTTCGCCGACGTGCACTTCCACGAGCTGAATGCCGACCCGCTCAGCACGATCGCAGCCACCTACGCGCGGCTCGGCCTGGCGTGGACGCCGGAGGCAGAGGGCAGGGTGAGCGCCTACGCCGCGGCCCACCCACGCGGGCGCCACGGCGAGCACCGCTACCGGCTCGAAGACTGGGGACTCGAGCGTGCCGCCGTGCGCGCGGCGTTCCGTTTCTACACGGATCGCTGCGGCGTCCGGCTGGAGGACTGAAGGTGGCGGAAGACCTGCGCGAGAAGCTGATCTCGGGTCGCGCCTGGGCGGAGTTCTGCGATGCACTGAAAGAGGTCGGCACGTTGGTGCTCGACCCGCGCGCGCCGGACGACCCCTTGGATCGTGCCGAGGGCTACCGCTTCCTGATGCGCCTCGTCCGCTACGGCTTCGAGGGCTTCCTCGAGTACAACGACCCGCTGCACCCGCAGCTGCACCGCGGCTCGCACGAGACGATCAAGATCATCCACGAGAACCCGGACAACCTGTATCTCGGGGCGCGCGTGGACGGTGGCCAGCGCTACCGCATCTGGGGCAAGTTGGGCACGGCGCGCTGGATGAGCTTCAACGTGCATGCCGGCGCGTTCGGTGCGGGCGGCCGCGGCACGGCCGAAGCGCTCGACGCGCGCGCGCTCGTGCTCGGTGCGGATCGCCGCTTCGAGCTGTTTCTCGGCGGTGAGCGCGGTCAGGCGCTCAACTGGATGCCGCTGCCGGGCGACGCGGGCTCGCTCATCGTACGCCAGACCTTTGCCGATCGCGCGAGCGAGCTTCCCTGCGAGCTCACGATCGAGCGCCTCGGCGGGGCGGAGCGGCCGCCGCCGCTCGCACCGGAGCGGGTGGCGCAGGCGCTCGCCACCACGCCGCTGCTGCTGAAGGCACTGGTCGGCATGGCGCTGCAATGGTCGGAGGATCTCGCGAAGTCGAAGAATCGCTTCAGCGAGGTGATGCCAGGGGCGGCGGCGGTGTTCCGCGACCCGGACATCCACTTCCACGCGGCCTACTTCGAGCTGGCGCCGGGCGAGGCGCTGGTGGTCGAGGCGCGCCCGCCGCGCTGCGACTACTGGATGTTCGTACTCTCGAACCACTGGCTCGAGACGCTCGACTACACGCGCCACCAGATCACGCTCAACAACCACACGGCAAGGCTCGAGCCCGACGGCTCGGTCAAGCTGATCGTGGCGGCGCGCGACCCCGGCCACCCGAACTGGCTCGACAGCGCCGGCCACGCGCACGGCACGATCGGCGTGCGCTGGGTCGGGCAGGGCGTGGTGGATGTGATCCCGAGCGCGCGAGTCGTGAAGCTGTGAGGTCGCGTCTCCTCGGCGCGTGCCCGCCCGAGCGGGAGGCCGGGCCGGGAGGACACAGCTGCTCCGGCTCCCTCGACGTGGAGGCGTGCCGAGCGGGTGGAGGTGGTTCGCGAGCGCATGGCGTCGCTACGCGGCGCGGCCCCGTCCCCGTGGCGCGGAGACTCGCGTCGATCTCGCGTGGATCCCGGGACCTGCGCAGCAATGTCCTCCCGGCCTCGCGTCGCGGCGGCGGCACGCCTCGGCGCGGGCTCGCAGGCTTGCTCGCGGCGCTTGTGCTGTTTCTCGCGATGGCGGCCGAGGCGCGCCCGGTCGTGATCCTGCTCTCCTTCGACGGAGTGCGGCACGACTATCTCGCCCGCGACGCGCTGCCCGCCTTCGAGCGCATGGCGCGCGAGGGCGCGCGCGCGGAGGCGCTCGTACCGGTCTTCCCCTCCACCACGTTTCCGAACCACGTAGCGCTCGCGACGGGCACGTACGCCGACCGCCACGGCATCGTCGCCAACAAGTTCTTCGACGCGAAGCTCGGCAACTTCGACTACGGCAACGACGCGCGCTTTCTCGAAGCGGAGCCGCTCTGGGCCGCCGCGGAACGGCAGGGCGTGCCGGCCGCGGTGTTCTTCTGGGTCGGCTCCGAGACCGACTGGCACGGCGTCGGCGCGCGCTATCGCAAGGCGCCCTTCGACGGCCTGCTCGGCGACCCGAAGAAGGTCGCGCAGATCCTGGCGTGGCTCGATCTGCCCGAGGCCGAGCGGCCGGGCCTCGTGATGGCCTGGTGGCACGGCGCCGACCAAGCCGGCCACGCGCACGGACCCGAGGCGAGCGACACGCGCGAGGCGCTGCGCGCGCAGGACCGCGTGCTCGCCATGCTGCTCGCCGGCCTCGACGCGCGGGAGGCCTGGCGCGAGACCACGCTGCTGATCGTGAGCGACCACGGCATGACGACCTACACGAAGACGGTGGACGTCGGAGAGCTGCTGGCCGAGGCGGGCGTGCGCGCGCGCGTGATCCACTCGATGGCGACCGCGCAGGTGCATCTGAAGCAGCCCGAGCAGGCGGCGCGCGTCGTTTCGGTGCTGCGCGCGGTGCCCGGCCTCGCGGCCTGGCGGCGCGAGGAGATCCCTGCGGCGCTGCGCTACGGCAACCCACGCGTGGGCGACGTGCTCGCGCTGGCCGAGCCGCCGCTCGCCTTGCTGCCGGCCAGCGACCGCAGCGTGCGGTTCGGCTGGCTCGCGCGCCTGTTCGGCCGCTCGCTCGGTGCGCACGGCTACGACCCGGCGCGCGTCCCCGAGATGCGCGGCATCTTCGTGGCGCTCGGCCGGGGGGTGCCGAAGGCAGCGCGCCTGCCGCGTGTGCGCGCGATCGACGTGGCGCCGACGGTGGCGCGGCTGCTCGGGATCGAGGCGCCGGCGCAAAGTGAAGGAGCCCCGATCGCCGCATTCACACCTTCTGCGCCGTCACCGCCGCCAGCATCTGCTCCGTGATTCCGAAGCGCTTGCCGGCGTTGAAGCCGCCGTCCACGGTGATCGCGCCGCCGCTCACGAACGAGGCGTCGTCCGAGGCGAGGAACAGCGCCACGTGCGCCACCTCTTCGGGCTCGCCGAGCCGGCCGAGTGCGTGCGCCTCCTCGATGCGCTTCCTGACGGGCGCGAAGCTCGGGTCGGCCAGCACGCTCGTCATCGGCGTCCGGATGAAGCCCGGGCAGATCGCGTTGACGCGCACGCCGAAGGGCCCGTAGTCGAGCGCCATGTTGCGCGTCAGCAGCACCACGCCGCCCTTCGAGGCGTTGTAGGCGGACATGCCTTCGCCGCCCTCGAGCCCCTCCACGCTGGCGAGGTTCACGATGCTGCCGCTCTTCTGCGCCAGCATCGGCGCCAGCGCGTGCTTGCTGACCAGGAAGGTGCCGGTGAGGTTGATGTCGAGCACGCGCCGCCACTCGGTGAGGTCGCACAGATGCGCCGGGCCCCCGCCCCCGACGCCCGCCGCGTTGATCACCACGTCGATGCCGCCGAGCGCGTGCAGCGCACCCTCGACGGCCGCCTTCACCTGCGCCTCCTCGCGCACGTCGGCCTCGTGGAAGGAGACCAGCGCGAGATCCAGCGGCGGCTTGCCGATGTCGAGGCCCGAGACGCGGGCACCTTCGCGTGTGAACAGGCGTGCGCACGCGGCGCCTATTCCCGAGGAGACACCCGTCACGAGCACGCGCTTGCCGATCAGTCGTCCGGTCATGGCAGATCCTCCCTTGCTTCTACGCTCGCTCCGCTCGCTGCGCGCCGGGAGGAGGCAGGCTTGCCTCGCTGCGAGCCCAGCGTAGAGCAGGTACGCTGCCGCGCGCGATCGGTATCAACAGGTGGGGAGGCCAACATGGGCGTGACGGTGCAGGGTCGGTGCGATGCGCGCTTCGAAGGCGTGCGCAGTGTGTTCGAGAAGAGCTTCGAGAAGGGCGAGGTCGGCGCTGCCGTTGCGATCACGCTCGACGGCGAGCCGGTGGTGGACCTGTTCGGCGGTTACGCCGATGCCGCACGCACGCGCCCCTGGCAGCGGAACACGATCGTCAACGTCTACTCGACCACCAAGGGCGTGACGGCGCTGTGCGCGCACCGCCTGGTCGAGGCCGGCAAGCTCGACCTCGACGCGCCCGTGGCGCGCTACTGGCCGGAGTTCGCGCAGGCGGGCAAGGAGCGCATCCCGGTGCGCTGGCTGCTCTCGCATCAGGCCGGTCTCCCGGCCGTGCGGAAGCTTCTGCCGCAGGACGCGCTCTACGACTGGCCGGTGCTGTGCGAGGCGCTCGCCGCCGAGACGCCCTGGTGGGAGCCCGGCACGCAGCATGGCTATCACGCGCTCACCTATGGACATCTGGTGGGAGAGGTGTTCCGCCGCGTCGAAGGACGCAGTGTCGGCAGCTACTTTCGTGACGAGCTCGCGCGCCCGCTCGGCCTCGACTTCTGGATCGGCACACCCGCGAGCGAGCACGTGCGCTGCGCCGAGATGATTCCGGCGCCAGCGGGTGCGGCGGGCGCCGAGGACGTGCTCGAGCAGTTCTCGAACAACGCCTCCGAGATGGTGCGGCTCACCTTCAACAATCCCGCCGGGCGGCGCGGCCACGTGAACAGCCCCGAGTGGCGCACCGCCGAGATCCCCGCCGGCAACGGCCACGGCGACGCGCTCTCGCTGGCGCGGCTCTACGGCGGCCTCGCCCGCGGCGGCGAGCTGGACGGCGTGCACCTGCTCTCGCGCGAGGCGATCTCGCGCGCGAGCACCGAGCAGGCCTTCGGCAAGGACGCCGTGCTCGGCTTCCCGATGCGCTTCGGCCTCGGCTTCATGCTCCGCCACGACCTGATGCCGCTCGGCCCCAACAATGCGACCTTCGGCCACGCCGGCGCGGGCGGCTCGATCGCCTACGCCGACCCGGTGGCGCGCATCGGCTTCGCCTACGTAATGAACCAGATGCAAGGCGGCACCACCGGCGACCCGCGCGGCTTCCGGCTGATCGGGGCGCTGTACCGGGCGCTCGCGGGCTAGTTCTCAGCGCGCCGGCTCCTCCGGGTTCGCCACGCCCTCGGTGAACACCAGGAAGTGTTGTCGCTCCAGGTAGTCGAAGGACTTCTGAAGCCGAAAGCCCGCGGCCGTCAGCTCCTGCTCGATCGTCTTGCGCGCGGTGGCATGGGACGTCACCTCCGGCCGGTACTCGATGATCGCGATCCGCCCGCCGGGTGCGAGGGAGCGCTCGCGCAGCGCCGAGAAGTACGCCACACGGTTCTCGAGATGGTGATAGGTGTTGCTGGTGAAGACCAGGTCCACGCGTTCGGGCAGGCGAGCGTCGTCGTCGGCTGCGAGCACGGGGCGGACGTTGGCGAGCCCCTCCTCCGCGGCCTCGTCGGTGAGGAAGCCGACCATGCTCGGGTCGACGTCCACGGCGTAGACGAGGCCGCTGGGACCGACCGCACGCGCGAGGCGGAACGTGAAGTAGCCGCCCCCCGCGCCGAGGTCGGCGACGCGGGCGCCTGGCGCCAGCGCGAGGTCGGCGACCACGCGCTCGGGCTGCTGCCAACGGTCGCGGAACACGCCCTCGTAGGCGCAGCGCTTCAGTGCGCCGCAGGCGGGCAGCAGCAGCGCGACGGCCGCGAGGAGCAGTGCAGCGGCTCTGCTAGGGTCCGGTCTTCTCGGCATTCTTCCCCCGGCGCACAGCCCTCAGCTTACCGGAGTCCCCCATGCTGGAATCCCTCGCGGCATCTCCTGTTCTCTGGGTCGTAGTTACGGCAGCGCTGGCCGCAGGGCTGGGCTTTGCGATCGGTCGCATCGGCGGGGCGGCGGCCCGGCGTGCGCGCGCGCTCCAGGTTGCGCTCGCGGAGGAGCGAGCGGCGCACGACAGGGCGCGCGGCCAGTACGAGGGCTATCGCAAGCAGGTCACGGACCATTTCAGCGAGACCTCGGAGCGCCTGCACGATCTCACGCTCCAGTACCGCGCGGTGTACGAGCACCTGGCCAAGGGCGCGACCGAGCTGTGCCCGGAGGGCTTCTCGAAGCTCGAAGGGGGGCTCGGCCTCGATGCCCTGCCCGAAGAGGTCGCGGAGCGACCGGCCTCGGAAGGGATCGCGCAGCGACCGACCCCGGAAGAGGTCGCGCAGCGACCGACCCCGGAAGAGGTCGCGCAGCGACCGGCCCCAGAGGAGATCGCGCAGCGACCGGCCTCGGGCGTCGGCGAGCCAGGCAAAGCTGTCAATCGGTGACGCAGCGCACGTCGAGACCAGCGTAAGCCGGCGATAGTCCCCTCGAGGGTTTGGGGGGACAATCGTGCGACATGAATCCATTTCCTTCGTTGCTGCTGTCTTGCTCAGCGCCGCCGTGGCGTCACCGCTCGGTGTCGCTCCGCTCGCTGCCAGCGCCGCGGCTGCGGCCGTCGATCTGACCGGCTGCCTGGCGCCCGACGCCAGCGCCGGCGACCAGCGCGTGTTTCGCACCAGCCTGGGCAGCGACCTCACCGAGACGGTCCTCGACACGGGTGGCTGGAGGGGCCAGGACGGCTGGACCGCGACCGTCGAGGCGCAGCTCGCCTCCCACGCTCCGACCGTACGCGAGACCTTCGTGAAGCCCGGCCGCGCGCTCCTGCTCGGAGATCTTGCGGTCGGCGACCTCACCATCGACGTAGGCTCTCCGAGCAAGTGGTTCCCGCTGGAGGCCGTGCCCGGCCGCACCTACAACCTGAAGCTCGATGGCAGAGCGCTGCGCGGCGGCAGGAAGGTCGGCTCCGCTCGCGTCGAAAGTGCGTGGCAGGTGGTCGGCTTCGAGCCGCTCACCACCGACGCACGCAGCTACTCCGACACGGTGCACATCGCGGCGGCTCGCAGCATCGAGGTGAAGCAGCGCAACGGCGGAGCGCTTAGCAAGCAGGAGAGCGACGTCGAGATCTGGTGCGTCGACGGGGTCGGCATCGTGGCCGCGAGCTACGCCTTCCGCTTCTACGAGAACGGCGAGCTGGTGGGACAGGTGGACGACTTCGACAGCTGGCTCGTCTCGGCCACGGTGGACGGTGTGGCGGTGAACTAGTGGACCGTAACAGATGAAAAGAGAGTATACTCATATGCATGAGCAACCCCATCGTGCTGACGGATACGGAACGCCTGGAACTCGAGCAGCGAG
>Ga0247727_10017173_pt1 | contig 11560 bp, 13 predicted proteins | sample WisWelCaveWW1625_FD_202498 | JGI IMG/M metagenome (GOLD analysis project Ga0247727, IMG submission 202498) | Biofilm microbial communities from Wishing Well Cave, Virginia, United States - WW16-25 | ecosystem: Environmental > Aquatic > Deep subsurface > Groundwater > Cave microbial mat | place... | reverse complement strand
AAATCATTGGGAATTGAATTGCCAAAAACTGTATTTATTCATGGATTCCTCACATTCAACGGACAAAAAATAAGCAAAAGTCTAGGCAATGTTATTTCTCCAAATTATCTGGTAGATAAATATGGGACCGATACAATAAGATACTTCTGCCTAAGACATGTTCCTTTCGGACAGGATGGAAATTTCTCAGAGCAGGCTCTGATAGAAAGGCACAATAACGAACTTGCAGACAAGCTTGGTAATCTTGTCTCTCGTGTCAGCGCACTAGTAGAAAAATGCGGCTTAGAAAAGAAAAATATGCCAAAACTTGAAAAAGAAATTATAGAAAAAATAACAAATCATTTTGATAATCTGGAGTTTGACAAAGCACTCAATGAAATATTTGGGTACATTGACAAAATCAATGAATATGTTCAGGAGAAGAAACCTTGGGAAACCAAAGATAAAGAAGTATTATATGAATTAGTATATGCCATTAAGGGCATAGCAATCTTGCTTTCCCCATTCATGCCGGAAACATGTGAAAAAATAGCAAAAACATTCAATTTCAAAATATCCTGGGATGAAATAAACAAGCCGTTAAAAATAACAAAGATAAAGAAGGCTGATGTCCTGTTTAAAAAGATTGAAAATATTGAGAATAAGAGCGATAAACTTAAAACATCTCAGTCGTTAGTTAATAATAATAAAAAGATAGAAGGAATAGCAAACATGAATACAATAAAATACGAAGATTTCACAAAACTCGATTTAAAAGTCGGAACAATAAAGAAAGTAGAAGATATAGAAGGCGCTGATAAGCTCTATAAGCTTGAAGTAGATATAGGAAAGGAAAAAAGAACAATTCTTGCAGGACTAAAGCAGCACTACAAGAAGGATGAACTAAAAGGAAAGCAGGTAATAGTAATCTGCAATCTGGAACCAAGAAAAATGAAAGGTATAGAAAGCCAAGGCATGCTTCTTGCAGCCGTCTCAGATGATGAAAGCAAAGTCATTTTGCTTTCGCCTGAAAAAAAGATTGATTCTGGCTCTAAGGTTCGATAGTTCTGAGAGTTCTAAGCAACTTAGGTCCTTTAAATATAAGGGGCGTAAAAATTTGAATTTCACTAGCCCCATAAGCCATTCTTTCTTTTGCTCTTTCTAGCGAATTAATTCCTCCGCATGCAATAAGCCGATATTCATTATCTTTTATTCTTGAATTAAATTCTTTTTGAACTCTTAATGAAGATTCATAAACAGCATTTCCGCTAGCTCCGCCCTTACCTGGAGAATTAATAATAAATCTTGAATCATGATTTGTTGTAGTATTAGTAGTTGTAAAACCTGTAACCTTATAATCGTTAGATACTTCTAAAATTTCATTTACTCCTTCTGCATCTAAATCTGGAGATACTTTAAGATAAGTCTGTTTTTCAGGAAAAGAAGTAGAAAGAACAATCTCTAACATATCCGCAAGTTGTTTTTGATATTCCTTTCTTGCATCAATTTTGCCGCTTGAACTATGAGTATTTGGACAAGAAATATTTAATTCAAATCTATCAACAAAAGGAAAGAACTTAAATGCTTTAACAGTGCCTTCTAAATCTTTTAACACTGCATCTCCTTTTTTACCTGGGGTTGACATTAGATTAATTGTAAGTGGAACTTTAGTATCAATATAATTAGAAAGTCTTTCAGCTACTTTTTCAGCTCCGATTCCTGGAAGACCCATCCAATTAACAAGAGATTCTGTTTCAGGAAATCTAACCATTCTAGGCCTATCGTTCCCTTTCCAAGGATCATAAGTAACAGTTCCAATGACGACACGATCAAATCCTAAATATTTTAATAAATTTGGACTTACTTCAGCATTTTTGTTAAAACCTGCAGCATTTGATATGTGAAAACCTGGATTTACATAATTTGAATCATTATCTAATAATGTTTTTTCAAGTCCTAGATTGCTCAAAGCTTTTGAAAATTTAATAAAAACTTCATGGGGTAATTCAGGATCATTTCCAGTTAAATCAAACAAGGAAGTTTTAAAAGTATCATAAGCAAAATCAAAAGTTTTTCTTAATAAATTCATAAAAGAAGAGAAAAAACTTTATATTTAAACATGGTGCATATTTTTTAATTCTATATCAGTAGTGATATAGTTTTATATAATAATTACAGTATGAAATCAAATGGTAAAAGTATTAGATATACATGTTCATGATCGAGGAGGTCCAGAGGCATATAAAGGTGAAACTCCGCAACATGCGTTAGAAGTAGCAAGAGACTCAGGAGTAAGTGGTATTTTTGTAATGCCAAACACAAAGCCCGCATTATTTACCGAAGAATTAGTCAGAGAAAGATTAGTGCAGGCAGCAAGTGCAGGAATTAAAGATGTTTTCTATGGAATTTATATGGGCTTAACAAAAGACCCTGAACAAGTAAAAAGAGCCGTTGATACTTATAGAAAACTTCATCCAAAAGTTGTCGGCTTTAAGCTTTACGCAGGTCATTCGGTCAATGAACTTGGTGTTGTTGATGAAGAAGATCAGTTCAGAATCTTTGAGACTCTTGCAAAAGTAGGATATGACGGAGTTCTTGCAGTTCATTGCGAGAAAGAAAACAGAATGGATAATAAATCATTTAATCAAGAAGTGCCAATAACACATGCACAATTAGCCCGCCCAGAACTTGCAGAAATAGAATCAGTAAGAGACATGATAAATTTTGCTTTCCGCTCAGGCTATAAAGGAAAACTAGACATAAAACATATTTCTTCTCCAAGAGCAGTTGAAGATGTTGCCAGAGCAAAGCAAAAAGGTCTTGATATTGCTTGTTGGGTTTGTCCGCATCATATAATTTATGACTGGACAAGAATGGAAGAAGAAGATGGTCTTCTTTACAAAATGAACCCACCATTAAGAAAACCTGGAAGCCCGCAAAAAATGCTTGAATATTTGAAAAAAGGTATGATTGATGGTATTGAAACAGATCATGCTCCGCATAGCTGGGATGACAAAACAAAATCCTGTTGTTCCGGAGTTTCAGGACTTGCACACTGGCAATTATTTATTGAATATTTTAGAAACCAAGGATTATCAGATCCACAAATAGAAAAATTAGCTTATAAAAATGGAGCAGAAAGACACGGAGTCGAAACACCCAACAACAAAAATCCAATTAAAGATAGAAGAAAAGATTATTCATTTGACCATCATAAAGATCTAGCTGATAAATTAGGCTGGCCTAAAAATTAATTACAATCCAAATAACTTCTCAATAAAACTTGCATTTGACTTGTAAGGAACTCCGGCAATCTTAGCAGCAATTTTCATATACGCCTTTGCTGCTTTGCTTTTCGGATGCGTATGAACAAGAGCATCCTTCATTACAACTGACATTGGAACATTATCATCTTCTGGAACAATCCCTAAAATAGGAAGTTCAAGCATATCACTTATATTTGAAATAGACATCTCCACCTTTTTGTTCTTAACTCTTGTAACAATAACTCCTTTGACAAATTTTCCCATTTCTTCAATTACTTTAACTGTCTTCAAAGCATCTGTTACTGCCGGAATCTCTGGATTTGTAACAATTATGATTTCGTCCGCTGCAATAAAAGAAGCTAATGCTTCCGATCCCAAGCCGGCTGCAGAATCGTAAATTACGTAATCTGCAACTTTTTTTAATTTCTTTCCAACATCTTTCAATCCGTAATGATTAATTCTCTTCAAATCTTTTACAGATAAAGAACTAGGAACAATTTTTGTTCCAGATTCATGCTCATAAATGGCATCGTATACTTTTGCTTTTTTAGATAAAACATGATTCAAACTAATAGGCACAATAGGTGCGCCTAGATGCAATCCGATATTTGGTGTTGTCAAATTAGCATCAACTATCACGACTTCTTTTCCAAATGAGTTTAAAGCAGCCCCAAGATTAATAGCAGTAGTTGTTTTTCCAACTCCTCCTTTTCCTGAAGTCACAGTTATCAGTTTAGCCATACTTAATTAGTAATACGTCACCGTAAAAACAATAGAAATTACTTAAGAGAACTTATAAACTTTTCTAACAGCGTTGAATATTCCTTAAGTTTTTCAAGGTTGATATTAACTTCCTTGTCCCTATATCTCACTTTCAAATTTACACCCTTTCTAAATTCACTCTCTCTTATTTTGTCCAAACTCTCTATGTCCCTAAAAAACTCATAAGTATTCAGGGCGTCACTAATAATTACATCATTAGAATATAATTTTTTTAGTTGAATAAGCTTTGCCTTGGGTGCCTCTGGAACGGGCTTCCATTTTTTTTGTTTCTTTGCCTTATCGACAAGGTGTTCCATACACATTTCGATCATAATTTTCCACCTATGCAGAAGATTAATAATTACATCACAAGTCTTTGTATACTTTAAACTGACATACAGCAGATGATCTGCACTGATTTTTTCCTTTATTATTTGTTCCATAAAAGTTACTAGAGACTATTTTATTAAAATTTTCACCCCAAGAGAGCAATTATACCGAAGGTAGGGTAATATAAATACCTTTCTAGAAACTCTCTTTAAAATTCCTGTTAGTATTCTCTAGTAACTTCTTTGTCAGGGCCAGAAATTCCTTTATTTTGTCCAAATTTAGCTCAAAAACTCCCGAATTATCGTCTAAAATTATCAACTTTCCAGATTTAGAAAACTCAAAGCCGCTTTCTCTGTGCTTTCTACCGAGAAACATAATCTCTCTAATTACTTTAGTATCTGCGTCATTAAACCCATAATTAAACGAACATTTAGTAAAGAACTTTTCAAGATTTTTTCCTTTATCGCTGCTAAGCTCCATTCTTCCATAAACATATTCAAATTTTATTACAGTTGAAACAATTAAAACAACACTTTTGAACAACCCCTCAAGCGCCTTCACAAGTAATTTTGGATCCTTTACCACTGGAAAAACAACATTGGCAAGATTATCAGCACTCTGCCAGCTCTTCTCTGCATCAATTAAAGAATTAATAAAATTCTTTCTTATATCATCAACCATAATTATATAATAAATTCCTTCACAAAATATTTTGGGTTAAGCTTTTCACCTGTAGACCTTTCCGCCAATTCGTCCCACTTATATTTCATTCCTAAAGAAAAAATTCTATCTTTCAAATAATTGCCTATTTCCTTAGTTCCAAAATAATTAACATTTCTAACCATATTGATTTTCAATATATTTTTACAGATATAAGCATGTATTTGAGATGCATACATTTCGCCAAGAGCATAATTATGGTAATAAACAGGAGAACTAATCAAATGTATTTTCGAAGCCCAGTCCGGCTTGTCTCTCTGAAAGTTAAGCAGTTGATACTTGCTCACTAAAGAATACCATAATTTATTCAAGTCCTGATCTGGATTTTCGTACAAACCCCTTTCAAAATTCATCATAACCAAGCACCATCTAGCAAAAACAACCTGTCTTAATCTTAAAACATTAACAGCATCTTCCTTAATTCTCATCTCTTCTTCCTTTCCAATGTTTCTCAAACTTTTCAAGAAATTTATATTATTTGCTTGTCTTCCAAAAAGCTGTGCAATTGCTTCAGTAGACAATGTATGTGCATTATCTCTCAAGAAGTAAGGCAATTTCTTGTCAATAAATTTCTGGTAAACGCCGTGCCCAAGTTCATGTAATGTTGTCTCTCCCCACTTTGAATCATTTTTCACATTTTGCAATATTCTTATATCTCCATCTCTATCAATATCTATACAATAAGCATGCTGATTTTTTCCTTTTTTCTCATATAAATCTCCTCTATTCAGGACATCATCTGCATCAAGATCAATTCCCTTATAAAAATTCTTAACTTGTTCTAAAAATCCATTTTTGTAAATTTCATCAATATCTAGATCATAAATTCTAGGGCCTTCTTGGAAAAAAAGATCATGGTAATGCCAAGGCTTGAGGTCATTTTTACTTATATTATATCTCTTAGATAAAATTTCATCTATCTCATTTTTCAAATTTCTAAAGGCGCCTTCGCTGTCTTTTGCAAGTTCATCAAAAATTTTAGCGACTTCCTCAACCTTCTGCTCTCCCAATTCCATAGACATTTGATAATAATTATCAAATCCAATCTGTTTAGCACGTTCATTTCTAAGCTTAACAACCTCTATTACATCTTTAGCAACCAGCCCTCCTTGCTTTTTACTCGCTTCCCAAGCAATTCTAAGTTTGTCCGAATCAAGTTCAGTTCTTAAAAGGTTCTTTATGTCATTGTCACTAATTTCTTTCCCATCTACATTTGCCCTAAAAATATTGAATTTATGCTCAATTTCAGAAACTTTCTTTAATATTTTTGAAATTAGATTAATATCTCCCTGTCCTCCAAGATATGAATTGTATACAATATCAATCTGTCTCCTTAGGAGATCATCATTTATTTTAGTTTCCTTAAATTTCTTAATTTTTTCAAATCCATCTTTTTCATTGAATATTTTGCTCACTTTTTCAGATAAAGAAGTATAAATATCGAAATCTTCCTTTTTGCCAGATATGCTTGCGTTCCAATAAGCCAAACCTGCTTCTCTGCGAAGTGGCTTTACTCTAGATTCCAACTCGTCAATAAATTTTTTAATTTCCAATTCAACCATAGTTAATATAAATTTTTATATTTATTTTCTAAATATTCAATTAAGTATTTAATATTAAAATCCTCTCCGGATGTTTTTCTTACCAATTCTTTAAATGTATAAGTTGATCCGTATTGATGAATATTTTTCTTAAGCCAATCCTGTATCTTTTTAATTCCTTCTTTATCTTTCAACAAATCAGAAATTTTTCCAATATCTTTCTCCATTTTATGCTTCCACATTGCACTTAATGCTGTTCCCAAAGAATAAGTTGGAAAATATCCGATAGATCCATCACTCCAATGAATATCTTGCAAAACTCCCTGACTATCATTTTTAGGTTCCACTCCAAGATACTTTTTATATTTCTCATTCCAAACTTTTGGAACATCCTTTACTTGTATTGAACCTTCAATAAGTCCTTTTTCGATTTCGAATCTTATTAGTACGTGCAAATGATAAGTAACTTCGTCTGCTTCCGTTCTAATTAAACTAGGTCTGACAAGATTGAGATATTCATAAATATCATCTACAGAATATTTTCCAATAGCTTTTTCAATTTTAATAATATCCTCATAAAAAAATTTAATAAATTCTTTAGATCTTCCCAAAAAATTCTCCCAAAATCTGGATTGAGACTCATGAATAACTACACTATTGCCGCCGCTAATAGGGGTATAATGCAGATCTTCGTGTGATTGCAAGTTGTATAAAGCATGCCCATACTCATGAATTGCAGAGCTATATGCGCTAGCAAAATCTTTTCCTTCATATCTCGTTGTTATCCTTTGATCCCCGGGCCCTAAGTATATAGAAAATGGATGAGAAGAAGTATCTATCCTAATGTGATCCATATTATAATGTATAAATTGTAATAATTTCTCAGTAAATTTTTTCATTTGTTCCACATCATACTCTTCATGCTCTAAAGGATGCTCATGTTTGAAGTTTTTTGAATTTTTAACGTAATTAATAAGTTCAACAATTGGATTTTTAATAGAATCGAAAAAATTTTGAGCATCTTTTGTAGTCAAACCCTCTTCATAATCATCTAAAAGAGCATCGTAAGGATGTTCTTTATATCCAAGATATTCTGCTTTCTTTCTTGCCAGCTGAACTATTTTTTCCAAATAAGGCTCAAATAATGAAAAATCACTTTTTTCTTTTGCGTTCCTCCAAACAACTGTAGCTTCACTTGTTGTCTTGACAAAATCTTCAATAAATTCTGGCGGAAGTTTTTGATAATATTTCAACGATCTTTTTAGAAGTCGCACAACTGCTAACTCATATTCATTTAGTCCAGTTTCCTTTGCTGCCTGTTCAATAAGATCAACAAAAGTCTTGTCAAGAAACAAACTTTGAGACAAAGAAGCTATTTTGCTTAAAGCCTCTCCTCTTGCCTTTGCGCCCTCTTTAGGCATGTATGTTTCTAAATCCCAATGAGCAAGTGCTGAAACGTGATTAAGAGCCCATAATATTCTGTATTTCTCAAGTAATTTAATAATTATTGGGTGTTGTATTAACTTACTATCCATTTTACTAAATCAACTAAGATTAATTATCGCCTCTGCGATATCACCAGTCTCTTCCAAAGCTTTTCTGGCCTCTGCTTTGCTCTTTCCTGTTTTCTCCATTACCATTTTAATATCTCCTTCTGTTATTCCAGACTCTTCTCTCGCAGTTCCAGTTATCTGCCAGCTCTCCTGCCCCTGCATAACAATCTTTTGAACATTAGGATTCTCAATAATAATTTTTCCATCACTTTTTTCAATTATAACTCTCTCTGCGGCTATCTCTTCCTGCTTAATTCCCATCTGCTTCATCATTCCCTGAAGCTTCTTAGGATCTATTCCGCCAAACATAAAACCTTTCAACAAAGAGATTATAAATAGTTTTCTAAAAAACTTTTAAACCCCAAAATACTTATGTTTAACAATGGAAATAATATACAAATACCTACTAGGAGATGTTATTTTGGGAGTAGTTTGGCTTTTTGTTTATCTTACTGAAAAAAAGCTAAGAAAAAAGTTAATATATGGAAGCATAATCTATCCAACAATTCTAATACCCTTATTCTTAATAACGAAATTTTTATCTAATTTTTTTGCTATAACGTGGAGATATGTTCCAGATTATTGGAATCCAGACACTTTATTTAATTTAATTAGAATAACCGGAGGATTATCTATAGAAGATTTCTTATTTATGTTCTTTTTAGGAGGAATCGTTGGTATATCATATGAATTTTTGTTTAAGAAGAAAGCGATAAAGTTGCATAGAAGGAAACATTTTTTATCAATTGTAATGTTTTTTATAAGTTACATAGCAATCGCTTTTTTATTTACCTTTAATCCAATATACAACTTAATAATCTCTAGTTCCATAGGATTTTTAGTTATTATTCTACAAAGACCAGACTTATTAAAACACTCTATGCATAGTGGCTTAATCTTTTTATTTGTATACTTTTTTGGTTTTTTAATATTTAATTTATTATTTCCAGATGCCCTTATTAATTATTGGAACTTAGATGCTTTAATTGGCATTATGATATTGAATGTTCCAATAGAAGAAATTCTTTATGCTTTCTCATTCGGCTTAATGTGGTCATCCATGTATGAATATTTAAAAGGTTATAATGCATAAATTAAATTATGTTCAAATGGTATGGTTTTCTGGGAATAATTCTTATAGCTCTAGTAGAAATTAACTTCTTTCTAAAAATAGAACCTTTTGCAAGCTGGTATTTCCCTATTATTTGGTTTGGATACATCTTAATAATAGACGCACTTGTTTACAAACTAAGAAAAAATTCCCTAATATCAAATAGATTTCCACAGTTTCTAGGCATAGTTTTAATTTCTGCTTTGTTTTGGTGGATATTTGAATTCGCAAACATTTCAATCAGCAATTGGAGTTATTCGGGAATAGATAGTATATCGAGAAAGACATTATATGCAATCATTTCATTTGCAACAGTCCTTCCTGCATTATTTGAAACAGCGGAGCTAATTCGCTCAATTGGTTTTTTTAATAAAGTAAAATTAAAAAAGAAGCACAGAATATCAAAAAATCTGATTACTACAATTATTTCTCTAGGTATTGTATGTTTCTTTCTGCCTATATTCTTTCCAAAATTTACCTTTCCCTTAGTTTGGCTTAGTTTATTCTTTATTCTTGATCCCATAAACTATCTTCATAAACAGCCAAGTATAATGGGTCATATTAAAGACAGGAAACTAACAATCCCATTATCTCTACTTCTAGCCGGAATCACTCTCGGCTTCCTCTGGGAATTCTGGAATTACTGGGCAATTCCAAAATGGACTTATGATGTTCCATTTGTTGGCTTTTTCAAAATCTTTGAGATGCCAATCCTGGGATATCTTGGCTATTTCCCATTTTCTTTTGAGTTATATTCAATGTACTGGTTTGTCCGCTCTTTGTTTGTGCACAAAGAGCATTTATTAGAATAAAATATATTGTTCTTCTCAACAACAATACTATTAAACGCAATATTCTGAAAAATTGTATGGCAATCATATGCGTATTCTGCTCGGCTGAAGATAACCTTCCTGAAATTTGCATAAAGGAGGCTAGAGAAACTGGAAGATTGATTGGTATAAGGGGGCATGATTTTGCATATGGTGGAGGCAATATTGGATTGATGAAAGAAGTAGCAATATCGGCTAAAGCTCATGGAGCAAAAATAACTGGGATTGTTCCAGAAAGATGGAAACATCTTGAAAAATTAGAAGACAAGCGCTTAATAGCAAAAGACTTTCGTCATAGAAAAATTCTTTATCAAATGAACTCAGATGCTATTATTGCACTTCCAGGAGGTTTTGGAACATTAGATGAAATAGCAGATACTTTTGTTTGCATACAACATAATGTTCATCAAAAACCTTTTGCTTTAATTAATACAAATAATTTTTATCAATATCTAAAGCAGCACATAGATAAATCATATTCCGAAGGTTATATCGATCCAAAACACAGAACAAAATATACATTTGTAAATACTCCTTTAGAAGCTATGGATTATATAGAAGAACAGTTGGCTAAACTTAAGCAGCAGCAATAGGCCAGAAAATCTTCAAGGCCAATACAAAAATAATAACTAAAATTATAAATCCAATTACATGTCCTGGAGAAATCATGAACTTGCTGGTATATTCTTCATCATATCTCATCAGTCCCCCAAAGGCTCCGGGCATCTGAATCTGATTTTGTTCTGCCATATTAAAAATAAATAAGAAGCATATAAAAAACTATCCTTTTATCTTCCTAACCCTCTCTAAAATCACATTTTTCTTTGCTCTGCTTTTGTAAGTCTGCCCAAAACGCACAACAATCCAATTAAGTTCACCCCAATATCGTTTTGGAAAAAGTTTTTGCAAGTCTAATTCTATCTTGTGTGGATCTTTGTGCTTTGTCCAACCTAGTCTTTGGGAACAGTAAGCAAGATGAGTATCCACTCCAATCGTCCCATGTCCATACTCAGCCAAGAACACATTCGCTGTTTTTCTCCCAACACCCGGCAGCTCAACAAGCTTCTCAAATTCCATAGGTATATTTCCGTGATATTCTTTAATGATGATTTTAGCCAATTTGCTTATATTTCGCGCCTTTGTCTTATAGAAATTTACCGGCCGAATTATATTTGCAATTCGAGAAACAGAAGCTCTAGCTAATTTATCAACGCTATTAAAACGCTCAAACAATTCCTGGGCAACAGGAATTGTCTTCATATCGGTTGTCCTGGCCGACATAAGTGTCGCAATCAGCGTCATCCATTTAGCATTCCATCCATCGGCAGCAAGCCGGAGATCTTTAGCAAGCTTTTCAAGCTCCCGCAGCTGCTTTAAAGCCCTGTTTTTATTCATAAAAATACCAAGATACTAAGATTTTTAATCCTCTCTATCTTTCACAAAATATGCCTGAAATTAATATAAAAGA
>Ga0247727_10017172_pt1 | contig 11560 bp, 8 predicted proteins | sample WisWelCaveWW1625_FD_202498 | JGI IMG/M metagenome (GOLD analysis project Ga0247727, IMG submission 202498) | Biofilm microbial communities from Wishing Well Cave, Virginia, United States - WW16-25 | ecosystem: Environmental > Aquatic > Deep subsurface > Groundwater > Cave microbial mat | place... | reverse complement strand
GTTTCTCTGCCGCGCGTTGCTCATCTGGCTCCACCAGGTGTAATGCCCGCCGTCTTTATAAAATTCGCGGAACGTATCCACAAAGCCGGCTTTGACGAAATTTGTGAAACCGGCGCGCTCCTGCGGCGTGAAACCGTGGTTGCCGACGTTCGCTTTTGGATGGGTGAGATCGATCTCCTGATGCGCTACGTTCAAATCGCCGCAAAAAGCCACCGGCTTTTTCTTTTCCAATTTTTTCAGGTAGTTCAAAAAATCCGCGTCCCATTGCACGCGATAATCGAGGCGCGACAGGTCACGTTTGGCGTTCGGCGTGTAAACCGTGACGAGAAAAAAATCCGCAAACTCCATCGCGATGACGCGGCCCTCGTGATCGTGCGCGGCGATGCCCATGTCGTTTTTGACGCCCAGCGGTTTGGTTTTGGTAAAAATCGCCGTGCCGGCATAACCCGGCCGTTCCGCCGCATTCCAATATTGTTGATAATCGGGCAAAAGAAAATCCACCTGCTCCGGGCGCGCTTTGGTTTCCTGAATGCACAACACCTCCGGCGCGGCGCGCTCGATAAATTCCAGCAGCCCTTTTTTGATCACGGCGCGGATGCCGTTGACGTTCCATGAAATAATCTTCATGATACGATGACCTTTCTATTTGAAATCGCCGGGAAAGTCCACACGGATTAAAAAACCACGCTGATAAATTCCGTGTGGACTTTTTAATCCGTGTGGACTTTCTTTGCTTCTTTTGTGCAGATTTGATTCTTAACAAACCAATAAACCAATCCGTTGGCCGCTTTTCATCCGTTGGGCAATTTTTTTGCCTGCAGTGACGCTTGCACGGCGAAACAATATAATATCGCCGCGCGCCAAAAACAAAACTTTTAATTTCCCTTGACAATAAAAATGATTTCTCTATATTGCACATTCGATCCGATATGATTCCTGCGTTAAAAAATTTGCGTCTCTCCACCCCCGGGCGCGTGTGCCTCTTCGGCGAGCATCAGGATTATTTGCGCCTGCCGGTGATTCCCTGCGCCATCTCGCGGCGAATCGTCATTGCCGGTCAACGGCGCAACGACCAGCTCGTGCATCTCGCTTTGCCGGATATTCGTTCGCAGATTTCTTTCTCGCTCGCCACGCCGCTCGTCTATCAGGAAGAGCGCGATTATTTCCGCAGCGCCGTCAATGTGTTGCGGCGCGACGGCTTCACGTTTGCGACCGGCTTTGACGCGGAAGTGCGCGGCAACATTCCGATTAATTCCGGCACCTCAAGCTCGACCGCGCTGGTGGTGACGTGGATCAATTTTCTCGCGCAAATGAGCGAGCAGGCGAAGAAATTGCCGCCGGAAGCGTGCGCGCGTTATGCCCATGCCGCGGAGGTGCTCGAATTTCACGAGCCCGGCGGCATGATGGATCACTACGCCACCGCTTGTGGTAGCGTTTTCTTTTTGCAATTTCATCCGGTTTTAAAAATCGAGACGCTGCAGATCAAATTAAAATCTTTTGTGCTGGGCGATTCCAGCGAGCCGAAAGATACAAAGGGAATTTTAGCACGCGTCAAAAACGGCGTGCTCGCCATCGCGCAGCAACTTGCCACGCGGCATCCGGAGTTTTCGTTGCACACGGCGACCCTGAAAAATTTCGAGCAATATCGGCAGGATTTGAATGCCGAACAACAAACGCTGTTGCTCGGCACCCTCCGCAATCGCGATATTACCCGGGAAGCCTTGGCATTGTTGCGGCAACCAATTCTCGATGACCGCGCGCTCGGAAGATTATTGAATGATTGCCAAACCGTTTTGCGCGAGAACTTGAAAATCTCGACGCCGAAAATCGACCGCATGCTCGATGCAGCGATGAATGCCGGCGCATTCGGCGGCAAAATCAACGGCTCCGGCGGCGGCGGTTGTATGTTTGTTTACGCGCCGGAAAATCCCGAGCATGTGGCGCAGGTGATTGAAGCCGCGGGCGGCAAAGCTTATATTGTCGAAGTTGATAGCGGCACGCGGATTGAATCTCATACTGAATGATTTTCCAACGGATTAAAAAACGACCAACGGATTTTTACCGTGGGCTTTATCCTGTTGGTCGTTTTTCCATTCGTTGGGATAAATTTTTTTCCAATGTCCAACAACGGCAATCCAGTTTATCGCCACTTCACCCGCGCCGAACTCGAACGCGAGTATTCGCCCAGCTCCTGCATTCCGGATATCAATGTTTTTTTGCGCGAATATGCCGAACGCAGCCCGGCCGCGCGGCAGCAGTGTAAAGCGATCACTGATGTTCGCTACGGCGCGAGCTCCGAGGAAACGCTGGATTTTTTCCCAGCCGCCTCGCGTCATGCGCCGCTCGAAGTTTTTATTCACGGCGGTTACTGGCAGGGCCTGAGCAAAAACGAATCCTGTTTTGCCGCGCCGGATTTTGTGCATCACGGCGTCGCGTTTGTGGCGCTCAATTACTCGCTGGCGCCCAAAGTGAATCTGGATGAAATCGTCCGGCAATGCCGCGCCGCGCTGGCGTGGCTTTATCAAAATGCGAACGCGCTTGGCTTTGACCGGCAGCGCATTTTCATTTCCGGCAGCTCGGCCGGTGCGCATTTGGCCGCGATGACAACCGCGACAAGCTGGCAGCGCGACTTCGGACTTCCCGATGATTTAATCAAAGGCTGCGCGGCAGTGAGCGGCATATTTGAGCTGGAGCCGCTGCGCTTCACGTATGTCAACGAGCCTTTGCAGCTCGATGCCGAAGCCGCGCAGCGCAACAGCCCGTTGTTTCTTCGTCCCGTCTTTCCAACGGCTTTGATCGTCTGCTGGGGCGACAACGAAACCGCCGAATTTAAACGCCAGAGCCGGGAATTTGCCGCGGCATGGGAAGCGCGCGAAGTTTTTGAAATGGCCGGCTACAATCATTTTGACGTGATTCTGAAATTAGGCGACGCCGCAACGCCGCTTGGTCAAGCCGTGTTGCGACAAATCGGCGCCGGGTAATCTGAAAATAAAAAACACAAAAATCGTCGCAACCATGCATCCCAACATCGTCATTCTCGCCGGTGGGATTTCTTCGCGCATGAAAAAAGCGCAGGAGGTCTCCGCGCAGCTTGATCCGGTTTTGCGCCATGACGCCCAAGAAAAATCCAAAGCGATGCTCGGCGTCGGCAGCAATTATCGCCCGTTTCTGGATTACCTCCTTTATAATGTCGCCGCGGCCGGTTATCGCCGCGTCGTCCTTGTAATCGGCGAAAAGGACGAATCCATTCGCGCGCACTACGACGGCGCGCCGTTCCGCCATTTAAACCTGACGTATGCGCTGCAACCGATTCCCAACGGTCGCGCCAAACCGCTTGGCACCGCGGATGCGCTCTGGCAGGCGCTCAAAGCGACGCCGGAATGGCGCGGCCAAGCTTTCACGGTTTGCAACAGCGATAATCTCTATTCGCCGGAAGCGCTGCGGTTGATGCTGGAAACACAACACGCGAATGCGATGATCGACTATGACCGCGCCGCGCTGCAATTTGCGCCGGAAAGAATTTCGGCTTTCGCCGTGCTCAAAAAAGATTCGCGCGGTTATTTAGCCGATATTATTGAAAAGCCTTCATCCGCAGAAATGCACCGGGTCGCAGTTGACGGCCGCATCGGCGTGAGCATGAATATTTTCCGTCTGTCGTATGATCAAATTCTGCCCTGTCTCGAAACCGTGCCGTTACATCCGGCCCGCGAAGAGAAGGAATTGCCTGCCGCCGTCAAAATGCTCGTCGATCAAAATCCGCGGGCCGTCTTCACGATTCCGCATGCCGAGCACGTGCCGGATTTGACGCTGCAATCTGATATTCCGCTGGTCAAAGAGTATTTACAAAAAACTTTTCGTGAAATGTGAAGTCGGACTTGCGCTCGGCAATTTTTCTTGTTTAGCAAAATCTTTGAGGGCAAGTCCGACTTCGCCCCACAAACTTGATGATTCCATTATGCCAGAAATCAGCGTCTTCGATCTTTTCAAAATCGGCATCGGCCCTTCCAGCTCGCACACGGTCGGGCCGATGAAAGCCGCGCTCCGCTTTGTGGAAACGCTGCAAGCCAACCAGCAACTGCAGCAAACGCAACTCTTGCAAGTCGAGTTGTTCGGCTCGCTCGCGCTCACCGGCAAAGGCCACGGCACCGACCGTGCGATTTTGCTCGGCCTTGAAGGCGAAAAGCCCGATCTCGTCGATCCCGACACCATCGAGGCGCGCTTGGCCAAAATTAGACGTTCCAATCGGCTCTTGTTACTCGGCACGCACGAAATTGCGTTTGAAGAAAAGAAGTATCTCGTTTTTCATTATCATAATTCTTTGCCGCTGCATCCAAACGGCATGCGATTTATGGCGTGGGATGCCGCCGAGCAACTTTTGCGCAAAGAAGTTTATTACTCCATTGGCGGCGGTTTCGTCGTCGATGAAAAAGAAGCAACCGCGTCGTCGTCGGCTGCGGAAGAAAAAACCATTCCCTTTCCCTTCAACAGCGGCGACGAGCTTTTGCAGCTTGGCCGCGAGCACGGCTTGCCGATTCACCAGCTCGTTATGGAAAATGAAAAATGCTGGCGCCCTGAAAACGAGATTCGCGAAAAACTGTTTCGCATTTGGCAGGTGATGCAAGCGTGCGTGCAGCGCGGCCTGCGCGAGGAAGGAATTTTGCCGGGCGTTTTAAAAGTGAAACGCCGCGCGCCGGAGCTTTATCGCGACTTGACCATGAATCCGGAGAAGACGTTGCGTGATCCGCTCAGCGTGATGGATTGGGTGAATCTTTACGCGCTCGCAGTGAATGAGGAAAATGCCGCGGGCGGCCGGGTCGTCACGGCGCCCACGAATGGCGCGGCCGGCATCATTCCCGCGGTGCTGCATTATTATCAAAGACTCTCGGCGAATCCGACGGATGACGGCATTATTCGGTTTTTTTTGACCGCCAGTGCGATGGGCAAACTCTACAAACAAAACGCTTCGATCTCCGGCGCCGAAGTCGGCTGTCAGGGCGAAGTCGGCGTGGCTTGTTCAATGGCCGCGGCAGGCCTCACGGCGGCGCTCGGCGGCACCAACGAGCAAGTTGAAAACGCGGCGGAAATCGGCATGGAGCACAATCTCGGTTTGACCTGCGATCCGGTCGGCGGCCTCGTGCAAATTCCCTGCATCGAGCGCAACGCGATGGGCGCCGTGAAAGCGATCAACGCCGCGCGCCTGGCGATGAAAAGCGACGGCACGCACAAAGTCTCGCTCGATCAAGTCATCGCGACGATGCGGCAAACCGGCGCGGATATGAAAACGAAATACAAAGAAACCTCGCAGGGCGGATTGGCGGTGAACGTGATTGAATGTTGAAAGCAATGCCATGGCGCGCGCTGGCGTTCGCGCTGATCGCAGCGGTGATTCATGCCGCGTGGAATTTCATGATCAAGCAGACCGAGGATCGGCAACTCGTAAGCTGGTGGGCCATTCTGCTCGGCGCCGCCGTCGCCTTGCCATTGCTTTTGCCGGACGCCGAAATTCCACCGGCTATCTGGCCGTACATTCTCAGCAGCGCGTTGGCTGAAACAATTTATTACCTCGCGCTGATGCGCGCTTATGCGAACGCCGATTTCTCTTTGACCTATCCGATTGCGCGCGGCGTCGCGCCGGCGTTGATTGCGGTCTGGGCGATTATCTTCATCGGCGAGCGGCCTCGATGGACCGGCATGATCGGCATCGCCATTATTATAGTGGGATTGATCGTGATTGGCGCCGGCCAGCTTGCATTCAAACGCCGCGAGGCGCCGATTCAATTCAGGAACATTTTCTTGGCGCTTTTCATTGCGTTGCTGATTTCGGTTTATTCTGTGATCGACGCTGCCGCCGTGCGCGCCGTCTCGCCGTTTCCTTATTTGATGCTCGTCCTCGGAATTGGCGGCTTGTTGATGTCGCCGGTGATGCTGAAACAATACGGCGTCCGCGCCGCGCTGATGAGTTGGCAAAAAAATTTCCGGCAAATTCTTGCGGTTGCCGCGTTGATGCCGTTGGCTTACATTTTGGTTTTGCAGGCTTACGCGATCGCGCCCGTCAGTTACATCGGCGCCGTTCGGGAAATCAGCATCGTGTTCGCCGCGCTCGCCGGTTGGCGCTGGCTTGGCGAAGCGTTCGGAAAATTTCGCACGATCGGCGCGGTTTTAATTTTCATTGGAATTTTAGTGATTTCGCTGGCGGGATGAATGAAGTATCGAAGCGACAAACTTCAGTTTGTCACATTAAATATTTTAAAAACGATTATTCCGCATGTTGGAAACCTCGCCATGGCGGCAACAGTTGGCCGCGCTTTACGGAACTGATCCCGCCATCATTGCCAAGCAAACGAGCCGATATCACGGGCTGATTCAGGAATTTCAACAGCGTTTTCAACCCGCCAACATTCATCTCTTCAGCGCGCCGGGCCGCACCGAGATCGGCGGCAACCACACTGACCACAACCACGGCAAAGTGCTCGCGGCGAGCATTAGTCTCGATTCCATCGCCGCCGCCGCGCCAACCACGGACCAGCGAGTCACCATTTACTCCGCAGGTTATCCGACGCCTTTTGTTGTCGAGCTAAACGACCTCGGGCTTCGCACCACCGAACCTCGGACAACCCTCGCGCTGATTCGCGGCATGGCTTCGCGCTTTCAACAACTGGACTATCAAATTGGCGGCTTTAATGCGTGCGTCACCAGCGACGTGATGATCGGATCGGGACTCAGCTCTTCAGCATCCATCGAAATTTTAATTGGAACGATTCTCAACGCTTTTTATAATGCCGATTTCATCGCGCCGTTGATGCTCGCGCAGATCGGCCGGTATGCGGAAAATGTTTATTTTAACAAACCCTGCGGCCTAATGGATCAAATCGCCTGCGCGACCGGCGGCATCGTCGCGATTGATTTTGAAAACCCCGAGCAGCCGCGCGTGGAGGAAATCGAATTTGATTTTGCCAATCAAAATTACAGCCTGCTCGTGGTTGACACCGGCGTCCATCACGCCGATCTCACCGACGATTACGCCGCGGTGCCGCGCGAGATGAAGGCGGTGGCCGCGCAGCTTGGGAAAAATTTTTGCCGGGAAATTTCGCGTGACGAGATTCTAAAAAACCTCCACCCCCTCCGCAGCCGTGTCGGCGACCGCGCCGTATTACGCGCGCTGCATTTCCTGGATGAAAACGAACGCGTTGATCGGCAAGTTACCAAGTTGCGTGTCGGTGATTTTCTGGCCTTCCTCCGCGAAGTCACTGCTTCGGGCCAGTCGTCGATGCGCTGGCTGCAAAATTGTTTTACGCCGCAAAATGTGGCGGAGCAAAGTTTAATGCTCGCGTTAGCGTTGACCGAAAGTTTTCTGAACAAAATCGGCGCCGGCGCCGGCCGCGTTCACGGCGGCGGCTTTGCGGGAACGATTCAAGTTTTTTTGCCAAGCCCGTTCGTTGTCGAATTCACCGAATTGATGGAAGGGGTTTTCAAACGAGGGGCAGTGCAAGTGCTAAGCATTCGTCCGCTGGGACCGCTCGCATTCACCCTTGGGCTTTGCTCAGGGTGACTCCAATAAATCACGTTTATTGTGCACTGCCAACCTGTTATCTTATCCGTTTTCTTTCAATCGCGGAATGTCGTTATTGCCATAATGAAATCCCACCACTCTTCGAGCCGGCCTTCTTTATACTTGTTGCAAAAATACCGGTTGCCGGTTGCAAAGACGACAAGCAACCGGCAACCCGCCTCTCAAATCCCCAACCGCAGCGTCGCGCGCAGCTCGCGACCCGGCAGTGGATAGCCGTCGATGACGCTGAAATGTTTGTCCAGCACATTCCGCATTTCGAGATGAAGCAGCGTGCTGAACTCGTTAAAACGAATCTGGCGGCTGAGAGAAAAGTTGGCCACCCGATACGCCGGCAGCGCTTGGCTGTTGTCGGCCCGGCTGAAACGTTTGCCGACGTATTGAAAATTTCCACCCAACGTAAAATAGCGCAAATCAAAATTGGCCTGCAGATCGAATTTATCGCGCGGGCGATAAACCAGGTCTTTGCCGTTCGTCTGTGAATTGGCGCCGTCATTCTTTGGCGCGAGCCGCGTGTAATTCGCGCGCCAGCCCAACCGGTCGCCGTTGCTGCGCCAGGCCACGCTCAGTTCGATGCCGCTGATTTTCGCATTCTCCGAATTCACCGGCGAATAAAAGAAATTGGCGTCGCTGGTCCACACGATCAAATCTTCGATTTTAGAATTGAAACCGGCGAGTTCGAGCTGCCAGTTGCCGGCGCGCGAAAATTCGTACAGCAAACCGCCTTCGATTTCGCGTCCGCGTTCCGGCAACAAATTCGGATTGCCCGCGAGAAACGGCCCCGCCGGCCAGAACAGATCGCTCATGCCCGGCACGCGGAACGATCTGCCGATGCTGCCGTGCAAATTGAGCCTTGTCGCGGTTTGCCGATTGAGCGCGAACGCCAGCTTCGGGCTCGTGCGCTGCCCGGCGTCCGAATAATCGTCATAACGCAGCGACGGAATGAATTTGATTTGCCAGCGACTTTGCCGTTGCGCCAGCGGGTTCCATTCCGCCTGCGCAAAAGCGCTGCGCTGCGTCCGCTCCGGTTTGCCGAGATCGGTGCTGGTGAGGCGATAATTGCCGATTTCACCGCCGGCGAGCAAATCGAGTGTCGCGTGCAACCGGCTGCGATTTTGCAATGCGCCGAGATCGGACGCCACTTCGTGACGGCTCGCGATCGCAAAAAATGGATCGGGATCGTCGTAACGCTGCTCGCGGCGCTCCGCGGAAAATTGTGCCGCAAATTGCAGCCACGAATTTTTGTTCCACGCCAACGCGGCACTGGTGAGGTGATTCAAATCTTTTTGCCGCGCGTCATCGCTGGGAAATTGCAGCGAACCCGGCACGTTTTGCACGGTGCGATTGGTGCGATGCAAAAGCTGCACGTTGAGGTCGTCGCGTAAATTTCCCGACACGCGCGCCAAAATCTCGCGACGCTGCGAGCCGTTGTTTGCGCGTTTGATTTTGCCGGTATCGTCAATCGGAAAATCGCCGTCGCTGACCAAGCGATCCAGCGTTACGGCGCCGCGCCACTTCGCGCGGCCGTAACCAAATTGCACGCGGCTATTAAACGTGCCGAAACTGCCGCTGCTTGTTTGCAGCGCGCTGGAAAATCCCGCCGGCGGTTGGAACGTGCGCAAATGAATCACGCCGCCGATTGCATCGCTGCCGTATTGCGCCGAGGCATTGCCGCGCACGATTTCGATTTTGTCGACGCCGACGAGCGACAGCAAGCTTGCATCGACGCCGCCGGTTTGCGGATTATTCAAGCGCACGCCGTCGGTGAGCACCAGCGTTTGCCCGTCGCCGGCCCCGCGCAGATTGATCGTCTTGAGGCCGTTGATGCTGCCGTATTCTTTGACGAAAATTGACTGCGCCTGTGCAAGTGCCTCGCCGATATTTTGCCGCGCCACCATTTGCGGCGAATTGATTTCAACCAATTCCGTCGCCGAGGGCACGTCCGCGCGCACCGCGGATTGCCGCGTCGCCGTCACCAGTGTTTCCGCAAAGAGCAACGTGACCGCTTCGAGCTGGAGGTGCAGCGCGTCAGTAATTTCCGCAAGCGCGAGCGTGACGGGACGATATCCCATAAAACTGAGGCGCAGCGAATCCGCGGCTTCGCCAACGGCGGTGAAGCGAAAACGCCCGTTGGCGTCGCTGCTCGCGCCCGCGCCGTTCGGCCACAGAAAAACATTCGCGCCGGACAAGGGTTTGCCGGTTTGCGCATCCGTCACCTGCCCGCGAATGAGTTTGCCGTTTTGCGCCATGGCCCAATTCGCCAAAAGCAAAACCGCGACGACGCTGATAAAAAATCGTTTCAACATACCTACTCCTTTTAAAAAGGTGAAAATAAAAATGAGGACAGCGAGGAAAGGTGGGTGGTCGCGAGGAAGGGGGCTAAAATAAAAAAGCCCCACTTCGAGGCAATGGGGCTGTAGCGACATCAATGCAAGAGACCACGTCACAGCTTGTTTGACCTTACCCTCGAAGGCTCCACTCCCGACTTTTAGAAATCGGGAAAACGGATTGATCACACAGGCAGGTCTCCTGACTTGCAGCCTCGGTCGTCGTGGATGTGATGAACGCCTTGTTCGCCCATCCGGCAAATACGCCAAACCTTCCCCTCGGAACGAGAGTGGCTTGATCGCATCGAGAAATTTCTTGCTGCTTACAGTTGCGGGACAGTTGCCGATTTGCACGGCATTCCCTATTCTTCCCGCACGCGCTTTTTATCGCGCGTGCAGAACACCTGTGTTACATTGAATATGGAAAAAGAATGACGAAAAAACAAGTGGAATTTTTTGGTGACAAACTTTAAAGTTACCAAGGATTTCCTTGTTGGGCTTGTCGGCGTCGACGAACTGCAAGAAATAAATGATTACAATAAATATCGCGACGCCGAGAATATATTTGGAATTACGGATGGCGTTCTGAATGATTTCTTTCACGAGCATGGCGGCAATCTCCCTCATGTTCTAATGCCGGGCAGAAAACATTTGCCTAAATGAAAACGTGTTCGGCAAACTTAATTTTCCGGCGACCAACGCCGTAAACAAAATCATCAACATGCCGATTACCCAGAACAGCGCGAAATGGCCGCCGGTGATCTTCACGAGCACAATTTCTTTTCCTGAAAACAGGCTGCGTGATAAATCATCGAACCTTAAAATGAAACGGGTTCATATTTAACCTCGCTAATTGAAGATTTAAGTTAATAACAAGACTGCCACCAACAAAACAATTTCAGCTTTGTCGGTTTTATCTACCGCCAATGACAATATGATCCCGCGAGAACCCAAATTTTTTGGAGTATTTTATAAGTGTCGCGGCCAACTATTTTCTGGAGCATTTTTAAAAAATAAAACGGAATTCTGGCTCACAAAAACGCGTACGGCACCGGCAAATCCAGCATGGTGCGCAGGCCGGGCCGGGCGTTAATGATTTTGGGAATGGCGTTCACGAGCGCGCCGATCGTGGCGGTGTCGCCAAAGATGCCGCCGTCAATACGCATGGACAGCGGCGGGTTGCCAGCGATCTCGACGCTGTCATGCGGTTTTTTTGCGCCGACAAACATTTGCAGCTCGAGCTTGAGGCGTTCTGTATCGCCGCTGCGCACGCGCATAATTTGATGAATGCCGGTGATCTGCCCGCTCTCGACGGTGAGATACGGCGTCTTCACACGCTTTTCTGCGAGCATGGGTTTGAGGCTCTCTTTGATTTCATCCACCGGCCAGCGCATCGCGCCCATCACTGCCAGCGCCGATTCGCGCAAACCGATGTGGCCGAACGTGCCGCTCGCCACGCGCTCGCGAAATTCTTTGCGTGAAATTCCCGCGCCAATTTTCTTTTGCAAAGGCAAGCGCCGGCGGCTCGCATCGACCACACGCGTCGCCGTAATTTTTTCCACTTCCGTGCAAACGCCGGTGAGGCACAGCGGCAGAATATCCATCGAAAAACCGGGATTGACGCCGGTAGCTACCACGCCAACGCCGTGTTGCGCCGCCAGCGCAT
>Ga0247727_10017171_pt1 | contig 11561 bp, 6 predicted proteins | sample WisWelCaveWW1625_FD_202498 | JGI IMG/M metagenome (GOLD analysis project Ga0247727, IMG submission 202498) | Biofilm microbial communities from Wishing Well Cave, Virginia, United States - WW16-25 | ecosystem: Environmental > Aquatic > Deep subsurface > Groundwater > Cave microbial mat | place... | reverse complement strand
GCGAAGCGGTGGCCACCGGCGTGTACATCTATCGCTTCAGCGCCGGAGCGTATACCAATTCCCGCAAGATGGTTTTTATGAAATAGTGCTGTGCTTGTCGCTGGTTGCTGGGCGCTCTTACTCATATGCTCATACTCATACTCGTACTCTTACTCGCTGTTGATTTATGAACATTCAACAGATAAAGGCGAGCAAAAGTAAGAGTAGGAGTAAGTGTAGGAGTAGGAGAAAGGCAAGAAAGTCTAAACAAAGAACAAACCAGTTCATTGCATCTATCGACGCCGTACCGGTCTCACACTTGAGAGCCAACGCTATCAAGCAGGTACGCAGCCAGAGTTCACACGCACGACATCGGCACTTGCAGCTTTGATTCGACAACGGCACGACAACGGAACCGCTTCAAGAGGTTACGCATCACGCACTGCTTCTCGCACGGAACGCGACTTGAGGAGGAAATTGGGCCAGAGTCTCTTTTGGTTCATAAGGCTGCGTACCTGCTTTTATTTTTGTAGTGAGGTTGCTTCGCGGGCGGGTTGGACGCCGTGAGCTTGTTTTCTCCGGTAGCCAACTCCAGTTTGCACAGCCGTGGTTCAACAGCGGCCCGGAGGATTGAAACGGAGAGGATTCCACGAGCACGTCTGCCTTTCCCGATGAGGGTCAGACGCCTTTCGGCAGTTGCTCTGGAATTCTCCTCCGTTTTGTCGCCTCCAAAAGTTCGAAGAACTGAGGAGCGCGTTCGAGAATGTAAAACATTGGAGTCTTCACATGCATCCGTCATTTCACAATTTTGTAAACGAAACACGAGGTCGAAACATGAAATCGCGCAGAGTTTGCTTTCGAATCATCGCTTTTATGGGCTGTGTGCTGGCTGTTTTCATGGCGGCGCCGCTGCACGCGCAGCCGGCGACGCAAGGCGTGGAAGAGCCTGACATTGATGTTGATCCAACATCTAAAGACTATGGCAACGTCCATCTCAACTCTTTTGCGTCGCAGACTTTTGTGGTAACCAATGTCGGCATCGAAAATTTGGACGTCGCCAGCACTTCGATTGTCGGCGGTGGCGCCGGGCATTTCAGCATTTTCAGCGGCGGCGGCGGGTTTATCTTGACGCCGCTTGAAACTCGCAATGTTATCGTGCGCTTCACACCAACGACGAAAGGGTTGAAAACCGCTGCATTGCGCTTCATCAGCAACGACCCGTCTCCATCGGAAGACACGCTGGACGTGACTTTGACCGGCACGGGTGTCGTCGCGGACATTTCCGTGTCCCCAGCCCCCCATGATTATGAAGACGTCCGGTTGAATACGACCGCGAGCCAAACGTTCGTCGTCAGCAATGAGGGCACCGGCGATTTGGTGGTGAATACCAATGGCACCTCGATTACCGGCGCGAATGCCAATCAATTTTCCATCGTTAACGGCGGCGCGCCGTTCATCGTGGTGGCTGGCGATACGCATCACGTCGAGATCGAATTTACGCCAACTACTTTAGGTTTAAAAACCGCGACGTTGCAAATCATCAGCAACGATCCGGATAGCAGCGTGTATGAAGTGGATTTAAGCGGCACTGGCGTGGTGCCCAACATCGTGGTCAATCCGGCTTCGTATGATTATGGCAACGTGCAGGTCGATTACTCCGAGCAAAAAGCTTTTTACATTCACAACACTGGCACTGATGAGTTGTACATCAGTGATCTGAGTTTCTTTGGCCCAGATTCTCTTGACTTCAGCATCGTTCAGGAAGAAGGGTTTGGCAAAGCTAACTTCGCCAGCCTCAAATACCTGTACGCCATCTCACCCGGAGATTCCCAAGAAGTCATTGTAGAATTTACCCCCAGCTCCGAAGCGCCGAAGTCGGGGATCTTGCGAGTCTTCAGCGACGATCCGGATCAACCCGAATTGGACGTTACACTGAGCGGCAACGGCGTCATTCCCGATATTACCGTCGACCCGGCGTCGTGGGATTATGACAGCGTCGCGGTCAACACCTACGAAGACAAGCTTTTCGTCATCGGCAACGATGGCTCCGGTGACTTGGTGGTCGAGCAGATGTTCATCAGCAGCGGCCTGAATATTGCCAACCGGGTAAACTCAGTAAGCGATTTTGAGATTATCAGCGGCGGCAATCTGCCGTTCACCGTGCAACCCGAAGACACCCATCACGTGGTTGTGCGTTTCCATCCTTTTACGGAAGGCTCGAAATTCGCTACTCTGTGGATTTACAGCAACGACCCGGATGCGGAAGAAGAGAATCCGTTTGGAGTAGCGTTGAACGGTGAAGGCATTCTCGAGCCGGAGATCAGAGTCGAACCCGCTTTGGGAGATTTCGGCGAAGTCGTTTTGAACGACGATTCGACGCAGACGTTTTGGGTTTACAACGACGGCTCCGCGAACCTGGTGATCAACACTCTCGGTACGCAGTTGCTGGGCCCGAATTTCGATCAATTCAGCATCGTTAGCGGCGGCGCGCCGTTCACGATCGAACCGGGAAACAACCACGCCATCGATGTCAAATTCGCCCCGACGACCATCGGCACGAAAAACGCGACCCTGCGAATTGAAAGCAACGACCCTGATGAGGAGCTGTTCAACGTTCCATTGACCGGCATTGGCGTGGTGGCGGATATTGCGATTTCGCCAACCTTCAAGAATTTCGGAAATGTTCAGAAGGACCAAAGCGGCTCGCAGATTTTCATCGTCAGCAATCCTGGCTCTTCACAATTGATTGTCCAGGCCGGCGGCACGGCGCTGGTGGGCGGCGACGCGAGTAAATTCTCCATCACCAGCGGCGGCGCGCCGTTTACGCTCCAACCCGAGCAAATCCGGGAAATCGTCGTGAGCTATAACCCTGACGCAGAAAGCTCGGACACCACGACATTCCAGATCGTTAGCAACGATCCGGATGAAAGCCCGTTGAACGTCACCTTGACCGGACGTGGCGTCACGACGGATATCGACGTGCAGCCGGAAGCGCCAGACTTTGGCTCCGTGGCGCTGGGCGATACGGCCCTGCGCACGCTGACCGTCACCAACCTTGGCACCGGCGATCTCTCCATTCCTGCCAATGGCACCTTCTTCATTGGCGACGACGCGGATGAATTTACCATTCTCGATGGCGGCGCGCCGTTCAATCTTGCGCCCAATCAGGATAATGTGATTCTGGTGCGTTTCATGCCGACCACCACCGACGAAAAGGACGCCTTTCTGCGCATCTTGAGCAACGACTCTCAAGAACCTACGCTCGATGTGCCGATTACCGCTACCGGTGTGGCCGAGCCCGACATTTCCGTCAATACGGCTTTGCTCGAATTTGGCAGCGCCTTGCTCGGTACCGCGGATACGCTGTCGATCCTCGTGTCGAACGAAGGCACGGCGGATCTTATCATCAATATCAATGGCACCACTTTGCTTGGCGAGAATGCGGATGAATTTGCCATCGTCAGCGGCGGCGCGCCGTTTACCGTGACGCCCTCCGGAGAGCCTCAAGAAATCAAAGTGAGCTTCAATCCGACGAGCACCGGCTTCAAGGCCGCGCAATTGCGAATTGACAGTAACGATCCCGATCAGGATGAAGAGGAATTGTTCATCGAGCTGTTCGGCGCCGGCTTTGGCATTCCCGATATTACAGTTGCTCCGGGCGCAAAAGATTTCGGCGACGTGTTCGTCGGCAACAGCGCGCAACAAATTTTCTCGATAACCAACGACGGCACCGACGATTTGATTATCGAAGTCGGCGATATTTTGCTCGACGGCGAGAACTCGGACCAGTTTGCTTTAGAGGGTCTCAGCTTGCCGTTCACGTTGGCGCCAACTCAGAGTCAGAATGTGACGGTCAGCTTCAGCCCGACTTCGGAAGGCGAGAAGAGCGCCACACTGCAAATCAGCAGCAACGATCCGGATGAAGAAGAGAATCCGGTCAGTGTGCCGTTGTCTGGCAACGGCCTCGTGGAGCCAGACATAGCGGTCAACCCGGCTTCGAAGGATTACGGCAGCGTGCTGGTGGGGTCGAGCGCTTCGCAAATCTTTGAGATTAGCAATGAAGGCAGCGGCGACTTGACAGTGGGTCAGGATAGCGTAATTATTGGTGGCGCCAATTTCGAACAATTCAGCCTCGTCGGTTATGAAGGTGACGCGTTTACGGTCGCTCCGAATGGAACGCACCAAATTACCGTAAGCTTCAATCCCGGTTTCACCGGCTCGAAGAGCGCGGTATTGCAAATTGTCAGCAACGATCAGGATGAAGGCGTGAAGACCGTCGCGCTCAGCGGTGTTGGCAGCGATCCTGCCGAGGGCGCGCCGGACGCTCCCATCGACCTGATTGCGGTGCCGAGCACTTGGACGAACGCCGACAGCATTTCGTTGAGCTGGACCAACCCGGAGCCAAAGATCACTGGGGCGCGCTACAAAATTGGCAGCGCCCCTAGCAGTCCGGTCGATGGCACGCTGGTCAGCGGCGACAATATCACGGCTATTGTGAAGAGCACCGACGCTGATTTGCTCGACATCCAAACTTGGTATGTCTGGCTGGTGGATAGCCTGGGCAACAGCTCGCACGTCAATTCATCGACCGTCACGACGCAGTTCGATAACGTGGCGCCGGTAACTACATCGAATGCGAAGACGACATTCTACAACACCGACGCGGTGATTCAACTGTCGCCAAGCGATTCGTATTCGGGCCTGGCGAGCACCAGCTACAAAATCAACGACGGCGCGGCGCAGAGCGGCACCGAAGTGACGATCTCGGCCGAAGGCAAAAATAATACACTGGAGTTTTGGTCCACCGACGTGGCCGGCAACGAAGCTGCACATACCGTCGTTTCGGGCATCAAGATAGACAAGACCAAGCCGAGCGCCCTGGCCGGTTCACCGAGCACCTCAGGCGGCAGTGAGTTCGACCTGCCGTTTTCGGCAAGCGACAACCTTAGCGGGGTAAGCTACGTCGAGCTGTGGTACCGCTTGAATGGCTCAAGCTGGCTGAAGGCTTCCGGCAAATTCACTATCAACCCGATTGCTTTTACCGCGCCGTTCGGCGCCGGCACCTATGATTTTGAAATCGTCGCCGTGGATTCCGCTGGAAATGAGGAGGATCGGTTTGGCATTCCGGAATCCTCCACGCTCGTCACCAGCATCCAGCGCCAGGGCGAAATGCCGACGGAGTTCGTGGTCTATCAGAACTATCCGAACCCGTTCAATCCGTCCACGACGATCGAGTTTGCCCTGCCGCAACCGGAAAAAGTACGGTTGCTCATCTACGATGTGCGCGGCAACCTGGTTCGCACGTTGCTGGACGGCGTCGAAAAATCCATGGGCTACCATCAGCAAGCCTGGGACAGCCGCAACGATCGCGGCGAGTCCGTCGGCAGCGGCGCATACTTCTACCGTCTCGAGGCCGGCAGCTATTCAAAGACGACGAAAATGTTGTTGGTGAAATAGTTGCTGGTTGTTTGTCGCTGGATGCTCGTACTTTTACTCATACTCCTACTCTTACTCGCTTTCTTAAGTAGCAAAAATCAACGGCGAGTAAGAGCAGGAGAAAGAGCGCGAGTAAGAGTTTAATAAACTGAAACGCCACTTGTTCGTTGATAAGAGCAAGTGGCGTTTTTGTATTCGTGTTCTCGCGGCCGTCTATTCACCTCTACGGCTTCAAAAGTTTCTCCAATCCCTTCTTCAGTTTTTCCTGCCCTTTCTTTTTCTCGGCTTCAATCTTTTTCTCAATCTCTTGTTTCTTCGTATCGAGAATGGCCAACTGGTCTTGCACCATCTTCTCATATTTATTGACTTCGTTCATTACCAGCGCTTGCTTGGCGCCCAGCTCGGTTTCCGCTTGTTGGCGCGCCGCTCCGACTTCTTTATCAACGCGCTGGCGAAGTTCTTGCTGGGCTCGATTCACGCCCTCTTGAACGACTCCGCGAACCCGCTGAGCAAACAATTCATCAAGATTTGAGCTGATGCGGAATTTCAAATCGCGCGCCGGCCCGGCGACTGTGGCGGAAAAACGAAAATCATTCACCTCGGCGAAAACACCGCGAATGGCTTGGGTGAGGATGTCACTGGCGGCGCTATCGGCAAAAACAAATTCTGCCTGATCAATCGAAAGTTTGGCTTGCGCGCGCAATTCGTCGCCGCGCAAGGCCAGCGTCGCGTTCACCGTGCCGCGTTGGCCGTCAAGTTGAGAGGGCAGAAACGCTTTGCTTTGCTTGAAGTCGATTTTGCCAAGCCGGAAATTTGCTGCCCCCACGCGAAGCGTGTCGGCGGCTACCGTTCCCGTATGATCGAGTACGCCGCTTATCGCATAGGCGTTAGAGCTCTGTTTGGAAACGTCGAGAGCGAAAGTTGTTGGTCTGCCATAGACTGGCGGTTCGTTGGTAATGCCGCTGGCCTCGCCGATGATCTGAATGGCTTCGCCGAGATCGTTGCGGCGGACCGCCGAGCCGACGGCAGCGGACAAATGCAAATTCCGGATCAAAAATTCGGGATAGGCAAACGTGCGCGGAAAGGCGAGGTCTTGGCCCTTGAAGCGCGGCGGATTCTGGACTTTGTTGACGGCCATCAATTTTTGCGCCGTCGGCCAATAACGCCGTCCGAGATCGATGTATTGCATCACGCCTTGAAAACGTTCGCGAAAAGGATTTCCGAACAGAAATTTGCCCACGTCTTTGAAATCAAAATCCGACAAACCGATTTTTTGTTTGAGCGTTTCGAAATCCGTTTTCGCAAGATTATCTAAGTTTTTCGCAACCCCGGTCAGTCGGCCAAAATCGCCTTCGGCCCGTTTCTTGGTCTCGGTAATTTCTTGGCGCAGCGCGTTTGCGTTCGTGCGCAGGTCGTTGACTTTCTGGAGCGTGGACACCAGACCATTCAGGTCTTTGGTATCCGCCAGCGAAACCGCTTTCGCTTGATTTTCCAGTGCTTCGATTTTTTGTTTGGCATCGTAGGTCTTCAAAAAATCTTGCCAATGAGCGCCGGTCGTATCAACATCGTTGCGCAACGCCATGGCGCTCTGTACGGCCTGCAAGGGTACGATACTCAGCAGGCTATCGAGATTGGCCTTCTGTTTCAGCCCCGCAAGTTGAAAGGCCGGCAAGGAGCGAACTTCGGTTTCGATACTTTTCATCACGTCATCAAGGATGCCCGGCTCTTCGGGTGGCTTTGGCCAATAGCCGTCGGTGGCGCGTTGGGTGCCGGCCATTACTCCGGAAACTTTCATCTCGTTGATGATGAATTTTTTCCAAAACAGCGGCCGCGCCTCCATGCCGAACTCGACCGGGCCGGTTTCAAAAAGATTGCGCCAACGGTCCGAAGGATCCGTCCATTGCAGCCGATCAAATTTGCAGGTCAGGTTCAATACGCTGAAATGAAAATTGTCGATTTCCACCTTGCCGCCGTTGCTGTCGCTGGCCGTGCGCTCGATGAATGATTCGATTCTCCGATCTCGAACGAAGTAAAGCACGATGCCGGTTAACAACGCGACGACGAGCAAAAGATACAAGGCGCCTTTGCGCATGTTCATTCTCCCAAGTCACGGATTTTGAAATACCACGTGGCAAGCTTACTGCCGGTGATCCAGCGCACGATTTTCCAGCGCTTGATCTTTTCTTCGAGGCCGGCGCGATAGCTGATCACGCCCTTTCGAATCAACAGAAAAACCGGCAGAGCCAGAAGAAGCCCCGATACGAAGCTGCCCGTGACCACGGTGTTGTTGAACCGCGACAGCGGCGCGACCGGCATATTGTAAAGCGCCGTCCATAAGCTCTGCAAGGCCGGGATGCCGGTTAACACATAGAAACCGAGATTGTGAAAAAGCGGATCAAATAGAAAAGCGATGAAGCTGGAGAAGAAGATGGCAAACGAAGCGGCGGCGAGATTGACGTTGAGAAAAAATAAGATGACCATCAAGCCGATGCCTTGCAGCGTCAAAAACGGCATCAATCCGATCATAAAGCCGAGCGCGAAGCCGCCGGCGATTTGCCCGGGCGTGGCCCCGGCGCGCAACACTTTGATGAATTGGCTGATGAATTGAAGAAAAAACATAGTAGCTCCTCGTTGATAAAGTTCGTAGAGTCAATAGAGTTGCTGGAGTCATGAAATCAACATTACTACACTTGCGACTCTACAGACTCTTCAACTCTACGAACTCAATGACTCTTTCAAATTGAGAACTTGATCCGCATGCCGCTCCATGTGCGCGGAGAGGAACTCGAGATACTCGGCGGCGTTGACGATGCCGAGCGATGCGGTTTTCAACCAGACGGCCGCAACGCGTTGCAGATCGACGGTCTGCACAAAAATTTTGGTCTCCTGTCGGGCGCGACGCAAGGCGGTTCTTAGAACCTTGATCGGCAGGCCGGCTTTGGGCTGCATTTCCGGCGGCGCTTGATTTTTGTTTGGCGAAGTGCGCGCGGCGGCAATGTCCGGCGCCGGGCCGTCGCGAGGCGGCTGGCTTTCCTTGCTTCCGGCCAGCAGGCCCTTGATCAGCTCGAGGCGCTGCACTTCGACGAGAATCAAGTGATGAACGATTTCGCCAATCGACCAGCGCTCCGGCGCCGGTTTTTTCGGCCACAAGTTTTCAGGAATCTCTGCCAGCGACTTTTCCAAAAACTTCATGCTCTCGTCGAGGCGCCGGAGAATGTGCAGCCGCTGCGGGGACGAGTCGGCAAGCGCCGGTTCATTTTTTTGCTGCGGCTTGCTTTTGGCCGAAGCGCGCGAGAATTTCTTCGATTTGTTTGGCATGGCGTGTTTGATGGTGGGCTAAAAATGAAAGCCATTCTTCGCCGCTGAGAACGCCGATAAACGGATGGCGCACGAAACGCGTGCGCAGCTTATCGAGATTGACGCGGCGCGCGAACCTGACGGTTTTCTTCCGCTCGTCGTTTAGTCTCTTCAATAAATTATCGAGCAGCCGTCCATGCAGAGGCATGAACATGGTCGAGGTTTTCACTCGTTCGGCGCGCCGGCTGACGAAACCGAGTGGCGCCGGTTTGTGCAGCTCAGGCGGCAGCTTCTTGCTCATGAAGCCCCAGCGCATGGCGCGGCACATGCGACGAATGGCGCTTTCCATGAGCACGAGATGATGCACCACTTCTCCCACCGACCATTCTCCCGGATTGGGCTGGCGTTCGGACATCTTCTGATTGACGCCGTTGACGATGGCGCAAAATTGCTCATGCGCTTCAGTGAGTTGTTTGACGAGTTCGGAATTGGTCATTAAGAAAATAAATTCTAAAAATAGCTGTCCGCTAAACACGCGAAAAACGCAAAAAAGAAAATTTTTGTTTTCGCGTCCTTTCGCGTTTTTCGCGGGCTAAAACGATTTCATGAACAAGGTCACTTGCGGCGCTTCACTTTTTGATACTCGCCCATCAGCCGCTGCAGCATCTCTTGTCGGCGGTGATAAAGTTTCTTGACCGCTCGTGGCGTATGCGTGGCGAGCGCATAGGCGGTGAAAATCGGCATGGCGATGGTTGAGTCGCAGTAACAAACCACGGCATCGGGCAGGCGATCGGGATCGACCTTGCCCCAACTGACCGCCTCGGCGGGCGTGGCGCCGGAGAGGCCGCCGGTATCGGGCCGCGCGTCGGTGAACTGCAAAAAATAATCGTGGCCTTTTTCGGCGATGCCCAGCACTTCCTGAATTTGCGGCTCGGTTTGCAACAGAAAATTTTTCGGCGAGCCGCCGCCGAAAATCAACACGGCGCTTTTGCCCCGGCTGCGTTTGGCGTCCAGCACTATTGCCGCGGTTTCATTCACGTCGGCGTTGACGTCGAACATCAGCTTATTGCCATCCAGCATTTTGGCCGCGACGTTCATGCCGATGGACGAATCGCCGGGGGAGGAGGTGTAGATCGGCACGCCGTGGTGGTAGGCGGCGGAGAGAATCGACTTGCCCTTCATGTCGAGCTTCTTTTCACGCTCGGCTACGTATTTGCCGGCGAGATAATGAAACTCCGCGGTGCTCATTGGCCGCTGAAACTCCCGCTGCGCGATGATCTGGCGATAAAACGAATCAGTGTCGAGCAGGACGCGATAATCGAAGAAGATGTCATAAATGCGAACTACGCCGGCCTTGCGCAAAATCACGTCGTCGCCCTGATGGCTGCCTTGATGCATCGACATGCCGAGGCCGAAGTGCGTGTCGTGATACAAATTCGCGCCGGTGGAGATGATCCAATCGACGAAGCCGTTTTCGATGAGCGGGATGATCGCCGCCATGCCCAAGCCTGCCGGGCTGAGCGCGCCGGTGAGGCTCATGCCGATGGTGACGTCCGGCTCCAGCATTTTTTTGGTAAACAGCAAACAGGCTTCCCGCAAGCGCGCCGCGTTATATGCCAGAAACGTGTTGTTGACCAGTTCCGGGATGGTCGTCGATTTGGAAATCGGGTTGGGGGCGATTGCCCGTCCGGCGAGAAATTTTTTGCTCTTGGCCATGATCTCCCTGACAGCGAATCCAAGTCTTGAATTTGGAGTGATGGAGCAGTGGATTTTTGGAGTAATGGATCAATGGATTACTGGAGCAATGAACTGATTTTTCCAGTAATCCAAAAATCCATCACTCCATAGCTCTTATCTCGGCAGGCATTTTACGAATTGGCCGGGGGAATGTCAAGCAGAAGATTGCAAAACGTATAAGGCCGCAGTCTTGGGTGGAGGAACTGTCACTCTGTAAGAATCTTTTTTCAATCCATCCCGACCAGTCGGGATGGATTGAAAAAAGATTCTTACAGAGTGACATGGAGTCGTCCACCGATAACTGAGGGATGCCAAAACGTATTTGGCAAGTGAGTTGGAGCGACTCGCCAGTTGGCTGTTCGTTATCGCATTCGTTTGCGGGTTCGTATCACGGTAATTCTCGGAGGGTGATCGCGATGGGCTGCCGGCTCTTCTTGAATTTCTTTCAACACCTTCTCCGTCTCTTCGATGGGCACGTTGAAGGAGGTGAAATTGGCGTACCAGAAGCCGCCCACGTGGTTGTCAATATCATTGATCACGAACAAGATCGCCGACACCGTAAACAAGGCGCCGCCGGTGATGAACATCGCCAACAGATCGTTGTCGATGTGCAACGCGAAGAACGCCGTCAACCACACTGTCGAGGTGCCCATGATCATTTGCCACATCGGTTTGGGAACGTGATCGTGCACGTGGGAGAGACGGTCGCCGCGATTGTCAATCACGTCGTTCATCAAACGCAGCAGCTCGCCTCCCATGCCATGCGGATACGCGGGGTTGGTGACGATTTCGCCGATGCTTCGATGCAGGCTATCGAGCGCTTCGACGATTTCCCGTTGTTGGGGATCTTCGGCAGCGGAGTGATTTTTTTTGTCCTTCAGACCGCGATTCTTCACTTTTTCAGCGTACGTTTTCACGCGCTGCGCCACGCGTTCCTTAGCGTCGGCATAGGGCAGCAGGTTGCAGGTTTTTACGAGTAAGGTCAGGGCATCGGCCTCTCTGTCGATCTCTTCGTTGATTTGCGAATGTTTGGCCCATACCTGCACCAGCACCAGCGCCAAAATAATGCCGAACAGCGCGCCAAACCATTCGATGAACCCGCCCAGGATGTC
>Ga0247727_10017170_pt1 | contig 11561 bp, 8 predicted proteins | sample WisWelCaveWW1625_FD_202498 | JGI IMG/M metagenome (GOLD analysis project Ga0247727, IMG submission 202498) | Biofilm microbial communities from Wishing Well Cave, Virginia, United States - WW16-25 | ecosystem: Environmental > Aquatic > Deep subsurface > Groundwater > Cave microbial mat | place... | reverse complement strand
CGACCGAGGTGGAGGCGACGGCGGTCTGTTGCGCCCGTTTGACGACGAGCGGATCGATTTGACGTGGTCTGGCCATGCCTCCACTCTACCACTGTTCGTCTCATCTTGAAAGCGAATTAGAATCAGACGCTCCAACAGCCCGCCGACCTGGAACGGGATGCAAGCCACCTCGCCGCGCGTCATCAACTCCGATTTCAACCCCCAGTCCTTGGTCGTGTCCACACGCGTCACGCCCTTGATGACGTCCTTGCGTCGGAACTGGATCGGTTTCCCGTCGCGCGGTCGTTTCACCGAGCCGGCAGCCACATCCGCCGGCGTCAGGTTGATGGGCTCGCCCGTTTCCGGATCGCGGAGCCACGGTTGATAGAGCAATCGCCAAACAAGTTCAGTCGCGGCCTGCATCTCCGGTGTGTCCAACGTGGCTTTCCATTGTGACGGAGCAGCGGCGAGAGACTCACCGGTGTCGGGATCTCTGAACCCGGTTTCGTTTTGCAGATACCACCACGTCTTGCCCGTGCGCGGGTTGGTTTTTCCTTCGAGCACCAGGTTTCCGCCGGCGGACCAAGCCCCCAGAAACAAAATCTCGGCCGAGGTTTCGATGAAAAATCCGTACTCATCCCGGCTGTGGCCATCCCGTCCGCCGGGCCTGGTCAGCCGTTGCATGTAATAGAAAAACTCCTCCCAATCTTTAGGCGGACGATTCGGATCGATGCCGGCCGCCCGGAGCAAATCCTTGCGGAACACCAGCGTATTGTATGCAAAATGCCGGGAGGGGATCGTATAGATCTTCCCGCCCCACGTCCCGACCTTGCGTTGAAACGGCGACAACTTCTTCCAATGATCCCACCTGGCTTCATCGTCGGCGATCACACCGTCGCCGTTCGTGTCGTCACCGATGAATTCATTCAGCGGGTAAAGAAATCCCTGACGAATGAACGTCGCGATCTGGAAGATCTCCAGGTTGAACACATCCGGACCAGAGCGCGTGGCCAGAGCCATGATCTTCCCCGGGTCGTACCCCAGCCCGCCCTGCAGCGTCAGCGGGGAGAACGGCTGACACAACACCGAAGGGTCTTCGCGCATGACCTGAAAGCACACCAGCGGAATATCGTGCCGCCCGTTCGGGTCGTACCACTCGACTTTGATCTCGTGCTGCGGCTCCGGAGCGGCGTGGAGACAGATTGGGGCAAGACCGAGAGCCATCAGCATTCTGAATGTCTTCGTCAGCATCGAGCGAGGCGCGATTAAATAGCAGAACCTGATAAAATTCAATCGCCTTTGTTCCGTTCGAGCCCGCAACGGCCATCGGCGGCTCGACGCCTCAGACTAAAACGATGCGCCGACCAGTGCGAGCAGAATCACGAGCCGCCAGCGTCAACTCCAGCGCCCGGCGAGCATCCTGCGGGGTGATGACCATTTCCTTGCCGCGGATGCATTCCGCAAAATGCACCATCTCCCCCTCTGTCATCGCGTCACCGGCAGTGGCCTGCGTCACACTCATCAACTTCCTATCGCGTTGGCTGAACACGCGCAGTTCGTCGTTGCCGATCATGAGGATCGTGCCCTCGGTGCAATTGATCGAGGCGCGCACCATCTGGTTGAGTTCGTCGGGGTGCGTGATCCAGTTGCGCGTGGTCTCCCCCATCACGTCGCCCGCCAGCTCGTAGAGGACGGTCATGTGATCGTATTGGTCAACCTTCTTGGAATGCGGTTCGAGCATCATCCCGACTGCCGTGAGCGCCTGCACTTCGCCGACCCACCACCGCAACAGATCGCCATCGTGCAGCACACCCGACTCGGTGGCCAAGGCTCCGGGTTGGCGACCGAAATAATCCGCCGGAACATAGTGCTCACTGTGGTAGCGGATGAAAAACGGTTTGCCGAGCGTGCCGGAGTCCAGCAGCTTCTTCACATACCGGAACAGCCAGTTGAACCGCAGGCTGTGCAAAACCAACAGTTTCAAGCCGGCGCGTTCCGTCGCGGCGATCAACTCATCCGCCTCCTTTGGCGTCAACGTGATCGGGATCTCCATCGCGATGTGTTTGCCCGCCCGGGCGGCCTTGATTCCGAACTCGTGGTGTACGCTGTGCGGCAGGGCGAGCACGACGCCCTCGATGCTCTTGTCGCTGAGGATCTCGTCGTAGTCTTTCACCACCCGGCCGCCGTGGCGCTTGGCAAGCGTCTCGGCGCGCTCGCGCAGGACGTCCATCCACGCCACGACCTCCACGAGCGGACTGGTCTCCGCCACTGCCCCGTGACAGGTCGCCCGCCCGCCACAACCGATCATTGCGATTTGAACAGGCTTCATAATTTCTGGAACTCCCGGTAAAGAGCCAACGGTTGCGACATGGCATCGTCCAACGGGGTCACCGCCAACCGCATCCGAACCGTCCGTTCGACTGCCGGCAGGGCATCATGCCCGAACAACGCAAAATCGAACGCGCTGTAATGCGTAAGTCGATCCTGTTCCCTCTCGGAGTAATATCGGGTGCTGATGGCGTAGCAATGCTCGTGTGGCGTCAACATGACCGCGCCGAGCCGGCGGTCGGGCGTGGTGACGAACGCCAACGGGTGCGCGTAGTGCCGGAGCGGGCAGACCTGAACGATGGGCATGCCGCGCTCGTTACGATCCCAGCGCCCATCGAGGCAGCGGCGTGCGCCGTGACTATCCCGCGGAAAGAAGATCAGCGTGCCGCGAAACGCCTCATTCATCGTGGGGCAGACAAGCTGCGGCTCGCCATCCGGAAAGGTTTCGCCTTGCTTCGTGTAGTCCTTGGTCTTGAGGTAGAGGTAAGGGCGGTACGTTTCGTCAAAGTAATTCGACAGAAACAGTTCGTAGCCGGCATACTCGACTTTCGTCCGCACAGTGACCGTGAGATCGATCGTGCTCGGCTCGTGAACCTCGTACCGGGCCACAAGGTCGGCCCGATGCGTCTCGGTGGCCGGCCAACGGATTTCCACAGCATTGTCGGCGACCTGAACGGTGCGCGTCATGTTGCGTGGCGAGTCCATGCACAAGTTCGTCGCCATGAGCTTGAACAGGTTCAGCACGGAATAGTCGGGGTGAATGAGGTTGCGGCCGGTCCGCCGATCCACCAGCCGGCGCACCCCATGATAAACGCCTTCCGCCTGGATGCTGCCTTCAACTTCCTGCAACTGAAAGTCGAACTCCTTCGTAGTGGGATTCTGTGTCAATCCGATCATCGGGTTGTGTGGGTGTACTTCGTTTCCAACTTGCCAATGCGACCCTCCTCGCTCTGGCAGAGAATCCGCAGTTGGTACGTGACGCCGTTCTCCAGTTGGCTCAAGAGAAACCGGTGTTCCGTCAACGGTTCGGGGTTGGTCGTGCGAATCCCGCCGTACTCAATGGTGGCGTTGGCGGGTTGCGCGGTTTGCCACGTCACCACCACCATGTCCGGGTACGATAGCGCTGCGATGTACATGGCGGGATCGTCCACGTCGTCTTTCGCCGGATCGGGAATCACCACCGGAATGCCCACCGCTTTGCCGATGGTTTTCGGCGCAGTCGAGAATTGCGGCGCGGTGAGTTTCAGCGACCCCGAAGTGCCAACAGAAATTCTACCGCCCGGCCAAACGGTGATCCGTCCCCTTCCCTGCGCGGTGACGACCGGGAGGCCGCCATCGAATCGGACATGCACCGAGGTGATGTCCGGCCCGGCGGTGATCAGCTTCTGGCGTTGGTATTGCAGCGTCCGACCGCTCGCCATCCCGGCTTCCGTCAGTTTGCCATCAACATGCCGGACGTAAGCGGCTTCGCCATCGGTCATGAGATCGCCGTAGCGCCGTAGCGCAGGTTTCCAACCTGCTGTATCGCGGGTTTCCAACCCGCTGGCCGCCGACTGCCGATTAGAAATCGGCGATACAGCAGATTGGAAATCTGCGCTACTCAGCGCCAACAAATCATCCCGATTACCGGCGCGCACACGAAGTCCGATGGCCCGGGCATCCGGCACAGCGACCCCCTTTTCCATGACAACCAAACTTTCCATTGTCGGCGCGCTTTCCTCTGTGGTTGTGGGGTACAGCAGCACGCTGAACGCAAACGGTTCAACAGCGTTCGATTTCTCCAGCGAGATGTACGGCGCAATCTGCCGGGTCGCGGCGCGCGGCGGCGGTTCGTTGCCCTCGCGCGTGACAATCGGACCGCTTTTCTGTTCCAGCACGAAGCTCTCGGGCCTGGCCGGCACGACCCACAGCGGTTTGCCGCGGGCCGGCGTGACGCAGGTGACTTTCCTCATCGGATCGCACTGCATCGTGGCCGGCTGGAAATGGCCCTGCCAATTATATTTGTGCGGCTTGCCATCACCCGTAAGCACGTCGTAGAGCAGCCAGTAGTTTGGCCGGACGAAGAAGACGGCGCGGCGGTGGGTGACGCCGAATTTGCGATACGCGGTGCTGACGGCAGCAAGATAGGTGAAGCCGCGCCGTTCGTCTGCCCCCTCCTCACGTCGGGGGCTACTGAGGAGTCCGCGTTCGTAGCCGCCGACGTGAGGAGGCGGTGACCCGTCGGGCAAGCACGCCCAGCTTTCTACTCGCCCGCCGTTGGTGACATGATCCTGCTTGTCATCGTCCACGAGCACGGTGTTGCAAGCGCGGGTGTGCATGCACCAGTCCCAAAACTCCTTCTCGCCGTAACCGGCGGTCGCGCCGCTGTCGGTCACGTACGGCCAACCGTTCGCCCAAAGGGCAAACGAATTCAGGTTCGCGCCGGTGACGTACTGCTGCGTCTCCTTCGGGGAGCCGTTGTAGTTCAGCACCATGAATAGCGCGTTGGTGGACCAATCGCTGCGCATCGAAAGCCAGCCTTCGTGCCAGAGCACTTTCACCGTGCGGGCGGGGGGCGTGCCGGTTTTGCCGCCGCTGGCCACGTAGGCGAAATCCGCGCGCTCGGGATACAGCTCCGCGCCGTTCTGAACCACCGACTCCAGCGGCCCGAGACTGCCGGAGCCGAACATCGCGTACTCTTGCGTGGGCGAAAGGACGTACATCGAGAAGTCGCACACGCGCTCCAAGCCGCGACGAAATTCCGGGTCGATGGGCACGTTGTGCTGTTTGAAGAGGCGATACACCTCCATGCAGGGCACGCTCGCGCCGAAGTTGTAGCCCGTGCGCTGGATGGCCGAGCCGCCGTCGTCGAGCATCGAGTCGCGGACGTTTTCCGTGTAGCGCTGTCGCAACCGGTCGAGCCAGAGTTTGGTGTCCTTGAACTCAGGGAGCGTGAGCGGGACGTTGAGAAATGCGCGCCCGACGTGCGCCGACTCGAACGTATCGTTGCGGTGGACGCTCATCAGGTTGTAGCACCAATCGGCGTGTTCCCAGATCATTTTCAGGAACATGACGCGGTCCGCGTCGGTCATGTCCGGGTAGTTGCCGAAGTATTGGTACGCCTTCCACAAGACGCCCAGATGCAAACGCGTGCTGACCCAGTTGTCGTACCACGGGCCGCGGAAGTAGCGCTGCGTCCACGAGAGCCGCTTGGCCGGTGGCCGGGCGTTGTGGTAAAACGCGCGCGCGTACATCAACATCGCTTCGGCATACTTGGCGTCGCCCGTGGCTTGGTACGCCACGCACAACGGCCCGAGCCAGCGCCAGCCGGCAAAGCCCACGTCGGAATTCGCATCGAGTGCATCCGGCGCGACGCTGTTCCAGAAATTCATGTTCGCGCCAAGCTGATACGTGAACCCGTGGTACTCGAGCTTGTCGGCGAGCCAACGGTCTGCCGCTGCCTTTGCCTCGGGAGTCAGCTTACCGGTCGGCGTGACCGTCAACGGCGGGATTTTGCCGGTGAGATAATCCGCCAACGCTTTCTCCAACGCCTTGCCGTCCGCGCGCGGGAGATCGAGATCGAGTTTCACCGCCAGTTCCAAATCCGTCATCTCGTCGCGCAACGGCAGGAAACCTTCCTCGACGTAGCCCTGGTAAATCTTCGGATCGATCGGCTGGCCGGCGATCAATGGAAATGCCGCCAACACAGTCGTCGCCAGTTTTCGTGCCTCACTCAGCGTCATAGATTGTCAGCGCCGGCCCGATTCCGAACGGGCGAAAATGATAGTGCGCGACGCGCGTGGATTCGGGCGCATCAGGCCGGTCGAGGAAGTTTTTCTGACCCGCGTATTGGGCGCTGCACACAGCCGTTGGATCGCCGTCCACGTGATGGTGCGGCCCCTAGAAATTCAACCCCGACGGCGCGAGCCGGATTTGGATGACGTGCCGTCCCGGTTGGATTGGTGTTTCTACCGTGACCCGCCACGACGGCGACCACGCCCAGCCCAGCAGCGCGCCGTCGATCACGATTCCGGCCGCCGCCGCGCGGCAATCCGGCAGGTGCAACACCATGCCCGGCCGCAACGCCGGCAATTCCAAGGCGGCTTCCACCACTACCGGCTCGGCCGCGAACGGAAATCCGCAACGTATCAGGTCCGCCGGATCGGGCGGCGCGTACGCCTCTTGCCGGAATGGCCCTGCGGTGCGCAACGTCCCCGCCGGCCCATCTTCAAACGGACTCGCCGACATCATCCGCGGCCCGCCCCCCGCAGCCACCCGCCACTTTGGCGAGCCGTTCAGAATCACTCGTTGCTCGATCCGCACGGGAGGGGTGATCCTCGTTCCTGCCGGTAACTGGGCTTCATCAGTGATCACCGTTTCATATTGCGCGTGGCCGAATTGCTCCACCGTTCGTTCGTCCGTGATGTCAAAGTCGCCGACGGTCTCACGCATCCGTTGGAACAATTTCAGGAAGCGGGTATTGATCTGACCCGCGGCGCAGTCGGGGTAAGTCGAGCCATTGTGAATGTTGGTGCGCATCGCCACCCACGGTTCGTAGTTGGCCATGATCTCTCGATGCGGCGCGACGAGGAGAACCTTGGCCGGCGGAGGCGGCACGCGCTTGCGCAACTCCCGGAAGACATCAGGAACACTCTCCCGCCACGGGACGTGGAACGGGATGGAAGGCGGCCAGTCCACGACCGCGTCGGATTTCAGCCGGTACTGCGATTGATGCAACACAAAGTGCGTCACGCCAAGGTCGGCGAAACAAGCGAGGTGATTGAGCAAGTCTTCCGGGCCGGCCCCCCATCCCGCGCCACCGAAAGCTTCGACCATGCAGTGGCCGTTGCCGAACCGGCGCGCGGCGGTGCGCAATTCGAGGGCAGCGAACTCACCACCAACGAAACCGACTTCGTCTTTCTGGCGCGCGGCGGTGCGCAATTCGAGGGCAGCGAACTCGTTATTTGGTTTGCGTTCGCGGCTGTCGATGCCCGGCAGGCTGAAGGTCTGAAAGAATCGCGGGCAACTGCCGGCATACATGAGTTGAAAGAGCGGATGCTCCTCGCCTTTGACGTGGCCGGTGAGCTGTTTGCCATGAGCCTGACACCAGCGGTTGAGCGGGCGATGGAACGCCTCGTGATGCAGATCGGTCACCAATTCCCAGAACTTGATCCGCAGCTCTCCCGCTCCCGTTCCGTTGAAGAAAAGCAGCGGCAAATCCTTCTGCAAGTCGTGGCCGTGCCTCTCTCGGAACCGCCGGGGCAGATCGTGCGTCCACGGAACGAAGCCATGCGGTGAAGCACACGCGCCGTCGATTGGGCCGTACTGCGGTTCGTCGGTGAAGAACCCGGCGACGTGCTCGAACGCGCGCGGATCGAGCGCCGACTTGTAGCGTTCGTAGGTCAGATCGATGAAATGCCGGCAGGCGTGTGGGTCGAGCATGTCGAGATAATCGCCGCGGCAGATTTTCGGTTGGCCGTCCATCTCGACCCAGTACTGTTTCGCCTCCGGGAATTTCTTGAGCAACTCGCCACCACACGAACCGCTCGGCCAACCGTTCTCATCGTAAATCCAGAATTCCATCCCGGCATCCTGGGCGTCGAGAATGAGGTTGCTCAGAATCTCCATCCACGCCGGACCGAGATACGGCGGATCGTTGGGGTAAAAACGTGGATGGAAGATCACGCCATCGTAGCCGAGCCGCTTGAATTCCCGAAGTTGACGACACAGTTCGCCCAGATCAAGACGGTCATTGATCGACCAGAGCGGATAAATGCGAGGCAAAGTCATTTCTGCTCCACGTAGCCAAGCTTACGCGAGCGGTCCACGTTTGTTGGCAGAAGGTGGGCGAAAGCCATCAGCGTATTCGCCAACGGCGGCATCCAATACTCGCCTGAACTCCAGTCGCAACGACCATCCGACTCGATGTAGATGCGGTCCTCCGCGTCACCGCGCGGGCCGATACAGAAACCGCCAGGCAGAACGCCGTAGAACCGCGTGTACGGCATCGCCTGAGCGTAGCCGACGCCGCTGATCATCGAGAGGTTGCGCGGGTTTGCTCCCATCAGCCAGTGCAATTGATCCCACGCCGCGTCGCTCCAACTTCTTTCTCCCAACACCCCTGCCGCGAGAGCCAGCCCGTGCGCCCAACTCGTCCAGTGCGCCGCGAGGCCATGATTCACGTCCCGCTTCGAACGCGTGGGCATGAAGAAGCGGAATGTTCCCCCGCCGCCACCATCGTGATACACGTCGTCTGCGGAGCGTGGCTGGAGATACAGCGCGTAGGGCATGATGCCGAACGGATTGGTTTGCAGCATCGGCGCGATGAACTTGTCCGCACAACGACGCACCGCGTCCGCGGCGCGCGACGCGCACGGGTGCGAGGGAAATTCCTCGATCAACCGCGCCACGGCGATGACCGGCTGCGCCGAGTGCAGGGTGCCTCGATACGGTTCGCGTTGCGTCGCATCGTACCACCAGTAGCCCGCCTCCCGGTCCTGCAACGCAAGCACGGCCATCACCGCCTCCACCAGAGCCTCTTCGGCAGCGAAACCTGCTTTGCAGATTTCCAGCGCCGCCAGCAATCGCCATGAGAGCACCGACGTCCACGAATGGAATGAATCCGTCCGTTTTCCATCCATGAACTGCCAGCAGCGCCGCGCCGCGTCGGCGCACGACTTCGCGAACGCCGGGTCGCCTTCGTGAAACGCATCCGCCGCGCGGAGCAGGATCGTGATGTTCGTGTATTGCACAATCGGATTGTATTGGACCCGCACCCGCCTCTCGTCGCCCGAACCCGGCGCGTTGTCCGTGAAACGGTTGTCCTCGTTATCGGCATAAACCCCGGCGTGATTCTCCGACCACCACGAGGAATCAGGTTGCTTGCGACTGTCACCGCCGCCGCCCACATCCTCGAAAATCATGCCTGTGGCCGGGTCTTGCATCTTCAAAATGAACCGCACACCCCACGCCGCCTCGTCGAGCCAATCGTTCTCGCTGCCGAACCGCTCGTGCATCTGCAACAAGCCGAGCACCGGCAACGGCGTCGTCGCCATCCATTTGCGCACGTCGCCCGCGTCGTGCCAGCCGCCCACCACGTCCACCGGCGCGCCGTTGTCGGAACGCACGCCGTCGTCAAGATGACACGGGCCGCGCCACTCGTTCTCGAACGGGCCACAACGTTGATTGTGACAGTAATCCAAAAACATCCGCGGTAGACGCGCAAACGCTCCGTCGGAAATCGCAAAGGGATACGAGTGGCCGGCATCACCTACCAGCACGACGCGATAAAATCCCGGCCCGCGCACCGCGGAGAAATCGCCGACCGCAAAATCCCCCATCGCGCCGCGCGCAGGTTGCAGGTGGCCGCGAAAGATCGGCAACCAGTTCTCCCATTCGCCCAGCGTTTCGCGCGTGTGCCGCGTCATGTCCTGAATCTCGAACTCCGTCGCCGCGCCGTCCGGCACGACGAACCGCTTGCGCACGTCGCACAGATAGCCGACCTGGCTCACCAGAACATTCGGCAATTTCATCTTTTTCAGTTGGCCCACCGCAACTCCCGGTAATCCCCCGGTTTCAGCTCGTTCACTGCTGCCGCCACTTCGGCAAGGTGATTGCGGATTTCCAGCCAGTTGGTGGTGGGCAAGACAAGGATCGCCAGCCGTCGCCCTTGCAGGTTCTGCTGATACCGAAGATTCTGGTCGGTGGTGATCAGGGCGTCGAATCGCCCCTCGGCCATGTCCAGCAACTGGCCGTTCGCAAGGTCGGACCATCCCATTTCGTACGCAGTCGCCACCTCGTGTGGGGCGAGACTGTGGCGCAGCGGCACAGGCGTGCCTTGATCGAAGAGAACTCTCATGGGGCCACGCTCAGGCCGCTGATTCGGCCAGCGACAACTCGGCGCACTTCAGGACGGCGAGCGCCTGTTCGCGGCTCACACCGGGAAACCACTCGAGGAACTGCTCCACGGTCGCGCCGCCTTCGAGGTTCTCGAACAACGCGCGCACCGGCACGCGTGTGCCCTTGAACACCCACGCGCCGCTGACCTTGCCCAGCACCCGCTCCACGGCGGGGCATTGATTCCAATCCATCATGCGGCACACAATAACCGCACCCAGCGTGGGCAGCAAGCTGGAAGCTTGACGCGCTTGCCACGGAGGGACGCGAAACCGCAGACAAAGTTTCTCCTGCTAGACTGACATTCCTTGTCGCTGCAGTTCTTCTCGCCGCTTCTTCGCTTCGGCAGTTGATATGGCCCTTCCCTCTCTGGCGCACTCGTCGCATCCGTCCCGCTCGATCTCATAGATCGACCGGCCACATTCTAAGCAGGGCTTGTAGTACATCTTTTCGTCGTGTTGCTTCGGAGTAAGACTTTGATCCGGCAGATTGGGCCGGTAGCTTTGAACCACCTCCCCGGGGACGGCATGCCATGCGTGTGGGCCTTCCGCAATATTGCTGCGGATGCGTACCGTTCCTCGATTCGACGCCGTTGGAGTGATGTGTGCAGGCTGTATTTGCGGTTGTTGATCCGTGGCGTTCGCTTGGCCGTCTTCGTCTCCGTCATCCGCCACTCCGAGCCCGAATTCCAAGTCGAGAATCTCTGTACCCACACTGTGATTGCGCCCCTCTGATCGAGCCGTGACGTGGGCAATCAGATTGTGGTCGATATTCACCTTCAACTCCAAGCGCTCCAATAAAGGCTCAGTGAACGGGTCTACATTCAATGTCAAATGGGCATACGGCAGCCGTGGCTCGAATGTTGACTCCCGACCGGGCCAGCGCGGTCGAGTCAGTTGGAATTTCGCGTATCCATCGCGAGGATCAACGCAATACATCGAAACGGAGTTTTGAATTTGCTGGCCTTCTGTTGGCAGGATAGTTTTTCCGTGAACCAATGAGACATAGCTGTCGTTAGCGTGTAGAACCTCAAAGGGCTTGGCCAAACAAACATCGACCCTGTCGTGTCCGATCCAAGCTGACCCTTCGGAGATCACCGTGGCCGTATTCTTTGGCATGCGTAAACGCGCGAGACCAAACGTCTCCACCAAGCCTTCACGAATTGCCGGCATCGCCACCATCCCGCCCGTGGCCAGACAATACTCGACCGCCCCAGCGGGGACTCCAACCAGATCGAGCACACCCCGGATCTTGCTTATTCTAGTTCGCGTTCAAGGTGAGACTAACTATCCAGGGCCAGGCGCAGATGCTCCGCACGCGATCTCGATCCCCAGCCAGCCGTGGCAGGCCTGCTTCCAAGGTGCGCACCACCCCGGCCA
>Ga0247727_10017169_pt1 | contig 11562 bp, 9 predicted proteins | sample WisWelCaveWW1625_FD_202498 | JGI IMG/M metagenome (GOLD analysis project Ga0247727, IMG submission 202498) | Biofilm microbial communities from Wishing Well Cave, Virginia, United States - WW16-25 | ecosystem: Environmental > Aquatic > Deep subsurface > Groundwater > Cave microbial mat | place... | reverse complement strand
TTCAAGGCACGGGTACAGCGGCGGCTGAAATGGACGTGCTCGGCAATGCGGTTTCGATTGCCGACGGTGATGCGACGCCTTCCACGGCTGACGATACGGATTTCGGCTCGGCGGATATCAGCACCGGAATGGTCGATCATAGTTTTACAATTAAAAACACCGGTTCCGCGGTGTTAAATCTCACCGGTACGCCGAAAGTACAAATCAGCGGCGCAAATGCAGCGGACTTTTCGGTGACGGTGCAACCCACGAGTCCGGTTGCGGCAACGACCGGCACGACGGCGTTCACCGTGCGCTTCGATCCGAGCGCGGCAGGCTTGCGCAGCGCGACAATTAGCATCGCCAACGATGATAGCGATGAGAATCCGTATGATTTCGCGATTCAAGGCACGGGTACAGCGGCGGCTGAAATGGACGTGCTCGGCAATGCGGTTTCGATTGCCGACGGTGATGCGACGCCTTCCACGGCTGACGATACGGATTTCGGCTCGGCGGATATCAGCACCGGCACGGTCGATCATGTCTTCACAATTAAAAACACTGGCTCCGCAGCGTTGAATCTCACCGGCACGCCGAAGGTGCAAATCAGCGGCGCGAATGCAGCGGACTTTGCGGTGACGGTACAGCCGTCGAGTCCGGTGGCGAGCGGTGGCGGCACGACGACGTTCACCGTGCGCTTTGATCCGAGCGCGGCAGGCTTGCGCAGCGCAACGATCAGCATCGATAATGATGATAGCGATGAGAATCCTTATGACTTCGCGATTCAAGGCACAGGCACGGCGACGGCTGAAATGGACGTGCTCGGCAATGCGGTTTCGATTGCCGACGGTGATGCGACGCCTTCCACGGCTGACGATACGGATTTCGGCTCGGCGGATATCAGCACCGGCACGGTCGATCACGTCTTCACAATTAAAAACACTGGCTCCGCAGCGTTGAATCTCACCGGCACGCCGAAGGTGCAAATCAGCGGCGCAAATGCAGCAGACTTTTCGGTGACGGTGCAACCCGCAAGCCCGGTTGCGGCAACCACTGGCACGACGACGTTCACCGTGCGCTTCGATCCAAGCGCGGCAGGATTGCGCAGCGCGACGATCAGCATTGATAACGATGACGCCGACGAGAATCCGTATGACTTCGCGATTCGAGGCACCGGCACCGCGATTGCTGAAATGGACGTGCTCGGCAATGTGGTTTCGATTGCCGATGGCGATGCCACACCTTCAACAACGGATGATACGGATTTCGGCTCGGCGGATATCAGCACCGGAATGGTCGATCATATTTTTACAATTAAAAACACCGGCTCCGCAGCGTTGAATCTCACCGGCACGCCGAAGGTGCAAATCAGCGGCGCAAATGCAGCGGACTTTTCGGTGACGGCGCAACCCACGAGTCCGGTTGCGGCAACCACTGGCACGACGACGTTCACCGTTCGCTTCGATCCGAGCGCGGCAGGCTTGCGCAGCGCGACAATTAGCATCGCCAACGATGATAGCGATGAGAATCCGTATGATTTCGCGATTCAAGGCACGGGTACAGCGGCGGCTGAAATGGACGTGCTCGGCAATGCGGTTTCGATTGCCGACGGTGATGCGACGCCTTCCACGGCTGACGATACGGATTTCGGCTCGGCGGATATCAGCACCGGCACGGTCGATCATGTCTTCACAATTAAAAACACTGGCTCCGCAGCGTTGAATCTCACCGGCACGCCGAAGGTGCAAATCAGCGGCGCAAATGCAGCAGACTTTTCGGTGACGGTGCAACCCGCAAGCCCGGTTGCGGCAACCACTGGCACGACGACGTTCACCGTGCGCTTCGACCCAAGTGCGGCAGGCTTGCGCAGCGCGACAATTAGCATCGCCAACGATGATGCCGACGAGAATCCGTATGATTTTGCGATTCGAGGCACGGGCACGGCGTCCATTGGACGCGTCTTTCTCGCCGACGATTTGGTGAAGATCACTCAAAATAAAGAGTCCGATGGCGACATCCATTCCAATAACGATATTGAGTTTGGCAAAGGCGCACCGGGCAAGCACACCGGCAATTTGACCGCTGTTGATGATATTACGATCGGCGACAAGAACACCATCACGGGCAACGCCACAGCGGGAGATGACGTCGATCTTTCCAGCAGCGCCAGGGTTACCGGCGCCATCACCGAAGGTGCGAACGTGGCAAATATACCGTTGCCCACGCTGTCGTTTTCGGCGGGCGGCGCCGATGTGACCGTGCCCAAGAATGGCTCGCTGATTCTGGCGCCGGGCTCTTTTGACGAAGTGGAAGTCAAGAGCAAGGCCACGCTGTTTTTGAGCGCCGGCAATTATTTTATGAACGAGCTCAATACCGATTCGGAAGCGAAGCTGTCAATTAACGTCGGCGCCGGGCCGGTGAACATCAATGTCGTGTCCGGCCTGTCTTTTGGCGAAAAGGTGCAGGTCATCGTCACCGGCGGTTCGACGGATCGCGTGACGTTCTCGGCGAAACAGGATGATGATTTGGACATCGGCAAGAATGCGATCATTCGCGGCACGATCATCGCGCCGGAGGCGGAAGTACACTTTGCCAAAGACAGCAAGTTCAAAGGCTCGGTGATCGCTGAAACCATAACACTGGACGCGCTGGTGAAATTTCAGCATCACAATTCGACCGCGCCGTTCCCGAAAGAGTCTGAAGCCAATGAGCCGGAAGCCGAAGCGTCCGAGATCACGCAATCCGAAGCCGGCGGTTACGAATTGGCGCCAAACTATCCGAACCCCTTCAATCCGAGCACCACGATCAGTTTTGTTTTGGCGGAAGCGGGTGAAGTGACGCTGGCGATTTATAATCTCAATGGTCAGCTCGTTCGCAAGCTGGTTGCAGGTGAGATGCCGGCAGGTCGTCATAGCTTCACATGGGACGCGAAGGATGAGCGCGGCGTGCAAATGGCGAGCGGGGTTTATCTGTACGTGTTGAAGGCGGGCGCCTTTACGGCGCGACGGAAGCTCGTGTTGATGAAGTAGCCAGGCGCAAAGAACGCATAGGCACGGCAAGCTCGGTGCTTTGCCTTCTAGTCTAAAAAGAAAACGCCGTTTGTTCGTGAGGAACGAGCGGCGTTTTTTATGGAAATAAAAATTCCTGCCGGCTATTGAAAGGTGTGCCTGATTTCCTATCGGCGGACTACGCCCGCAACGATTGTTTAAGGCGGTCGCGAGTTTCATTAGAAAGAGCGGCAGGAGGAGACGCGCCGGTTTCGATTTGGGCGGCGTGCTGCTGGACGGCGTCGCGCATGAATTGCAGTTGCCGGACATACCGCCGGCACAACGTGCAGATCAGCAGGTGCAGCTTCATATCAAGTCGCTGGCGCAGCGATGGTTTTCGCTCCATCGCCTCCGAAGCCATTCTCGTCACTTCTTTGCACGCCGGCAATCGCAGCGCCAGCCAGCGAATCATTTTGTCTTTCATTTTCATAGCTGTTGTTTAGTTTTCCGGATCGGTTTTCTTGAATCGGCCCATTTAAAGGCTTGCCCAAACATTGCATCCCTCTAAGAGCGCGTTTGGAAAGTCACTGACCGGTCACTTTTTACGCACAAAAGCTCTAAAATTCAACAACTTTAAGTGACCGGTCAGTCTCATTTTTGTACTTTCCAAACACCCTCTAAGTAACATGTCATACTGGAAGTATCTTTTTCGACGCTAGCACTGTGCTTAATAACAAAAAAGATCGTTCCACGATGACATGATGATGTTATACTCGTTTCGGGTGGGAATGTGAGTCATTGCGAGGCGCCTTTTGCCGAAGCAATCTCTTGATTTTCAAAAGATTGCTTCGCTGAGAAACGCTCGCAATGACTGTTACAAAATAACCCTTAACGAGTATACTTTACGTCCTAACTCCGCGACCCGGAGTCAGAAGCTGAGAAGAAGCTTGTCCACAACTTAATCGTAACAGTTCGCCAAACCTTACAGATTTTTTGTAAACAGCTTTTGATCGATCTTCGCCGGATCACCAATCACGACAAATTGAATATTACAGATATATTTCTGCGCCACCGCCATCACCTGTTCGGGTGTGACCTTTTTTCTATTTTTGTTAAATTTCTCGCTTTGCCGCCAGCCGAGTCCCGCCAATTCAAAGCGCGCCAAAAACTCTGCCTGCGCGGCGTTGCTCTCATTTTGCAAATAATAGCCGGTCAGTGAAAGATTGATCCGCTCGCGCAGCCCGTCGGCATTCAGCAGCCGGTTCTGCAGGCGCTTCACTTCGGCGAGCATGACCTTGATCGTGGTGTCAGGCTCCACCGTGGTGACGTAGAGCTTGCCGCAATTGGCGAGCATGTCTTCGAGATACGCCGATGGCGCATACGACAAGTTGCGCTTCGTGCGCACTTCTTCAAAAATGCGGTCATTGAGCACCGCGATCGCGGCGCGCATCGCGTAATAATCGGCGTCGCGCAGGCTCGGTGCGGTGAAATAGCCGATGATGTAATTGGTCGGCAAATCCTACGCCTGCGCATGCACGTTGCCGCTGCCGTGTTTCACCGCGGCCGGAAATTGCGGCTTGTAGCTGCCCACCGGCAATTGCCCGAAAGCTGCCGCCACTTTGTTTTGCAAATCCGCTTTTTCGATGTTGCCGACCACCACCAGCAACAGTTTTGAAGTCAGCAAATTGTCTCTGAGATATTGCCGCATTTGGCCGGCGGTAATTTTGCTCACGGACGCTTGGGTGCCGACCGGATCGACGGCGTAAGGATGGCCTTCGTAAAACCGGGTGTCGCCGATCAGCTCCAAATAAGAGTCCGGGTGATCCCCGCGCTGGCGGATGGCGGCAATAAGCTGCTCGCGCGCCAACTCGACTTCCTGGGGATCGAGCGTCGGGTTCAGAACGACGTCGGCAAAAATGTCCCACGAGCGCTCGAAATGCGTTTTCACGCAGCGCATGAGCATCACGCTGTAATCGCGTTCGGCGTTGCCGCCGATTTGCGTGCCCATGCGCGCCAACTCGGCGTTGAGCGTTTCCTTGGGATACTTCGCCGTGCCTTTTGCAGCAACTTCAAACAGCAGCGGCTCGAGGCCGGCGGTTTCCGGCGTCAAATTCAAAGCGCCGCCGCGAATGTATAAGTGTGTCGCCACGATCGCATTCGCCGGATTCTTTTTCAAAATGACTTTGAGGCCGTTGACGGTAAACTCTTCCACGTTGCCCGCCCATGCCGGTTGGAGGAGGGTCGTGAGCAATAACGCTGGAAAAACAAACCTTATTGTCATTCCGGATGAAATTTTTTTGTTCATGGCGGTTGCTTGAATTTTAAAAGGATTCTTCCAGAATGACATGTTCATTGGCGTGTTAAAATAGTTTTTCATAGCGGTTTCCCCTCCTCGAGTCTTAACTTCTTGCGATCCTCCGGCGAGGCCAACACGCCCATGACGTACGGCGCGTTTTGAATGTACCGGCGCACGTAGGTGTTGATGTCTTCGCGCGAAACCTGGCGCAGATTGTCCACGTAGGTCAAATAATAATCAAGCCCGGCGACGCTCCACCAGAAGCCGACGGTGTGCGCGAAAGTCGACGGCCGCTCCTGGCCGTAGGTCTCGTTGATCTCGAGCTGGTGCTTGGCGTTGGCCAGTTGCTCGTCGGTGTAATAATCCGGAGCGGTGAATTGTTGAATCTGCGCGAAGATCGCTTTGACTGCGGCCTCGTATTTCTCCGCCGACGTCTGCGCCAAAATCGTGATCGGCCCGGTCTTGTGAAGCGTGTAATAGTTCAAATTAACCCCCGTCAACAACCCGCTATCGACGAGTTGTTTGTAAAATTTTGAATTGGGTTGTCTGAGAATGTAAGAAAACACGTCGGCGGCATAAGTCGCTGCCGGGTCTTGGCGCACGCTCGGCCCGTGCATGCCGATCTGTATCGTAATCGCATTCACCGGCTTTTCCACCACCACGATCTCGGTTTTCGGCAGCGGCGGATGATCGGGCGCCGGAAATCTCACAAACGGATCTTCGCTGCGTGGCCACGAGCTGAAAATCTTTTTTGCCCATTTGAAAACTTTCTCGTGCTCGACCTCGCCGGCCACGATCAGCGCGGCATTGTTTGGCACGTAATAGCGCTGTTGGATCGTCTTCATTTTCTCCCGATCCGCCGAGAGAATCACCTCGCGGTCGCCGATGGTGTTTTTGTGGCTGTAATATTTGTGCCACAGCTTTTTGTTGACCGCCGTAAAGAGATGGAACAGCGGGTTGGATTCTTGCCGGTCGTACTCGCCGATAACCACGGGCCGTTCCCGCGCCAGTTCTTCTTCGATGAACAACGGCGTGCGGATGGCGGCGCTCATAAATTCCAAACCTTCACGTAAATTATCTTTCGGCAGCGTAAAATAGTAATTGACCACTTCTTCGCGCGTCGAAGCGTTCCAAGACATGCCCAGTTCCCCGGTGCGCTCGAGATAAGCGTCGCCGTCGGGATAGGCGGCATTGGCTTTGAAGAACATATGTTCGTACAAGTGCGACAAGCCGTTGTATTCCGGCGTTTCCGTGAACGCGCCGTTGCACACGGCGATTTCGATGGTCGCCAGCGGCACGATCGGATTTTCCACGGCGACGACCTCCAAGCCGTTTTCCAATTGCGTGTGAAAAATGTTGTACTTTTGCGCGAACGCCGTCGTAGCGAAATACGCCGGCAAGATCGCGGCAAATATCCAGCGCTTGTATCGTGTCATAAGGTCTTCTGTATTTTTATCTGCAGCTCACGGCTTTTGAAATCGCTGTTGAAGTTACGCAAATCTCCCCGAAAAATCAAGATGCAGTCGCCGCGTTACGAAAAAATCTTTTTTTGTTATAAGACTTGCGATTTTTGCTTTTTGTTGTATAATTGGGTGGCGATAAATATTTTAGCTTGCATCTGTTATAGAAAGGTCTTATTTTTGAAATAAATCGGCCGCAAGATTTATTGAGGAGTCAATCCATGCAAAAGCAAAGAATAGAATACGCCTCGCCGGTGGATGCTATCGTAGCCGTAGCCAAACGCCTGAGTGTTTACGAAATTCGATATCAAATGTCCACCGAGGATTTCTTTGACAAATTTACCAAGGGCCAAATGGATGACGGCCTCGACTTTGTAGAGTGGGCTAATGATTATCGCCATTTTATGGCGGTCAAATTAGAGCTGGAGAAATTTAGGCGTCATGCTGCTTAATGAGCTAGCGCAATATCTTGGCAACGTCGAAACCGCGGTTCGCGGCATACAAAACGCGAATGTTGAACGCTATGAAGAAGAAATTCTTTCTTCTGATCGAATCAACTTGCGCATCCGGATTCGTTTTGCAAAGGGGTATCTTTTGGAAATGAACGAGGCGGTTATCGTTGAAAATGGGCAGATTAGCCACCTAGGTTATCGTTATCATTTCCAGGATCAAAATAATCGCCTTATTTTTCGGTATGACGATACCCCTCATTTTCCCAATCTCCCATTCTTTCCTCATCATAAACATACTCCGATTGCCGTTGAAGCTGCTCGGCAGCCCTCCATCATCGAAGTCATCAATGAAGCCAGCGGCTTTTAGCGTTTATTATGGACATGTAATACCCTCGGCCAGTGAGGAGGTCAAGATGGCTCTCGCAACTTACAAAAACGCGGCTGATTTTCTTCTAACCACCCGGGCCGTTTTAGAAAAGAATGAAGCGGCTAATAATCTCATATTGGGCCTCTGCTTGCGGTTGAAAAATTTTCCCGAGCAGATCAAGGCCGCTCCATATCTCGCCACTGTTGCGGATGAGCATGGACTTGTCGTTGCGGCCGTCATGACCACGCAAAAACTGATTGTCAACAATGATCGACCGGATTGTGACCACGCGGTCGCCATGCTCGCGCAAAACCTTTTGGCCAATCAATGGAGCGTGCCAGGCGTGTTGGGGCCGTCGCCGGTTGCAGAAATCTTCGCCGTCGCGTGGGCAAAGATTTCAGGCGTAAGCTATCGGCAAGGCCTGCGCCAGCGCATTTACGAACTGAGGAAAGTCATTCCCACTGAATCAAACCGAGGCGCTTTGCGGTTGGCCACGGAAAATGATATTGATTTGGTCGCGCCATGGATTTTTGCTTTTACGCAAGAGGCTTTGTCAGGCGGTGAAATGGCCGAGGCACGCGAGTCGGCAACGAGCAAAATCAATGAACGCGATATTTATCTTTGGGAAGACGGACAACCGGTTTCGATGGCGGCCAAATCCCGTCCCACTGCCACTGGGATTGCCGTGAATATGGTTTATACCCCGCCTGAGTTGAGACGGCGTGGCTATGCTTCGGCCTGTGTTGCGGCATTGAGCCAATTGCTCTTGGACACCGGCTGGAAGTTCTGCTGCTTGTTTACGGACTTGTCAAATCCCACGTCAAATCACATCTATCAGCAAATCGGCTATGCGCCGGTTGGTGATTTCAACGAATATATCTTTGAGGTCACGACATAGTATTGATTTCAAACATTGAAAAGCGTTGCGCCGAACGATTTTCGCCGTGCTCGACGTTCAAAATCCCCAATGTCTTGGTGGCTCTTGAAACCGGCGTTGTGGAAGATGAAAACTTTGTGATCAAATGAGATAGCTTGAAAACGCCGCGCCAGGAGTGGTGGAGCTCCAATTGGGCGCGCGATCATGATCTGCGTTCGGCAATGAAATATTCCGTGGTTTGGTATTATCAGGAAGTGGCGCGGCGAGCCGGCGCAGAAAATTATCGCCAATATCTTCGCAAGATCAATTACGGCAATCAGGATATTTCCGGCGGTATCGACAAGTTTTGGTTGTCGAGCACGCTGAAAATTTCGGCCAACGAGCAAATCGAGTTTTTGCGAAAGTTCTATGACGGGATGCCAGAGTTCTCAAAACGCGCGGCTGCCATCGTGAAATCACTCATTGTTCTCGAACAAACCGCGACCTACACGTTGCGCGGCAAGACCGGCGCGGGCCCGCGTGAAAATGGCAAAATGCTGGGATGGCTGGTGGGGTATGTTGAGACAAAAGACAATTTTTATTTTTACGCGCTCAATTTCGACGGCGACAATTTTCAGGCGGTTTCAACGAGGCGAATGGAACTTGCCAAAGCGCTGTTGAGGGAATTTAAAATACTGCCGTAATCGTTCTTAGGGAAGTCCGACTTGCGCGCGACGATACTTCGAAATCGGATCAATCAACTGCGCAAGTCGGACTTCGCCTGCCGGGATTTCTCGTTTGCAGAATACTCAACCGATTATTATATTGTATGACAATGATAACGCGGCGAAAGCGATACGCCGTTTTCCCCAACTCACAAACTTTAAGGAGTAACAATGAAATCTGCTTGTATCGTATTGCTCATGCTGCTCACCCCGATGCTTTCGGCTTACGCCGAAGTGCGGCACGAGGAAGTGACCTACTCGGCCAACGGCTTGACGATGAAAGGGTATTTGGCTTATGATGACGCTATTAAAGGAAAACGTCCGGGAGTGTTGGTGGTTCACGAATGGTGGGGGCACAACGAATATGCGCGCAAACGCGCCCGCATGTTGGCGGAGCTTGGTTACACCGCGCTGGCGGTCGATATGTACGGCGACGGCAAGCAAGCCGCGCATCCCGATGACGCCGGAAAATTTGCCGGCGCTGTCATGCAAAATATCGAAGCCGCCAAAGCCAGATTCCTCGCCGCGCTCGATTTGCTGAAAAAACATAAAACCGTTGATGGCGGCCGCATTGCCGCTATCGGCTATTGTTTCGGCGGTGGCGTGGTCTTGCACGCAGCGCGCTGGGGCCTGGATTTAAAAGGCGTGGTGAGCTTCCACGGCAGCTACGGCACGCAGACGCCGGCGCAAGCCGGGAAGGTCAAAGCCGCAGTCTTGGTTTGCCACGGCAGCGCCGATCAGTTTATCACCGAGGAGCAGATCGCCGCGCTCAAAAAAGAGATGGTCGACGCCAAGGTCGAGTTTCAATTCAACTCTTACGAAGGCGCTACACACAGTTTCACCAATCCCGATGCCGACGAATACGCCAAGAAGTTCAATTTGCCGCTGGCCTACAATAAAATGGCGGATGAAAAATCCTGGGCCGATATGAAGCAATTTTTCAAGAAAGTTTTCGGGAAATAGTAACGCCGGATTTCCAGATAAGCCTTGAATGTAGGCTGTCGGCGGTGTCAAAAATTAAAAGTCTCACGGGTAGCTGCGAGCGAACCTACTAGGGATACCGCAAAAGGTGTGTAATATTTCCACAAACACGGACGCGAAAGATTACAATGCATCCATTGCCATCGCGCGTCCGTTTTTTTATTTTTATGACTGGCTTTTAAAAAAATTGGGCAAAATTTACAGATTTTTTTCAAGAACCCCTTGACTTGCCAACAGTTTTGTATTATATTTATACCTGAAGAAACATAGTGTGTCGGTGTGCTGCACGAGTTGTTTCGATACAAACTACGATATCCCCCCCAGTCTCGTAAGTTTAAACCGGGTTATCGGAGCAACGAACGGTTTCACGTCTTTTGTTTTTAAGTCAAATAAAAAGCCCACATGAATTTCGTGGATTCATGCGGGCCTTTAATTAACTAAACCCACTAACTTATTCTTCCAGGAGATTCCATGTTCAAGGACTTACTCCTGCAGATCGTTGTGGGGCTAGTTTCTGGTATAGTATTGTATCTTATGCGGCGCTTGTATGATTATGTACGACGCCGGTATAAGAAAACCTGAAACAACCCATTTGCAGCGATCAAAGGGCGCGGTCACACGCGCCTTTTTTATTTGTTTACACACTTCCGTTCACGTATATTTCCAATCAAAAAAATTTTTATTTTTTCGAAAAAAAGTGTGCGTAAAAAGGCTTTTGACTTGTCTATTATTTATTTGTTTACGCACTTCCACGTATTTGCCCGTTTAAAAAATTTTATTTTTTCAAAAAAAAGCGTGAGTAAAAAGGCTTTTAACATGTCTATTATAGTAAAAAACGCAAAAAGAGTCAAGAGAAATTTGAGAAATCTCACTTTTTTTTACCTCAGATCAACTCGCTAAAATCTACTATTTTAATGCCACCTCTTAATAATTGATTGTTTTCTCCTTATAAAACAGAACTTTATCACTGTTTCAGACAGGCGAGTCTGACGTAGCCAGTCTCGCTTACAGAGTTACTGTTGTATATACTTTGTATACTCGTTAAGGGCTAAAACTACGGTCATTGTGATGTGCATTTTGCCGAAGCAATCTCTTGGTTTTCAAAGGATGGTGTCTCTTAAAAGAGGCTGACCGGGCACGTAAAGTGGTTGTTGGATTGTAGAACATTTTGTGCATAAAAAGTGATTGGTCAGTGGCTTTTCGAACGCCCTCTAAGAATTCAGCTAAAATTACTTCCCATCTATTTAACTCGGGGAGTCTCTTCGCTGTGCAAGAATTGCACAATAAACTCTGGAAGTTATTTTTAGACGATTACTAAAGAAAAATTCCCCAACCGATGAATGTGTAATTCGTAAAAAGTCGAGGGCGTCAACCAGTGAACGGCTGTCCTCTGGCGTGAACGTGTGTCCTCTAGTAAATTAAGTTTTTAATTCTCACAGTTAAAAATATTTGATTTTAA
>Ga0247727_10017168_pt1 | contig 11562 bp, 20 predicted proteins | sample WisWelCaveWW1625_FD_202498 | JGI IMG/M metagenome (GOLD analysis project Ga0247727, IMG submission 202498) | Biofilm microbial communities from Wishing Well Cave, Virginia, United States - WW16-25 | ecosystem: Environmental > Aquatic > Deep subsurface > Groundwater > Cave microbial mat | place... | reverse complement strand
GGCAGCGGAAAGAAAGAGAAGGCGTTCCTTAAAGCGGGCAAGAAATTTTTTGCAAAACGCGCGAAGAACAAGCTCTATCCTATTGTGTCAGGCATATCACAGAATGCAGTTGACCATCCATTCGGCGGCAAAGGTTCGCACACCAAGGGCAGGCCAACGCAAAGCCCGAGGAGCGCTCCTCCGGGAAGAAAAGTCGGTAAAATAGCGCCAAGTAGGACAGGAAGGACTAAACGTTAGGCAACAATGGCAAAAAAAGAATTTTCATATAGGGGAAAAAGCTTGGACGATCTTAGAAAGTTATCTATAGGCGAATTTGCGAAACTGCTTCCCGCGAGGCAAAGAAGAACCTTGAACAGAGGAATGACGGAAGCCCAAAAAACATTCCTTGAGAACCTGCGAAAGAGCCAAGGAGAGGTCAAAACCCATTGCCGTGACATGGTCATCGTTCCTGAAATGGTTGGAAGAATTGTAGGGATCTACAACGGCAAAGAATTTTTCAAAGTCACCATAATGGAAGAAATGATCGGGCATTGCCTGGGAGAATTATCATTGACGAGAAAACGCATTGAGCATTCGGCTCCTGGCATCGGTGCTACAAAATCCAGCGCATCATTGTCTGTGAAATAAGAACATGAATACCTACGCATTCCAAAAATACCATAAGGAAACAATGGCCCGTGTAAAAGGCAGCTCCTTGGGAATATCACATAAAATAAGTATAGAAATATGCAACGCCATACGGAAGAAAAATCTTAAGGATGCAAAGGCATTCCTGAAGAGGGTGCTTGCGTTCAAGGAAGCGGTTCCATATAAGAGGTTCAAGGAAAGCAGAGGGCATAAACCTGGCATGGCAGCAGGAGGCTATCCTGAAAAAGCTTCCGAGGAAATCCTTGCGCTCTTAGAATCAGTCGAGGCTAATGCACAGTTCAAGGGCCTCAACACTGCGCATCTGATCATAATCCACATCAATGCTAATAAAGCAGGCATGGTACGCAGACTGGGCAGGCATCGAGGCCGAAAGACAAAACGCACTTCAATTGAAATTGTCGTTGAAGAAAGAAAGGATGCCGTGAAAGAAAAAAAGCAGCTCGTGAAAAAAGAAAAAACGATAAAAAATGATTGAGAGAAAATTCATCAAGGAAAAGATCAAGGAATACAAGATCGAGCGGTATATAGGCACATCGCTCAAGAATGTCGGTCACAGCCACACAAAAATGGTCAAGACCCCCCTTGGCGAAAAAATTGTCATATTTGCATCACGGCCTGGTCTTATTGTAGGAAAGAAGGGCCAGAACATCAAGGAGCTGACAAAAGAGTTGAAGCAGAAATTTGAGCTCGAGAACCCACAGATCGAGATCAGCGAAGTTGAAAACATGAATCTTGATGCGCGGATTGTGGCTGAGAGGATGACCGATGCCCTCGAACGATATGGTTCAGAGAAATTCAAGGCCATCGGCCACAAGACGATGGAAGATGTCATGAATGCAGGAGCTTTAGGAGTGGAAATAATCATCAGCGGCAAAATCCCCAGCAGTCGGGCAAAGAGCTGGCGCTTCTATGCAGGCTATCTGAAGAAATGCGGGGAAGTTTCAATTTCTGGTGTGAACAAGGCGATGGCACAAGCAAAGCTGAAAACGGGCATCATCGGAGTCAAGGTGAGCATTATGCCGCCATACACAAGATTGCCTGACAAGGTCATATTCATCGAGCAGAAGGAAGCAACCGATGAGAAGAAAGAAGAAGGTAAACAAGAGGAAGCGCAGGTAGAGGCTAAGGGAGTTCCCGAAGAAAAGAAAAAAGAGCCGCGAAAAAGGAAAACAAAAAAACCAACAGAAGAAAAGAGAATAGAGGCTAAAAAAGAAGAAGTGAAAGAAGAGGCTAAGGGAGTTCCCGAAGAACAATGAAAGACGTAAAAGGATTGCAGGGAAAAGCATTGGATGAAAAATTGACCGAATTAAAAAAAGAGCTCCTCAAAATAAATGCCCAACGAGCTGTAGGTACTGCAATCAAGAATCCAGGCCAGATAAAGCGTATACGAAAGAGCATGGCGCATATTTATACCATACAGCAGAAAAAGCAAACGGAGATATTGAAAGGTAAGCAGGAGAAATCACCAGCATGAGCGAGATATGCCAGAAATGTGGTCTTGTCAAAGAGTTGTGCGTTTGCGAAATAATAGCGAAGGAAAGTCAGCTCATCAAAGTGTATGTAGAAAGGAAAAAATTCCAGAAATTCAGCACGATTATAGAAGGGATCGATGAGAAGGAGATCGATCTCAGGGAATTGGCGAAAAAGTTGAAGGAAAAATTGGCGTGTGGAGGCACCGCAAAAGAAGGGAAGATCGAACTTCAGGGCGACCACAAGAGCAAGGTTAAGGAGATTTTGCTAGGCATGGGTTTTCCCCCAAACACCATACAGGTGGTTTGATGGAACACTACAGCATCCATGCGTTGCGCAGGGAGTTCATAGGCAAGGAGTGTGAGGTCAAAGGGAAAAACGTCCACGGCACTATAATTGACGAGACGAAAAATACGTTCATCATACAAACAAAGAATAACGCGAGGAGAATCGGCAAAAGAGACAACGCATTCATCATAGATTTTCGCGATCAAAAAATAGAGATTCCAGGGCAGCAGATCATGTTACGGCCAGAGGACCGCATCAAAATACGAAAATGGAAATAAAAAACATCGGCATCAAGGTAACAGCGCCAGGGGGGACGCTTTCAGTGGACAAAAAAAGCCCATTCACCGGCGGAGTCAAAGTGCGGGGACGGACATTTACCGGTACGGTCATATCAGACAGCATGCAGAAGACCGTTACGATACGGTGGGAACGCCAGCATTATATCAAAAAATATCTGCGGTATGAAAAACGCAAAACGAAAGTCAAGGCACACAATCCGCTGTATATCAATGCAAAAAAAGGTGATGTGGTCAAGATTATGGAAACTCGGCCACTGAGCAAGACAAAGCATTTTGTGGTTGTTGAAATTATGGGCAAGGAAAAAGGATTCACGCAGAAAACTGAAGCTGCGGAAGAAGCCAAAATCAAGAAATCCAAAGAAAAAGTAGAGGGACCTGCAGATGCAAGCAATTAAATCCAATGTAACAAAAGCATTGCCGCTGAACAGTGAAGTGGAAACGTGCGACAATTCAGGAGCGAAAGTAATCAAGATATTCACCGTGATAGGCAGAAAAACAACCAAGGGAAGGGTTGCGGCTGCAGGTGTTGGAGATTTAGTTATGGCGTCAGTCAAAAAAGGACGGCCTGACATGAGAAAACAAACGGTTTTTGCAATCATCGTGAGGCAGCGTAAGGAATACCGAAGGCCTGATGGCATGCGCATCAAATTCGAGGATAATGCCGCTGTCGTCTTGAAAGATGATAAGGGTAATCCAAAAGGCACAATGCTCAAGGGCGCCATAGCGAAAGAAGTGGCTGAAAGATGGCCTGCGGTTGCCAAAATAGCGTCAGCAGTGGTATAAGATGGAAAAACTATTTTCAAAATCCTGGAAATCAAGCACGCAGAGAAGAAAGCAGCGCAAATACCGGTTCCAAGCTCCGCTGCACATCAAAAGAAAATTCGTCAGTATGCATCTTTCAGATGACCTGAAAAAGAAATACAACAAAAGAAGCGTCATCGCTAGGAAAGGCGATACAGTGAAAGTAATGCGTGGGCAATTTAAGGGAAAGCAAGGCAAAATTGAAACACTGAATACAAAAGAAAGCCGGGTCATACTAGCGGGCATTGAAGTTGTAAAGAAAGATGGCTCGAAGGCCAGGTTCCCGATTCACGCCTCGAATTTGTTGTTAGTTGAGGTAATAATTGATGATAAAGAACGGGTAAAGAGTTTGCAGAGGAAACAAACACCATGACAAAACATCTAAAGCGGCTGTTCGCGCCAAAAACGTGGAAAATCAAGAGGAAAGGCATTGTGTACATTTCAAAGCCTTCAGCCGGACCGCATGCCCGTGATTTATGCATGCCACTCAATGTGATTTTGAGGGATATTTTGAAGATAGCTACAACAACCAGAGAAGTCAAATATTTATTATTCAACCGACAGGTTATGGTCGATGGAGTCAAAAAAAAAGATTACCGGTTCCCGGTCGGATTGTTTGATGTTCTGTCCCTTCCTGAAGTAAAGCAACAATATCGGATAACGTTGGCAGACGATGGGATGTTGCATGCAATGCCAATCAAAGACAAGGAAGCTTCCATAAAACTCTGTAAGATTATTGGCAAAACTGCGGTAAAGGGCAAAGTGCAGCTCAATCTAAATGACGGTAGGAATATGATTGTTGAGAAGGATTCCTATAAAGTTGGAGACGGCATTGTAATTACCATCGGTGAGAAATGCCAGATTAAGGACCATATCAAACTCGACAAAGGCGCTCTTATATTCCTGATGGGCGGGAAGCATAAGGGCCATATTGGCACTGTCGAAGACATTGCTGATAAGAGAATTATCTACCGCACAAAAGACGGGAATGTATCGGAATCATTGAAGCACTATGCATTCCCAGTCGGTAAGGAAAAACCATTGATCGCCATAGAATAATACCGAAAAAATGAACACCATGAAGGAAGTTTTGTTGGACAAAGTAACTCTTAACATAGGGGCTGGCAAGGATCAGACTCGACTAGAGAAAGCTATGAAACTCATAAAGAGCATCGCGGGCAAGGATCCGGTCAAGACCTTTGCGCGAAAGAGACTCCAGGAATGGGGACTGCGACCAGGATTGCCCATTGGCTGCAAAATAACACTGCGAAAGCAGGAAGCGATAGAATTGATGAAACGCCTGCTTGAGTCAAGAGACTTCACATTGAGGGATGTAAATTTCGACAACGAAGGGAATGTGTCGTTCGGCATCCATGAATATATAGATATCCCGGGTGTAAGATACAATCCTGAAATTGGTATTATGGGCTTGCAGGTTTGCATAACCTTGAAACGGAAAGGATTTCGGGTGAAGCATCGATCATTGAAGCGCAGAGCGATTCCAAGAGATCATCGCATAAATAAAGAAGATGCCATGGAGTTCATGAAAAGAGAATATAATGTTACAATAGGTGAAGCAAGTTGACGTACAGCCAATGGGATAAGGCATTCAAGCAGTTAAAAGAGAAGCCAGTCAAGATGAATAAGTTCATCAAGCACAATCAGCCAAAAAAACGGACATGCGGCATGTCTCGCAAGCGATGCACGCTATGCGGCAGGATTGGGGGCCACATCGGCAGCTATGGCCTGCACATGTGCAGAAGCTGCTTCAGGGACAACGCGCTGTCTCTTGGTTTTAAGAAATTCAATTGAGGGAAAAATGTCATTGAACGATACACTCGCAAACGCATTATCAAAGCTTTTCCATGATGAAAAGATTGGAAAGACTGAAACCACTATCATGCCAGCGTCATCCGTAATAAAAAAAGTGCTTGATGTGCTAAAGGACAATGAGTACATCAAAGGCTATGAAGAAGTCGATTCGGGCAAAGGGCTCATGATTAAAGTGGCTTTATCAGGCAACATAAATAAATGCGGCGTCATAAAGCCTCGCTTCAATGTAAAGAAGGATGGGTTCGAGAGATTTGAGAAGCAGTATCTTATCGCAAGGGATATGGGTATCATTATCGTATCCACTCCTGCCGGTATCCTAACACATCAGGAAGCAAAAAAGAAGCAAAGCGGGGGAAAGCTGATTGCGTATTGCTATTAATCACATGACCGAAACGGCTCAAAAACACTCGGGGAAAAAAATTGCTCGAGTAGAATTGCTGATACCAGAAACGGTCTCCATCATACTTCAGAATAATAAAATCTTAGTAAAAGGTCCAAAAGGAGACTGTGAACGGTCATTCTCCGAGAGGATGAGCAGAGTATCTCAGGAGGATTCAAAGTTGATAATCACCTCCGACAAAGCGGGAAAGAAAACTAAAAAATTGGTGAAGGCAAAAGCCGCCCATATCAGGAACATGATACGGGGGGTGCAGGAAGGCCACCATTACACTATGAAGATATGCAGCGGTCACTTTCCGATGAACGTGTCCATCGTCAAAGATGAATTGGTTGTTAAAAATTTCCTCGGTGAGAAAGTTCCCAGAATTATTAAGCTGAAGAAAGGCGCAACGGTGAAGGTTGAAGGTGACAAGATAGTGATTGAGAGTCCGAACAAGGAAATTGCGGGACAGGTCAGCGCGGACATAGAGCTGCTCACCAAACGCGCAAATTTTGATACGCGGATATTTCAAGATGGTATATTCATCATCGAAAAAGACGGAAAATCAGTGATGTAAGTAACAAAAGAACATGAGCATAACCCAATTATTGGAAAAGAGAAAAACGATCAAAGCCAGGAAACCTTGGTTTTTGCGGCAAGACTACCATAAGAAGAAAGGCCTAAAGAACAAGTGGCGCAGGCCAAAAGGGTTGCATTCAAAATTGCGGCTGGCAACAAAGGGAAAAGGCATGCGTGTTTCTCCGGGATACGGAAGCCCTGCTTTGGTAAAGGGCCTCGACAAGCAGGGATTGCTGCCGGTGCTGGTATCTTCCCCTTCGCAACTGGAAGCGCTGAATCCTGAAAAAGTCAGCATTACCATCAGCAGCACTGTTGGAACCAAAAAAAGAGTCATGATCATAAAAGAATCCCAGAAAAGAAACATTTCAATCAACAACATAAAAGACCCGGGCTCATTGGTGGATTCTGTCGAAAAGAAAATGCAGGAGCGGAAAGCGCAGAGACAGATTGAAAAGAAGAAATCCGAACCAAAAAAGGGGAAGGAAGAGAAAAAGCTCTCTGATAAAATAAGCGATGAGGAAAAAAAAGGTCAGGAATCCAAAGAGAAGGAAAAAGTGCTGACGGCTCGGGAGAAATAAGATGCAACTCAATTTACAGAAGCGGTTGGCCGGCCATTTATTGAAGACATCAAAAAACAATATTTGGTTTGATTCGGCACGTTTGGATGAAATTAAAGAAGCGATCACAAAAGCGGATATCCGCACACTGATCAACGAGAAGGTAGTTCGGAAAATAAATCCTGTCGGAAGTTCACGAGGCAGGATACGGAAAGCGATGATTCAGAAAGGCAAGGGCAGGAAAAAAGGTCCAGGCTCCAGAAAAGGAACCCCTTATGCACGTGAAAGCAGAAAAGAAAGATGGATGAGCCATATCAGGGCCCAGCGGGAATTGCTTGCCCATCTCAGAGAGAAGGGCGTCATCAATAAGACTACGTACCGAGATTTATACCTTAAGAGCAAAGGTGGCTTTTTTAGGAGTAAACGTCATATTCGCATTTACATGCAGGAACACGGGTTATCGAAATGAAAATAAGCACAAATTTTGTCCTTGGGTTTAAGAGAAAGCGGAAAGGCCTTACCGATTATCGGAAGCGGTTAAAGATATTGACGTCAAGAAAACCGCGCTTAGTAGTAAGAAAATCCCTGAAGAATATGCAGGCAGCTATTGTTGAATACAATGAAAAGGGGGACAAAGTGAAAGTAGCGGCCCATACCGCCCAATTGCGAAAGCTTGGCTGGCAGTTTAGCGCTGGCAACATCCCCGCTTCCTATCTTGTCGGATATTTATTGGCAAAAAAATCCTTAAAGCAAAACGTGCAGGAAGCAGTTCTTGACATTGGCATGCATAAAGCAATCCATGGAGGCAGGATCTTTGCGGTGCTTGCAGGGGCAGTGGATGGCGGCCTTCAAGTTGCGCATGGCAGTGACGCATTGCCTTCCAAGGAGCGATTGAATGGCAAACACATACAGTCATATGCGACACAATTGAAAAAAGAAGATGCGTTGTACAAAAAGCAATTCGGCGTTTATTTGCTTCAAAAGCACGATCCTGAAATGATAACGAAAAATTTCGATGATGTAAAGAAAGCGATAGAGAAGATGTAACGTGATAAAAAAAGAAAAAATGCGACGCAGGCAAGCCAACAGATCCAAGGAACCGGCTCAACCAAGGGCTGTTGACATCGATTCTTGGAATCCAAGAACAAGCTTAGGCAAGAAAGTTAAGAACAGAGAAATAACACATATTGATGAAATACTTGATAATAATCTGCGCATCATGGAATCCACTATTGTGGATGTGCTGATGCCCCATATGCAGACTGATCTGCTCATGATTGGCCAATCAAAGGGTAAATTTGGTGGTGGTCAGCGCCGTGTTTTCAGACAGACTCAAAAGAAAACCAAAGAAGGCAATAAGCCAAGGTTTGCTACAATTGCAGTGATTGGGAATAATGATGGGTATGTGGGCATCGGATATGGCAAAAGCAAGGAAACGGTTCCTGCAAGGGAAAAAGCAATACGCAATGCAAAATTGAATATCATAAAGATTGTCAGGGGCAATGGCTCATGGGAAGATAATAGCATCGAGCCAACGTCCATACCTTATGTGGTCGAAGGAAAATGCGGTTCCGTCAGGGTCAGGTTGCTGCCGGCTCCGAGAGGAACAGGCCTTAAAGTCGAAAAGGAATGCGCCAAAATTTTGAAAATGGCAGGCATCCAGGATGTTTGGTCACAGCGTTTCGGCAAAACGGGGACAAAGATAAATTTAATCTATGCATTGGTTGACGCTCTAAAAAAAATGTCACAGGTAAAAGTGACCAAACAGGTGCGCGAGAAGATAGGCATGATAGAGGGGAGCATTAGCACATAAAAATGGAAGCAGACATTGAACGGCTTGCAGTGGTACGGGTTCGCGGCATTTTGGAGATAAAGCCAGCTGCAAGGAAAACCTTGGAATTGCTTTCATTGAAAAGAAAAAATCATTGCATAATTTTGCCGAAGACAAAGCAGTATCTTGGCATGCTGAATCGGGTAAAGGATTTTGTGACCTACGGTCCAGTACGTGAGGAAACATTCAGAATGCTCGTTGAGAAAAAAGGAGAGCTGTTCAATCAGAGGCTAACGGATAAGAAGGGCATCATTACATACAACAAATTCATTGAGGTTAATGGTAAAAAATACAATAAGGCATTCCGGCTAAATTCCCCGAGGAAAGGTTATGCGCCAAAAGGCGTCAAGATGCCATTTTCTCGAGGAGGGGCTTTAGGATTTAGGGGAGACAATATAAATGACCTTATTCAGAGAATGATGTAAGATGACAGTCAATAAGCGGAAAAAAAATTCACGGCAGCGAGGGAGCAAGACGCATGGCTGGGGCGCCATGAAGAAAAGAAGGGGTTTTGGCAATAGAGGCGGGAAAGGCGCAGGCGGCTCGGGTAAAAAATCAGATGCCAAAAAACCAAGTTTCCCAGCAGATTATTTCGGCAAGTATGGATTTTCCAGTAAGAGCAGGACTCATATTTCCGCGGTCAATGTTTCATATCTTGATACCCATATCGGCAGGCTTGAGAAAGAGGGTATGGCAACAAGGGACAAGGATGTCTTTGTGCTCGATCTCAGCAAGATGGGCCACAATAAACTGCTTGGCTCAGGTAAAGTAACAAAAAAATTAAAAATCACTGTTTCCATTGCATCCAAAAGAGCAGTGGATAAGGTTGCTTCGGCAGGCGGTCAAGTGATTTCAGAAGTAGTAGAAGCTGACTAAAAAAATGTCCATTTGGAAAACCATAATCAACAACCTTCCTGAAGTGGAAGGTCCTGTGCAGAAGAAACGTTCTTTCAAGGAAAAGTTGAAGTGGACGCTCATCATTCTAATGACCTATTTCATACTAGGTCTGCTACCGCTTTTTGGTTTGGGAGTCAACGCCTTGCAGCGATTCCAGACCCTATCTATTATCTTGGGCGCGGAATTCGGCAGCATCATCAGCCTCGGCATTGGACCGATTGTTACCGGTTCCATCGTCCTGCAGTTGTTGAATGGCTCAGGTATTACTAAATTTGACTTGACCACCCTTGAAGGAAAACGTACGTTTCAAGGAGTGCAAAAACTCTTGGCAATGTTTTTTGTCCTGTTCGAAGCATTCATCTATGTGCTTATGGGAGGCTTAGCTCCTAATCCTGAATTTGCTGGAACTGCCTTGTATTCGCAGATAGAATTTATTTTGGTGTTTCAGCTTGTTTTAGGTGGCCTCATGATATTGATGATGGACGAGGTTGTGAGCAAATGGGGCTTTGGATCGGGCATTGGCCTGTTTATCGTCGCTGGAGTGAGCAAAGGCATATTTTTGCAGGCCTTCAATTGGTTACCAGGCCCAACTGGACTGGCAGGAGTCACCTATTCGGCAGGCGCTATCCCTGCATTCTTTCAAAGCCTTGCGGCAGGGGATCCAACGACAGCAGCTATCATGATATCTTCTGTTATTGCAACTATATTGGTTTTTATGATGGCTGTTTATGCACAGGCAATGAAAGTTGAAATTCCGTTGTCATTCGGTATGGTCCGCGGTCATGGGGTAAGATGGCCTTTGTCATTTATCTATACAAGCAACATTCCCGTTATCTTGGTAGCCGCTCTTATTGCTAATTTCCAGCTTTTAGGGAGATTTTTGCAGAATGCTGGATTTCCCCTGTTAGGAAGGTTTAGTGATGCGACTCAGCAGCCTATTTCCGGCGTTGTTTATTGGCTGCAAGGCCCTAATATTGTCAGGACCATAATTGAACAGCATACGATACTAATCAGCTTCCAGGTTTATCTACAGGCAATTGTATACCTACTATTCCTTATGTTTGGCGCAATGATGTTTAGTATGTTTTGGGTGCAAACCGGCGGGATGGATGCCCGTACCCAAGCTCGGAATATGATTGCATCTGGCTTGCAAATTCCTGGCTTTAGAAGGGATGAAAGAGTTTTAGAGCGCCTGCTTAATAGGTATATATGGCCTCTTACAGTGATGGGAGGCCTAACCATCGGTTTCCTCTCCGGCCTTGCAGATATTACCGGCGTTTTAGGCGGCAGTGGAACTGGCATTTTGCTGTCAGTTATGATAGTCTACAAATTGTATGAGGAACTCACCAGGCAGCATCTCATGGATATGAATCCTATGATGAGAAAATTCATGGGAGGGTAGTTATGGTCTTTGATTTCATTCTTAACCCTATTTTTTCTCCGTTACTTAAATTGCCAACACTGTTGGCAGTTATCCTTCTTTCATTTCTTATTTCTGTGATCATTACGGTCATCTACAAATATACCACTGACCAGAATCTGATGAAGCAGCTTAAGGAAGAGATGAAGGAGTACCAAAAAAAAATCAAGGAGCTGCGCAAGGAGCCAGAAAAGGCCATGGAGATGCAGAAAAAGGCAATGCAGTCCAACATGAAGTACATGACCCAGTCGTTGAAAAGCACGCTGTATTCATTCATTCCTATTATATTGATATTTGGATGGATGAGCGCTCATTTTGCGTTTATGCCGATACAACCCCAGGAAGATTTTACTATTACCCTAAATTTGAATCCGGGGGTTGATGGTACAGTAACAATGAATGCCCCTGATGGCGTCATAATCAGGAGTAACGCGCAGCAGGAGATTTCCGATGGAAAGGCCACCTGGAAACTAAAAGGCGAAGCGGGGGAATATCTGATCGGCATATCGGTCGATGGGAAAAAATATGACCACGAGATCCTCATAGACGGCCGATATTAC